>ENA-ORXT01002753-ORXT01002753.1-marine-metagenome-genome-assembly--contig:-NODE-2753-length-20414-cov-5.824015_pt1 | contig 20414 bp, 23 predicted proteins | sample MGYA00237868_ERZ511482 | MGnify/ENA metagenome assembly ERZ511482
AAAGATCGAGGCGGTGTGCATGTCCGCCCCCATGCCCAGTACGAGAATGTCGAGAGGCAGCGCCTCGGCGGTCAGCAGGGAGGCGACCTCGTCCAGCCCTTCCTCAGGCGTGTCGAACGGGCGAGAAAACGGGATGAAGCGGGCGGCGGCGGCCTTGCCGGTCAGCAGCGTCTCGCGCAGCAAACGGGCATTCGACCGCTCGTGATCCACCGGCACCCAGCGTTCGTCGCCCAGCACCACGGTCACCGCGCTCCAGTCCAGATCGGTGGCGGCCAGCGCCTCGAAGAACGGTCCCGGGGTGGTGCCGCCGGGTACGCAGAGCGTCGCGCGGCCCCGGGCGGCCAGCGCCTGATTCAGCCCCCGGGCGACCTTCTCGGCCAGCGCTGCGGCCTGTTTCGCGCGGTCCTGATAATCCATGAGGCGCATCATGGCGCGATGCTCCGCCAGCGGCGACCGTCGGCGATCATCATCGCCATCGCGCCCAGCGGCCCGTCCCCGCCGGGGTCGTATTCCTCGGGGCGGGCGCGGCTTTCGTCCCACGCGGCCATGATCGGGTCGATCCAGTCCCACGCCGCCTCCACCTCGTCGCGGCGCATGAACAGGGTCTGGTTGCCCCGCGCGACATCCATCACGAGGCGCTCGTAGGCATCGGGCATGCGCCAGTCGGTGTCGTCGGTGTCGAAGCTCATGTCCAGCGGCGTCTCGCGCATGCGGAATCCGCCGGGGCCGGGGTCCTTGGTGGTGATCGACAGGGTGATTCCCTCGTCCGGTTGCAGGCGGATGATCAGGGCGTTGGGCGCGACGGGGGCGGCCAGATCGCTGAAGATCTGGTGCGGGGTCTGGCGGAAGGTGACGATGATTTCCGAGAGCCGCCCGCGCAGGGACTTGCCCGTGCGCAGGTAGAACGGCGTCCCCGCCCATCGCCACGTGCCGATCTCGGCCTTCAGCGCGACGAAGGTTTCCGTCGTGCTGGCGGGGTTCTCGGCTTCCTCGGCATAGCCGCGATACTGGCCCCTTGCGCTGTTCTCCAGCGCGGCCTGTCCGGTCAGGGGGCGCAGGGCGCGCAGCACCTTGAGCTTCTCGTCGCGCATCGCGTCGGCCTCGAAGTGGTGCGGCGGCTCCATCGCGGTCAGGCACAGCAACTGGATCAGGTGATTCTGCACCATGTCGCGCATCGCCCCCGCGCGGTCGTAATACGGCCCGCGCGACCCCACGCCCAGCGTCTCGGCGACCGTGATCTGCACGTTGTCGATGTGGCGGGCGTTCCACAGCGGCTCGAACAGGGCATTGGCGAACCGCAGCGCGATCAGGTTCTGCACCGTCTCCTTGCCCAGATAATGGTCGATGCGATAGACGCGGTCCTCGCTGAAGACGGCCCCGATCTGGTCGTTCAGCGCCTTGGCGCTGGCCCCGTCATGGCCGAGGGGCTTCTCGACCACCAGCCGGGCGTTCTCGGCCAGCCCGTGCGTCTCCAGCGCCTTCGCAATCGGCCCGAACAGCGAGGGGCCGACCGAGAGATAGAAGATGCGCGTGCGATCCGCCGGGGCCGCGTCCAGCACGTCGGACAGGGCGGCCCAGCCGTCCGAATCGGCGATATCGTTGGTGACGTAGTGCAGCCGCGCCAGGAACCGCTCGACCGTCTCCGCATCGCGGTGCGCATCGCCGACATGGGCGTCCAGCGCCTCCTGCGCCAGCGTGCGGAACCCCGCATCGTCCATGTCGGTGCGCGCGCAGCCGACGATTCGCGCCTCCGCCGGGATCTGGCCGTCCAGATCGCGGTGGAACAGGGCGGGCAGCAGCTTGCGCTTGGACAGGTCGCCCGTCGCGCCGAAGATGACCAGATCGAACGGGTCGACCGGGATGATGCGATGACTCATCGCGCGCGCTCCTTCAGAAAACCGTCGATATCGGCCGAGACCGGCAGATCCGCCCCCCGGCGCGCGCAGGTGATGGCCGCCGCCGCCGCCGCCCGGCCCAGCAGCGCCTCGACCCCCCCGCGCGTCATGCCGGACAGGGCCGCACGCGGATCGGCATGGCCGCCGAGCGCCGCCAGCAGGGTCGCCTGAAAGGTATCGCCCGCCCCCACCGTGTCGACCACCTCCACCGTGCTGGCCGAAACCGTCAGCGTCTCGGCCCCCCGCACCGCCAGCACGTCGCCCGCGCCCCCCGTCACGACCACCATCCCCGGTCCCTGCGCCGCCCAGTCCCGCGCGATGTCGAGCGGGGCCGCGCCGGGGTAGAGGAGACCCAGATCCTCGTCGCTGACCTTCACCAGCCCGGCCAGACGGCGCAGGTGGTCGATGCGCGCCTTCCACACGTCCATGTCGGGCTGGATCGTCGGGCGCACGTTCGGGTCGAGCGAGACGAACCGGTGCGCCTCGCGCGCGGCCAGCGCCGCCAGTGCATCGGCCACCGGGGTCACGGCGATGGAATACGACCCGAAATGCAGCCCCGTCACCTGCGCACCGAGCGCGGGCAGATCGTCGATCCGCAGCCCGCAATCCGCCGAATCCGAGCCGTAGAACGCATAGGCCGGCCCGCCATCGGGACCGAGATCGACCACGCTGAGCGTCGTGCGCCGGTCCGTGCGGACCAGATACTCCGCCGCGACCCCCTCCTCGGCCAGCATCCCCGCCAGCCGCCGGCCCATGGCATCGGTCGACAACCCCGTCAGCAGGCCGACCCCGGCCCCCTGCCGCGCCATCCCCAGCGCGACATTGAACGGCGAGCCGCCGGCGCGGGCATCGACATCGAACTGGCCGTTCGTCCCTTCGCCGGTGACGAACATATCGTAGAGCGCTTCTCCGCAGACGACGAACATCTCGCAGGTCTCTCCCTGAAGGCGGATCGGAATGTGCCGTGTTGGTAGACGCTACGCGACCGTATCGCGAGCATAATCCGACAGCGTCCGCGCGACGCCGTCCCGCCACAGCCCGTCCAGGGCTTCGGCAAAGGCGCGGCGGAACCCGGCATCGTCGCCCAGCGTGCCGAAGACGGCGCCCAGGGACAGGAACGCCCCCGGATCGTCCTTCGCGCGCAGGGCCTGCTCGCGCAGCGCCGCCGCCATCGGATCGTCGAGCGGGATATCGCGCCCGGCCTCGTCCGTTCCCGCGCAATAGCGGCACCACAGCGCCACCTCCAGCGCCAGCCCGTCAACCGGCAGGCCCTGCGCCAGCCGCGCGGCGATGACGGGCAGGATGAATTTCGGCTGGCGGTTCGATCCGTCCTGACACAGCCGCGCGATGGTATCGCCGATGGCGGGATTCGAGAACCGCTCGACCACAGTGGCGAAATACGCCGCGAAATCGACCCCCGGGATCGGCGGCACCATCGGGATGATCTCGCGCCGCTCCAGCGCCGTCAGGAACCCGGCGACCAGCGGCTCGGCCATCGCGTCATGGACCATCCCGATCCCCAGCAGCGCCGCCGGATAGGCGATGGTCGCGTGACCGCCGTTCAGGATGCGCAGCTTCATCAGTTCATGCGGGGCCACGTCGGCCACGAACTCGACGCCCACCTTCTCCAGCGCGGGTCGCCCCGCGCGGAAATCATCCTCCAGCACCCATTGCCGGAACGGTTCGCACACGACCGGGCGGGCATCGCGGATGCCGAAACGCTCCGCGACCAGCGCCCGCTCGCGCGGACCCGTGGCGGGGGTGATGCAATCGACCATGCCGTTCGGAAAGCCGGCCTCGCGCAGGATCCACGCGCCCAGATCGGCCGAGATCGCCGTGGCCAGCCCGACCACCGCATTGCGCGCCACGACGCCGTTATGGGGCAGGTTGTCGCAGCTCATCACCGTGAAGGCCGGCACCCCCGCCGCCCGCCGCGCCGCCAGCGCCGCGACGATGATGCCGAAGGCGGTCTCCGGCGCATCGGGCCTGGCGATATCCGCCACGATCGCCGGATGATCGCGGGCAAGGCCCCCCGTCGCCGGATCGATGAAATACCCGCCCTCGGTCACCGTCAGCGACACGATGCGGATTTCGGGGACCGTCAGCGCGGCCACCAGCGCCGTCGCCCCCGGCTCGACATAATCGATCATCGACCCGCAGACATGCGCCGTCAGCCCGCCGGGGTTCAGCTCGACTACCGTGGTCAGCCAGTCCTGCGCCGCCAGATCGTCGCGCACCGCGACATCCGCCGCGCGCACCCCCGCCCCGACCAGCGCCCAGTCATGATCCTCGCCCAGCCCGAACAACCGGTCCAGATACATCGCCTGGTGCGCGCGGTGAAAGTTGCCCACACCGATATGCACGATCCCGGGGGTCAGGGCCGCGCGGTCATAGCCGGGGCGGTTCACCGCCTGCGGCATGTCCCCCAGCGTCGCGGTCGACACTTGCGTCAGCTCATCCATTGCCCGCCATCCACGTTGTATGTCTGCGCGAGGATGTATTCCGCCTCGTCGCTGGCGAGGAAGATCGCCATGCCGGTCAGATCCTCCGCCGTGCCCATGCGCCCGTAGGGGACCGCTTCGCCGACCTCGCGCTTCTTCTGGCCGGGGGCCTTGTTCTCGTGCTTCGCGAAGAACGCATCCACCCCGTCCCAATGCTCGCCATCCACCACGCCGGGGGCGATGGCATTGACGTTGATGCCGTGTCTTATCAGGTCCATGCCCGCCGATTGCGTCAGGCTGATCACGGCGGCCTTGGTCGCGCAGTAGACGGCCACCGGCCCTTCGCCGCGCCGCCCGGCCTGGCTGGCCATATTGATGATCCTGCCGCCGGTGCCCTGCGCGATCATGTGCCTCGCGACCGCCTGCAACGTGAACAGCGTTCCGCCGACATTGATGGCGAAGACCCGCTCGTAATCCGAGCGCTCGATATCCACGACGGGGGCGGCGGTGAACAGGGCGGCGTTGTTGATCAGGATATCGATCCCGCCGAGTTCCGCCACGGTGGCCGCGACCGCCGCGTCGATGCTGTCCTGTCGCGTCACGTCCATCTCGACCGCGATGGCCGCCGCGCCGATCTCCGCCGCCGCATGCCGCGCCCGCTCGATATCGATATCCGCGAGGGCGACGCGCGCCCCCTCCCGCACATAGGCCCGGGCGAAGGCCAGTCCGATCCCCCGGGCCGCCCCGGTAATCAGCGCCCGTCTTCCATCCAGCCGCCTCATGTCATTCTGTTTCCTGCCGAGTCGAATCTGTGGATTCTGGTTTCGTCCGGGGTGAGGAAGATGGTGTCGCCGTGGTGGAGGCTGACCTCGCCGTCGGCGCGGACGGTCAGGGGTTCGGTCAGGCCCGGCATGGCGACGTGGAAGAAGGTGTCGGAGCCGAGATGTTCGGAGAGGCCGACGGTGCCCTGCCAGGTGCCGGTGGTGGGGGAGGCGGCGATATGCTCGGGGCGGATGCCCATGGTGTGGGCACCGCGCTTTTGCGCTTCCTCGCCCTGGAGCAGGTTCATCTTGGGCGAGCCGATGAAGCCGGCGACGAAGACGTTGCGCGGTTCGCGGTAGAGGTCCAGCGGCGAGCCGACCTGTTCGATGATGCCGTCATGCAGCACCACGATCTTGTCGGCCATGGTCATGGCCTCCACCTGGTCGTGGGTGACGTAGACCATCGTGGTCTTCAGCCGGGTATGCAGTTCGCTGATCTCCATGCGCATCCCGACGCGCAGGGCCGCGTCGAGGTTGGAGAGCGGCTCGTCGAACAGGAAGGCCGCCGGTTCGCGCACGATGGCCCGCCCGATGGCGACGCGCTGGCGCTGGCCGCCCGACAGCTGCCCGGGGCGGCGGTCGAGATAGTCGGTCAGGTTCAGCACGGCGGCGGCATTCTCGATCCGGCGGTTCTGTTCGGCCTTGTCCATCTTGGCCATGCGCATCGGAAAGGCGATGTTCTTGCGCACGGTCATGTGCGGATAGAGGGCGTAGGACTGGAACACCATCGCCAGCCCGCGCTTGGCGGGCGGCACCTCCGTCGCGTCCTTGCCGTCGATCACGATGCGGCCCGAAGTGGTATCCTCCAGCCCCGCGATCAGGCGCAGCAGGGTGGACTTGCCGCAGCCGGACGGGCCGACGAAGACGACGAACTCCCCGTCCTCGATCGTCAGGTCGATGGGCCGGATGACATCGACGTCGCCGAAGCTCTTGGTCACCTGTTCGAGCGTGATGGACCCCATGGGTTCCCCTCCGTTGATTCCTTGCGGGTTCCCGCTTGATTACTTGACCGCGCCGAAGGTCAGCCCGCGCACCAGTTGCTTCTGGCTGAACCACCCCATGATGAGGATGGGCGCGATGGCCATGGTCGAGGCGGCGCTGAGCTTGGCGTAGAACAGCCCCTCGGGGCTGGAATAGCTGGCGATGAAGGCCGTCAGCGGGGCCGCCTTGGCCGCCGTCAGGGTCAGCGTCCAGAACGCCTCGTTCCACGCGAGGATGATGTTGAGCAGCATGGTCGACGCGATCCCCGGCACCGCCATGGGCAGCAGCACGTAGAGCACCTCCGACTTCAGCGAGGCCCCGTCCATGCGCGCCGCCTCCAGGATCTCGCCCGGGATCTCGCGGAAATACGTGTACAGCATCCACACGATGATCGGCAGGTTGATCAGCGTCAGCACGATGACCAGTCCGGTCCGCGTATCGAGCAGGCCGAAATCGCGGAAGAGCAGGTACATCGGCACCAGCACGCCCACGGGCGGCAGCATCTTGGTCGACAGCATCCACATCAGGATGTTCTTGGTATGCTTGGACGGCACGAAGGCCATCGACCACGCGGCGGGGATGGCCAGCATCAGCCCCAGGATCGTCGACCCGACCGAGATCACCACCGAGTTCCAGAAGTGCCGCGCGTAGTTCGACCGCTGCTGCACCGTCTCGTAGTTCTCCAGCGTCCAGTCGAAGAACAGGAACACCGGCGGGTCGGCGATGGCCGTGGCCTCGGACTTGAAGCTGGTCAGCACGGTCCACAGGATCGGGAAGAAGATCATCGCCGCGATGGTCCAGGCGATGGCGGTGTTGAGGGCTTTCCGCCCCGGTCGTACGGCTCGGGCCATTCTAGGATCCTTCCCCGCTGTCGAGCGGTTCTGCGCGCGGGAATCGCGGCGCGAGACCCCGGATCAGGTCCGGGGTGCGATGCTTCACGGTGTTACGCATCGAGATTCTTGCCGATCATCCGCATCAGGAAGATGGCGACGATATTGGCGAGGATGATGGCGACGACGCCCCCGGCGGACCCGAGGCCCACATCGAATTGCAGCAGCGACTGCGCATAGACGAGGTAGGTGAGGTTGGTCGAGGCATTGCCCGGCCCGCCATTGGTGGTGACGAGGATCTCCGCGAAGATCGACAGCAGGAAGATCGTCTCGATCAGGATCACCACGGTGATGGCGCGGGACATGTGCGGCAGCACCATGAACCGGAAGCGGGCGAAGGATCCCGCCCCGTCCATCTCGGCGGCCTCCAGCCGTTCGCTGTCCAGCGATTGCAGGGCCGTCAGCAGGATCAGCGTCGCAAACGGCAGCCACTGCCAGCTGACGATGCCGATGATGGACAGGAGAGGGGCCTGGGACAGGAAGTCGTAGGGTTGCAGCCCGAGGGAGTTGGCCAGATGCGCGAACAACCCGTTGACCGGGTTCAGGAACATGTTCTTCCACACCAGCGCCGAGACGGTGGGCATCACGAAGAACGGGGCGATGACGAGGATGCGCACGATGCCCTGCCCCCACATCGGCTGATCGATCAGCAGCGCCAGCAGGATGCCGCCCCCCACGGACACGACCAGCACCCCGACCACCAGCAGCAGCGTATTGGTGATCGCCGCCATGAACGCCGGATCGGTGAAGAAGTACTCGTAGTTCTCCAGCCCCACGAACGGGGTGCCGCCCGGCATCAGCAGGTTGTAGCGCAGGAACGAGAAATACACCGTCAGCGCCAGCGGGATGAGCATCCAGCCCAGCAGCAGAAGGACCGAGGGCGAGATCATCAGGCGCGCGGCGGATCGGGAAGCTTTGGTCGCCATGGCGGTCGGTTCCTGTTCTTGGCGCAAGGGCCGGCAATGGCCGGGTCGTGCGGGAGAGGGGGGCGGGCGGTTGCCATCCGGATTTGCTCTGCCCCGGGCGTAGGACCCGGGGCCTCGCAGAGCGTGCGCTGCATATCGAGACCCCGGGTCTGCGCCCGGGGCGGAGCGGTTTCGATGGATGAGCCGCGCCCCATCCCCCCGGAAGAAATCCGGCCCGGGGCTTCCCCCCGGGCCGAACCGTCACGTCACTCGATATAGCCGCCGCGCTTCATCTCGCGTTCCGCGAGGGTCTGCGCGTTCTCCAGTGCCGTCTCGACATCCTTCGTCCCCGCCAGCGCCGCCGAGAACTGCTGACCGACGGCCGTGGCGATGCCCTGGAACTCGGGGATGGCGACGAACTGGACGCCCGTATAGGGGACCGGATCGACGGTCGGGTCGGTCGGGTCCGCAGCATCGATGCTGTCGAGGGTCATCTTCGCGAAGGGGATCCCGGCATATTCGGGGTTCTCGTACAGCGAGGTGCGGGTGCCCGGCGGCACGTTGGCCCAGCCTTCCTTCTCGGCGACGAGGGCGAGGTAGTCCTTCGAGGTGGCCCAGGCGACGAACTTCTTCGCGGCATCCTCGTTGTCGGTACCCGCCGGAATGGCCAGCGACCACGCCCACAGCCAGTTGGCGCGCTTGCCCAGACCGTTATCGGGGGCCAGCGCGAAGCCGACGCTGTCCGCGACCGTGCTGTCCTCGGGGTTCGTCACGAAGGAGGCGGCGACCGTCGCGTCGATCCACATGCCGCACTTGCCCTGCTGGAACAGCGCCAGATTCTCGTTGAACCCGTTCGACGACGCGCCGGGGGGACCGTAGGCGTTCAGCATGTCGATGTAGAAGGTCAGCGTCTGCTTCCATTCGAGCGTGTCGAACTGGGGGTTCCAGTCCTCGTCGAACCAGCGCGCGCCGAAGCTGTTGGACATCGCGGTGATGAACGCCGCGTTCTCGCCCCAGCCCGCCTTGCCGCGCAGGCAGATGCCGTAGATGCCCGCCTCCTCGTCCGTCATCTTCGCCGCCGCCCGCTGGATGAAGTGCCAGCTCGGCGCGTCGGGCATCTCCAGCCCGGCCTTCTCCATCAGGTCGGTGCGGTACATGACCATGGAACTCTCGCCGTAGAACGGCGCGGCGTACAACTCGCCGTCCACCGTCAGGCCGCCCCGGATCGCGGGCAGCAGGTCGTCGACATCGTATTCGGCGGGCAGGTCGTTCAGCGAGACGAGCCAGTCCTGACCGCCCCAGATCGGCACCTCGTACGTGCCGATGGTCATCACGTCGAACTGGCCGCCCTTGGTGGCGACATCCTGCGTGACGCGCATCCGCAGCACGTTCTCCTCCAGCGTCACCCATTCCAGTTCGATCCCCGGATGCTTCGCCGTGAAGTCCTCCGTCAGACCCTGCATCCGGATCATGTCGCCGTTGTTCACCGTCGCAATGGTCAACGTCGTATCCGCAGCATACGAAACCGTGGCGAAACCGGTCAGCAGCGTCGCGCCGAGCATCAGTGACTTCACGAGGCCCATGGTCATCCTCCCAGATGTTTGCCGTCTCGAACTTTTCGTAATGGCTCTGTTTCGGTCGTGTCAACGAAATATTTACGCGCGTAAAGGTGTTTTGGGTTCCACCCCCCCCGATCCTGTCAGGCCGAGGCGCGCCGGACCAGGCTTCCCTCGAACAGGATTTCGGGCCTGTCCGATGTCTCTTCGCCCTCGATCAGCGCAAAGAGGGTCTGGGCCGCCGTGCGGGAGATCGCCCCGTAATCCTGCGCGATGGTGGTCAGGGGCGGGCAGGTGAACTCCGCCGAGGGGTGGTCGTCATGCCCCGCGATCCGCAGCGCGCAGCCCGCCCCCCGCCCGACCCGCAGCCCCTTTTCGTAGCACGCCGCCAGAAAGCCGACGGCGAGGCGGTCGTTGCTGCAGAATACCGTGTCGGAAGGCAGAAGGCCCTGCTCGATCACCTTCAGCCCCCCGGTATGGCCGATGCGCTCGAAATTCCAGTCATCGCCGTCGATCCGCACGATATGGGGGGTGTGGCCGCGCTGCTCCATCGCCTGGCGATACGCCTCGCGCCGCTTGTTGGCATTGGGGTTCACGGGGGGCATCTCCAGCCAGCAGGGCGGCGCGCCGGTGCTGCACAGGTACTCGACCATCAGCGGCACCGACTGGAAGTTGTCCGACCCGACGAAGGCCTTGCCGACCCCCTCGATATTCGCGTCGAACAGGACGGTGGGCACGTCGCGGCAGAATTTCTCGACCGCCCCCCGGTCCGACGCGCGCCCCAGCGGGCCGAGCAGCACCCCGGCGGGCTTCAGCAGGCCGAGGCTGTCGAGGATATTGTTTTCCAGCTGCCGGTCGCCGTGGGAGCTGAACAGGATCGGCCAGAAGCCCGCCTCGATACAGCGCCGCTCCAGATTGCGGGCGATCTCGGCAAAGAAGGGGTCGGCCAGATAGGGGACGACGATGCCGATATTCTTGGTCAGCTTGCGGTTCTGGTTGATGGCGTAGATATTGGGGCGGTAGTCGTAGCGTTGCAGCGCCGTCTCGATCCGCGCGCGCGTGGAGGGGCGCACGCTGTCCGGATCGTGGAAATATTTCGAGAGGGTGGGGCGCGAGATGCCGCTGAGCGTCGCGAACTCCTCCATGCTCTTGACGTGCCGGATCTCCAAACCTCGCCCCTTCGATGCACTCGTCCGGTCCCCGGATGACGGGATAGCCCGGAGCATGTGAAAAACTGCGGCTATCCGTATCAGTTTACAGCCGGAGAGCAAAGGGGGTCCCCGCCGGGCCTTCGATGGCGGTCGGAGCCGGCCCCGTGCAGCGGTCGCTGTCCGGGGCGGAGCGTTCCTCCCCGAACAGGCTCCACCCGGATCACCCCGCCGGAATCTCCCCGACCTTCTTCGGCACGTGATACCCCGCCTGCACCGCCGGGCGCGCGGCGATGCGCCGGTACCAGTCGCGCATATTGGGGAACTCGGCCAGATCGATGCTCTGCCATTCGTGGCGCGAGATCCACGGCCAGCAGGCCATGTCGGCGATGGAGTACTCGTCGGCGATGTAGTCGCGGTCGTCCAGCCGCCGCTCCAGCACGCCGTACAGGCGTCTGGTCTCGGTCAGGAACCGGTCCTCTCCCCATTCGGATACGCCGGGATTGAAGTGGTGGAACGCATGGGTCTGGCCCAGCATCGGGCCGAGGCCGCCCATCTGCCACATCAGCCATTCCATCACCCGGGCGCGCTTCAGCGGTTGGGTCGGCAGGAACCTGCCGTATTTCTCCGCCAGATAGATCATGATCGCGCCGGATTCGAACAGGGTCAGGCCGTTGTCGTGGTCGACGATGGCGGGGATCTTGTTGTTGGGGCTGATGGCGAGGAACTTGGGCTTCTTCTGATCGCCCTCGCCGATATCGATCGGATGGGCGGTGTATTCCACGCCCAGTTCTTCCAGCAGGATCGAGACCTTGCGGCCGTTGGGGGTGGTCCAGGTATAGAGGTCGATCATCGGGAGGCTCCGGCTGTTCGGGGGGGGGTCAGGATTTCGGCGTCACGTGGGCGGCGTAGGTCTCCAGCGCCTGCTCCAGCGTGCGGGAGCGGTCGAGGGTGGCGCGGGTCTCGGCCGCATAGGAGGTCTGCGCCAGCAGGCGAAAGATCTCGGCGGCCCCGTCATGGAACCCCGGCGTGACCCCGGCGGAGGCGAAGGTGGCCGCGATCTCCTCCATTTCCCCGACCCAGCGCGCGGAATCGGCGGGCAGGAAGGGGACGCGGGCGCGCATGGCGTCGAGGGGGCCTTTCTGGCTGCCCTCGAATTCCTCCAGCAGCGGGTCCAGCACGCCGAGGCGTTTCGCGGCCAGCAGCACGGCGGTCTGCAACGTCCAGGTCCCCTTGGTCAGGCCCGCATAGACCATCTTGAGCGCGGAGGCCTCGCCGATGGCATCCCCCGTGCGGATGACCGCGAATCCCTTGCCGTCCAGCGCCAGCATCGGCGCGACATCGGGGCCGGAGACGTAGAACCGCGTCCCCCCGCCCTTGCCCGGGGCCAGCCCGATGATCCCCGCGTCGATGAAGGGCGCGTTCGCCCTCGCGATGGCCGCGCCGACCGCCTTGGCCGTATCGGGCGAGATGGCGTTGCAGTCGACATAGACGGGGCATTTGCCGCTCGCCTGCATCGCCTCGGCCACCTGCTGCGCCTGATCCAGCGCGGCGGAGGGGGGCAGGATCGAGAGGATCATGTCCGCCTGCGCCACCGCCTGCGCCACGGTGCCGACATCGCGCAACCGCGCCTGCGCCGCCAGCGCGCGCGTCGCCCCGCCCCGGCCGTCCAGCGCGCAGAGCACGTCATGGCCGTGCTCGCGCAGGGCGCGGCCGACGGCGTGGCCCATGTCGCCGGGCATCAGGATCGCGATTCTCTCGGCCATGTCGGCCCCCCTCCCGAAATATCAGGTGCCAACATCCACCTTTCCGCGCCATTGTCCAACACGACGCGCGGCATAGATCATGCGGTGTACAGCAAGGCGGAGCGACGATCATGACCGGACAGCCTCTCTTCAGTGTTGCCGTCGCGGGCCTCGGGGCCATCGGGATGCGGGTCGCACAGGCGGTCGATGCGGGGGATGTGGCGGGGATGCGCCTCGTCGCCGTCTCGGCCGACGACCGGGCGCGGGCGGCGGAGCGGGTGGCCGGGTTCGGCGCGCCGCCGCCGGTGCTGGCCCTGTCCGACCTGCCGGAAGTGGCGGAGATCATCGTCGAATGCGCCCCGGCGGCGGTGTTCGCCGACCTCGCCACAGCGGCGATCGAGCGGGGGCGGTGCCTGCTGCCGCTCTCGGTCGGCGCGCTGCTGAACCATCCCCGGATGATCGAGCGGGCGCGGGAGACCGGGGCGAAGATCGTGGTGCCGACCGGCGCGCTGATCGGCCTCGACACCGTGCGGGCGATGGCCGTGGGGACGATTCACGCCGTGACGCTGCAAACCCGCAAGCCCCCGGACGGCCTCGCCGGCGCGCCGCACCTGATCGGGAACGGCATCGACATCTCCGCCCTGACCGAGCCGCTCTGCGTGCTGCGCGGGTCGGCGCGGGAGGCGGCGCGCGGCTTTCCCGCCAACGTCAACGTCGCCGCCGCCCTGGCGCTGGCGGGCATCGGGCCGGATCGGACGCAGGTGGAAGTCTGGGCAGACCCCACCATCGACCGCAATATCCAGTCCGTCACGATCGTGTCGGATTCCGGCGAAGCGACCATGACGATGAACAATATCCCGTCAGACGAGAACCCCCGCACGGGCCGCATCGTGGCAAACAGCGTGATCGCGACGCTGCAACGGATGACGGCACCGTTGGTGGCGGGGAGTTGAAGGGGGGTATGGTTTATGTCGAAATTATATGGCGATTTGCACTTTCGCTACGGTTCATTACAGGATTATAATTGAGACTATAGCAAGATTGCTCCACATGCCGGACACCATGGATATCCGAATAAACAACTTTGACAGCTACATATATTCTAACCGGTATTTCGAAAGTCACGCATCGCTTCAACTCCTCTTCAGAAAGCCCCCTGTGATGAGCGGCAACTGTAGGATTGGTTCCGGGGTGGATGGTAAGGTTATCACCAACCTTTTTCCATTCTCCAGTTATCTGATGATCGTCACTAAGCGGAAACCCAGCGATGAAAGAAATTGTTTCAATATAGCAGTTTTTAGCTGGGGTTTGACCAAAATTTCTTATCTCTATTTCAATCCCAAACGATTTATTGAGTTCATTTAAATGAGGATTGCCACACCCGAAGGCACATATGTATGCGCGGGTTTGAGCATTACCAATTTTGCGAGTAGCAATCGTAGCATCACGAGCCGCTTCAGTGGCAAGGCGGGCCTGATCGTTAGCTTGAGTGGCCTGTGCGAGCGTTTCTTGAGTTGCACGAAGCGTACGATACAAAAGCCATACGCCTAACAAGGTCAAAAAAGCTGCGAACCAAGCCGCATATCTACCGGATTCGGCGGCAGCAGCGCTGCGGTATTGAGCGGCGAGATTGCACCAATCGGGCTGCTCGCCTTTACAATATTGCCGCCGCTCTTCTGATTGCCCACCCTCCTCACCACTTGCAAGAGCGAGGCAGTCAGCGCAAAGGGCTTCATAGTCGCGATAATCCGAGCCTTGGGGCGCATCGGGATTATCCCGAATCGTCCCGATTACGGGAACTGCCGGAATGCACAGCATCAGAAAAAGCGCGATATACGGACCTCGGGCAAGCCAACCGTTTCCAAACATCAAACCACAATCACCACACTGAAGATGCCCCCTGCCCGCCTGTGTCGACCACCACCCCTTCCCCGTCAATCCCCGCACCCTGCAACCACGCGAAATCCGGGGCCGGTGCGCGGATCGTCGGGAAAAGACCGTCCGTCTCGTCGATCGGCGCGAAATGCACGGCGCGGGGGGTCTCGCCCCGGTCCGGGGGCATGAGGTTCCCGGATCGGGAGTGCCGTGCCGGCAATTCTGGCAAAAGTTGACGGGTCCGCACAACCCTGTAACCTGCATTCAGAGCAATCGAGAATTGCCGCGATTCAGGGAGAACCACGCCGATGACCATTTCCAGACTTCTCAGCAGCACCCTCGCCGCCGCCGCCTTCTCGCTGGCCGCCATGACCGGGGCCAGCGCCGCCGATGTTCCATGCAAGACCGCCAAGCTGATCGTGCCGTGGGGCGCGGGCGGCGGCACGCACATCATCTTCTCCCTGTTCGAGGAGGCCATCAACAAGATGGACGGCCCGAACATCCAGGTCGTGACCATCAGCGGCCAGGGCGGCAACAAGGGCGCGAAGGAAGCGCGCAAGGCCAAGGCCGACGGCTGCACCCTCTTCGCCATCCACCAGAGCGCGATCGTCAGCTATCTGGCGGGCCGCGTGGACTTCACGTGGGATGCGTTCGAGCCGGTGGCCCAGGTCACCTCCACCCCCGAAGTCATCGGCGGATCGGGCGATGCCGAATGGGAGGATTTCAACGCCGTCCTCGCCGAGGCCAGGGAAAAGCCCGACACGATCCCGCTGGGCGCGACGCTCGGCTCGACCAGCCAGTTCATGTGGCTGCTGATCGAGGAGGAGAATCCGGGCGCGAAGTTCAGGTACATCCCCTTCGACGGCACCGCCCAGCGCGTCACCGCCCTGCTGGCCGGCACGATCAAGCTGGGGACCGTCAACATCCCCACCGCCGAGAAGAACGTCAAGCAGGGGACGCTGAAAGCCTACGCCATCGCGGCGGACGAGCGCCTGCCCCAGTTCCCCGACGTGCCGACGCTCAAGGAACTGGGCACCGACATGACCTACTCGCTCGATCGCGGGATCATGGTGCCCAAGGGGACGCCGGACGACGTGATCGCGATGTGGACCGAGGTGTTCAGGAAGGCCGCCGAGAACCCCGAACTCGTCGAGAAGCTGAAGGCGAAAGGCACGCCGGTCGTCTATCGCGGCCCCGAGGATTACGCCGAGTGGTTCCAGGAGGAATACGACGCGCATGAAAAGGTCGCCATCAAGATCGGCATGTTCGAGAAGAAGTAGGCGCTGCTTCCCCGGCCCGGCGCGACGATCGTGCCGGGCCTCTTCCCACGCTGAACGAGGGTGCCGCGCGCCATGACCCATGCGAGCCGGGACACCATCGTCTCGATCATCCTGCTGCTGTTCTGCGGCTTCCTGATCTGGGCGGGATACCAGATCCGCGACCCGCAATTCGGCGAGTTGCCCCCCGCCGCCTGGCCCAGGGGCGTGACCTGGGTGCTGACGGTGTTCTGCCTGATCTTCTTCGTGCAGTCGCTGATGGCCGACCGCGCCCGGGGTTCCGATGCCGTCGCCGACCCGGCGGCGGATCGGGGACCGGGGCTGGGCGGGTGGTTTCGGTATTACTACAACCCCATCGTCTGCCTCGCGCTCTACTTCGCGTTTCTGGCGACCCTGCCGTATTTCGGCACGCTGATCGGGGGGGCGCTGCTGGTCTTCGCGCTGCTCAGCTTTCTGGGCGGGGTCACGCCGCGCCTGATCGCGCTGCACGCGGTGATCGCCGTGGTCTCCGTCGGGGTCATGTGGGCGCTGTTCACGTTCGGCCTGCGGGTGCTGCTGCCCCGGGGCGAGCTTATCCCCGGCATCTGAGGACAAGACCATGATCGTCGAGAACATCCTCACCGCCGTCGTGGAACTGGCCACGGTCAAGACCCTGCTGCTGATGTCGGTGGGGGCGATGGCGGGGTTGCTGGCCGGGTCGATCCCCGGCTTCACCATCGCCATGGCCATCGTGCTGACCTTGCCCTTCACCTTCGGGATGGAGGCGGCGCAGGGCATCGCGGTCATGATCGGGGTCTATGTCGGGGGGCTGTCCGGCGGGTTGATGTCCGGCATCCTGATCGGCATCCCCGGCACGCCCTCCTCCGTCGCGACCACGTTCGACGGCTTTCCGATGGCCCGGGGCGGCGACCCGGGATACGCGCTGGGCCTCGGGGTGTGGTCGTCGTTCTTCGGCGGCATCATCGCGACCGTCCTGCTGGTGCTGATCGCGCCGCAACTGGCCAAGGTGGGGCTGGAGTTCCAGCCCTGGGACTATTTCGCGCTGATCTTCTTCGCCCTGACGGTCACGGCCAGTCTGGCGGGCGACAATATGATCAAGGGGCTGATCTCGGGCGCGCTGGGCCTGATCATCGCCTGCGTGGGCGAGGACGATATCAACGGGGTCGAGCGATTCGCCTTCGGCAACGACTTCCTGGGCGAGGGGTTCGCGTTCCTGCCCGTGCTGATCGGCCTGTTCGCCTTCTCGCAGTTGATGAGCGACGTGCGCGATACCGGCAAGGCGCGCCAGTCCCTGACCGACATGGGCGACGTGCGCGTGCGGATCGAGCACAAGCGCGCGATCAGGACCATCGTTTCCGACTGGATCAACCTCGTCCGGTCCTCCCTGATCGGGGTATTCACCGGCGTGCTGCCCGCCGCAGGCTCCGCCATCTCGAACATTCTGGCGTATGACCAGGCCAAGAAAGCCTCGCCCACCCCCGAAAGGTTCGGCACCGGGCATCCGGGCGGCATCATCGCGCCGGAGGCGGCCAACAATGCCACGGCGGGCGGGGCGCTGATCACGATGATGGCGCTGGGCATCCCGGGCGACATCGTCACCGCCGTCATGATCGGGGCGCTGCTGATCCACGATGTCGTGCCCAGCCCCGCCTTCATCTCCGAACAGCCGACCATCGCCTATGCCATCTTCATCGCGTTCTTCTTCGCCAATTTCCTCGTGCTGATCCTCCAGACCGGCGCGCTGCGCGGGTTCGTGCTGGTCACGCGGGTCAAGATGTACGTGCTGGCCTCGATCATCCTCGTCTATTGCGGGATCGGGGTGTTCTCGCTGAACAATATCACCAACGACATGTGGACGCTGGCCATCTTCGGGGTCGTCGGCTACGTGATGCGCACGCTGAAGTTTCCGCTTGCGCCCATGATCCTCGGCGTCGTGCTGGGGCCGATCGCGGAGCGGTGGCTGTCGCGCTCGCTGGCCCTGTCGACCGACGTGACCGAGTTCGTCACCCATCCCTGGTCCCTGTTCTTCCTGATCGCCAGCCTCTTCTCCATCGGGTTCAGCTGGTACCAGAAGGATCGCGGCAGGAAGGTGTGGACGCTGTGGTACGCGCCCCTCTTGATGCTGGCGCTGACGGTGCCGCTGTTCATGATGGGCGGCACGGTGCGGCCGGTGCTGGCGGGCATCCTGATCCTGTGGGCGGGGTGGATGCTGGTCCATCTGCCGAAGAACACCCGCGCGCTGACCAGTCGGGAGACCCCCTCGTGATCTACGACCACCGCACCTATACCTGCCATGCCGGAAAGCTGAAGGCGCAGCTTGCCCTCTACGAACAATACGGCTGGCCCGCCCAGCGCCGCACTCTCGGCCACCCGGTCGTCTATGCCTCGACCGAGACGGGGGACGTGAATACCTACGTCCATATCTGGGCCTATGACGACGCCGCCGACCGGGCGCGCAAGCGGGCCGCGCTACAGGCGGACCCGGACTGGATCGCGTACCTGAAGAAAAGCGCGGAGGCCGGATACCTGCTGTCCCAGCGCAATGCGATCCTGACCCCTACGGGCTTCTTCGACCCCGCCTGACGAATGCGCGTTCCCGTCGGATCGGGCGCGCGAATCACACGCATGTCGAGAAACCGTTCCCGCGACGTTCCGCCCTTCGCGCGGAAATCCTGCGGCAGGTCTTAACCGGTTGAGTCTCCACGATGATTTACTTTGATACAAATCATCGTTGAAAAGACTAACAAACAGTGTACATCTTATTCCCGAGGGGCAAGCAACCCGGCCGGCCCTTGACGCTCCGCGTGTGGCCGCCCAGGAACGGGAAGGATGTCATGCGTTTCGCACTCACCATCGCACTGCTTCTGTCGAGCCTGTCGCCGACCCTGGCCCAGGGCTTCGGCCAGCCTGTCGACCGGCATGCACGGATCGTCTTCAACACATCGCTGCCGCCGAACTGCCAGCCGGGCTGGTTCGGGCGCGGGATCGGGCTGGTGGCGACCTGCCGTCTCGGGTGGCGGGCGCATGTCCGCTTCATCGACGGGTTCGTCCTGCCCTGCGCCAGCCCCGATTGCCGCGAGCACGGCCCGCGAGTCGACGCCTTCCTGCGGCAGCGGGGGTTCTGAGCCGGCGCGCGCGACCCGCGCGCCGGCCCGGCCGTCATGCGCCGTACTGCGCGTCGGTCACCTTTTCCATCCAGTTGGCCGTCACGCCGTCCTGCGCTTCCTGCATCGCCAGATGCACCATGCCGGTATCGGGCGCGGCCCCGTGCCAGTGCTTTTCGCCCGGCGGAATCCAGATCGTGTCCCCGGGCAGGATCCGCACGATCCCCTCGCCCTCGGTCTGGAAAAGCCCCGCGCCCGTCAGGACATGCAGCGTCTGGCCCAGCGGATGCGTGTGCCACGCCGTGCGCGCGCCGGGGGCGAAGGTGACGCGGATCGCCTTGATCCGGGCGGGGGCGGGGGCCTCGATGATCGGGTCCATCAGCACGTCGCCGGTGAAGTAGTCGGCGGAGGGGGTGACGGAGGGGCGGGCATCGGCGCGGTGGTGGATCATGGGGGGTCTCCTGTATCGATCCCCCCGACACTACCCCCGCAATCAGGGATAGCCTACCCTGTCGTAGATCATCTGCGCCTCTTTCTGGTGCGCGCCCAGTTCGGACACGTTCAGCGCATCGGCCTCGAACGCGCCCAGCGCCCCGGTTTCGGCGGAGAGTTCCGCGCCCTCGACCACCGGGAACTCGTCGTTCCCCGCCGAGAAATACGCCTGCGCGCCATTCCCCGCGAGGTATTCGAGGAACAGGACCGCATTGGCCCGGTTCGGCGCATGGGCCGCGACGCCCCCGCCGGAGATGTTCACATGCGTGCCGCGATCGTCCTGATTCGGAAAGATCCAGCCGATGGCGTCGATGCCCTCGGTCAGGCCCTTGACCGGCTTGCGCAGGGCGCGGGCGAAGTAATAGCTGTTCGCCACCGCGATATCGCACTCGCCCGAGATCAGCCCGCGCAACTGGTCGGTATCGCCGCCCTGGGGCTTGCGGGCGAGGTTGTCGTGCAGCCCCTGCGCCCACGCGGTCGCCGCCTCGACCCCCGCATGGGCGACGATGGAGGCGAGCAGGGACTGCATGTAGATATTCGACGACGACCGCGCGCAGATCATCCCCTCGTATTGCGGATCGGCGAGGTCTTCGTAGCTCTGCGGCGGATTGTCGACGCGGTCCCGGGCGTAGAAGATCATCCGTGCCCGCTGGGAGAACGCGTACCACTCCCCGCCCGGCGCGCGCAGGTTTTCGGGGATACGGGCTCGCAGGCGGGCTTCTTCTTCCAGGCGGCGTTGGACGATACTGTCCATTGCAATCGCTACCCGATCGTCATAAGTATTGATGCAAAGCGTGTCGATGATGGGTCGGACACTGTCCATGTAAGCAGATACCCGAGCGTCAACAATATCTCGTTCGGCCATCGTCAGACGAAGGTTGACTTCTTCCTGTTCTACGGAACAGGAGAGGCAGAAAAGAAAGAGCAGGAGCGAAAAGGGGCGCATGGGGCAAAGATAGTACGAGGAGTATTATATTGAGGATAGAATAAAGTGTGTTACAACTATGGTTTAAAGCAAAATTTCGAAGATTTCTTTAAATAATTTCGTAGTTTTAGATGTACTAAAACCCAATGCAATGAGACTTTTGTTTGCCTGTTTAGCCTAGTGGCCCAGCCGGAGAGGTTGGTCGCTTATCTCTGGCAGGCGTGCCAGCAGGGCCGTACGTTTTGCGGCTGCGGTTAGGAGATGGGAGACTGGTGGTGCGGAAGTTGGTGGTGCGGTAACCTTTGCTCTTTGTCCTTTTTTTGCACCTGCGGTAAGCGCCCAAAAGCTTATCTTCCAGC
>ENA-ORXT01002754-ORXT01002754.1-marine-metagenome-genome-assembly--contig:-NODE-2754-length-20410-cov-42.216004_pt1 | contig 20410 bp, 16 predicted proteins | sample MGYA00237868_ERZ511482 | MGnify/ENA metagenome assembly ERZ511482
TAGAATCACTCCGTGCATCACAGGCCAAGAAAAAAACTGACGTAGGAGATGATCTAATAATCAAAGAAGATAGTATTAAGAAAGAGATAGCAACAATAGAAAAGGAAATTCAATTAGACGAAACTAATTCCTTAGAATTAAATAAAATATACCTTCAACTTAATACTGAATTAAAAAAAATAGCTGAACAAATAAAAAAAGACAATCCCAAGTATGCTGCAGCAACTAATGAATTAAATTCGGTTAAGTTATCTGAATCATTAAAAAAGATTGATAAAGATGTCATAGAGTATTTTATCGATGATGATAATGCTTTTGCGTTTGTAAAGCATAGTAGCAATTATAGTTTTCACCAGCTCGAAAATTCATCAGATATCAAATCCTTAATCGAAACAGTAAGATTAACTACTGTCGATATATTCTCTCAAAGTATAGATGAGTCTGCCTTGTATAACAGCACAGTAGGTAGATATGATTCGACGGCATATCAGTTATATAATAATCTGATGGGTAATATCACAAAAGATTTAACACTCTCTGAGAACTTACTAATTATACCTGACGGAGTCATTGGGTATCTTCCGTTCGATCTATTGCTGACTTCAAATTCTGGCACTTTGGACTTCTCCACTAAACCATATTTAATTAATGATTATAATATAAGCTATACTTATTCTATCGCCCTTCTATCGGAGATGAAAAATTTTAATCATGCTCGAGCTAAAGGAAGGATACTTTTAATGGCCCCACTTTTTAAAAATAATGACGAGGTCTACAAATACGGAAACAGGAAGGTAAAAAAGGAAATACAACCACCATTGCATTTTAATGAATCGGAGATAGAGGCCATTAATGAGATTATTAAGGGCGATATGGTAATCGGTCATGATGCCACTGAGGAATATTTCTTAGAACATTCCCCGGACTATAGAATTTTGCATCTTTCTACACATGGTAAGGCTAATGACAAAAAAGGTAGTTTTTCTTATTTAGCTTTTACCGAAATTGTTGATTCTACAGAAAATGAGTTTGTTTATAATTACGATCTGTATAATCTTAATCTTAATGCAGAAATGGTTGTGTTATCAGCATGTGAAACAGGCCTCGGTGAACTTAAGTCAGGTGAGGGCATCATTAGTTTAGCTAGAGGTTTCAGTTATGCTGGAGCCAAAAGTATAATCAATACATTATGGACCATCAATGATTTTAGAACTAAGGAGATTATGGAATCATTCTATATAGGCATCGAAGAAGGAAAGAATAAAGATGTCGCTTTAAGGAATGCCAAACTAAAATTCATAAAAGACAATCCTGAAGAAGCCCTACCATTCTATTGGGCTACTTTCATCCCAGTCGGCGACATGTCTTCTATTGATAGCTTTAGATTTTCTCCTAATATTGGTTACTATCTGTTGTCGATTATTGGCTTTATCATTTTTATCTTCTTTTTGAAGAAAGGATTTTCAATTAAGAAATAGACATTCATTATTTCTAACTTCTTTGTCATTAAGTCAATCAAGGCATATAATAACTATCGTAACCTACAACACTCCTCCGTCTGGTCATCTGGAATCTATTACAACCTCAACACCAAGATTCTCACAACCATCTTATATGGGATCAAATTATTAATTATCTTACTCGCATAAGTTTACAACTATGACAAAAGCTTTAAAAACCAGTTTTCTATTTTTGGTAGTTATTCTGTTGCAATCATGTGCAGAAACAAAAGAAGATAAGACGGAAGAGATAATATATAATAATGATACGACGGAATCGATCAAAATAGAATTAGACCTTAACCAAGCTAATAGGTTATCTAAATTACCACTCGATTGTATCAGCAATCCCTTACCATACAAGGCTGGTCATGTCATTGCAAAATCGGAAGACCTCGATATGCCTCAGGTGCATCATCCAGCATTCTATGGTTGTTTTGATTGGCACTCTGCGGTACATGGACATTGGTCATTAGTCTACTTGCTTAAGACATTTCCTAAGTTGGAGAATCGGGAAACCATCATCAAAAAATTAGATCAAAATCTGACTAAAGATAACATAGAACAAGAAATTGCCTACTTTTCTATGAATAAATACACCAAAAGTTTCGAGCGAACCTATGGTTGGGCATGGCTACTCAAACTGCAAGAAGAACTCTATACTTGGGATCATCCTAAAGCAAAATTATGGTACGAGAATATAAAGCCTCTCGCAGATTATATCTCGACATCTTACATAGAATATTTGCCTAAGCTCGTCTATCCCATACGTGTAGGCGAGCATAGTAATACAGCATTCGGATTAAGTTTTGCAATCGATTATGCTACAGCCACTAAGGACAATGCTCTAACAAAATCTATCAGAGAAAACAGCATTAGATTCTACAATAATGACCAAGGCTGCCCGATCTCTTGGGAACCAAGTGGCTATGATTTCTTAAGTCCGTGCCTACAAGAAATGGACATCATGAGAAAAGTATTATCACATTCTGAATATAAAATATGGAGTCAAAATTTCTTACCAGAGCTCTATTCGCAAAAGATCATTCTCGAACCTGGAAAAATATTAGATCGATCGGACGGCAAATTGGTGCACCTAGATGGACTTAATTTCTCGAGAGCTTGGTGCCTCTATCCTATTACTGAATCTTCTATGGCTCAAGATATTGCTAATGAACACATGACATATTCATTAGACAAAATTACAGATGGAGATTATGCAGGCCAACATTGGTTGGCTTCATTTGCCTTATATGCATTTAAGACTCAAAATGAATCTCAGGAATCATCTAAGAATTAATAATGAATCTGAGTAAATATTTTGGACCCAGCACGCTTGTCGCAGCAGCATTTATAGGACCAGGTACTCTGACTACATGTACGATGGCAGGAGTCAGAAGTGGATATACATTACTATGGGCTTTATTATTTTCTATTGTGGCTACGATTATACTACAAGAAATGGCTGCACGCTTAGGTTATGTGAGCAAGTCTGGATTAGGAGAAGCTATTAACCATCAGTTTCCAAAAGGAGTCAACAGAATCATTGTTTTTTTTCTTGTTATAGGATCTATCATCATCGGAAACGCAGCATACGAAGCAGGTAATATTTCAGGTGGTGTCATGGGTATGGATTTACTATTAGGCGAATTCCATCTTTGGCCTCTGATCATAGGGTGTATCGGATTTTCGATTTTGTTTTTTGGAGGTTACAAGTGGTTAGAGAAGATTCTGATTGCATTAGTAATTACTATGAGTTTCTGCTTCTTAATAACAGCTGTATTAGTGAGTCCTGAGCCATTAGATGTGCTCCGTGGATTTCTGCCCTCTCCGGTTAATGACACTAATTATCTTCTGATCTTAGGTCTTATCGGGACGACCATAGTGCCTTACAATCTGTTCCTACATGCTTCTACGATCTCTCGTAAGTATAACCAAGCCAATGCACTCAGCGATATAAGAAAAGAAAATATTGTAGCAATTATGATGGGCGGCATTATATCGATGCTGATCATTATCACTGCCGCAGCATCACAAGAGAAGATCAGTGATGTACAATCAGCCGCTGACCTAGCTGTGCAGTTGCAACCATTATTTGGCAATGGCGCTAAGTACTGCATGGGCATCGGACTTATGGCTGCCGGACTCAGCTCTGCATTGACGGCTCCCATAGCAGCGGCATATGCAGCCCGCGGGTTATTCGGATGGGAAGACAACGATCGGGATATGAAATTCAGAGCAGTATGGATAATTATCTTGCTGATAGGCGTGGTAGTCGCTACAACTGGGATCAAACCCATTCTTATTATAAAGTTTGCCCAAATCACCAATGCTATACTCCTACCATTCATAGCGATATATTTAATTCACATTTCGAATGATAAAAAAGTATTAGGACGTTACACCAATGGCTGGATCAGTAACCTACTGAGTATAGCTGTCGTTATAATTACATTATTACTTTCATTAAAGTCCTTGTCTTCCTTCTTATGATAGAGAAAAAAATATCCAGAATAGATCTCAATTGTGACATGGGAGAATTTGATGATAAGACGCTCAATCATGACGAAGATATCATGCCTTACATCAGTTCTTGCAATATCAGTTGTGGATATCATAGTGGCAATCCGAGTATCATAGAGAGAACAATCTCACTGGCAATGACACATGAAGTATCGATCGGTGCACATCCATCTTATAATGACAGAGCTAACTATGGACGGAAGGTCATGGATACACCTATGGACACTGTCAGAGCAGAATTGAGATACCAGATCTCAGCGATCAAATCGATGACAGAATCCTTAGGCGGGCAACTGCATCATGTCAAAGCTCATGGAGCTCTCTACAATGAGATGAATCAAAATAGGAATTTAGCAGAGAACTATATAGAAATTATCCAAAGCATAGATCCAGATATAATAGTCTATGCTATGGCAGATAGCATTGTAATAGATATATGTAATGATAGAGGTGTTGCACACTCTCAGGAAGTATTCGTAGATCGAAATTACATAGATAGGCGTACCTTAGTTTCTCGATCAGAAGAGAATGCCCTCATACACCACACTCAAGATATTATAAATAGAGTAGATGATATTCTCTCACAAAATATTACAGACATAAATAACCAAACTCATACAATATCACCGGACACAATCTGTCTACACAGTGATACTCCAAATGCAATTACATTAGCGAAGTCTATCCATCATCATCTTATAAATAATGGAATTGAAATATCTTCACATTGATAATATTACATTAGAGCTTCACAATTTTAATGATGATTTTATACTATTGAAAAATGAGTCTATAGATTGTTTGCCACTTATTGGTCAAGCAATATTTGATTCTAAATTTGACTTTGTGGATGAGGTGATTGCCACACGTGTAGAGATATATATAAAATTAAAAAGCCAAATCAATGACGAAATACTTAATAGCTTTTCCCAAATAAAATGGAAGAAATCAGAGGAATCAAAAGTTATTACTCTACCCATCTATTTTGATGATAATCCTGACTGGATCGAAATAACAACCGCGACCAATCTTACACGCCAAGCCTACATAGATCGATTGCTTAATTGTGAGCTAAGAGTCATGATGTATGGATTTATGCCAGGGTTTCTATATCTCGATGGATTAGATGCAGCACTAATGGTGCCTCGCAAGACAAGACCCAACAAAAGAATCCCAGCTAACAGCTTCGCCATCGGTGGACCTTATGCAGGAATCTACAGTCTGAGTAGCCCAGGTGGATGGCATGTAATCGGATCATTAGCTACTACTCTATATGACCAGTCTGTAACCCAGACCACTCTCTTCACTCTCAAAGTCGGACAAACAATCAAACTTAAATCCATCACACAATCCCAGCTGAAAGAAAGTCGATTAACTCTCAATAACTGTCAGTATCACTCAATCAGCACAGACAATGGGTAGCCTTAAGATAATAAAACCTGGTCTGATGACAAGCATACAAGATGCCGGTAGAAACGGCTTGGCATATTATGCAGTACCCCACTCAGGAGTCATGGATAAGGAAAGTGCTGACCTTGCTAATATATTATTAGGGAACAACATTAGCTATCCAGTCATAGAGTGTACAAGTATAGCTCCGAGTATAAAATTTCTATCTGATGGAATGATTGCGATAACCGGAGCATCATGTAATTACAAACTTAACAGTTTGCCTATAGACACCAGTACTGCGATCCATGTCGCCAAAGATGATAACCTAACTGGCGGCCCATATACAGATGGACTTAGAGGATACATAGCTCTCGACGGAATGATACAAAGAGAAAAATACTTAGGATCACTTTCATATCACAGCTATCCCTACAACTCCATCATCGAAGAAAGCTTACTTAAGAGAAATAACATCGTAGAATGGAAATCAGAAAAGAGAGATACAAGTCATATCATGATTAGGCAAGGAAAAATATCAGATGCAAGGTTGCAAGTTATTGCAGGACCCGAGTACCATTACTTAACTGAAGAAGCTAAGCGTTCTCTTTTTACACAGAATTACTGCGTAACGAATGATAGCAATCGTATGGGTATAAGATTATCCAGTGATAGTTTAATTGCTGAAATAAAAAAACTAAAGCATAGTGTCCCTGTATTCCCAGGCATTATCCAACTCACAACTGAAGGCCAACTTATAGTCATCATGCAAGACGGGCAGACTACAGGTGGCTATCCACGTATTGCCTATATGCGAACCGAAGAAATGAATAAATTAAGTCAGGTGAGGATCGGCGAGGGAATCAGATTCTCTTTCTGAGTTTAGACTTATATTCTTACTAAGAAATCTTCTAATTTCTTAACGAAAGCAGTCCAAGCTTTTATGATCGTGTGATGATTTGTTTGTTTCATTCTTTTACTAATTATCCAGTATATTCTATAACGTTAGGGAAACCTAATATGTTTCTCTGTACAAAATTAAATTATGTTAAACTTATAAAAGACTACTTATTTAAAATTTCAAAGCTAACTGCCAAGTACATATCAAAATATAATTGCGAAGGTATTACTTGATATATACATATTATAATTTTTATTAATATATTAACTACCTTAGTTAACATGAAGGCTAATACATCTACTAATCGAGCTATATTACTGATACATTGCGCAGATCAGAAAGGTATTCTATCCAACATCTCGCAATTTCTATCAGATCACAATGGTAATATATTGAGTCTGGATCAGCATGAAGATTCAGAGGACCACCACTTTTTTATGCGAGTAGAATGGGATTTGCATGAGTTTACAATAGAGAGAAAGAACTTACATGAACGACTCGATCTATTCATGAATGAAAAATTTACTCATATACACTGGCATCTTGCATATAGAGATTGGGTACCTCGTATGGCCATATTTGTATCTAAGTATGAGCATTGCTACTACGACTTATTATCGCGTTACGAATCTAAAGAATGGAATATAGAAATTCCTCTCATCATCAGCAATCACGATAAACTAAGAACTGCCGCAGAAAGACTTAATATTCCATATTACCATATTCCGATCACTAAGGATAATAAGCAAGCTCAGGAACACAAGCAATTAGAATTGCTTAGGCTGCATAATATAGACTTAGTGGTATTAGCAAGGTACATGCAGATATTATCTAAGAATTTTATCAGTCATTATCCTAATAAGATTATAAATATTCATCATAGTTTCCTCCCTGCCTTTATGGGTGCCGATCCATATCGAAGTGCTTTTCAGAGAGGGGTAAAGTTCATGGGAGCAACAGCACACTATGTGACTTCAGATCTTGACGAGGGACCCATCATTGCACAAGATGTAATTTCCATATCTCATAGAGACAGTATCAAAAGAATGAAACGTAGAGGAAGAGATATAGAAAAAATCGTTTTCGCAAAAGGCATATGGTCACACATCAACAATAAGGTCATATCGTACAAAAATAAGACTGTGGTGTATGAATAGTTAAACAAAGCTATCACATATCTAATCTTCCACTATGAGGTTCTCCATATCATTAATTGTTAAGCATTCCTTATAATTCTTACCCAAGATATTAATGCAGAGTTATTTCGTAATTTGCATAATCAGTCATATAAAAAATATTCTCAATGAAATATTGGATCATAATTGCAAGCCTACTAATAGGAGCGACCATAACTGCACAGATTACCATTACGACGGCAACAATTCCAGAGATCGGAGACGAATTAGAATACACAACATTTGCTGATTATCAAGATACAACAAGCTATAGAGCATCAGGTGAAGATATGACTTGGTCCTTCGATAATATTGTCGGAGTTGCAACTAATACAGAATCCTACTTCGACATAAGTGGTAATGCTCTTGCAGATACATTCCCGGAAGCTAACATGCTCCTTGAGTTTGGCGGATTTGAATCAGCTGCCGTTAGGACTGATTCCAGTATTTCCTTGATCGGAGTTATTGTTAACGACTTCACTGGATTGGGTGTAGAAGCTAATGTTAATCTTGAGGAAGGATTTAAGCTAAGACAAGCACCATTTAATTTTGGCGATAAGATAGAGGATGCCTTTACAGTCGTGCTTGGAATAGATGCTACCGTTATACCAGGATTAGATTCCTTAGATCTTGGATTTTCCGGAGCTGAGTTAGATTCCATAAGAGTAACGACAGACATCAGCAAAACAGAAGAAGCAACTGGTTGGGGTACTGTAAATATATTAGGTAACAGCATAGATGCACTTCAGATCAGACAGAATGATATTACCACTACAACCATCGAGCTCGGTATACTACTATTCGGAAACAGATTATGGCTTAATGCTGCTGATGTACTCGGTAGTATGGTAGATGATTTTGGTGGAAATCAATCATCTACAACATATAAGTATATGAGTGCAGATAACAAAAGAAGCATTGTAGAATTCAACGAAAATACAGTTGTCACTGATACATTAGGCAATACGATGCTTGTGATTAATGGTCGGACAAGTGCTGAATTATTAACAAATACAGAAGAATTATCCATCGACAATAGAAAGCTAACATATTACCCTAATCCTGCAACTGACTATCTCTATGTCACTACAAATCTGATATCCGCTGAAGATGAGTTATACCTCTACAATATGCATGGTCAGCAAGTATTATCTGTGCAGTCCTCGTCCGATACTAATCGCCTCGATATCCAACATCTGCAATCGGGAACATACACCTTACACTACAGAACCTTAAAGGAATCTATAGCTAAGAAAATCGTCATCATTAGATAAAGCGAAAAATTTACATTTAATATTATTTAGTGGAAACTAATACAAGAACTCTTGTGTTATTCCTTGGCAATTGCTACAAGTAACTGTCATGTTTTCCGACATTTTAGTATTATCAGAATACTATTCAGGACACTTAGCTTAGAGGCTTATATCTCTATTGTTAGTACACAAGTTACTGTGGCAATCTATATTTATAATATAATAACAGAGGATCCTTATGGGCTTAAGTACGATAGAAAAATTAGAAATACTTAGTGATGCAGCTAAGTATGATGTATCCTGCGCCTCCAGTGGGAGTGATAGAAAAAATACAAAATACGGATTAGGAAATAGTAAGAATATGGGTATCTGCCATACCTACACGCCTGACGGAAGATGTGTCTCTTTGCTTAAGATTCTCTATACGAATTTCTGCATTTTTGACTGTGCTTACTGCGTGACGAGAAAATCTAATGATATAAAAAGGACCGCCTTCACGGTGCAAGAAGTCGTAGATCTGACGATGAATTTCTACAAGCGTAATTATATAGAGGGCTTATTTTTAAGTAGCGGAATATTTAAAAGTGCCGACTACACAATGGAAAGACTCGTCAGGATAGCCAAAAAGCTGAGGACCGAATGTGACTTCAATGGGTACATACACCTAAAAGCGATCCCAGGAGCAAGTGATGATATATTATACGAAGCAGGACTATATGCTGACCGTCTAAGTGTCAATATAGAAATGCCTTCTGAGATGAGTCTCAAAAAAGTCGCCCCAGAGAAATCATTTAAAGATGCCTTGGAACCGATGGAATATCTGAAGGGAGTCATCAGTGATTCAAAAGCAGAGAGGAAGAAATCTCGTAAAGCCCCTAAAATCTCACCTGGTGGGCAGAGCACACAATTGGTAATAGGTGCCAGTCCAGAGAATGACAAACAGATATTAGAACTATCGGACGACTTATACAAAGGGAAAAACCTTAAGCGGGTCTATTACTCTGGCTATGTTCCGATATCTGATGACAATCGATTACCGACGGTAGATAAGACACCAGTGATCAGAGAAAATCGATTGTACCAAGCAGACTGGCTGATGCGGTTCTACGGATTTAAAGTAGAGGAGATCGTAGATGATGCTTTCCCAGATTTAGATTTAGAAATGGATCCTAAATCTTCATTTGCTTTGAGAAATCTTGATCTATTTCCTGTAGACATTAATAAAGCTGACTATCATCAGATCCTACGTGTACCAGGAATAGGTGTCAAGTCTGCTAAAAAAATTGTATCTGCGAGAAAATTTACAAAACTTCGAGAAGAGCACCTTAAGAAAATAGGTGTCATCTGGAAGCGAGCTCAATACTTCATTAATTGTCAAGGTATGACGAATCAATTAATTACAAAACCAACCGAGCTAATCGCAAACCAGCTGAAGCCTGCAAGATTGCAAAAGAAAAATCCAAACCAACTGAGCCTTTTCGGAATTGGATAAAGTAATACTAACATATGATCGATCATTCGAGGGATTTCTAAGCCTTGTATTCCAGATCTATAACAAGAAAATAGAACCACTTAAGATTACCACATCGGATCAGGCTACGGACTTATTTTCTAATCAATTATCCTATACTACTGATGGCCATTATGCAGAAAGAGTGCTCGCAGGACTGACAAAAAGATCGTCTAAGAAGACGGTAAGATTTATCTATGAATGCTTCTTAAGTGAATTAGAAGGAACAGAAATGAAATTACTCCACCTTATCAGACTGATCCTCAGAGGGCAAGCTAATAAGATTCGAGATTACTCAGACCCTATCATTATGGACTTACATAAGATCAAAAAAATGATCGGTAGAGAAGTCCATAGAATGCATGCATTCGTAAGATTCCAAGAAACTAAAGATGATATGTGGGCATGCGAGATCAATCCTGACTTCAATGTCCTGCCACTCATCGGGAAGCATTTCGTGGATAGATACCCTGCATTAGAATGGCTGATATATGATACCAATAGGCAGTACGCCATACACAATGACAACCAGAAAATAAGGTATGTTACTTTCGACTCTAATCAAGAAAACCAACTTATCACGAAAGATGCCATTACTGATGAGGAAGTTCTATACCAAGATCTATGGAAGCAATATTTTAAAAGCGTAAATATAGAAGAGAGAAATAATAAGAAACTGCACCTTAGACATGTTCCTAAGCGATACTGGAAATTTCTCATAGAGAAACAGTAATGCCTCTAGGCAACAATCACTTTATATTCTTAAGCAGATATTTTTCCGATGCTGATAAGCGATGTGACATACCTTCCTCATCTACAGGAGTCCATGTAATAGACTGATCTGAGATCTTACCTAATATCGCAGGATGTATGTAATATGACTTGCATATTGTAGGCGTATTCCCGAGTTCGTCAGCAACCATACGAAGAAGTATATTGGTAAATTTCTTACGAGGATAATCTTTCTTTATTCTCAATGCATCAGGGTATAATTCAATTGCTAATCTGGAAGCCACCCAAGTTCTAAAGTCTTTACTGGAGAACTCATCACCCATGTGATCTCGTATCCATTCATTGACATCATCACTGTCTACGGTCTGCCATTTTCCATCCTCATCTTTGTATCGGAATAATTCGTAACCAGGCATCTCGCTGGACTTCTTGATAAGGGCAGATAGATACGGATCATCTATCTCCACTTGTCTCTCCTGGTTACTCTTTCCTTTGTAATCAAAACTGACAGAATTACTTTCTACTTCGATATGCTTACGCCTTAGCGTAGTCAGACCGTAAGTTCCGTTGCGCTCAGCATATTGACGATTGCCGATCCTAAGACCCGTCTCATCGAGGACCATAACAACTAACGACAATGCCTTTTCCTTAGTCCATTTGGTTTTTTTGACATGTTTGAGATTAGCCTTTCGTATAGATGTAAGCTGCTTCCCAAAAGAAAGCATGCGGTCAAATTTCTCTTGCTGTCGAGCCTCCTCATATTTGGAATGATAGATGTATTGCTTCCGACCCTTGGCATCTCTTCCAGTTGCCTGTATGTGTCCATCGTCCCACTTACAGATCATAACATCAGACCACATAGGAGGAATAATGAGTCCTCTCAGGCGCTTTAGTAGTGGTTTATCCTTTATTACCTTACCATTCTCATCATAATACCTGTAACCTCTACCATATGCCTTCTTGCTTATGCATAAGTTCTCTTCGGTTACTTGTTTTATTTTCTGATTCATATAAAGATATCTGCCGTCATTAATAATTCCAGATTATTTTGGTAATTGACTGGAATATGTAGAACTCTTTAGTTACAATAATTATCATTTTTTGTTTGAACAGGACTAATATTTATATTGATAAATCCTTAGCCTACATAGCTATGCGGTAACATTAATATAAGATAAATTTTATATTGTAACTCAACTTATTTGTAACATTAATATAGATGAGCAAGACCATAATACCGAAGACTACGCATATTACCTATACACAATATTAGGCTTATTAGCGGATAAAAATAAAGATTTTACTTAAGACATTAAATCCGTCTTAGTAGCAAAGCCTATAGCTGTCGATGCCTCGCGAGCGAAAGTTATGATCCAAAAAAGCCGAGAACATAGCGTCATAAAACTAAATTTTAAAAATGCTCATGCGATCTTAGAATCAAGCATCTCTTATCATAAATCAATAGTCACAGAAATCATTGGAACATTAGGTAAGATTATTATATACGAACCATGGCATAAAGCCGAAGGATATATCCTTCACATCAACGATCATGAATTGGATATTAAAAATTCTAAACGCATTCAACTCGGTTTCCTAAATGAAGATAATGCTTGCATTTAGGCTATCATAGAACTGCAGGTGATTTTTGTAGCGAAGGTTGGATAGTGGTGACACATTAGAATGTCGCATATATCCCGATGAAATTAGCTAATCTTAGCGTTAAAAATACCTACCTTCATTAGTAGGTAGGCAGGCTTCTCATTACCTGTGCCGCCCGTGTCACTAGCTACGGCTATGAGCAAAGCATTCACTATTGTGGTTCGCTCAATTCGAGCACTATCATACTCGGATTCGTCTGCAACGAGTCTTTCGCTCATGCCTTGATCTTAACTAATAAAATTCAGAAAATTTACACGACGTATTAAAATGTAAATGGTATTGATTGATCATAAATACTCGGATTCATAATACATTGATTTTAAGTTATCTGATAACTCAAAGATGATGTATGACATGCCCTTAGTCCTAGTAAAATGTACTGAAAATAAGTGAAAATAAGTGAAGGGTTTGTTAGACATTAACTGTACCTATAGTATAAATACCAACAACAACATCATCGAGTCCACATGTATCTTCAGAAAGATTACAACCAAGGTCAAAGATTAAAACACTACTCGTTAAGAATTATTATTTCAGTTTTATCATTTGAATACTTTTAAGGTTTTATAATTTTCAATTGCCGACATGTTGTCACACATTTAATGGATGATGAAATCACCATTCTCAAAACTCAAATTCTCATAAATACATATTTCGTATTATCCGCAATACTTGGAGATAAATCGTTGGTTAATACTAATGTTTCTACTTCGCTTTCATTTCGGATTTCAAAGCTATAAGTCGCTGCACCAATTTTTATCACACATAAATTCATCCAGACATTGTACTTTCCCTCTGCAGGCGAATAATCGTGTTTTATTTTGGAACTGGATTTGGATACAGTGACCTCATTCATCAAGGTATTCTTTCTAAATTCCCATATTACCTCTTGATCTTTATAATTTGGTAAGTCGGATAGAGAAGCAAAAGCTTGTATCGAAACCAATGACCATTTACCTTGTAAATCTGGGGAGGACGTAAATGCCCGCTCTACTATTCCGTCGATTAAACTAACGACTTCTGGTTTCTCATTCAAGACTGTGTCGACAACACCGCAAGCCCAGAATGATTCTATATTTCTAAAATGTAAAACAGCACCGCCATCAGCAATACTTGAATCAGTATTTTCGTAAATCGTAAGGTCTTTCCCAACTTTTTGCCCATCTTTATCTATAATGGAATGAATTCTATACATATATATTTTATCATTTATTTGTAATAGACAGTCGTCAGACCAGTACTGATAATTGTTATCTATAGATGGCTCGTTATTTTTAATAGGATGTGACGTATACAGTAGAGTAATACCATTTTCGTCAACGACAAAATCCCAAGTAATGTCTTGCTTCTGGAGGGCATTTTGATTTGCCTCATCGTTAGTCGAAAAAAGATCTGTTCCTAAAAGTTTCCAGGTACCCTTCAGGTCTTGCGCATTTGGATCATATACTTGTCTGAAAGTATTTGGGAATGGAATATCTAAATTTGGAATTGCTATTTTTTTCTGCGTATTGCAAGATACAAGGCTAATAATAGCTATGAGTAAACAATTTTTTAATTTCATAATTTATCTCAATAAAAAAAAATTATTTAGAGAAACACAGGTCAGCAACTTAGCAACTTAGTAAAATAGGAAGCTGCCCTGTATGGGCAACTTCCTAAAATCCTTTAAATGACATTAAGAATAAAAAAATTGTATGCAATATTTCAGCCTATTGTAATACTCGGACAGATTACTGTCCGAGTTTACAATTAAAAAAGCTTATAATTCATTTTAAACAATTTGAATTATTCCTTGAGTATATCCTACTGAACTAAATATAAATCACCCTTATAAGATATACCTTTCAATTTTCCGTTTTCCACAATGAGGTGGAATGACTTACCTCCTTTCATATTTCGATAAGGATTATCAGCATTATCTACGTCTAATTCATATCTACCAAGATTTGGCTTTGCAATCCATGTTTCACCTTTATCATTTGTCCACTTCAAATTATTTTGAGCGAGCACTTTAAAGCTACCTCCATGGCTTGGGTGCTTGTAATTTTTCGTTCTAAACTTACTTGTCGTCAATTGGTTCCACAGATTGGCCATCAAGGCTGGTTTTTGATTCAATAAGTAATCTTCCCCCATGAATTTAAAGCCAAGAAATTCATTTGATTTAGAAACTAACAACTCAAATCGTTTGCCATTTTCATCATTTTTATAAAAATTATCACCCACTGTTGCATCCAAGTATCCTTGACCATACATAGGCTTAAGTTCCCAACTAACACCTGCTTGGTTTTCCCAGAAAAGATTACCGTTAGAAATTTTAGTAAATCTACCTCCATGATAACCATTCCTATAATTTCGTTGTTTGAAAATGTTATTCAGTAATGCACTCTCATAATTTATATTTTCACTATTGGTCACATTAGTTGATCCAGTAGAATATAGAGACTTGTTCTTTTCGAAATAAAGTTGATCTATTCTTAGTTTCAATTTCATTAGGTATTTCTTTAAAGCTATCTTTCGAGATTCTACATCTGCACCTAATGACAATATAATACCCTCTTCTATCATTCTATTTTCAAAGACACCCAATATCTTATCTAACTCATAAAGAATCTCATTAGTATCAGTTACTCTAATTGAGAATAATCCACTTGCATCCCTCTTTAGTCCTTTCTTAAGCCCTTCCCAATCTGTTGCTGCTGATCTCTCCCGCTGAGAATACACTGGATCAAAACCAGTAGCTCTATAAAACTGCTTCAAGGCATTGTATGCCCTATGGACATATTTACCTACTTTAATTAATGAAAGATTAGAATCTGTATGGTCTAATTTTGAAAAAGCAAAAGCAATTTGTTCATTGAAGGAATGATACAGTTCGTGTTCAGTCAATTCTAATTTCTTGAGACCCCTTCTGTCCGCTTTAAATTGCTGATTTAAAATTTGCTTATTGACAACAACATGAATAATAGCACCTTCTGTGCAATGTGCTTCATTAGCATGCAAATTACTATAGGTCATATATTTTTTCCATTCCAGATACTTAATATCATGGTTAGGTTCTTCAGATATTACACTATACTCAAACTCTATTCTTTTCATCGCTGCGTCCATAAGGATCTTTTCATATGCTCGATTACTTATCTCCATTTCTGATCTCAAGGTGATGAATTCATTTATTCGATCTTCATAATTTTGATACTCTTTTAGAGCTCTTTGGACGATGTGATCAGGCATACTTTTTCTGGCCTCGAATTCTCTGAAGTCTTGTTCTTGCATCATTTTAATCATAAACACAACAGACATAACTGTTTGAAATTTTATATCTTCTTCTTTTACGGTTTTATCTACAATAGGATATTCTTTCCATGAGGATGCTGCAATGTATTTGTCGTAATCTGTTTTATCAATTCTCAAATCATCAGTAGAGGATGGTAGAAAGTCTTTAGCATAAAAGTTTATATCAAGGAGTTCTCCAATTTCGTGATCTTTATCTATAAGATTATTGAAATTCTTGTTAATAAGCATCACACCGAATTCAGTTCCATCCCCTTTAAGTGCCACATCGATATCCGATGAAAATGATTGGCTTCCTGAAATTTTAGGATAAATGTATTCTACTTCTTTAAACTTACTATGATTGGCAAACTGTCGTCTTTTCTCTACCTCCATTCGTGCAACATTCTCCTGTACATTACATGTCAATGCTTCAACTATATCAAATCGCAATGACGTAATTTTAGTTTTTGTACTATCTGCTATATTTTCTTCATCTTTAAGTAGAGTAAACCATTCCCCGTCATAGCGATTAATTAGAGATCTTAACTGACTCAAATTATCAGAGACAGCCTCATTAAGTTGTTTTGTCATATCGGAATTACACTGAGCCATACTTATATTGACATGACATATAAGCATTGCAATGAAACATGTTTCTAAGACTCGGAGGACAGTTATATATTTTAATCGAAAATTATGTTTCATGATTAATATTTTATTTCGGTAGTAAGGACTATTAAGTGGAGTTAATAGTCAAGATAAGTATGCTGGCCATATCCCATTATTGATTACATCCTATATACTTTTGAATAGTACTAGGATTGCCTTATTGACAATCCCAGTACTTTATTGGACTTGTATAATTAATGTTTTGAAATGTCTCCTATAACTGATCTTGAAAATTGAAAATTTGTTCTTCTACAGTAATTGTTACTTGGCATCTACCAATGTGCTCATCAAATCTTAGGATATAATCTTTACTCCCATTGATATTAGAGAACGCTAATTTTTCCCAAGTTGTGCCAATTCTATCGCCTGCTTCAGGCTGTCCATCCGTTCTTCCTAGATTATGCCATCTATAAAGAGATCCTCCTAACCAACGAACAGTCTCACTTACCTTATCTGCATCAATAGTCCAAACCATAGGTGGAAATGTTTTATAATCTGCTTTTCTCTTTAATATTTGTTTTTTGCCTTTATGCCCAGCATGTAAAAATTTATCACTATCTGGACCCCATTCATCATCTGTCACATGCCATAGAGTTCGACTAGGATTTTTATTAATACCCTCAAATAAAGACCCGTAAATTTGCGTATGATCTAGACCATCAATATTGTGAAATTCCATTTTTGAAATTGAAAATACTCTTGGTTTCTGAGAGGTTCCATCATCTTTTTCATTGCCTACACGATCAGAAATTGCATAATGCAACATTTTCTGGATAGCTTCGAAATCAACATCAGGACTTAGAGGGAAATGTTCACGTTTAATAAGCCTCGATATTCTAGCAAGGTTAATGGCTATAGGCATAGCATCTCGATATGTAACATTCCAAGTGTTGAAATTTTTAGGATCTGAAGTCTCCGTTGCGCCCCCAACGTATTGTTGCATTTTTACACTCTTCTCTTCGATGTTTTTGTATTGTTCGGATTGCTGATATCCTACTCCTACATTTCCCGTTTGTTTTGCTCCTATTCCTTTGAGCTTTCCTCCAGCTTCTACTTCGGCAGCAATTTTTACGCCCATACTTGTCAATTCTTCCATATCTGAATACGAATACTTCTGGATACTCATCATTCGGCCACCATATGTTGTATTCTCAGGATAATGCGTTCCATATTTCCTAACGAAAGCCTCATACTTTGAAAATTCTGGATAAGACTTGGCTTCTGACATTGATGTAGGCGACTTTTTAGGAACACTTAAGGATGTTACATCTTTTACGAAACTTTCTGTAAAATCAATAAAAGCAGGGTTCAATTTTATACCATAAAGACTTTTGTTTACTTTATTTACAGCATAAATATTTTTGTCGCTCTGATTTTTTTCATAGCTTTTTTCAAATGAACCACTGCCTTTAGCTTTGGCATTTACTTCTGCTACTCCTCCTGCTCCTGGAAGTTCTCCACTGACTTCACGACCCAATCCAATATTGGCGCTAAATGCTTTTTTGAATCCACTGGCAGAATGGTACATATCTCTAGTAAATTTGTTACTACCATAGTGTGCAGGCACTTCTTCAAATTGATTTTTATGTAGAAACTCTCCATCTAGATCCCAATCTATATCTCCTTTTTTTAGCCCATTGAATATCTGAGCCCTCATGCCGCCTTTAGTTTTAGTATTAGGAATATTATTGTTACCACTTATAGCTATGTACAATGGGTCTATGGTCTTCAGATCATATCCATGCCTGCTAGCTGATACATTTTCGACTTTTTGTAGATCAGTTTGAGCAAGATCAGTACCGTAAGGAATTCCAGATTTTATGCAGAGTTTCATATTTTCAGCTACTACCTTTACATTTCTTGCCTCATGACCCTCCTTCTCTACATCAAAAGAGAATATATCCCCAATATTAGCAGAAGTGTCAAAAGAACCTTTGCCTGCAAGCCTTCTTAGTTTTTCTCGTTCTCCAGTACTTAATTCTTTATATACTGTTATAGCATAATTACCTACATTTTCTACAGTGACTTTTGTACTCGTGCTATTTCCGTTACTATTATTATTAGTATTACTATTCGAAACCTGAGTATTCCCAATATTATTACCTAGTGGTGTATCTGATGATCCACTTACCTTATACATCTCTTTACCATCTACAAGGACATGCTTTTTCCATAGATCAATCATAATTGGAACCTTAGTGGAATTATCTATAAGAAAGATACCCCACTTGCCTCTTCTTGTTTCAGTGAGTTGATAGCTTGTGTTGCCTACTGTTCCAGTCCAAGATTTATCTCCCGTCTGAACAAATTTTCCATTAGATTCTTCGATGGAAACAGAAGTCACGTTTTTAGCTTCCAGCTTTTTAGACTTCTTCACATTCGCAGCACCACCCTCAGCTTCAGCACTTACACTCAGTACTTTGTAAGTATCTTGTCCACCTACTTGGATTATATTTCTATGCAGATTTAACGCAATGGCTGTTCCATCAGAATCTTTCCCATAGATTGTCCATTGGTCGCGAGAGGTTTCTGTAAGAGAAGAAGTTTCTCCGCTGATTTCTAATACCCAATTTTTACCGCTTTGTTGGTAAGCTTTTCCTATTGGGGTATCAGAATCTAGTGAGGAAAAAATTACACTTTTACATTGAGGCGCTTGAAGCTTTTGTCCATAGGATGTACTACAATAGAGTGTACATACAAGGCAAAGAAATAAAGTCAATATTTGTTTCATTTTTAAAATTTTTAATTGTAATTAATAAATAGCATTGCATTTTTTTAGCAATGGTTGAAGAGATTTTTTTTAGAAAATTGGTTAATTATTATGGTTCGAAGATTATGCGTTTCTCATTAATAGCAAACCTCTACTTCCCGTAACCCTATCCTTATTGTCCGAATAGTTTGGATTTCTGTCCGAAGTATAGATAAGAGAAGAGAAGCATACACAGCAAAAAACTTTATTGCTAATAATCAGAAATGATTCGGACATCTCGGTCTATATCCCATCAACAGATGCTTCGAAAAGCCAGTTGAGTTCTTCGGGTATAGAAATACTGCATTGGGACATTATCCTTATGTATCTAATAGACTTTGACTAAGTTTAGAAAATCAAGCAAATAGATGAGAAGCAAAGCAAAAGAGATTAAGATCCTTTTAGTTGAGGACGAACTTATAATTGGGGAACATATTTCAGTCGAACTTCAGAAACATGGATTTGAAGTCTTAGAAATCCTTACCAAAGGTGAATATGCTTTAGAGTTCTTAGTAAAGAAAAAACCTGATCTTATAATTATGGACATCCAACTTGCTGGAAATTTGGATGGTATAGAGACAGCAAAAATAATTGGAGATAGTTATGCAATACCAGTTATCTTCCTCACTTCAAATGTCGATGATAAAACATTTGAAAGATCGAAAACGGCTAAGCCCTCAGCAATTATTGGTAAACCATTTAAATCAAAGGAACTCATTCGTACCGTCGAGATTGTCATGCATACATGAGTATGTAAATCAAAATTGTCCAAACGTACTAAATCTTCAAATTTACTGCCAAATAGATAACACAATTATCAAAATTAATTGGTAGTAAACATAAATCGCAAGAGTGCCTACTACAGTCACTGCCCTCCTGCAAATAGTATCAGAGTAGTTAATTATTGTCCCAACGCGTCATATTATTGTCCGAAATGAGCAATATATTCCTGATTTCCTATAATAATACTCTTAGAATCTATGTTCTCAACAATCTAGTGTATTTTAGGGATATAGATTAGTCCTTTAATTCCTCCTCCAAAATGAGTCAAGTTAATATTCTTGTTGTTGAAGAT
>ENA-ORXT01002757-ORXT01002757.1-marine-metagenome-genome-assembly--contig:-NODE-2757-length-20398-cov-4.324935_pt1 | contig 20398 bp, 22 predicted proteins | sample MGYA00237868_ERZ511482 | MGnify/ENA metagenome assembly ERZ511482
TGAAAAATCTAGAAAAAAGTACTAAAAAAGATACGCCTTACTTTCTGCAAAAATCATTGATTTTCAAGGATTTATATCTTGATTCTATCCAACAAAAGTTCTATGGTCAAAGAAAATTCCTCACCAAAAGTAATGACTGCCTGGATCAGTATTATATACTGCAAAAACTGGAATATGCCTGTAGTCTCTATTCAAGAAAAAGTGTTAGTGATGAACAAAACGATTTACCATCTATATCCCAGGTTGTAGAATGGGCTAAAAAACAACCTTCGAGTGAGGTTCCAGTTATTGGTCTTTATATGCAATTAATTAAATTGTATCGAACAGAAATCGATGATCCATTATTTGAAAAAATAGTAAAAGGTACCAAGAAACATTTTAAGCAAATTGGAAAACATCATACGGTCTCCATTTTTTATCAATTACTCAATTATACCTTTATACGCGTAAGGGCCAAAGTCAGACATTTTTCCAAAGTCCCTTGTCGTTGCCATCTAAGAGCTCTTTAACCAATTCTTCGAATATCAGCTGATGCGATGCTTGATCAACCTCTTGACCTGCAAGCATCATGGAATGGCTCACAGCACCTATTTGCTCTTGAGCTTGCTTTGTCGCCTGTTGCTCCCTCATCTCTTTCAAAGAAGTCTTAGGAACAAGCGCATACTCCAACTCACAGTCCAACGCTTCAGCAATCTTGCGTAAAGAGTTAAGTGTAATAGCACCGCTTGCTTCTGATTTTTCAAGCTTGCTAACACCTGCACTGGTAATACCCAAGCGATCGCCCAGCACGTTCAGGGTCATACCAAGACTTGTTCTTAGAGTTCTAATCCAACCTCGTTTTGGCAATAATGAAAGCTCGGCACTTCGCCAAGGCTCAAGTGATTTGTCAGTCTGTTGTAGTTGCAGCTTTTTGAATATTTTGGACATCAGAAATGAGGCGCATACCAATTAATTTATTTACAATAATAATTCAACTTAAAAGTATACTATAAATTTTAAAACAAACCTTTAGGTATATAAAATTTCAGGCTCTGTTAACATATTGCCAATTGAAACAGTTCAGTGATTTACGTTGAGGAGGTTAGGCTATGTCTGAGCATTTTATTAAATACATCAATATCGAGCGATATAAGTGCTTCAATGACTTTTCTTCAGAAGGTACCAGCTAGACCACATAGAAGACTCGACCAGTGAAGAAGCGTTACATGAGACCATAGCAGAAAACGTAATGAGTCATGCAGGTTCGTTAGCTGTTAAATCTAACCTAAATACCGTTTCTTTTCGGTATGTTGACTCTGCTATTAACAGAACATATCAAGTAGAAAATAACGACCAACCTTTAGCCGAATTTAGTATAAGTGAGGTAGACCTAGTTCAGCCCCTCAAGCAAGACCTTCAAGACGACAAAGCATCTGTCTACATCCCTTCCTCTGTTTTATCTACAAGCGTGCTGATCAGATGTTTTGCGAGCGTTCAGAGAAAGGGTCGCGAACAAGATATCTATCAGTATTTGAAAAGTCTGGATTCAGCAATTGAAAATGTGAAGGTATTAGGTGGCGGTAGCATTCATGATGAGGTGCGTGGTGGCAGGCAAATTTTGCCTTTAAATCACATCAAGAAACAGGAACCAGTGAGTAGATCACTCACTTAGCCCCCGTTCATACAGCAAGGCAACGACCTTTCTTTTTATTATTATTTTATTTTTCTTATTTTTTATGTCGCTGCAGCCCCGAAGGACTGACGACTATTCTACGTTTTTCGGGTGAATGACTTCTTAACCAAACGCTATTATTTACCTTTATTTTCACAAAAATTAGCCATTCAGAAAGCGGTCGTTCAGGCAACGCATTAAAACCAGCAATTTATATTTTTTATACTATAAAGAGGGGTATGAAATATTTATTCTTGGCACTGCTACTCATCGTCTCTCCGCTGGCTTTTTCGGCTAACTATTCAGTCACCCAATCAAGCTGTGATGGTTACCCTCAAGCTAAAATCGGCACTAAGCAGGGCATCTGTGTGGGCTTGGTTGCGCAGGTAGGTGAGAATATTAAATGGCGCAAGCCGCGCCGTATCGTACAAGTTCCTAATACTCAACAGTTTATCGTGACCGATATGGGCAGCTGGACGCGGGGTCGCGGTACAGTGTGGTTGCTTGATGCTTCAGTCATACCGGTTAAGATCAAAGCGTTATTAACGGGCCTAAACCTGCCGCATGGTTTGGAGGTTGGGCCAAAGGGGCTATTTTATATTGGCGAAACCGATCGCATCTTCCGTTTTCGCCTAACCGATCAAAAAGCAGTGGCCGTTGAAACGGTGGTCAGCCGCCTGCCTGACTTTGATAAACACAGCCATCCACTGACGCATTTTATTTTTGACCACAATAACAATCTCATCGTTAACATCGGCGCACCTAGCGACCAATGCCAAGAAGACAAGCGCGAGGTCTATTGCTCATCTGTCAGTAGCAATTTAGATACGCATGCGGCGCTAAGGCGTTACCGTTACATTGCCGAGGCTAATTTGTGGGACATTGACTATGAGGTCGTCGCGTCGGGGTTACGTAACTCTATGGCGCTTGCCAGTCACAAGAGCGGTACCTTGTTGCAGGCTGAAAACAGTATTGATTTGCCAGGTTTACACGAGCCTTATGAGGAACTAAACCGTATAGAAGAAGGCGGTTTTTACGGCTGGCCGTACTGCTATAACAATGAGGCGATCAACCGTCTTTGGCCAACACACGGTCGGCGTATTTGTGGCAATCCAGACAAGCATAAACGCCCTTGGATATTGCTGCCTGCACACGCAGCGCCGTTAGATATGCATTATTACGATGGCGAACTGTTTGAGTCACTTAAAGGAAAATTGCTAATTAGCTGGCACGGCTACCGTCAAACAGGTCATCGATTGGTCAGTTACGCAGTCGATGACAAGGGAGTGCCTAACCGCACTCAAACGGCTAAGTACAATATTGACCCCGAGACTGACTCAAACCGCTCAGCGTTTGGTAGCGTCTCATTTCCTGCAGTAAAGAATATTGCACAAGGTGATGAGGTCATCAGCCAACTAAATGCTGTTGCGGGTGTGAGGCCGCGCGGTAGGCCCGCTGGGTTTACGGTTGCAGAGGACGGTTCTATTTGGCTATTAGATGATGTAAACAAGGCGTTATTGCGTTTGGCTAAAGGCACCTCTTATAAAGCAGGCAGTGCAATCGACACGGGCGGCACCGCTGATTTGCTAACCCCCGTTAAAGATATTGAGGCGGCAAAGGTGCTGCTGGCGCGTTGTCAGGCTTGTCATGGGCTTCCAAACACGGTGGCGACTATGAAAATCCCTTCCACTTGGCTAAGAGTGCAGGATGGTCAACGCGTCATTGAGCAGCGCTTGTTTCATTCGCCACTGCGCCCAATGCCACCGGGGCCTCCATTATCAAGGGCGCACCGGGCGGCATTGGAAAAATGGTTACAAAGTCGCTAGCGGCTGTTCGACCATTCTGACCCTTACCACTTAAATTTGTAGCCTACTTCAGCGGCGATCAAACCGTTGGTGATGTCGCCAATTTTTGGGGTGGCCATAATATTCGTAAATAAACCGGTCTCTTTACCCACGCGCAGTTTGAGTGGCGGGGTACACAGCCAACGTCGCTTATCCTCGTCGTGGGTGTAGCCCTTGTACGCACAGTTCAAACCAATCATAGGGCGTAAAAAGCCGTAATATAGCCAGCTCTTGTGAGAAACATTGCTGGTTAGCATGTAACTTTGTTGGCTATAGGAGTCAGTAAAGGTCGAGATAGTGTTCTCGTATTGCCAGTTATTACGTTCAAAATCTTGCGACACCCCGATGTATCTCATATTCCCTTCAAACGTGTCGGGATGATTACTGTTGGTGTGCTCACTAAACCCTGCAAAGTAAGCACTTCCAGAATTCATTGAGGTGCAGGCAACGGTACTACTGGCAAGCAATACACATAACGTTAACGTTTTTCCATCCATGGCGGGTTCCATTGTCTTATTGTTGACTATAACTTAACGATTTTAGTGTAGCTTAAGCTAGGTATAAGTTCAGTGTCGTTTTTACTTTATATTAAAAAGGTGACGCTACGAGCAAAATGTTATTCTCGCCCCGTTATTAAACTCTCGATAGGCAAACAACGCGTGAAGACTAACGTTCTTATCATAGGTGGTGGCTTAAGTGGCCTGCACACGGCCTTTGAACTGCATAAGCGCAATATCGATTTTATGCTGTTTGAGGCTCGCCCGCAACTCGGTGGCAGGATACTCTCTCGTCACTGGCAGCGCTCCGGCTACGATGAGCTGCTGACAGCCTATGACATGGGCCCTGCTTGGTTTTGGCCGGGCCAAACGCACATAGAAGGTTTAGTCAATGAGCTTAATTTAACCGATCAGGTGTTTTACCAACAGGCCACGGGCGATGCGGTTTATGAAAATGCACAAGGCCAAATTCAGCGCGGCATTCAGGGGGTTTCTATGGCAGGCTCGTACCGCTTGCAAGGTGGCAATGCCCAGCTTATAGCCGGTTTACATCAGCGTTTGCCTACACACTCGGTTAAGTTAAACTCAATCGCAAAACAGATTCAACAACACGAAGCCAAACTGTCCACGACTGTCACAATGGACGGCGAAACCGTGGTTGTCGATAGTGAATCGGTGGTTATCGCTGCACCACCGCGCGTGGCTGTTCAGCAAATAGGCTTTGAACCCGCGCTCCCTGCTAGTCGCCTTGAGACTCTCAATAACATTAAAACCTGGATGGCAGGGCACGCTAAATTGCTCGCTTTTTATGAAACGCCATTTTGGTTAGCACAGGGTTTTTCTGGTGATGTCATCAGCCATACCGGCCCCATGCATGAAATTCATGATGCATCGCCCAAGCAAGGTGGGCCTTACGCTTTATTTGGTTTTATGGGCGTTGCCGCGCCCAATCGGGGGGATGAGGAACACTTAAAAAGTGCGGCGATTGAACAACTGGTTAGGTTATTTGGCGAGCAGGCCGCCACACCATTGGGGGTCTATTATAAAGACTGGGCACAGGACACATTAACGGCAACCGTATTAGATCAGGAAATGTTAACGTCTCACCCCACCAATGATATTGAACATGTGTGTGAAGCAGGCTGGGATAATCGGCTAATTTGGTCAGGCACCGAAACCTCAATGGGTCGGTTTAACGGGTACTTAGAGGGTGCGCTAGAGGCCAGTGCAAAAACCGTCGCGTGCTTAGACAAAGCAGCTAGTTAACAGTAATACAGGAAAGGCAGTCGGGGTTTAAATAATCAAGAGAGAGCAGTATTGTTACTACTCCCAATTGATTGAGGAGGAGGAAATCATCTTACGCCGAGAATACTATCCACCCCTCCCACACTTTACAATTGACAAAAAATAACCGCTGCGTTTAGCTTATCTATACCAAAAAAATGAGCCTTTTTTGAGCCGTCTGGTTTGAGCAATTCATTGTCACCTCGCCACGTTAAAATAATCCCCCGCCGCTGGTCACAACCCGTATATAATTCACGCCTATTAAATTTTCCTTAATTTGGAGCCCTTATGAGACCTAGTGGTCGTGCTACCGACGAAATGCGTCCGGTTACTTTTACCCGCAACTTTACTTGCCATGCAGAAGGGTCTGTCTTGGTGGAGTTTGGCAATACCAAAGTAATCTGCACCGCTAGTATTGAGGAAAATGTTCCGGGCTGGATGCGCGGTAAAGGCAAAGGCTGGATTACCGCTGAATATGGCATGTTGCCACGCTCAACACATTCACGAATGGGCCGTGAGGCGGCACGTGGAAAGCAATCTGGTCGCACCCAAGAAATCCAACGGCTCATTGGCCGCTCACTGCGCGCGATTGTGGACATGGAAGCGCTGGGCGAACGCCAAATCATGATCGATTGCGATGTGATACAAGCAGACGGCGGTACACGCACGGCGTCCATTACAGGGGCTTATGTTGCAATGTATGACGCGATGCAAAAGCTTATGAAAAAACGCAACCTAAAACGCAATCCCATTCATGGACAGCTAGCCTCGGTGTCGGTGGGTATTTATGACGGCGCGCCGGTGCTTGATCTTGATTACCCTGAAGATTCAAACGCCGAAACGGATATGAATGTTGTGATGAATAGCGGCGGCCACTTCATTGAAGTGCAAGGAACAGCCGAAGGTCATGCCTTTACGCGCACTGAGATGAATGACATGTTGGGCTTGGCCGAAAAGGGTATACAAGAGATTATGGTTGCACAGCGCGACGTTTTAGGTCTGAAATGATATGAAAGTAGTACTCGCCAGTAGTAACGCCGGCAAAGTGAAAGAGTTTATGCAGCTGCTCTCAGACGTGGGGATGGATGTTCGCCCGCAGTCCGAGTTTGATGTACCCGATGCCGATGAGACAGGGTTAACGTTTGTTGAAAACGCCATCTTAAAAGCGCGCAATGCCGCTGAAATAACGGGGCTGCCGGCCATTGCCGATGACTCCGGTATTGAGGTTGATTATTTAAAAGGCAAGCCTGGCATTTACTCAGCGCGTTACGCAGGCGTCGGTGCAGGTGCGGCGGCATGCAATGAGAAATTGCTGGATGCACTAGACGGTGTTCCTGAGGCTTTGCGCACAGCGCGCTTTCGCTGCTGCATCGTTATGTTGCAACATGCGGCAGACCCTTCACCGATTATCGCTGAGGGTCATTGGGACGGTCGAATTTTGGAACAGCTGACAGGCACCGAGGGTTTCGGTTATGATCCATTATTCTATGTACCCACTCACAACATCAGTGCTGCGCAGATGGACTCGGTTGAGAAAAATAAAATCAGCCATCGCGCACTCGCATTGCAAGGATTATTGGAGCGCCTAAAATGAAACGATCACCATTAATGACAGCTTGGTTGGGTTTTCGCTCAGTGTTATTAGTGGTTGGCTTTTCATTAATAACCGGCGTGATGGGGTTATTCGCCCCGTTGCTCGGTCTGGCGCCTTACCCTTGGCGCGTTAAATACATACAAACATGGGCACGTTTGAGTTTGCTTTGGGCGCGGTTTTCTTGCGGCATTAAGTGGAATACTAAAGGTTACGAAAACCTTGATCTAGCGCAAGCTGCCATCATCTTGCCCAATCATCAGTCCACATGGGAGACCATGTACCTTTTAATGAAAATGCCTGCGATGTCATTTGTCATTAAAAAAGAACTGCTAAATATCCCGTTTTTTGGTTGGGGCATGGCTCAATCTCGCCCCATTGCCATCGACCGAAGCGCTGGCGGTACTTCGGTTGATCAGATCAATGTCAACGGTAAAGCGCGTTTAGACGAAGGCAACTGGGTGTGTATTTTCCCCGAAGGCACCCGCGTCGCACCCAATCAATCGATGCGTTTTAAATCCGGCGGGGGGTTACTAGCCGTGCACAGTGGCTATGACGTCTACCCCATCGCTCACAATGCTGGCGAGTGCTGGCCTAAACACGGGTTTATCAAAACGCCTGGAACGATTACCTTAAGCTTTGGCCCAAAAATCGAGGTCGCTGGAAAACAGGCACCTGAAGTGATGAAAGCGGTCGAGGCATGGATTACCCAAGAGCGTGCGGCGTTACCTGCGGTACGCTGATACTTTCATCATGATATAACAATAAATAATCTTAAGGAGATTCCATGAAACCAGAAGATATTCGCTGTCAAAATGATCGTCAAATGTACGACACCCTGCTCAAGCACCGCGATGTAATCAAAGTGAACGAGATGATTGCTCGCCAAGAAGAAAAGGGCCCGACAGGCCTGCGTCGGCACCTATTGGCAACCTCGGTTAGTTTGAGCAAAACGATGGCACCCGATGTGCACAGAATGGCTGACGAATGTATCGAAACGTTAGGCATGGACATTCCATTAGAGCTTTACGTTTTCCCTAGCCCCCAGTTTAATGCGATGTGTTTTAAGCCCGAAAAAGGGCGCTTACATGTCATGTTCTCCTCAAGTTTGTTAGAGGGCTTTAAAGAGGATGAACTAAAATTTGTCATCGGTCATGAGCTGGGCCACCACGTTTATCGCCATCATGACATTCCGATTGGCTATTTGCTTAAAGGCAAGCAGCCTGCGAGTCGCCGCTTAGCCTTAGAGCTTTTTGCATGGTCACGCTATGCCGAAATTTCAGCAGACCGGGCGGGTGCGCATTGTGCGCAAAACCTTGAAGCGGTGGCACGGGCGCTGTTTAAGCTAGCCTCAGGACTAACCAGCGATTTTGTACAGTTCGATTTGCAGGAATTTTTAAAGCAAGTGAGTGAAATGCAGCTGTTTGACGACGAACCAGGCAAAGGTGCGCCTAAGCAGGATTGGTTCTCAACGCACCCGTTTAGCCCGATGCGCGTTAAAGCGTTAGAGTTATTTGACCAGTCTGAATTGGCCAATGGTAAGACCAGCAAAGATGATCTTGAGGTGGCTGTTCAAGGGCTAATGAGCCTGATGGAGCCAAGCTATTTAGAAGGCACGACTAAAACGGCGATCCATATGCGCCGCTTACTGTTCACTGCGAGCATTTGTGTGGCTAACGCCTCGGATAGTATTTCACTGGATGAAATTAGAGTATTTGAAGAGTTCTTTGGCGATGGCGAGTTTGGCGGGATTAACGTTGAGCAGCTTGTTGCAACGCTAGATGATCGCATTAAAACAGCGAAAGAGACGGCCTCAGTACCACAGCTAATGCAAGTGGTGCGCGACCTTTGCACCATGGCTCGCGCTAACGGTGAAACCACCGAACCCGAACGGGACATTATGAACAGCATTACTGACAAGCTTGGGATACCGCGCAGCTTTGTGTGTCAGTCACTGGCACATCCTGTTGAACTGGACTAGCTGATGCGCCTTTGTACGCGATACGTTATGAGCCTTACGTCATGAGCTATTTTTATGAGCCACTTAATATGAATAATTCAGCATGAGCGCCGTTATTAAAACGCCACCCGCACACGATTTTGCGAAACTGCAAAAGCGCTTGCGTAAGCTAACGGGTGAGGCGGTCGTTGATTTTGGTATGATCGAGAACGGTGACCGGATTATGGTTTGTCTGTCAGGCGGTGCCGACAGCTACACCATGCTGGACATTTTATTGCACTTACAAAAAGTGGCCCCTATTAATTTTTCATTGGTTGCCGTTAATCTAGATCAAAAACAGCCGGGCTTTCCTGAAACGGTGTTACCAAACTATTTAGAGGCATTGGGTGTTGAGTACACAATACTAGAGGAAGACACCTACAGCATTGTGATGGATAAGGTCCCAGCGGGTAAGACCACCTGCTCACTGTGCTCACGCCTGCGCCGCGGAATTTTGTACAAAGCAGCACAAGACCTTGGCGCGACTAAAATTGCGCTGGGTCACCACCGTGAAGACATCCTTGAGACACTGCTGCTCAATATGTTTTACGCTGGCAGCTTAAAAACGATGCCGCCTAAATTGGTGTCAGATGATGGCAAGAATATCGTTATTCGGCCGCTAGCCTATTGCAAAGAGGCGGATATCAAAGCTTACGCCGCCGCTGTCAACTACCCGATTATCCCGTGCAATCTTTGCGGCTCTCAGCCTAACCTGCAGCGCCAAAATATGAAGGCTTTATTAGGTGAATGGGAAGTCAGCCATCCCGGTCGTTTGGCGAGCATGATGACGGCATTAGGAAATACTAGCCCATCCCACCTGCTTGATCGCAAACGCTATGATTTTGCAGGGATTACGACCACAAGCGGGCCTGTTGTTGATGGTGACACATTGTTTGATAACGACTTAACCGATTCTAGGGCGAGCCTGTCTGAAACGGTAATACCCATCTGGAAAAAATAGGCTACTATAAGTCTAATATTTAGTCAGAGCGCTGTTATGTCCGAACTCTATCCTGCGATTCTTGATAATCACCACTTCATGCTGAAGGTGGATGACACGCACTCAATTTACGTTGAAGAAAGCGGCACCGAAGAAGGTACGCCCGTGATCTATCTGCATGGGGGCCCAGGCTCTGGCAGCTCACCGTTTATGCGACGCCTGTTTGACCCTGAAAAGTATCGCATCGTATTGTTTGACCAACGCGGTGCAGGTCAATCGACCCCTCATACCGAAACCCACAATAACACTACGCAAGACTTGGTGGCTGACATGGAGCAAATCCGTGAAGCACTCAATATCGACCGATGGGTTGTGTCCGGCGGTTCTTGGGGGTCAACGCTGGCGCTGGCCTATGCACAAACTCATCCTGAGCGTGTCATGGGTTTGATTGTACGCGGCATCTTTCTAGGCACTGATGACGAGGTAAAATGGTTCTATCAAGCAGGTGGAGCCAGCCAGTTTTTCCCTGACTATTGGGAAGATTACATTGCCCCTATTCCAGAGGCTGAACGTGGCGATATGCTCACGGCGTATCACACACGTTTAACCGGCAGCAATGAAATTGCACGCATGGGCGCAGCGAAAGCTTGGTCACAGTGGGAAGGTCGTACGCTGAGCATCAACCCTACACCCTCGATGATTAACCACTTTTCAGAACCGCGCACGGCGCTTAGCGTGGCTTGCCTCGAAGCGCATTATTTTATGCATCACTGCTTCTTTGAAGACAATCAGCTGTTAAACAATGCGCATAAAATCAAAGATATCCCGGGCTACATTATTCATGGGCGCTACGATATGATTTGTCAGGTAAAACAAGCGTTTGACCTGCACAACGTTTGGCCGATTGCTGATCTTAATATTATCCCTGCAACCGGCCATGCTGCTAGTGAAGCGGGAATTGTCGATGCGCTGATTGATGCAGGTAACGGCATGCTGCTAAAACTCAAAAGCTAAGAGAGCGCTCAATGATCGGATTAATTCAGCGGGTTCGCTCTGCCCAAGTCGATGTAGATGGGCAGACGATAGGTAAAATTGACCAGGGGATTTTGCTACTGCTTGGGGTGCAGCGTGAAGATAGCAATCAGCTCGCTGACAAGCTCTTACACAAAGTCATTAACTACCGAATCTTTGAAGATGAGAACGGTAAAATGAATCGGTCTCTTGTAGATATCCAAGGTGAACTGTTGATCGTTTCACAATTTACCCTGCCCGCTGATACTCGCAAAGGCATGCGACCTAGTTTCACGCCCGCTGCGCCACCGGCTATGGGATTAGCGCTTTATGACTACTTTGTAGAGCAGGCCAGCTTAGCCATCGCGCCATCGGTGCAAACCGGTGAGTTTGGTGCGGATATGCAGGTAAGTTTGGTTAACGATGGGCCTGTGACTTTTTGGCTTGAGGTTTAAGGTCGAACATATGACCAACCTGCTTCCTGCAGCTCGATAATCCGTGCTAATCCCGTTTGCACGTTGCCCACACCGTCAATAATCGTAGGCCTGACTCCCGTTGACTCATGAATAGTATCCATTGTATTGCCACAGGCCGTGAACACCACATCTGACTGCATTAAACTGGTGATACGTTGCAACACCTTGCTTTTAGTTGTCAGCATGTGCAGCCCCGGACCATAGGCAACCACTTCGATTTCTATATTGTCGATGCCATAGTGCTTTTGCAGATTCACAATATTACTGAGTGCTATATCTTGCGTGCGCGGGTCGTCAGTGTTGATTTGGATAATCAGTCGATGCTCACTTTCAAAGTCATCATTCGTTTTAGTTTCGGCAACGCTGGTTGCAAAACTAAACAGCAGCGTCAGGCAAGCACCAACTAAGCCTGCGGCAATTAATTTAACATTCACGGGTCACGTCCTTTTTAGTTATCTCATCGTATCGTCATTATAATCTACTCTACTTACTACTAATCTACTTGCTACTATTCATCAGTCTTCTGATAAATTCTAAACTGGGCTCACGCCTTTTATTTAAGAAACCTGTTCTGGAGGAACACCTATGATAAGCATTAAAAAATTAACAGCCATTGCCGCGATGATACTAACCTTGGGCGTTAGTTTTGCAGGTGGTGCATTTGCAGATAGCCATGGTGGCAAGCCTGTGGGCATCACGCCTGACCTAATGAGCATTACGGTAAAGCATAACGGTAAAGACGTTGAAATTAAGCGTAACCAAGATAACGACGCCGTTATTAACCCTGCATTTGCCAAGACTTCGCGCCCCTGCCCACCGTTTTGCATTCAACCCATGGAAGTTGCGCCAAACGTGCAAACCATCGGTGAAGCTGAAGTGATTGATTACATCTCAAGAATGAATGCAGGGGATAGCTCAATCTTTATTGGTGACTCTCGCACATCTGACTGGGTGGCTAAAGGCACCATCCCCGGTGCTGTCAACGTTTCTTGGACTAGCTTGGTTCCTGCACAAGGCGCAACAACGGATGGCATTATTAAAGTCATGTCTGACCATTTTGGTGTAAAGCTTGCCGCTGACAGCGACTCAATGGATGTAGACGAGGCGATTGTCGACGGCGACACGCGCTCAGTATTTGACTATCGCGACGCTAAGACATTGGTTCTTTTTTGTAACGGCATGTGGTGTGGACAGTCGCCCGCTAGCATTAGAGCACTTTTAAAATACGGCTACCCTGCAGAAAAAATTAAATACTTCCGTGGTGGTATGCAAACTTGGGAAATCTTAGGCCTATCAACCGCCAAACCTTAGATTAGATAATAAAAAAGCCTGCTCATTGATACCTGAGCAGGCTTTTTTTATTGTGGTTTTTATCTTTTATGTGCTCAAAGCCGACTAGCCATGACGAGATAACAGCAACCCAATATCACAGACTGCCGTTGACAATAATTAGCAAAATATATAAGCCCAACATGACGACCATCGGTGATAAGTCAAACATACCAATGGGCGGCAGCCGCCTGCGAACAGGGTTGACTAACGGGCTCACCAAACTATTGATTAATGGCGCGACCGGGTTGCCGTGGGCACTGCCAATCCAACTGATCACAGCCATTAAAATAAGCGCAATAATGTAGATCCAAATCACCCCAACAATTAATTCTTTGAGTGAAAACCCTAAAATAACAAAGAGACCCAAGCTCTTGCCAATCAATGCAAAGATAATGACCGATTTAATAACGGTTAACACATAGGCTGCGACAACCGCGGCGGTATCTAACTTGCCTATTGCAGGGATGAAACGCCTCAATGGCACCAACACCGGATTGGTAATTTTCACTAAAAACTGCGAGAGCGGATTATAAAAATCAGCTTTTGAAAAGCCTAACAAAAAGCGAATAATGATCGCTCCGATGTACAGTGAGAACAGTGTTTCAACGAGAAACAGAAGAATTTGTTGAATGACTGACATGGCAGGTTATCCTTATGATTTTTCAATAGCGGGGTTTGCCCCACTCAATACTATTGAGCGCTGCGCCGCCGCTTTCAATGCCGCGTCAAAAGTCGCCTCTAAACCAGCGGCTTGTAATTGCCCAATAGCGGCCTCCGTCGTGCCGCCAGGAGACGTTACATTTCTGCGAAGTTCACCTGCACTTTCAGGGCTTTCCATGGCTAATTTAGCCGCGCCAAGGGCCGTTTGCTGCACTAAAATTCGCGCTTCTTGAGCGGTTAAACCAAAACGTTGCGCCGACGCTTGCATGGCTTCCATCACCAAGAAAAAGTAAGCAGGCCCAGAGCCTGACACCGCGGTGACCGCGTGTAGCTTTTCCTCATCATCAAACCATAGCACCATCCCCACTGCTCGCATGATGCTTTCGGCTAAGCTGCGCTGATCGTTAGTTACTCTGGCGTTGGCGTACAGCCCTGTCATACCCGCCTGAACGAGTGCAGGCGTGTTAGGCATACAGCGTACTACCGGTAACAAGCCACCCAACCATCGGTTCAAGCTAGATTCACTGACTCCCGCAGCAATCGATATAATCAGCGGCTTAGTTTTTTGAATGGACGGCTCCAAACCTTCACAAACCTTTTGCATCATTTGTGGCTTAACGGCCAACACCACGATATCAGCGTCTTTGATTGCCGCATGATTGTCGGCAGTGGCGTAGCACGCAGGCCACCTGCTGCGAATAATATCCAACTGCGCCTCATTGGGGTCAGATACGGTAATCTCTACCGCCGCATTATCCTCAACCATCCCTGAAACTAAGCTTCGTGCCATGTTTCCGGCACCGATAAAAGTGATTTTTGTTTTATGTTGTGTTGTCATTTTTGCGCACTAATCCTCTAGCTAAATATTGGCGACCCATTGATTAAATTAAGCCTCTGGCCGGCTTCCAAAAATTGCCGTTCCTATCCTAACGATCGTTGCCCCTTCGGCAATAGCGGCGGCCATATCACCACTCATACCCATCGATAAAGTATCGAGTTGATAGTGTTTAGTATTAAGCTCAGCCTGCGCTTTGGCCAATAGCGCAAAGTTAGCCCGCTGTTTGATAGGGTCTGATGTGGACTCTGGAATGGCCATTAATCCTCTTATCACTAAATTTGGCAAGGTCGCAACAGCCGCCGCTAACGCCTCGACCTCATCTAAACTTACGCCCGACTTGTTAGCTTCATCGTTTATATTGACCTGTAAGCAAACATTTAAAGGCGGTAAGTTATCTGGGCGCTGTTCGCTTAAACGCCGTGCAATCTTTAAACGGTCAATGGTGTGTACCCAACTAGCACAGGCCGCGACGTCTTTGGTTTTGTTAGATTGCAATGGCCCAATGAAATGCCACGCAATATCAAGCTTCGATAATGCCTGAGATTTTTCCAGCATCTCTTGCACGTAGTTTTCACCAAATGCTTGCTGCCCTGCGTCATACGCATGCCGAATAGCATCAACACTGTGCCGTTTGCTCACAGCAAGTAGCTGAACGCTCATCGGCGGCCGTTTTGAATCACTGCAGGCTTGAGCAATTTCGCTGCCAATTATCTGAAGGTTATGACGAATTTTAGACATTTATGATACGGTCGATTTATATTCTTAATAATAATAAAAACTACACCATGGATATTACACAACTGCTGGCATTTTCGGTAAAGAATAACGCGTCTGACTTACATATTTCAGCGGGCCAACCACCTATTATCCGTGTGGACGGCGACATGCGACGTGTCAATCTTCCAGTGCTGGAGCATAAAGATGTTCACAGCATGGTGTATGACATTATGAATGACAAGCAGCGTAAAGATTATGAAGAGTATTGGGAAACTGACTTCTCTTTTGAAATCCCGGGAGTGGCTCGCTTTCGTGTTAATGCATTTAACCAAAACCGTGGTGCAGCCGCAGTATTCAGAACGATTCCTAGCAAAATCATGAGCTTGGAAGACCTGAACTGCCCGCCTATATTCAAGAAAATCACTGATAATCCACGTGGCTTGGTTCTAGTAACTGGCCCTACCGGCTCTGGTAAATCAACCACGCTAGCCGCGATGGTCGACTATAAAAACCGTAATGAATACGGCCACATTCTAACACTGGAAGATCCGATTGAATTTGTTCACGAGAGCAAGAAATGCCTGATCAACCAACGTGAGGTGCATCGAGATACACAAAGTTTTGAAGCGTCACTTCGATCAGCGTTACGTGAAGATCCCGATACTATTCTGGTTGGAGAATTGCGTGACTTGGAGACGATTCGCTTGGCACTCACCGCTGCTGAGACCGGTCACTTAGTCTTCGGAACATTGCACACCACCAGCGCACCTAAAACCATTGACCGTATTGTCGATGTATTTCCTGCAGCCGAAAAAGAAATGATTCGTTCAATGATCTCAGAATCGTTGCAAGCAATTATCTCGCAGACGTTGCTAAAGAAAACCGGCGGTGGTCGTGTCGCAGCCCATGAAATTTTGATTGGTACACGCGCAATTCGCTCGATGATTCGTGAAAATAAGATTGCACAAATGAAATCAACATTGCAAACCAGCGCAGGCGAAGGTATGCAGACATTAGATCAATCCTTGCAAAAACTCATGTCGCAGGGCCAGATTTCTCGCGAAGTTGCAATGTCAAAAGCAGATAGTGCAGCAGCGATTTAATAAAGCATTATTGTCTAGCGCCAATGTTGCGTAAGCGTCGGTACAGATAAGGTGTTCTATTATTCATCACTATGCGATAGATGAAACATCTCCATAAAATAAAAATGATAAGCAATAGAGTTTCTCAAGGGGGCCTCCATGGATAAAGAGAGTGCTATGGCGTACGTGCACAATCTGCTACGTAACGTCTTGAAATTAAAAGGGTCTGATTTATTCGTGACGGCTGGTGCGCCACCTAGCGCCAAAATTAATGGTTCGATGAAACATTTATCTGGTCAGCCGCTATCTGAAGATCAGTCACGCATGCTAGTACGTTCCATCATGAACGATAAGCAAATGCGTAATTTTGAAGAACATATGGAGGGTAACTTTTCGATCAGCCTACCAGGTTCTGACCGGTTTCGTGTGAATGCATTTACCCAGCGTGGCTGCTCGGGGATGGTGTTACGACATATTCCTGGCACTATCCCTGGCTTTAAAGAGCTTGGCGTTCCACCCATCCTTAAAGACATCACCATGACAACGCGTGGTTTAGTGATAATGGTTGGCGCAACCGGCTCGGGTAAATCGACGACCCTAGCAGCCATGGTCGACCTACGGAATGAGGCCACTTACGGGCACATCATCACCATCGAGGACCCTATCGAATTTACCCACGAACACAAAAACTGCCTAATCACTCAGCGAGAAGTAGGTCTGGATACCGCAAACTACGAAATCGCCATGAAGAACACTTTGCGTCAAGCACCTGATGTGATTTTATTGGGTGAGGTGCGCGACCGGGAGTCCATGGAATATGCCATTGCTTACGCAGAAACAGGCCACCTTTGCCTGACTACTTTACACGCTAACAGTACTAACCAAGCCATTGATCGAATCATCAACTTTTTCCCAGATGAGCGCCGCGAACAGCTATTAATGGATTTATCACTTAATTTAAAAGCCGTAGTTTCTCAGCGTCTAACGCGTAAAAAAGATGGCAAGGGCCGTTTTCCAGCAGTCGAAGTATTGATCAATACACCCATGATGGCGGACCTAATACTTAAAGGCGATGTGTCCGGCATGAAAGAACTCATGGCCAAGTCTAACCAACTAGGTATGTGCACCTTCGACCAAGCTCTATTCCACATGATAGACGCTGGAATGATCAGCGTTCAGGAAGGTATGAGAAACGCTGATTCGATCAATGATCTACGTCTAAAACTAAAACTCGGCAGCCGAAATTCAAAGAAAGAAGACTTCTTTAAGGGTGCGGATAAAATTTCAATTGAAGAACTTTACGATGAGGCCGCAGAATGAGCGACAACAAACACCAAGTAAACGCGTTTCTAGCTGCCATGGTGAAGCATGAAGCCTCTGATCTCTATCTAACTACTGGTGCAAGGGCCTCAATTAAGGTTCAGGGCGGTTTTAAGCACCTGACCAAAGAAGCGCTGCCACCCGGCATGGTGGAAACACTGGCTCAAGGCCTACTCAATGATGAAGAGTGGGAAGGCTTTAAAAGTTCCAAAGAGATCAATAAGGGACTGACCATACGTGATGTAGGTCGTTTCCGCCTAAATGCTTATCACCAGCGCGGTGAGGTATCGATGGTTATTCGCCATGTGCGTTCTGATATTATGACACCTGAGTCACTAGGTTTACCGGAAGTACTAAAAGAGCTGGTGATGAAGAAAGACGGGCTGGTGCTTTTTGTAGGTTCAACCGGTGCGGGTAAGTCAACTTCCATGGCCTCGCTTATTCAATATAGAAACGAACGGCATGCCGGACATATATTGACGATTGAAGATCCTATTGAATTTGTTTTCTCACACGACAAATCAATCATTGGTCAGCGCGAAGTCGGTTTTGATACATTGTCTTATAAAAATGCGATGCGCGAAGCGATGCGTGAAGCACCCGATGTAGTTATGGTGGGAGAGGTACGTGACACTGAAACCGTTGATGCTGCTATGGGTTTTGCTGATACCGGCCATTTAGTTATCACCACGCTGCACGCGACCAATACGACTCAGGCCTTAGACCGCTTGCTATACCTTTTCCCGGCAGAACAGCGGGAACGTATTCTGATGGATCTATCACTTAACCTGCGCGGCATTGTTGCTCAACGTCTAATACCGGACGTACACGGCAAACGCGTTCTCGCCAGCGAAGTACTCATCAACACACCATTTGTAGCTGAAGTCATACGCAAGGGTGCAACGCACGAACTAAATGATTTAATTGAAAAAGGCTCGACAGACGGCATGCATACTTTCGACCAGTCACTGATCAAACACTGTTTGGAAGGTCGCATCACCAAAGAAGCCGCAATGGAAAATGCCACCTCTAAGAACAATCTGGAGTGGCGACTGAATTTTGAACAAAAGCCTAGCTCAGACGACAAAGATGAAGTAGCCTTGCCTGCTGGATCGGCACTGCCAGAATTAGAACATTAATCATAATAATTAGACTAATATAACAGGGGATAAAACAATGAAGAAGATTTCAATGATTGTAATGGTTTGCAGTTTTCTAGTACTAACAGGCTGTAGCGCACAACAAGTCGCTTCAAATTCATTAGGCGTTGTTGGAACCGTTGCCGCAGCTGCCGCAGGAACTGCAGGTGCGGTCGCCGGGACCGCCGCTGCCGGCCCAATTGGTGGAGCTGCGGGTGCAGCATTGGGTAGTGCATTAGTCGGGATGATATTTTAATAGAACTTTCGTCTGTAGGGACTATCAAATCGGCAACTAAAGTCTGATACAATCGGCGCTTAACGTACCGGAATAAGCTATGTACCGCGACGATAATTACTATAATACAATTCTAAAATATGGGCACATTCACTATCACACCGCGGGTATGCCCACATGAAAGAACCACATAACGATCTCCACACAGATCCTAAAGAACTCTTTCAGCAAGCTGAAGCTTCCCGCAAGGAAAGCCTGTCAGTTGATGCCCAAAAACAATATCAGCAAACGATTCGTCTAACCAACGAACGCACCCTTGAACGAGGCGAGTCAAGGGCGAATCGAGCGCGAACAGAAAGAATCCGTTTAAGAAAAAGCCTCTACGCCTTTTTTATCCTTCCGCTAATGTTTGCAGGGATTGCCTTTTCTGTTTTTCGGGCAGTCAGCTATGACTTTGAGCGAAAAAAAGCCGAAACCGACCCTAAATCGTTTGCCTTTGTGGAATGGCTTGTGCTTCAACAGGCACGCGAGTTAATGGACAATATTGTCGCTGCAAACCCTGAACTCAGCTTTGATTTTAGCCGGTCGACTTCAGCGATGAGTCCTACTGAAGCCTTGCAATCTATGATGGGCTCAAAGATGCAGGATCGGATTAAAGCACTCGGCGAGAAGAGCCAATCAGCCGCAGGAGAAGATGGCGAGGGCGGAAAGCCCAGTTTTAGTTGCAGTGTTGATCGCATCAAGCAATGTTCAGCTGATGCAGTACCCACCGCTCCCGGTGCAAGACGTGAAGATATTAACTTATTAGTACGCTCATACCGAACCGTTCTGAACAATGAAAAGGATTGCGGTAAAATCACAGCAGCGATTACTTCACTGGGCAATAAAGTGCAGTGGCGCAGTTCAGAAAAAAACATCAAAGCAGAATTGGAGCATCTCGCTCTAAGTTGTTATGCCCGTAGCAAAGATCATCAAAAAACCATCGAGCAGGCCAAGCGCTTGCAATGCACTGGCGATGTGAGCTTCATAAACACCAGCTATTGGTACCTAACTGCCAGCCATGCACACCTCGGCGAGACCAGCAAAGCTGCACAGATGTACACCTGTTTTAAAGAAACCGTCGATCACCTTGCTAAGTACGAATTTACACCATCAGGTATCGCATCGAGACGACGAGAATCAGGCGCGTTGGCGTGGCTATACTTCAATGACCTTGATACAGCGGTAAGTGAACTGGAGGCCGCTCGCAGGATTCTCAAAACTGCAAAAATGCAATCTCCTCAACTCAAGTTTGTAGCATCGGAAATTGATTTGGATTTAATGGAAACCTACGTAACTGCCAATATTGATGAGCCGACGTTCACCGCGCTGCATGAAGATATCAATACCAGCGGACTGTTAACGGACGGTTACAAACAGATCAAAGACACACTGGCCGGCATCTATTACTTGCAGAACCGCAACAATGCTCAAGCTTCGATTGCACTTAATAATGTGGCCACTCGCTTTAAACATCTTCCTGAGTATATTTGCAGTTGGGATTGGTCTGGCTTCAAGCGGGGGCTGGCCGACTCGATTAAAGATCCAATTGCCAGAGAAAAAGCCGATCAATTGGTCGTAGCAACCAATTGTTACGTGCCTCAGACTATTGAAGAACGCATTGCAAAAGTTGCTAATGTGCTGCAATGGTTAAGACGGTAATTAATTATGATGGATAGCATCCTACTCAAACTCATCGAACAAAACGCCGATAATAAAAATCTTGATGCTATGGAAGCGGAT
>ENA-ORXT01002758-ORXT01002758.1-marine-metagenome-genome-assembly--contig:-NODE-2758-length-20396-cov-9.027265_pt1 | contig 20396 bp, 27 predicted proteins | sample MGYA00237868_ERZ511482 | MGnify/ENA metagenome assembly ERZ511482
CGGCGACCGCGGCTGCCGCGTTGTCGGCGCGGGGGGGCCGGGGGGGGTGGACGTGCGGGGCGGGTGCGCGGAGTCGGCGGCGGCGGCGGCAAGTCGAGGCGGTGTCAGGTGCGGCGGCGGCTTCGGCCGCCGCCGCCACGCGTCACCGCTGCCGCCGCCAATGCACATGGCGGCGGCGGCGGCAAGGAGCGGCGGCGATAAGGCGGTCGGCGGCCGCGGCTGGCGCGTTGTCAGCGCGCGGGGGGAGACGGACGTGCGGGGGGGGTGCGCGGTGTCGGCGGCGGCGGCGGCAAGCCGCGGCGGCGGGAGGCGACAGCGACGGAGCGGCGGCGGTAAGCTTGGCGGCAAAGGAGGTGCGCGCGGCTGGGGAGGGGGGCGGCGTCGCCTGCGCCGCGTCGACCCCAGGTGAGGGGCGGGATCCAGCGGCGGCAAGGGGCGGCGCGCCGGCGGCTGCCGCGTATTTTGCGCACGTCAGGAATTGATCCGGGCGCTGGATCCCGGTCCTTAGAATGTTTGGCCGTGCAATACCCTTAAAATCTGGGGCATCTCTCAAATGTAGTTCCGAGGCCGCGTGCGGCGTTGCAATTGGCTGGTTCCGAAACGCGAATAACAGACACACATGTGGACCACCATCAGCTTTAATAGTATGGACTAGTCGGTACCAGCGGGCCCCTGGCGCCCGCTAATCCTTTCCATCAACATGGTCATCAAGGTTGTATCTCTTCACAGACGCCTTTTGTTTACAACGGCCGAACGACTACGGGACCCAGCTCAATCGATAGCTTGCAAACGTTTGCCCATGCCCCCCCCCTTCCCCCGTTTACGCTGCTCAGATTTGTCCGTAGAGCAGCCGTTCCGGAGATACAGAGCGTCGAAGAAAGAGCAAAAGTGCGTCCAGGCTGTCGGAATCGGCTACTTTACCAAAGAAAGAATATTTTGTTCTGTGTTCTGAGGACAGATGATTGTGGCGCGGACTTCTGATGGCTCTGAGAGGCCACGCCGGCAACAGTGTCGGCAGTCTCCTCTGCTTCCAGTCCGCCCCCCCTCCCCCCACCCCCGCCACCCGCTGTCAGAATGCGCTCCTTTTCCTGAGAGAGAATAATTTGTTCTCGGTTCTGAGAATAGATGATTGTGGCGCGGACATAGACGCCCGGGGGGAGGAGGCCCTCCCCCCCGGACCTCCCCCAACCGCCACCCCGCGGCCGAAGGCGAGGCGGCCCTCCTTCCCGGGACCCCGCCACCGGGCGGCCCCCCTACCCCACCACCCAGGAGCCGGTGGGAAGGGGCCCTCGCGCTGCGCCGCTCGCTGTAGCTCTGGGGTTCGGAGCGACACCCTCGCGCTCCGCTGCTCGCCGTGGCGATGATGTTCATTCCCACGACCTCGCGCTGCGCTGCTCGCCGCAGCACTGGCGTTTGGACGGACGCCCACGTGCTGCGCCACCCCCCCCATTTCCCACGCCGACACCTTGCGGCCGGGAGCGAGGCGGCCCTCCTTCCCGGGACCCCGCTACCGGGCGGCCCCCCCACTCCACCACCCAGGAGCCGGTGGGAAGGCGCCCTCGTGCTGCGCCGCGCGCGGTAGCGCTGGTGTTCGGACGGCAGCCCTCGCGCTACGCTGCTCGCCGTGGCGCTCCGACGCCCTCGCGCTGCGCTGCTCGCCGTAGCGTTGACGTTCGGACCGACGCTCTCGCGCTGCGCTGCTCGCCGTCAGGAATTGATCCGGGCGCTGGATCCCGGTCCTTAGAATGTTTGGCCGTGCAATGCCCTTAAAATCTGGGTCATCTCGCGAATGTAGTTCCGAGGCCGCGCGCGGCGTTGCGATTGGCTGGTTCCGAAACGCGAATAACGGACACACATGTGGCCCACCGCGGGCTTTATATAGAGGGACTAGGTAGGACCCACGCGGGCTCTGAGAGCCCACTGTAAATCGAGGAGCATTTTCTGCCTTGCTGTCATGTCATTGGACGCGCGTTGGTCGCGTGCATGAATAATTTCACATTCTGCTTGTTCGTTTTTTTTAGGTGCCCCGAGTCGCCGTGTTTGCATGGCGATGCAGATAAACCGTGGCACTTCCAGCAGAAACAGGTGACGCATCGGCGAACAGCAGAAGGAGCGGCCACCAGTCGTGAAGTGCCGGTACGGTGCGCCCGCCCAGAGCGCTCCAGCAACAACAGATATACCGAACACCAAGAAAACGGTCGGCGGCCAACGGCAGTGCCGCGTGTGTTAGGTGCGAACCACCAACCATGTGCCGACATCGTACAGCCCGGACTCCGCGCATGTCCGGTTGGGCGGTCACGCCCGTCCCCGCCCTCGATATAAGAGCGCCACGACGGACCCTGCTCCTCAGTATGCTCGCGGCGCGCTTGTTGCGGAGGACCCGAGCCCCACCAGCGCCTTCCTCGCCGTTCCTCATCCCGTCCTCACCTCATCCATCTTCCCCACCACCACCTTCCGCTTCGGGCGATTGTCGCCCCCATGGACACCCCCACGGGCAGTAGCTACGGGTCTGACGACGGTCGTGTCCCCGCTGAGGCCCCTGGGGGGGGGCGTCACATCGCGTCTGGTCGCCGCGGCGAGGCGGACGAAGGTGCTGTTCCGCGTGAGCTCGCCGCTCCCCATGTGTACCTGCGTGCACCGCCGCCCGCCGCGCTCCGTGGCTCGCGCAACGTCACGGCTCACGCATATGAGCGTGGTAGACGTGGCTCATCCTCGCGCGTACCACTCGCGTGGCCCGACACCGTCGTCGTGGCTGACCCGTACGCGTACCGCCCGCGAGTTGTCATCACGGACACTTCCTCAACTGAGGGCCCAGCAGACGCACCGCGCCGCATGGCGGATCTGGACTTGATGGTGCAGCAGGTGGCGCCACGCCCTCCCCCGGCGCGTGAGCTTGGTGGACAGCGCGTTGGTGCCCTGGACGTGGTGCTGATTGCTTTTGGAGTAGCTTGTGTGGGCGTAATGGGGTGGATCATCTGGAAGTTTGGTCGCTGATCAGTGTGCTCTTGGACGTGATGGGGAGATGTACTGAGGGGTAACGTGCCCGGAGTGGGGTGAGACGCACGATTGAATGGGGTTTTCTTGCTCGTGAAGTCGTGGCCCAACGCAACTACAGACAATACATGGAAGAAAAACACAGAAACACAGCAAAGGGCAGAAAGAAGCGTCGCACAATAATCAGAAAGACATAAGGTCGACCGTGCATGTCGGCCAGCAAACCATACGAACGAAATCAATGCACCAACCCCGCGCCCGCCCAAGCGCATCAAACGACGGTGTTGTTGAACAACTGCGAGTAGACGACGTTGTTGGTCACAATCCGGCCGAGGGAGTCGTACGCCGCTGACAGCGCGCCTACCACCACCTTGCGCGGATCCCCCACGCGAGAGAGTGCTACGTACAGCTGCCCGTGTCCAAAGACGCTGTCGCGCAACCAGATGCCCAGACGCTCCAGAGTTGAACCTTGGGCCTTGTTGATCGTGGCGGCAAAGGCAGCGCGCACCGGAAATTGGAAGCGCTTCATCGCGAACGGGATACCAATGTCCGCTGGCGTCAGGAACAGTTTGGGGATGATGATCTCGGTCCCATCGCTCATGCGCCGGGCGCCCAGGCTGTGGCTCCCAATGCGAGTCACGATGTATCGCGTGCCGTTGCAGTCCCCGCTCTGGGCAGCTAAATTGCGCAGCAGCATGACCACCATTCCTTGCTTCAGCTGCAGATCCTGGTCCGGGATTGACGCGTGGTCCACCGAGTCCATGAACTCGGTGGTGGCCACCTCGCCCCACTCCCCGTCCTCTTCCGCATCTACCAGCTGGTTGACGCCGACCGATTGCACGCCCTCCCCCGGGAAGAGCTCCAGCGCTTGGCGGTTGATCATTTTGACGTCCTCGTTTAGGGGCGTCAAGACCATGCGACCACTCAGCTTGTCGACGCAGTCCTGAGGGTTGGCCGGGTCGATGGTCTCGATGTCGGGGAAAGTGGCCAGGAGCAAGTCTCGAACCCCCTTGCCAGCCTTCTGGCACAGAGCTCGCGGGATGCACACAGCAGTTGTCGCAAGCTCGACAGCGTGGCTGGCCAATCCACGAAGCCCGCCACGCCTGGACCCGCTGCCACCCTGGACCGCGACACCCGCCGCAACCTCCGGAGACGGAAGAGCGCCATTGAGGTCGGCCTCGAGCATTGCATCGAGCGACGCTTCAGCGGGCGCTTCCTCCTCTTCGGCTTCGTCTTCAGACACTGCTTCGAAAGGATCCGGGGTGTTCCGCGCCGCCTTGACCGTGCCGCGCCCTACCGCTAGCAGCCACTTGGCCCAGCTGTCCAGCAGACGGCTCTCCTCCACGTTTCCGGCTTCGAGGCACCGTTGCACCCGCATATTTGTCGATAGCTCCATGACCGTAAAGTCTGGCCACATGGGGGACTTGCGGATGGAAGCACGCACGATCTGGAGGACGGAGCCCCGACGCACAACCGGTGGGATCTGCTCAAATCCCCCGCATAGCAGCCATGTGATGCGACCTGCAGCTTCGTCGCCGATGGTGTCCTTGATGCTCCGCTTGACCGCCTCGAAGGTATGGCGGTGGGCCATCGTCGCTTCATCCCATACAATCAGCCTTGTTCGCTGCAGCAACCGCGCGGTGTCACTCCGTGCTGCAAAGCCACAACTGGAGTTTGGGCCAGTATCAATTGGAATTTTGAAACGGCTGTGTGCCGTCCGTCCAAGAGGCATCAGATTGGCCGCCACTCCGCTGGAAGCTACTGCAAGGGCGGCATGGCCCTGTCCGCGGCAGTAGGCCAGGAGCATGGACGCCAAGTAGGTTTTGCCACAGCCGCCGGGCGCCATGAGGAAGATCTTTCGGCCGATGCCGCCTCCGACGATCGCACCTCTGATGGCATTAAAAACCGCGAGCTGGTCCGGCACCAACGTGGAAACCCACGACAGCGCGTCCTGCAGCTGTGCTGCTCGATCCGCTGGCACCTCGTGCGCCAGCAGGCGCTCAAAGCTGGAGCCGTTCCTTCCCTTAACCGCATCTGACGGGACGTCCTCATTGAGTTCAGCCGGCGCGGCCGCGCCAAACAGGACGACGGGTTGTCCGTCGGCACCCAGCGTGCTCGCGGGCAACAACACACCTTGGCCTGCCAAGGTCACTGCAGCGTCCAACATCCGCCCCTCAATTTGCTGCATCACATACCGCCGCACGTCATTGTCCTGCGCGGCCAAGTCCAGTCCGGCAGCAACACGCGCCTCCAAGCGGTGTACCACATCCTCGGCCATTGCATCGAAGTAGGTGTCAAAGAGGGACGGCACGTCCGGCGGAGGACCATGCACAACCAAAGCCGCAAACAGGTCCCGGATCTGGTAGGGCATGTAGTCACGAACTGCCTCTTCCATAATATCTTTCCACACGCCTTCGTTGTCAGCTAGCATGCCCCGCGCCGCACAGGCCAGGCGGTACGAAGGGTGGACGATATTCTGGTAGGTCCGGAGCTCCAGGAAGGACTGCGGCCCCTCCACGCGCTGCAACAGGATTCGTAGGTAGTACACGTCGCCCAACGACGGGTGCACAGTGTTGACGCGTCCGAGCTGCTTGGGAACGCATCCTGGGTGGACGACATCCGCTCGACGCTTCCACTTGCGCTGCGATTGAGCCCACGTGAATTACTTGGGCATGTCTGAGTAGAGCAGCTCGCGCACTGCGGGTGAGAGCCCGTCGGGCACCGCCGATGAGAGCGCAAAAAAGGCTGTCAGCGTGGTGGCCTTTGGACCGGCGCCGATAGCAGCCGCCTCGCTTCCTTCCTTGAACAGTACAGGCTGCTGGTTCTCCAGGTGAAGAGCCAGCCGCAGCACCGACGGCTTGCGCTTGTGAATCGGGTGGCCCAAAGCGCGCGCGACGGCTTCGCTCTCGCTGACAACGCGGGCGTCCTGGAACGCCCGGATCTCGTCCACAGGAGCGGGTTGCGGAGCTACAGGCGCAGCTGGTTGCTCGTTGCTAGCAGCCGCGGCTCCACTCGACGCGGCCCCACCAGAACCGGGCGGGTTGCTACCGGTCCCAGCCGAAGCGTCCCCAGTCGTTGATCCACCGTCGCCTGCAGGGACGTGGCTTTCCACAACTGCCATCATGGCCGAGTCGGGACCTTTCGTGACATACTTGAACAGGTACTTGAGGGCGCTCACGCCGCTTACAATCTCCACGTTGACGTGGCAGCCCAGCTGCAGCGTCAGCTGAGGGGAGTACGGCACGACCCAGCTGTTGTCCACCGTAAACGTCCGACCTGCGCGGGTGACGGTGGCCGTCTGGCCTCCGGCTTCGGGTGACCGTCGGCGATACTCGGGGTAGGCACCATCGCCGTCAGTTGTGGATGATACGAACGTCTTTGGATAGAACTTGCTGCACTTTCCGTCCTTCATGCACGGCGACGTGGGGTTTTGAGTGCCGCAGGGGCCGTGGATGTTCGTCTCCAGCACCAGCTTCCGCAGCGCTGGGGCCGTCTCTGGCGGTATCTCGGCAGAGATCCACCTGTCGTATTCCTGCGCGGACCGCGGTGCGTCGTCCTTGTGCAAAAAGATGATGTCGTGCACATGCGGGAGACCGCGCGTTTGGAATTCCCTCACCGATCAGTAGCCATTGCACCGCCCCATCACGTCCTCGAAGGTCACCAGCGATTGCATTTCGCGGTTTTTGAGCTCGAAAACTCGGTTGATGAGGTCCGGGCGGTCCTTAGAATCCTGGCCCGCCAGCAGCTCCACCTTGATATCGTCCCACTTCGGCCGACATGTCTTGGTGATGAAAAACGTCGGGGCTCCCAGCTCCTTATACATCGTCATGGCCTCTGCAAATCTTGGCGCGCACATAACGTGGCGACCCTGAAAAGCTGTCCGGCAGGTAGACTCCACGTCCGATGCGCTCCGCAGGCGCCTCCCCTGAAACAACGGCATCCACCAGCCGACTCCATTCTGAATAACGGAGCTTGGCCTTGTTGAACGGCATCCACGTGAGGGTCAGGTGCTCGACCCGAATGTAGCAATCGAGGACCCACTGCCCAAAGTGCCGACCACAGCAGGGAAGGGCGTTGAAGTTTTCGAAGCGCATGAGCAGCCGGTACGACAGATACTCGTGCGCAATGACGGCGCGCTGCCAAGGGCCCTGGCTTTGTCGCGGGATAGCTATGTGCCAACTGTCGGTTCCGTGAGGCAGCAGAAACGGGTCGGTCGCCGTCCCGTACGATGTATGGATTGCGGAGATGTTTTGCAGCACGCGCTGCGGAGCAGGAGGCCCTCCCCCTGCGCTTCCGGACGCAGGCGGCCCGCGTACTGCCAGCGACACGTCGCGCTGCGTGGGGACACGTCCCTCCTCAGCATGCTCTGGCGCAACCTCCAGCGCCGACAAGGGAAGAATCCCAGCTTCTTTGTCGACGCCGCGTCCCTCTGGTGCATCGTACACGAGGACGTGCGCATCCTCAGGCCGTACTTCCGTGTCAATCACGACGCGGAGCTGCTGAATGGGTCGTCCTGCAGCTGCCTCGATCGCCCGGACGCGCTCATGAGCCATCGAAAAGCCGCGCATGCGGGAACTATGCTCCAGCAGCATTTGTACAGATCCTTCAGAGCGCCAAGGAGGCGCCGCACTGGCGACGACAGCGAAGACGCGTCCCTGCGCAGTAACCCACTGGGGGCCGCAGCGCCCTCGCCGTCGGGTGTCGACACAGCACACACCGCGGCCAGACGCTGTGCGTTGTCTTCCGAGTCTGCAAAGTACGCCTGCAGAAAGAACGCCTGCTGCCCAACGCCGGGATTCGAAGAGCCAATCACGTGCGTGAGCCGTCCGTTCAGCCGCACGCTGGGCTGAAAAGCGCTGCCGCCAGGCAGCAGAGGCGGCGGCTTTGACTGGACGGCGGTCAGCGCCAGAGCATTGTTCAGCGATTGAAGATGCTCTACGACGCATCGACCCTGGGGCCACTCAGCTTTGAGGAAGTTCTTGAGCGGCTCGGGTGGGTCGGGTACAACTGGTAGTTGAACCTGCCCATTTTGGCAGCAAGTGCCAAATTTGAACAGCGCGTTGGTAAATCTAGGAGTTCGCTCCTCCCGCCATTGAAGTGCATTCCAGCTTGGGCACGCATTGTCCATCCGTCCGAGCCTGTACAGCTCGGGCGTGTGCTTTGCTTCGCCTCTGAAGGCCTCTTGGGCGTGCGCAAACTCTGGCCGGACACGCTTCGGGCCTTCTTTCTCGCAGTCGCCGTCATCTTCCGAGGAATCTTATTCTCCAGCAGGATTGTGTCGCGCACGACGCGCCCGAGCGCGCTCTACCACATCTTTCTGCCGAGCGGCGCGCTGCGCTGGCGTTTTCGCGTAGCGACCCTTCGCAGCGCGGGTGGCATTGGCTGCGCGGTGCTGGGCGCGCTGCATCGGCGTTACCGCGTCACGGCCCACCGCTGTGCGCGCGGCATCGGCTGCCCGACGTGTGGCGCGCTGTGCTGGCGTCGGGGCGTTACGGTCTTCCGTAGTGTTTGCGGCATCGGCATTGCGCCGTAGGGCGCGGTGCGCTAGCGTCTCCATCCCGCGCCTTCCCTGTTGTACTCCGCACGGGTCGAACCCCGAGCCGAGCGTAAATCTGGCGAGAGAACTGCGCCGTCTCGCACGTCCCGGTTGTGGCGCCGAGCGCGTCGTTGCGCGTCGGCCGCCGCGCTGGCGTCATCAGCAGGAACGCCCATCGTTGCTACTGCAGCACCAGGGTGGCCGGGTGATCGTAAAGGCCCTACCCGAATTTCGTCGTCGCTGGAGACGCCGGTCATGGGGGCCCCATCCCCCCCCACCATGGCGATCCCCCACCCGTGACCCGAACCTGTAGTGAGGATCCCAACGCGAACTCATCAAGGAGCGGGGGTCGGGCTCAGCTCCAATGATGCGCTTTGCGAGCCCCAACCTTTGCTGCAGGGGACGTGCGTACGTCACGTCGCGCACTAAATTGCCGGCCCTCCGGAACCACCGCAAAACTCTGGGCGCCCAGCTGAAAATGGCTCCAAGTCCCCTAGCAGGGGATTTTGTGATGCCAAAGACTTCGCGATACACCGCGCTCCCCAAACGCGACAGATCCTACGTGTTCTTCACGGGCTGCCAACGTGGCCAGTCCACCATGGCCCCAGGTCAGAAATAAAGTAAGCTCACCCCTTCTATCGAATCAACACCAGTGGCTCATACTCACCCACTAGGCCCAAACCTGACCTACCTAATGCCACCACAGCTTTACAATATCTCTCCATGGGTTCGGGAACCGTAAACGCTTCCGTGCCTATTGCACAAAAGAAGCTGGTCACAACCCGACCGAATCGGAGGCGAACAAAGGAGCGCCACCCGCGTTCCGCTGCCAATCGAGAGTCCCCCCAATGCGGGTGCGGGATCTCGACAATTAAGTTTTTCCCGCGATTGGCTTGCAGCCGCGGGAAGACAAACGGGCTCGAAAAAGATGTGATGGGAGGTTTCGCCAACTGGACATGTGCCGACGGAATCGAAATTATCTCTCCACACCTTCCTTTCAGTGCCTGCCACGACCGCCAACGAAACCTCCAGGCAATTTCAGTCATGGCAATGGGGACGGACGGCCGCGTCGAGCCACAAACGCACGCGACACATGTTTTTCCGCGTCCAGGAAAAAGTTCTCAGCAGCACACGGTGGGTCCCCTGGCCTCAGTCGACCCCGACCTGCGTGCCTCCATCCTCCAATGCGCCGCCTATTTCGGTACCAGCGATGGATTTGGGTCGTTCAGACTCGAGGACGAATCCTCAAGTCGGAATCCCCTGGTATTGAGGAGAGGGAGATCGTGAGCCGCCGACTCGAGCCGGGGCGACCGCTAGCAAACGGTTGCCCCTTGCCTGAGCGCGCCTCCTTCCCCCCAGCTGCTGCCACCCCCTCCCACAGTACCAATTATAGGCGCGAAGCCAGAGGCGTTGTGGGGGTGGCGGCCAGCAGCACACACACCCGGACCCGGTTTTATCACGCCCCCCCCCAACCGCACCAATGATAAAGCTACCCCCTTCCTAGCTACCTATACAGGGAGCAAAAACTCTACGGGCGAGCCCTTCCAGGGCCGTCTCGAAATGAAAAAGAAAGACGCGAGCGCCCCCCCTCCACCCTTCCTCCTCCCTCAGGAAAACGCGGACAAAAAACGGGCCGACCAGAGCACGGCGGAAAGGAACGTGGCGGCGCACGACAGAGAACCTGGAATCGCGCACGGCTGCACGGCGGAGCGGTGGGCGCGACGAAATCGGCGCAAGCGCGGAGGCGCAACGGAGGCCAGCGAAGTGTCGCACGCGCGGGCACATGAGGCGCGCGGGGCGGCGGCACGCACGACGGCGGCGCACGCACGGCGGCACGCACAACCGCGGCGCACGCACGCACGGCGGCACGCACAATCGGTGTGCCCGCAACCGTGCGAAGGGGGTGCCCTGACGGACACTTGCCGGGGATGCGCCACACGAGGGCCACTACGGAAGCACGCGCAATCCGTGTGCACGCACTCGTGCAGAGGAGAGGCCATGACGGACACTTCCCGGGGATGGGACACACGGGGGCCAGTACGGAAGCACGCGCAATCGGTGCTGCCGAGTTGAGCTTGTGGAGCCACGGGGTACCCCGCAAGGGCCGCCCAACAGACCGGTCGAGCGCGGGGCACCAACACTTCCTCACGTCGGGGGGGGGGGGGGCTACTCCCCCCTCCCCGCATCGACGACGACGATGAAACCCGCTCCGCGCCGGCAACCTGCACCGACCACGGGGCGCGGCACGGTGCCTACCGAGGAGATCCGCTGGAATACTTCCAGCTTCCCCCGTGCGCGCGGACGATCTTCCCCTCCCCTTACTGGATGGAGACGCTCCGCTTCCGGGACGAATTCCCCCTCTCAGAGCCCTGCCCCGAGGCAGACGAGGCCAGGCACCTCACCATCATCGGCGCGTGGAGCAGTCGCATCCACAATGAGATCCTTGCCTTCACGAAGTCGACGGGCTACAACAACCCAAAAGAGCTACAAGCTCTCCTTCTCCTCTCTCGGGTATACAACGGCCAGCTCGCTGAGCTCTGCGCCGCCCGTTATGACATCCTCAAGGAGCCGGATGCGGTTATCGCCGCCCAGGTCCAGAAGCGCATGCGTGCCCCCAAGGACACCCACGCCTCCCTGGCGCGCCGCAACCTCGACGTGGAGACCGTGCCCCTCCGCGACCGCGGCCTCAACAAAACCATTGTCGCCGCGCAGATCAAGAAGGTCAACGTCGAGGGGCACCGGCGGGGGAAGCGCGGGGGCGGGCGCAAGCGCGGGGATGGCGAAACTCCCCAAAAGGCGTAACAAGGAGGATGCCCGTGGGGTGCCGCTCGCCCCATTTGCTGCCCAAGACGGCGCGACGGGCAACCCAAGGAGCGGCGCTGCGTCAAGTTTGCCACGGGCGCAGCAAGTCAGGGCTGCGGCCGATGCCTGGCGGGAGATTGGTGAATCCCGCTGGGTCAGGCGCGCCCTGCAGTTTGGCTTGCGGCACCCGTGGCTTACACCACGGGGCCGCGCTCTACGGCGGAGCCGCCCCTACCCCACCACCAAGAAGGACAGTGCCTTCGTGGCGGTGGAGCTGAAGCGGTGAGTGAAGGCAGGTTTCATCCGCCCGCTCGATGAGGTCGAGCGGAGGTCCGCGCCGTGTGTGTCCTCAGCCTTTATGAACTGGGTGCGGCCGCATAAGCCGAGCCTGGTCGTGGACCTTCGGCAGGTCAACGATCACCTGGCGGACATCAGGTTCAAATACGAGGCGCTCTCGGAGTTTATGGCGGCGCTGGTGCCGTACGAATATCTGAGATCGTGGGACATCAAGGATGCGTACCACCACGTCTACATCCACCCCGACGACCGCCCGTACCTGACATTCACGATTGATGGTCGCACATTTGAGCCCGTCACCATGCCCCTCGGTCTTTCGGACGCCCCCTGACCCTGGACCAAGATCGTGAGGCCAGTCCTCGAGCACCTGCGGCAGTCAGGCTTCACCCTCGTCGGCTACGTGGAAGACCACGGTGCGGCGCCGCCGGGAGCGCGGCCGACGAGCAAGACCGACGCGATCAAGGGCTTTGGGTTCGTCACCCAGCTCTACGACCGACTTGGGCTGACGCTGCACCTGTCAAAGGGCGAGCGCGGCGGCGCCCAGGAGCTCACTCTGCTGGGGTTCACCATCGACAAAACCCACAACCAGGTGCGGTTGCCGAATGGGCGCCTCGCACGGCTACGCGGCACGGCGGCGGCGGTGTTGGCGTCGGTCAGCTCCAACAGGCAGTCAGTAAAGCGTAAGCCCATAGAACGTGTGGCTGGAATTATGGTGGCGGCAAGCCCAGCAATTCCCGTGGCGAGATTTTTCGCCAAGGCGATTTTCGACGATCTCGCACGGTCAACGGCTGCAAGGGGGCCGCACGCGGACTTTCGGCTGTCTCACCAGTCGGTGCGTGACTTGCGCTGATGGGCCAAATTTGACCGCTCCGGTCATGGTCGCCCGCTTTGGCCGCGCGCCCCCGCCCGCGCCCTCCATACCGACGCGTTGGACTTCGGTTGGGGCGGCGTCGCCGACGCCACGACCCCGGTCCGGAATGTTTCTGCCGGCGCCGAGTGCGACTGGCACATAAACCTCAAGGAAGTGGCGGCCATTCGCTTCACGCTGACGGCGCTCGCCCCGACGTTCGACCCGGGCGACGTCATCCGGGTTGTGATCGACTCTCGTGTCGCTCTCGCCTTCGTCAACTCGCTCGTCTCTCGGTCGACCGCCCTCTGCGACGAGGTGCGGCGCCTGTACACCGTCGTGCAGCGCCTAGGCGTCACCCTGGACGCGAAATGGATCCCGACGGCGGACAACGTGTGGGCGGACCGGTTGAGTCAGACGAAGGAATCGACTGACTGGTCCTTGGAACCGCCATTCTTCAGCGCCCTGGATTCCTCGTACGGGCCGCACGCCGTCGGGCGGTTTCCGGCGGCGCTGCAGCCCTTCGACGGATCGCCCGTCTTAGACCTCCTCCCGCTTCCCCAGCACGCCACGTGGGCGCGCGTCAACAACTGGGTCAACCCCCCCTTCTGCTCCATCCCGCTGGCGCTGAACCTGATCAAGCAGGAGCGGGTCACGGCGATGGTGGTGGTCCCGGTGTGGCGGGCCCAGGCGTGGTGGCGCCCGGCGTTGCTGCAATCGCACGAGGGGTGCTACCTGCCGCGGCGGGCGGGTTCGTACTTCTCCGGGGCGGCCGCAGCGCAGGGACTCCGGCCTCACTGGCGGGTGTGTGCCCTCCGGTTCATACGCGGCGGGCGGGGCACGCCGCCGCCGCCTGGTCAAAAAGGGCGACGGCGATTGGTCACAACACTTTTTGCCACGGCCCCGGCGCGGCCACTGCCGCGGGGATGCTGGCCAACCAGCTTGCTGAGTCCACCCACGACGCCTTCGCGACCAAGGGGTGTGCGGTTTTCGACTTTTGTCAAGCTACAGTGATCTCTCATTGCCCACAACCACCGAGGTGGTCGCGTGCTACGTCGGCGAGCCTTATGAGCGCGGCACCGTCGCCCCGGCGACCGTCCAGAATAACCTGACGCCGATCAATTCCGTGCACGCCCTCCTCCAGCTCCCAAAGCCGGCGGTCGGGCCTCTGCTCATGACGGTGCGGCACGCCTTCGCGCACCAGCCCGCCGATGCCAACGGCGGGCTCCGAGACAAGCGCGTGGCCCTGCCAGCGGCCGTCCTGCTGCGCTTGGTGGGGCTGGTCAAGATGTGACCCTCCTGCAGTCGTCGCTACTCACCCAAGTTGCCAACTACAAGCACGGCGCCCGCGCCAATCGCGAGCGCCTGGTGTTCGGCGTGTTCTGGCGCGCGATAGAAAGGCGAGACGGGGCGTTTGACCAGGTGCGCGACCACGTCGCCGCCATGGCGCTGGCCGGCGCCGCGCCGGAGCAGTACCTTTTTACCCCGCTCAGCGACAAGATCCCGCTCCCCACCGAGGTGGCGACGGCGTGGATGCGGGGGGGGCTCTACCTCCTCAACGTGCAAGCGCCACCGGGATACCTCTACTCCGGGCACTCCCTCCGCGTGGGCGCCGCGACCAGCGCCCGCGCTATTGGCTGCCAGCTCGACGCTATCGCCACGCTGATCGGTATGCGTAAAAAGAGCACTACCACGGTGTTGGCACATTATGTCGACGCCCTGGCAGAGCCAGACGACGCCTGTCTGGAACTCTACGACCATTACGTCGTCTACCGACTTTGAGCGGCGCCTTCTCCATTGATGGCCTCAAAAGGACGCCAGCCCGACGGGGTATGGCCGAGATCAGCTTGCGGAGCCACGGGGTACCCCGCAAGGGCCGCATAACCGACCGGCCGAGCGCGGGGCGCCAGCACTCTCTGTCGTAGGGCGAAGGGGGGCTATTCCCCCCCCCCAGCAACGCCGGGAAGCGCACTCGGGCAGCTGCCCGCGTTGCGCCTGCGGGCGCCCCGCCGCCGGTCGACGGCCGGGGGCATATCTCCCCCGGTCGGCGGCCGAGGAGACTCGAGGGGATACAGGTAAGCACTTTCCAGTCTCACCCGACCTCCCTCCACACCACTCGCCCCTCGTTCCCCTACTCCTCGTCTGATCGTCGATGTTGGCGTCAGCCTGCCTCTTTCCCAGTCTGGTTCCCCTTTGGGTTCCTTGACAGAGTAGAGGGGCTCGGGCGGTGGAACCGCTCCCGCAGACCAACGACCTGCATGACACGACGTGACATGCCGCTTAGCATAGTAATTAAATTGACAGTTCATTGGCAACACTAGGGCGCCGGCCCGACGAAGTAAGCACGCACCCGTGCGGAGGGGGTGCCCTCACGGACACGTCCTGGGGGTGGGCCAGACGAAGGCCGTTACGGAAGCACGCGCAATCGGTGTGCATGCAACCGTGCGGAGGGGGTGCCCTGACGGACATTTCCTGGGGGTGGGCCACACGGGGGGTAGAACGGAAGCACGCGCAATCCGTGTGCACGCACCCGTGCGAAGGGGGTGCCCTGACGGGCACTTCCTGGGGGTGGGCCACACGGGGGCTAGTACGGAAGCTCATCCGGTCTAACGGAATTGCTTCGGGACGATCCGATGGGCTGACTCGGGTTACTCAGGAAAATCAGGCGTATCCGGGCACGTCGCGCAATGGATTTGATTGCCAATGAAGCCCGTGTGCGGGACCCGAGCGCATACTTTATGATCACGGATGACAGCCCGTGACCACCGAACCTGAACCGATATCGACGCGAAGCGTTTCGGTCGGCTGTTGCTCAGCTTTCTGAAGCGCACGGGTGGAGATGCAGAGGCGCAGGGGTGCCCCAGAGGGTCCATTTCATGAACTTTCCCGAGAAGTGATCATCTACCTACGATAACGGGCTCCCTGCATAGCTCTTCAAAAATGACGCACCTTTTGCGCTGCTCAAAAATGACCTCAGCGCAGCCGTTTCGACGTTATATTTCGTCAAAGGGGCGTCACAAATAACATTTATTTCACGATACGGCGCTTCTGTGCGCCTCCTTATTGTGCTTGATGTCTCCTCAGTACGGCGTTGAGATGCCTACGACCCAGTTTGTGGGCCGTCAGAGTCGCTATGGAATCAAACTCTCTCTCACACTTCGCACAAAAAGGTCTTCCAGCCGGTGCTGCTACACGATTACAATGTGTTCGGCTACGAAGATGACAATACGACGAAACTTTGCTGTTGCAAGCAATCTCGCACGTCCGACACCGCCACACAGGCGGGCAGATTTTCATTTTTCGTTTATTATCTTGTCTCGCCGCGTGCGCTAGCACCGCTCGCGCCGTCCGTACGCGCAGAGGGGCCACGGCACGGCGCGCCTCTCCGCAACACCCCCCCATCGCGCCGTCCGAGGCGGCGCGTGGGGCCGGCGGTGGGGCGCCGCCGCCGTCGGAATTGGTAACCCCCGCCCCACCGGCCGCCCCCCCGTGTCGGAGTGGCGGCGCCGGGGAGCCCGCCTTCCGCCCAGCGGCGGCGCCCGGCGCGCCGTTTGAGGCGGCTCATTGGGCCGGCAAGGGGTCACCGCTGCCGTCGGAAATGGCATCCCCTGCCACACTGGCCGTCCCTTCGTGTCGAAGTGGCGGCGCCGGGGAGCCCGCTTCCCGCCCAGCGGGAGCGCCCGGCGCCAGCAGGAGCCGCCTGCCCGCCAAGTCAGGAAGCGGCAGGGACAGTGGGGGCGTCGGGTTCACCACCATGGGCAGCGCCGAGTCGCCGCCCGCCATCGCGTCCACCAATGGGAAGTGCGCTGGAAGCGGGGACGGGGGCCGGCTGGAGGTGGGGGCAGTGCCCAGCGGAGGGGGAGTGCCCGGCGCAGGCAGGGCACCCAACGGGGGCAGGTCGCCCCACCACTCCCCCACGTCGCAGGGGTCGGGAGAGCCGCGGCGATTTGCGCACACGCGCCTGTGGTCGTCACCACCGGGGTCGGCGGCGGCCATGGCGTCTTCGGGGGTGTGTGGGCTGGAAGTGGGAACGGAGGCGGGAACACCTGCGTTGACGGGGGGAGGGGAGAGCGCGGATGCGCTGGCACTACAGCTTTTGCTGAGGAGTTGGGTCGGACGCTGCCGTCATATATGCAGGCGTTGCGGAGCTCCAGGCCGTTCTAGGCACCCCTGGCAACGCGAGATGCAGCGAATGCCCGTAGGCTTGCCGCAGCACAGGTCCGTAGACACGCCTCAGTAGGAGGCCACAGCAAAGATGGAAGCATCCGGTGCACCAATAGAAACATCTATTCGAATTTTGGTGACACGTACCACGGTCAATGGCTCCATCTAGGAGATCATCCATTGGATGTCACAATCGTAGTGCACGCGCCCATGCAGGCAGGGTGCCATAAAAGTCGGGCGGCCCACGTCGGCCACGGATTTATCGCTCGTGTCTTGATTGTACCCTACATCCAATGTCCAGTTGGTTCACGCTGTACGCTCGGGGATGATTTTGAAAGGCCCTTGCAGGTCTTCATGTATTCCCCCCATGACGGCGGCGCACGCATGCATGGCGGCACGCACATTCGGTGTGCACGCACTGGTGCGGAGGGGGTGCCATGACGGACGCTTCCTGGGGGTGGGCGACACGGGGGCTAGTACGGTAGCCCATCCGATCTAACGGAATTGCTTCGATACCATCCGGTGGGCATAGTTGGTTTACTTGGTGAAGTCAGGGGTATCCGGGCACTTCGCGCAATGAATTTGACTGCCACGGCGCCCGTCTGTGGGATAGTCGGTACCGGCGGGCCCAAGGCGCCCGCAAATCCTACCCATCGAGATTGTCATCAGGATTGTATTTCCCACGGGGCCGCGTGATTTATAGAGTTGGGAGGAAGAAAGAAGATTGGGGCAGTCAAGTAACCGAGGAATTGCCCTCATAGGCCCCACAGGCGCGAATTTCCAGCGTGGTCAGACGGCTACGGGACCCGGCTCATTCGACAGCTCGCAAAAAAACACGTCCCTTTTGCGCTGCTCAGAATCGGTCATACTGCAGCCGTTCCGGAGATACAGGCGGTCAAAGGGTCACAAACAGGTGCCTCCAGGGACTTGAATCGACGAAAGGGCAGGGAGAGGGCGTCGTCGGTCGAGGTCGTGCTGCGCTGTCGAGAGTGCCAAGCGGCGCTGTGCGGAGCCAAAGTGCGGGCCCAGGGCCGTGGTGTGTACCGGTATGCTTCCTTGGCAGCAAATTCGGAGTGGAACGACTGGAACCCCCCGTGATTGGCAGGTAAATTCCAGAACGCGCCCATAGATTAGCTTGAACACAGATCGATGTCGCAAAACCGTTGGCAAGGCTGGTGACTGCAAAGAGTGAGCTTTCGGGCAGCACGCTGTAACAATGACTTGAGTAATTGCTATTTCGCAACGATAGGGCTTAGTCAGTTTACTTGGGAACTTCAGGGGTATCAGGGCACGTTGCGCAATGGATTTGATTGCCACCGCGCCCGTTTGTGAGATAGTCGGGACCGGCGGGCCCCAGGCGCCCGCAAATCCTAGCCAGTAACATTGTCATCAAGGTTGTATCTCTTCACAGACCCTTTTTTTTTTACTGGCCGAACGACTACGGGACCCAGCTCAATCGATAGCTTGCAAACATTTGCCCATCCCGCCCCCCCTTCCCCCGTTTGCGCTGCTCAGATTTGCTCGTAGGGCAGCCGTTCCGGAGATACAGAGCGTCGAAGAGATAGAAAATGTGCCTCCAGGCGGTCAAAATCGGCTACATTTCGAAACAGCGAATACTTTGTTCTTTGTTCTGAGGACAGATGATTGTGGCGCGGACTTAGTTGCCGAGCGGGAGGCGGCCCTCCCTCCCGGACCTCTCCCACCCCGCTACCCGGCGGCCGGGGGGGAAGGGGGCCCTCCGCCCCGGAACCCCCCACCCCGCCCGGACCCCCCCAGCCCGCCACCCGGCGGCCGAAGGGGAGGCGGCCCTTCCCTCCGGACCCCCTCACGCCACCACCGGGCGGCCCTCCCCCCCGGCGGCCCTCCCCCACGGACCCCCCCCACCCCGCCACCCGGCGGCCTTCCATCCCACCATCAAGCAGCCGGTGGGAAGGCGCGCTCGCGCTGCGCTGCTCGCGGTTGCGCTGGGGTTCGGACCGATGCCCTCGAGCTGCGCTGCTCGCCGTCAGGAAATCGATCCGGGCGCTGGATTCCGGTCCTTAGTATGTTGAGCAGTGCAATGCCCTCAAAACCTGGGCCACCTCGCGAATATAGTTCCGAGGCCGCGCGCGGCGTTGCGATTGGCTGGTTTCGAAACGCGAATAACAGAGACATGTGGCCCACCGGCGGCTGTATATAAAGGGACTAGTCGGCACCAGCGGGCCCCAGGCGCCCACAAATCCTATCCATTAACATTGTCATCAAGGTTGTATCTCTCCACAGACGCGTTTTTTTACAATGGCCGAATGACTACGGGACCCAGCTCAATCGATAGCTTGCAAACATTTGCCCATCCCCCCCCCCTTTCCCCGTTTGCGCGGCTGAGATTTCACCGTACGACAGCCGTTGCGGAGATACAGAGCGTCGAAGAGATAGAAAATGTGCGTCCAGGCGGTCAAAATCGGCTACATTTCAAATGAGAGAATAGTTTGTTCTCTGTTCTGAGGACAGATGAATGGGACGCGGACTTAGATGCCGGGGGTCAGGCGGCCCTCCACGCCGGGACCCCCAACGCCGCCACGCGGCGGCCCCCCAACCCCATCACCCAGCAGCCGGTGGGCAGGCGCGCTCGCGCTGCGCCGCTCGCCGTAGCGCTGGTGCTCGGACCGACGCCCTCGCGCAGCGCTGCTCGCCGTAGCGCTGGCGTTTGGACGGACGCCTTCGCGCTGCGCCGCTTGCCGAAACGTACCTGCGGAGCCGAGCGGTGCAGCTTGCGAGAGCCCACCATAGGGCGATGCGCAGATATCATATGCTCAACTGTACAAGCGGCATGCGTGCCAGGTGTTCGGCTCGAAACCCTCGCGCTGCGCCGCTCGCCGAAACAGACCCAAGGGGCCAAGCGGGGGCGCTAAATTCGACGCCCTCACGCTGCGCTGGTCGCAAAAACTCTGGGCGTTCCCGATATGCCACTGATTGCACCAACTTAGCGGACGGAAACTCACGCGTTTACTTCGACGGCCTCGCGCTGCGCTGCTCGCCGGAAAACTGGGCCTTCCCCAAAAATCTGCGTTTGATCGAAGTTGTAAAGCTGTAAGTCAGGGGATGAATGCGACGGCCCCGCGCTGCGCCGCTCGCGGATCTGGATGGATTTGATCAGGGCGTGCATGTAGGTCCTTAGAATGTTTGTGGTCGGAATGCGCTGAAATTCTGGGCGCTCGCGCAATCCATTAGTTTGCCATTGTAGCCCATGTGCGAAGCCCGATTGCGGCGGTCCCATTGGCGGGCTGCACAGACTTACAGATATACAGACAGATATACATGTGGCCCACCGCGGGCTTTATATAAAGGGACTTGGTCGGACCCGCCTGGGCTCTGAGAGCCCACTGTAAATCGAGTTGCATTTTCTTCCATGCCCCACAGACGCGTATTCATGAAATCGCCAGACAACTTCGCGACCCAGCTCATTCGAAAGCTTGAAAACATTTGCCCATGCCTCCCCCCTTCCCCCATTTGCACTTCTCCGATTTGTCCGTAGGGAAGCCGTTCCGGAGATACAGAGCGCCGACAGAAGAGAAATGGTGCCTCCAGGTCATTAGAATCGGCTTTTCATTCAGAGAGGGAATAATTCGTTTCCCATTCTGAGGGTAAATGATTGAGGCGCGGCCGTATATGCCGGGGAAGAGGCGGCCCATCCCCCCGGACCTCCCCCACCCGCCACCCGGCTGCCGGGGGGGAAGGCGGCCCTCCACCCCCGACCCCCCCCCCCCCCCCCCCCCG
>ENA-ORXT01002760-ORXT01002760.1-marine-metagenome-genome-assembly--contig:-NODE-2760-length-20395-cov-5.548479_pt1 | contig 20395 bp, 16 predicted proteins | sample MGYA00237868_ERZ511482 | MGnify/ENA metagenome assembly ERZ511482
AAGATCATTGAGCACCGTCTTGTATTCGAGGTGCTTATTGCCGAGCGCCATCGGGCATTCGTCGACTATGTACTCGATGCCCTGTACCAAGCAGTAAGCGGCCATCTCTCGCTCCACAAGGCGAATCAGAGGTTTGACCTTCTTCGGGAACTGGCCATCGGCCTCCAGCACTGGTAGCTGCCTACCGAGATAGTCGGTCTTCCAGCGCATCACGTTGCCAAACAGGACCGCAGCCTCATCGTCGAGATTGTGGCCGGTGGCGACGACATCGAAGTTGCCGTCGCGCGCGACGGAGTCGAAAATGTGGCGCTTGGAAAGGCCGCACGCTGAACAAGGTACTCTTCGCGTGGCGGCGGCTGCACTGGGCACGTCCATATCGTGTTCGTTACGTAGCGAGTATCGCCGAAGCGGCAAACCCCGCGAGGCGGCGAATTCGACGGCGAGAGCGGTGGACGCACTGCTGTACTCGCCGATACCAAGCTCGATCACCAGACCTTCGGTCTCGTAACCGAGCTCAACCAGAATGTCCCAGAGAGCTAACGAGTCTTTGCCTCCGGATACCGCAACTAATACGCGATCGGTAGGTGCAATCATCTGGAACTTCTTGATGGTCTTCGCCACCTGATCACGGCAGAACTTGGTGAGGTGCTCGGCACAGAACGCCGCGTTGTGGGCCCGGAGCTCAATCACTGGTGGACCTTTGCATACCCGGCATCTCATCGTTTTTACGGGCTTCATGACGACTGGCGCCCAGTCGGTTCCGCACCGCCAGAGATCACCATGCGAATCTCGACCTTTTGTTCGTCGAATAGCTCCGTATTCGACGGGACGAGCGTGCCGTCAGCAATGACCAGAACAGACTCTCGATTGAAGCCGAGCTCGTCGACGAGATCGCCCGCTCGGATGGGGCCCTCAACAACGACCTCACGCGTGGGATTGCGCAGGTGAATGATCATTGGTCGAGGGGGTTGTCCTCGGCTTCGTAGCGATCGCTCATGACGGTGGCTGACTTATGCTCCTGCTCAGATCGCTTTCTACTCTGCTTGAGCTTCTTGCTGGCGACTTCCATTGCCTTCGTGGCCTGTTTGTCGTTGGGATTCTCCCTCAAGGTCGCCTTCAACTGGTCCAACTCGTCTTGGATCGCAGACATCTTCTCAGCGTGCATGACCTTGGCTTCTTCCATGGCCTGCTTCTGTTGATCGGCACGGGCCTCGCGCTCCTCCGGGGTCGTCTTCCTTCCGAAGTAGGTGCGGTCGGTGCTGGTAGCCACGACCTGCTGGGTGGTCAGCAGCTGACGGAGGACGTCCTGGTCTTTCTCGAGGATCAGTTCAATCAACCGGTCGGTGCTGGCGGTCGCGTCGAACATGGCACGATAGTGTTGGTTGCCGGTGGCCGCGCCGCTGCTCTGCTGCGCCTTGTCGTCCTTGCAGATGTAGCCGGCCAGATCGTGATCAAAAAAGTCGCGGAAGAAGCGCAGGATCCTTGGCTTGCGGATGCTCGGGTCGGCAAGCATGCGGGTGACCTCGCGATCGACGTCCTCGCGGCTGCGCATGCGCCCGTCGGTGATCGCCTGCCGCAGTTCTGCGTCGGGCTTCAGGTAGCGGAGGGCGTGGTTGACCGCGAGGCCGAGCTCCCAGTCCTGGAGCATGACACGGTTGTACTGGTCGGGCTCGCCGGTGGTCGCCAGCTCCGGGCGGAACAGGGCGTCACGATCGACGAAAATGGAAGAGAGTCCCATGGTCGTGCCGGCCTCTCTTCCGACCCGGGCAATGGAGTCCTGCACGATGCCGACGTAGGCGGCGGATTCCTCGGAACTCGCAGGGCGGAAGGTCACCGCCTCGAAAAGATACTCCACGGCTGCCCGCAGGAGTTCGTCGGTGACCTCGGCGGCCTCGAACAGGTCGCGGACCGGAGTCATCGGGCGCACCTCCCTGGTGCTGTAGACGATGGCGGTGGGCAGCCCGCGCAGGTCGCCCTTGGGCTTGACCTTGTCGTAGGTCTTGGGGTTGTCGGTGATCTGTTCTGGGATGGGGGCGATGCTGGAGGGCCCTTCGGCCATGTACTGAATGATGTCCTCGGCTTTGTCGAGGATCTGCGTCGCCTCGGAACTGTTGACGGAGTAGAAGTCGGGGTAGTTCTCGAAGCCGTGCTTGCGTGCCGACGAGAGCACCACGGGCACACTCTTGACGGCGGTGGCGTAGGCGACGGTGCCGCCTTCCCAGCGGGTGATGCGGTCGGTGCCAAAGTAGAGCTTGAGTTCGCCGCCGTGGTTGGTGGGGACGACGTCACCATGGGTCCGAACTCCGGGCTGTGCGGGATCGAAGGGCGCCTCGGTGTTGATCAGCTCGTTGAGACGGGTGATGTGCTCCTGGGGGGTGATCCGCCATAGGCGGGCCGGTGACGAGGTGGGCGTGAGCTTGATGCCTTCGGGGAGCTCGCCGAAGAGCAGGTCGTGGTCGATGAAGTTGCCCTTGTGAGGGTCCTGATGGGCGTGAAAGCCGCCCTTGTCCGCCATAACCCGTTCAAGCTCGGCGACGATCCAGTCGGTGAAGCGCAGGCGCTCGACGACTTCCGGCTGATCCTTGTCCTCAGGCGGCATTTCCTCGAGAGCGACCTGTGCCCAGACCGCTTTCCAGATGGCCGCGTTGGTCTCGTCGACGGGGCCGAGATCAAGCAGGTTGAGGTCGGCCTTGGCTTTGACGTCGTCGTGGCACTGGGTGCAGTGGGCGTCGAGGAAAGGGATGGCGTAGTCTTCGTAGCCACCGCGCACGGTTTCGCCGGGCACATACGCTTTCTCGGCGGTTGCCGTGCCAGCGAGAGCCGACACGAGGATCGCGACGGTGGTCGCAAATTTCCGCTCGATCATGCCAGGAGCTCGCGGATCGGGCCGGTGCCGGAATCAAATTTGGCGGCCATCTGTTCGCTCATGTTGAAGCGCTCGCTGCCAGCGCCGACGCTCTCCAGAATGGTGGAGTAGAGGGCGTTGATCGGGCGCGTGCCGTCCAGTTGAGTGAAGCGTCCGCTCTTGAAGGCGCCGTTGCAGTTGCCGAGGAGCATGACGGGCCAGTTGGCGCCGTTGGTGTGCTGCTTGTCGGCGTTGTTGCTGGTGTACACGATGAGGGTGTTGTCCATCATCGTGCCGCTGCCTTCGGGCACGCTTTCCAGCTGCTCCATGAGGCGAACGAGCATCCTGCTGTTGTACTGGCGAATCTTGATCCAGATCGGATTGTCGGGCTGCTTCATGTGACCGAGGTTGTGACCTTGCTGATCGACGCCGATGCCCTTCCAGGCACCGAAGATTTCACCTCGTCCGGAGCCGACAGTGAGCACGCTGGTGATGCCCGACTTGAGAGCGGAGACGCCGATATCGAGCAGAGCGTCGTGCCAGTCGGTCTCGAACTCGGGGTTGGCGTAGCGGTCATCGACCTTGGGCGCGAAATGGCGCAGGTGATCGGAGATGCCGCCGAGTCGCTCGCGCAGGCCATTAATGTCGTTGAAGCCCTGAACGTACTGCCCGTAGCGCTGCACGTCTCCCGAAGGCAGTCCCGCCCCTTTGGCCGCCGCCAGTTTCTCGATCTGGTCGAGCATGCCGGAGCGGGCTTCGTGCTGGCTGCGAATGTCACCCGTCGAGATGCCGCCGTAGAGCATCTGGTAGAGGTGATTCGGATTGGAGTGCATGAAGATCGGCTGACCCGCGCCGCTGGCCGAAAGGTTGGCCACGGTGGGCTTGGAGCGCATGTTCTCGATCGAGTCCATGCCGATGCAGAGGTGCGGCAGAAGGGTCTCCGGAAGTTTCTCACTCAGCACGTGGTCAATGGTGGCGCCGCTGGGGGGCACGCCGTCGCTGCCGCGGTAGCCGCCGAGCGCGCCGAAGAAGGCGCTGTGAGAGGGGCTGGTGTGCTTGCCGTGCAGGCCGGCGATGACGTGCAGGCGGTCCTTGAAGGGCTCGAGGGCCTGGATCGGCTCGGGCAGGACTGCCCGGGCGAGGGATCCGCTGTTTTTCATGCCGACGGGAATGCAGGTGGCCGGATCAAATCCCTGGTTCTGCATGAAGAAGATGACCCGCCTGGGCCCGCCTGAACTGGAGGGAGCGCCGAGGGAAAGGTTGGGAAGCAGGGCGGTGCCCGCCCCGGCGGCCATGGTGCGAAGCACGCTTCTTCGATCAATCGTGGTCATGAACTGGGAACTCTCGCCACCTAACATGATTTGCGCGCCTGATCTTTCAGGCCGGCGATCGCGGTCGTTCCACGAGAGCCTTGATGATCTTCGCCGCGACCGGTGAGGCCGTTCTGCTGCCGGAAACCGGGTCACCCTCCAGGATCACCGCCAACCGCGAAGGTGGGTGCCTCAAGAGGATCGCAGCTCGCGAACCAGGCTCCGCGCCGTGCCGGTCTTCCCGGCGAGCCGCAGGCCCTCGGCGCGGCTCTGTTTCCCGTTGCCCTTCTCGTCCGCCACAATTCGTTCCCATGCCCGATAGACCAGCGCAGCGTGCTCCGGCGCTCGCGCCCACGGCTCCAGCGCCAATGTCAGAATGGCAAAAGCGCCGGGCAGGAACGCTGCTGTGATCCAGAGTTTCCTGAAGGGAATTTCTTCGTCGCCCTACGGTTTCAGGTCGCGCATGTCGTCGGCGAAGCGCTCGTGGCAGAGGTTGCACTGCTTGATCATGACGGGGAAGGCGGCCTTCACCTCGACCCAGTTCGTGTCGCCGGCGGCCTCGTAGAGGGTCTTGGCGGCATCGCGCGTGCCGACGCTGTACTCGGACCAGATGGCGGTGTCGTCGGGGTGCGGGCTGCGGGCGAGAAGAAGGTTGCTCGACTGGGCCATGATGAGCGCGTCGGACCGGATCGCGAGCCAGTCGGATTTCAGGGTGGGCTCCTCCTCGGTCTTGAGGGCGGCCTTTAGACGATCGAACGGGAGCTCGAAGAGCGACTCCATGATTTCGTGCATGTCTTCCTCGATGACGACTTCCGGCTCGATCGCCGGCGGGTCATCGGCGGCAAAAAGGAGACTGATCCCGAGAAGGGCGAGGAGGAGAGTGGCGAGTCGTGATTTCATGCATTGGTAGTACTCAGACGGGCGCGTTGGGGGCAAGCATTGTTCAACGCCCGATCATCCCGAGGTACCATCGGACGAGGCTGGGGCCCCACACGACCCAGACGCCGGCAGCGAGCGCGAGATAGGGACCGAAGGGGATGCGGTTGAACCAGTCACTCTTGCCGAACAGACGCGGCACGGTGCCGGCGATGGTGCCGAAGAAGGAGGCGAAGGCGACGGTGAAGAGCACGCCCTTCCACCCGGTGAAGGTGCCGATCATCATCAGGAACCAGATGTCACCCTGACCCATGGCTTCCCTCGGAATGACCACTTCGGTGGTGGTGCCGCTCATCCTCTCGACGTCCTCGAGCGAGATGGTTTCGCCGCCGACTTCGATTGATTCCTCGCGGATGATCAGCTGGGCATCGGTGAAGTTCTTCGGACCGATACGCGCCTTGGGACAGGTCATCTCGAGTCGGTCGGTCGGTCGGAAGAAGAGGTCCCACCATTCGATTTCGACGTCGCCCAGCTTGAGGATGGGAGCTTTCTCGGGATCGGGCTGGCTGATCGTCCAGCGCTCGGGTTTGTCGTAGCTTTCCCTGCGTTTGCCAAAGGCGAGCTTGCCCAGATTGACGACGGTCCAGAGGAGCGCGAAACCGGCGGCGGCGGCGAGGACGGCGGCGAGCAGGCCTTTCCACCAGAGCTCGGCTCCATGCAGACCGGGCACGAGGCTCGCTGCGATGAGACCGGCGGCCGCACCTCCGAAGGTGATCTCGTGGGGAATGATGAGGTGGTCGAAATCGATGAAGGTGGCGGCCAGCAGGAGCAGAAAGAAGAGGGACAGGGCGGCGGCCTCGGGCCAGGGGCGGGTCGCGAAGAGGAAGACGAGCCCGAGCGCCGAGAGGAGCTCGACGAGCGGGTATCGGAAGCTGATGCCGCTCTTGCAGCCCGCGCATTTCCCCCGGAGAAAGAGCCAGCCGAGAACGGGCAGATTTTCGTACCAGGGGAGTGTCCTCTTGCAATTCGGGCAGAAGGAGCGCTTGGGCTGGCTGACCCGAAGGTCCGGAAGCGGGAGCCGATAGATGACAACGTTGAGGAAGGATCCGAAGCAGGCTCCGAAGAGACCGGCCCCCACGAGGAGGATGAGGCGCTGGGCAGTGGGGAGGTCCATGATTCGCTTCCCCTACTAAGGCGGGGCGGAACCGACGTGGCAAGCACCTTGCAACTTGCCGGGTGCGAGGGTTTCGGTACCCCGTGAACTCTTCGTTGGTTTCTATCGTCCTGGCCGCCCTCTTCCTGACCGGGTGTGCGAATGATATCGGCAGGGAAGTCGAGCAGGAGAGAGACACGGCGAGGACTCCGCCGCGCGCCCCGCTCGTCTATGAACTCGCCCCCAACTGGGAGGAACTCGTTGATCTCCGCTCTCTGGCGGTGCCGCCGCGAATCCAGCTCCGCTATGCGACTCCTCGAAACATTGCGGGTCGACCTCTCTACCCTGCCGACATGCCTCCCCTGCTGCGACGTCCCACGGCGAACAAGCTGGAACGGGCGAACCGGATGCTTCAAAGCTCGGGTCGATGCCTCGTAGTCTGGGATGCGCTGCGGCCGGTTGAAGTGCAGTCTTCGCTATGGGAGGCGGTGCCCGACGGCAACTACGTGGGTGACCCCCACCAAGGCACCTCGCTCCACGCCAGCGGGGTCGCGGTCGACGTCACGCTGTGCGATCTGAACGGGCGGCTCCTGCCCATGCCTTCCGACTTCGACGAGTTCGGACCCCGTTCAAGCACGACATATACGGGGTCCGATCCAAGAGCGGGCTACAATTTGCGCCTGCTTCGCGAAGCGATGATCGGAGCCGGATTCGGCGACTATCACAAGGAGTGGTGGCACTTCCATGATGAGGACTTCGACAACGGGACTTCCCGCTACGTCGTGACGGCCATCATGCTCGGGGTATCGCTCCCCTGAGCCCGACTCCTGCTACTGCGACAGGAAGTCCCGGCGAAGGACGTACTTTCCAACGCCCGCGTCCCATGGCAGGGATGCCACTGCCCTCCACCCTGTGACCCGCCTCCTCGAAGTCGAAAACCTCCACGTCTCCTTCCCGCTCCGGGGTGGTAGGGCCGGAGAGCGCTTTCACGCTGTCCAAGGGGTCTCCTTCGAAGTAGAGCGCGGCCAGTCGATGGGACTGGTCGGTGAGAGCGGAAGCGGCAAGAGCACGGTCGCCAACGCGCTTCTCCGGCTGATCTCTCCGCCCGGCCGGGTGGAAGGGGTGATCCGATACGAAGGCGACGACGTCCTTCCGCTCTCGCCCCGCGATTTCCGACCCTATCGCAAGCGCATCCAGATGGTGTTTCAGGATCCGATCGGCTCCCTCAACCCGCGCATGACCGTCGGCAAAATCCTCCGCGAACCGCTCGAACTGCATCTTTCGGAACTCGGGCGCAAGGAACAGGACGCCCGAATCGAGGAGCTGCTCGAGGAAGTGGATCTTCCTGTCGAGGCGGCGAGGCGCTACCCGCACGAGTTCAGCGGCGGCCAGCGTCAGCGGATCGGCATCGCCAGGGCCCTCGCGGTCGAGCCGGAATTTCTGGTGCTCGACGAGCCGGTCAGCGCTCTCGACGTCAGCGTGCAGGCGCAGGTGGTGAACCTTCTCTCCGACCTCGCCGAGCGCAAGAACCTCACCTATCTGTTCATCGCGCACGACCTCGCTCTGGTGCAGCACTTTGCCGACCACGTGCTCGTCATGCACCACGGGAAGATCGTCGAGTCTGCTTCTGCAGAAAAAATCTACTCGGATCCCCAACATGAGTATACTCGGGCACTCCTCTCGGCTGTTCCCCGGCTCGATCTCTGACCGACTCCCATGACTCCCCTTTTCCGCAAGTTCCTCGGACTGAACTGGATGCTTGTCGTCACCGTGCTTGGACTCCTCGTCTTCGGGGTCTTCGCCGTGTACAGCGCCTCTTACTTTCGGGAAGGGCCCGACGCCGATCTGGCGAACAAGTGGCGAGAGCAGATCGTATGGATCTGCCTTGGTCTCTGCGGCTTCATCGGAGCGGCGCTGTTCGACTACCGCTGGGTCCGCTGGGCCTGTCCGATCTTCTACGTCTTCGCCCTGGTCCTTCTGGTCTACACCCTGATCGTCGCCGAAGCCCGTTCGGGAGGCGCCCACTGGATCAAGATCGGAGGGAGGACCATCCAGCCCTCGCAGCTTGCGATCGCGGCCGGCATTCTCACTTCGGCGGTGGCCCTCTCGGAGCTGCAGAAAATCTGGCCGATCTTCCGCTATCACTTCCTCCGGCTGAGCGTCTCGGCGATCATCGTGGCCGTGCCCATGCTTCTGGTTCTCAAGCAGGGTGACTTCGGTTCCGCCATTGTCTGGGCTCCGACCGCCGCCGCGATGTGGCTGGTCGGAGGCATCCCCTTTCGCTACCTCATCTCGATCACGCTGGTGGTGCTGACCTTGCTACCCCTCGCCTTCTTCTTCGGCATGAAGGACTACCAGCAGAAGCGGATCACCACCTACTTCGACGTGCTTCAGGGCAAGGAAGTCGACATTCAAGGCGACGCCTGGGCCATCCACCACGCCACCATGGCGATCGGCTCCGCGGGATGGGACGGCAAGGGCTTCAAGGCCAGCAAGGTCCCGGGACGGCGCTCGATCACCCAGCTCGGGCTGATCGCGAAGAACGTCGCGATCAACGACTACATCTTCGCGGTCGTCGCAGAGGAGCACGGCTTCCGCGGCAGCCTGCTGCTCATCTCGGCACTACACCTGCTTCTTCTCCAGCTCCTCTTCGTGGCGCACTACAGTCGAGACCAGTTGGGGCGCCTAATCGTGGTGGGCTCCTTTGCCATGCTCGGGGCTCATATTTTTCAGAATATTGGGATGTGTCTCACCCTGCTCCCGATCACCGGTCTGCCCCTGCCGCTGATCAGCTACGGAGGAACCTTCATGGTCGTGGTGCTGTTCATGCTCGGCATGTGCCAGAGCGTGTGGGTGCACCGCAACACCCCGGTCCTCACCCGCGACCCGGAACGCGCTCCGGTCTAATCCATCCATGAAAGCGCTTCAGAGCTTCTACGAGGGGCGTGTTCAAGGCGTCGGCTTCCGCTACGCCGTGAAGCGTCTCGCCTCGGGCTACGAGGTCATCGGCTGGGTGAAAAATCTTCCGGATGGCAGGGTCGAACTCCTCGCCGCCTCTTTCGAGCGCGACGAGATCGACGCCTTTCTGCAGGCGATCCTCGACAGCGATCTCGGGGGCGGAATCCGGGACGTCGATACGGCAGAGACGCCTCTGCCTGAAGGCCTCACCGGATTCTCGATCCGTTGACGGCCCCCGCCGCGCGGCTATCATTGCCCGTGCCGTCGCCCCAGACAGCGGCGTCTGAACCATGAGCCAAGCCGAATCCTCAGCCACGACCGGGACCGTGACCTCCGCGCCCAAGGCCGTCGAGATCCGCAGCCTGACCAAGGTCTTCCCTCTGCCCTGGAAAAAGGGCAAGGGCGTGCTCGCCGTCGACGACGTCGATCTGGACGTCGGCGTCGGAGACGTCTACGGGCTCATCGGGCCCAATGGATCGGGCAAGTCCACCATCATGAAGGCTCTCCTCGGGCTGGTGAATCCGACCTCGGGCACCACGCGGATTTTCGGTCAGGACAGCACCGAGGTGACGAGCCGTCGTGACGTCGGCTACCTCCCCGAGAATCCCTATTTCTACAAGCACCTGACCGGGGCGGAAACCGTCCGCTTCTACGCCCAGCTCTGCGGGCTAAAGAGGAGGGACCAGTCCGAGCGGACGGAAGAACTTCTCGAACTGGTCGGGCTCAAGGATGCGGGGAGCCGCCGTCTTGCCGGCTACTCCAAGGGCATGCTCCAGCGCATCGGGCTCGCCCAGGCGCTGGTGCAGCGACCCCGGCTTCTCGTGCTCGACGAACCGACCGCCGGCGTGGATCCGGTCGGGTCGCGCCGGATCCGCGATCTCATCTTCAACCTCAAGAAGCAGGGCATCTCGATCTTTCTCTGCTCGCACCTCCTCGAGCAGGTCCAGCAGGTCTGCGATCGGGTGGGCATCATTCACCGCGGCAGGATCGTCCGCGAAGGCGCCATCGAGGATCTCATTTCCATCGAGGACCAGAGCGAGGTGCTCCTGCGCAACGCCTCTCCCGAACTCCTCGAGTCCATCAAGGCGCTCGTGGCAGCGGAATCCGCCACCGAACTGGTGCGCATCGGCAACCCGAAGACCACCCTCGAGCATCTCTTCCTCAAGGCCACCGGCTCGGGCCGCGACGTCGAGGAATCCGCCGAAGACCTTTCCGAATCTTCCGACCCGTCATGAGCAACTCCTCCGCCGCCGTCAGCCAGCCGGAACCGTCGATGGATCTGAAGAAAGGTCTGCCCCTGGTCCTCTCCAAGGTTCTCGCGATCGCGCGCAACACCTTCACGCAGCTCGTGCGGATGAAGGTCTTCTACTTTCTTTTCGCCTTCAGCCTGATCCTGCTCGTGGCCGGCTTCTTCTTCGCCGACACGCAGTTCGAGCAGAAGCTGAAGTTCTTCAAGGACATCTCCTACGGGTTCATGCTCCTGTTCACGACGATCTTCGCGATTGTCGGAAGCGCCCTGCTCATCCCCCGCGACATCGAGGACCGGACGCTCTACACGATCCTCTGCAAGCCCGTGACCCGCTTCGAGTACCTGCTCGGCAAGTACCTCGGAGTCATCGCCCTGGTGGGGCTGAGCCTTCTGTTCATGGATCTCATCTTCTCCGGCGCGCTCTACGTGCAGGAGCAGCGCCTGCTGGGTCCCGTGCTCGAGGCCCAGGCCGCGGTGCCTGCGGAGAGTGCGGCCGGCGTTCAATACGCCACCGAAGCCGACTCGATCCGCAAGCTCGGCCTCAACGCCAATACGCAGAAGGGGGTGCTTTCCATCTTCCTCACCGGGGCGGTGCTTGCAGCCATGGCGATGCTGCTCTCGACCTTCGCGACCTCGACGATGTTCACGGTCACGGTCGGCCTGTGCATCTTCATCGTCGGCTACTTTCAGTCCCTCGCTCGCGAGTACTTTCTCAGCGGCTCCGAGGGTACCTGGCAGAAACTCCTTTCGGTGCTCGTGGCGCTCATCTTCCCCGACTTCAAGGCCTTCCACCTCTCCGACGCGGCGGCCTCCGGCGAACTCATCGCCAACGGGCTGCTCCTGCAGCTCGTCGGACTCGCGCTGGTCTACGTCGTGATCTACAACCTCGTCGCGTACCTCGTCTTCGCCGACAAGGAAGTCTAGCCGCCGCCCTGCCGATTTCATGAACCGGAAACGACTCCTCGCCGTCGCGGTCATTCTTCTCTTCGGAGCGGCGCGGCTCCCCGTGGAGCATCACCTCGGCAAGCGGATGATCGACGACGGGCTTCAGGAGCCGCCGATCGAGCTCGGCTTCCGGGAACGCCTCCCCCAGATCGGGTTCATGGCGGCGCTGGGCGGTCTGCGGTCACTGGCGGCGAGCATCTTCGACCTCAAGGCCCACATCGCCTTCGAGAACAACGAATGGTTCGCCAACGAGCAGCTCTACGATCTGATCACCGCCCTCCAGCCCCGACGGGACTCGTACTGGGAAACCGGCGCCTGGCACCGACTGCGCAACGCCTCCGGCCACTACCGCTACCGGGCGGATGATCTCCCCCAGAGCATCCGCGACCGCAACATCGCCTACTTCAGCGACAGCGGCTTCGAGCTCCTCGATCTCGGCCTGCGGACCAACCCCGACTCCGCCGATCTCCACGCCTCCATGGCCGGATACGTAAACACCCTCTCCGTCCACAGCGTGCGCAAGGACGGCAGGAAGGCCGCCGGACACTATCAGCGCGCCTTCGAGCTGACGGGCCGGGAATTCTACGAGCGCATGGCGGCCTACGAACGAGCCAAGCTCCCGGACCTCGAGGACAAGACCTGGGCCTACGAAACCCTGCTGCGCCATTATCGGGTGTTTGCCGCTCGCAAGGATGATCGACGGGGTGTGCCACTCTCCGTGCGGAGGACCATCGGCGACCTCGAAAACGCCCTCGCCATACCATTGTTGAAGCGCATCCCTCAACAGCAGCAGGCGGCTCCACCGGGCGCCGGTCTTGTTCCGGAGAGTCCCACCTACGAGCGCTTGCAAAAAAATCCCGCTGGTTGATGATGGCCGTTCCACTGCGGTTCTCACTCGTGGAAATCTCCCCCCCACACTCAAGACAGCCCCGATGAAGTTTGCAGTTTTCGGCGATATCCACGCCAACCTCGAGGGCTTCGAAGCCGTGCTCCTCGACGCAGCCGCCAACGACTGCACCCATTTTCTCTGCATCGGAGACGTCGTCGGATACAACGCCAACCCCCGGGAGTGCATGCAGCTTCTCCAGAAGCTGGAATGCCCCGTGATCCGAGGCAACCACGATGAGGAAGCCTCCGGGCACAACAGTCTCGAGGGACTCAACCCGCTCGCGGCCCGCGCGATGGAATGGACCCGTGATTCGCTGACGCCCGAAGACAAGGAGTGGCTCCAGAATCTGCCTTTCGTCCGCCAGATTCGCGATTTCACCGCCGTGCATTCGACCCTCGATTCTCCGGAAAACTGGGGCTACGTCATGAGCAAGTTCGACGCACTCGCCAGCTTCAGCTATCAGTTCACCCAGATCTGCTTCTACGGGCACACCCATCACCCGCTCGTCTACATCAAGGATGAGGGCGTCGAGCAGGTGAAGAAGGCCGAGATCCAGATCGAGAAGAACCGGAAGTACTTCGTCAACGTCGGCAGTTGCGGACAGCCCCGCGACGGCGACTGGCGCGCGGCCTACACCATCTACGACGTCGAGAACCAGGTTCTCCACAACCGTCGCATCGACTACGACCTTCAGAAGGCGCAGGACAAGATCGTCGCGGCTGGTCTGCCCGAGATGCTTGCGAACCGCCTGGCGGTCGGGAAGTAGAGGAAAGGGAGTCGCGCGGTGGCAGGGCGTGGCCTCCGGACGCGCCGCAGGGAGCGCCCAGCGACCGCCTCGCCTTCCTAGCAGCCACGACGGCGGGTCGGGGACGCCCCCGCCCTACCCTAGAGCCACCTCGTTGGCCCAGATGTCTTCGAGCGCCTGGCGCTTGCGAATCAGATGGGGCACCTTCTCTTCATCGAGAAGAATCTCGGCGGCTTCAGGATACGAGTTGTAGTGCTTGGTCGACATCGCGGCGCAGTAGGCCCCCGCGCCATCGATGACGCAGAGATCACCGATTGCACAGAGAGGCAGAGTCCGAGTCTCCAGCAACTCGGGATCACCGGGGGCCGGTGTCAGAATGTCGCCCGACTCACAGCAGTGCCCCGCAATCACGTAATCGCGGGTCTCCGAAGACTCCTCCGCCTGAAGGATGAAGATCGGGTGCTGGGCACCGTAGATCGAAGGGCGCAGAATTTCGGTCATGCCCGTGTTCAGCTTCAAGAACTCGTATCCATCCGGTCCGGTGGAGACGACGTCCTGCACCGCGGAAAGGACCGAGCAGGCGTTGGCCAGCAGATAGGTGCCTGGCTCGATCTCCAGACGGATTACCCGGCCCGTCTCCTGCTCAAATTCCCGGAACTTCTCGGCCACCGGTCGGCCGCACTCCTGGAGGTCCGTTCCAACCTCGTCCTCCATGCGAGCCACCTTGTAGCCGCCTCCGAGGTTGAGGGTCACGACGTCGGGGAACTGACGCACCAGGTCCAGACTGAGCTCGGAAACCTTGTTCCATACGGCAGGATCACTGCCCGAACCGATATGGGTGTGAATCCGGGTCACCTTGAGATCGTAGCGCTCGACGATCTCCTGAGCCTGTCCGATCCACTCGTGCCAGATGCCAAAGCTCGAGGCCGGACCACCAACGTTGGTGCGATTGTTGCCACCGGATCCGGCGCCTGGATTGAAACGCAGGCCAATCGTGCGCCGCGGAAACGCCTTTCCGAAAGACTCCAGCTGACTGAGCGAGCAGGCATTGATCTCGATGCCCATCTCGTAGAGTTCGGCAAAATCTCCTGGAAGCTCCTGCGTGCTGAGACTGACGTGCACAGCAGGAATACCCGCCGCAATCGCGCGGTGCACTTCATGGCCGGAGCTAGCGTCAATCTGCAGGCCGGCCTCGTGCAGGATCCTGAGGATGGCCGCATTCGGAGACGCCTTCATCGCATAGCGCGCGGTCAGGCCAAAGGCATGGGGGAAGGCAAGCACGTCGGCCGCGTTCGCCTTCAGAGATGCCAGGTCATAGACGTAGACAGGCGTCCCAAAGTCGGCCGAGATCTTGAATGCTGTCGTGGAATCCAGAAATCTCGGCTGCGAGTCGTTGGCCATGGCGCAGAAGTAAAGGCGGCTCTCCAAGCTGGCAAGCGCGATGTAGAAACTCGATGCCGACTTTCATGGTCATCGCAGGGAATGCCCCCTGCCGGCCCCTACGCCAGGACCTCGTGAAGAACGTGGCCGTGCACGTCGGTGAGGCGTACGTTACGCCCTGCGTACAGATAGGTCAGCGCATCGTGGTCGAGCCCCAGTTGATGCAGCACCGTGGCCCAGAGGTCGTAGACGGTGGTCTTGTTCTCGACGGCATGGTAGCCGAACTCGTCGGTGGCACCGTAGATCGATCCGCCCTTCACCCCGCCACCGGCCATCCAGACGGAAAAGCCGAAAGGGTTGTGGTCACGCCCGTCGGATCCCTGGGAGAAGGGCGTGCGCCCGAACTCCCCCGCCCACACGACAAGGGTCTCGTCGAGCAGGCCGCGCTTCCGCAGGTCGACGAGAAGCGCCGCGATCGGCTGGTCGATCTGATTTGCCATGGCGCCATGACCCTTCTCGAGACTGTTGTGCTGGTCCCAGGGATTGGCGGCTCCGCCCGCGCCGAGTCCCTCGCTCAGGCAGCTCAGCTCGATGAAGCGCACCCCGCGCTCGATGAGCCGCCGGGCGAGGAGGCACTGACGACCGTAGGCGGCCTTGGTTTCCTTGGGATCATCGAGCCCGTACATCTTCTTGGTCAGCTCGCTTTCTCCGCGCAGGTCGCAGAGTTCAGGGACCGCCGCCTGCATGCGGTAGGCGGTCTCGTAGTTGCGGATGGCCGCCTCGATCCCGGGATCTGCACCGGTCTCAAGGGAGAGGCGTCGGTCCATTTTGGAAAGGAAATCAAGCCGGGAACGCTGCGTGGCATCCGCCTCGGCAGGCACGACGTTGGGGACGGGTTCGTCCCGGTCGATCTCGAGAATGGAGGCCTGGTGGCGTGCCGGAAGAAAGCCGCTCCCGAACAGGCCGACTCCGCCGTGAGGAGTGGCTGACTTTCCGCTCCGCAGGACGACGAAGCTGGGGAGATTTTCGTTCTCCGTGCCAAGCCCGTAGCTGACCCAGGCGCCGGCACTCGGGTGCCCAATGAAAGGGAAGCCCGTGTGCATGAAGTAGTTGCCCTGGGCATGCTCGTTGACCGTGGAGGTCATCGAGCGGATCACCGCCAGTTCGTCGGCGGCCCATTCCCGGATTTTCGGGAACATGTCTGAAATGGGGATACCACTTTTCCCGCCGGGCTTGAACTCGAAGGGGCAGCCGAAGATGTTGCCGTTGTTGTTGAACTGGGTGCGCTCGACTTTGACTGGCATGGGCTGTCCCGCCATCTCGCTCAGCTTCGGCTTGGGATCGAAGCTGTCGACGTGAGAGACCCCGCCCGACATGTAGAGAAAGATGACGTTCTTCGCCTTGGCCGGGAAATGGCCGGGCTGAATCGCTCCCATCCCCTCCTTCGCGAGAAGGCTGGAAAGGGCTGTCATTCCAAAGCCGGTCGAACTCCGGCTCAGCATTTCGCGTCTCGTCATCATCGCAGGTAGATCAGTTCCTTGAGGTTCAACAGGGCGTGGGCAAAATCCGTCCAGATGGCATCGCCGTCGCCGCCGATCGCCGTGACTCGCAGGGGCTCAGGAAGCGTGGCACGGGCTTTCGAAACCTCGGCGGCGAGGGCTTCGTAGTCCTTGCGAACGATGCCTGGGAGTGCCCCCAGAACTTCCGCCATCGTCACCTGCGGAGTGGCACCGGCGAGCTCCGCGACTTCCTCTTCACTGAGGGCTCGGTCGTACACGGCAGCGCGGTCGATGCGTCCACGGAGTGCGCGACCCGCGTTCGGAGCCGTACCGTGCCGCAGACCAAGGAGAATCTGCCCCCCCTTCGCGGGGTAGGTCACGAGTGAGCCTTTGTGGATCGGTTTACCATAGGGATGGCCGTTCCGATAGGCGCGGACCTTTCCTTCCTTGTCCCAAGTGACGACCAGGTGAACGAACTCCTGGTCGACCCGCTCATCGGGAGCGCCTTGGAAAGAGAGCGTCCGCCTATGGTGATCGCTCCCCGCCAGCCATTCGCGCGCGTCCGTCTCGGCATACACGATCGAGTCGAAGACGCTGCCGTCGAGGGTCTGGATCGTGACGACACCCCCACCCTTCTGCGCCGCATCCGCGAGCTGCACCACTGCTTCGAAACTACGGGAGCCCATGGCTTCGGGGAGCGCCGCCGTTTTGGCGAAGCCTCCCTCGAGAGAAAGCGCTCCGTCCTTGAAGCGGGCCTGGCCGACTAGCTCGATGGGGAGCCTCCCCTGCTTGTCGGCGTCGGCGTCATCACCCTCGAACTCCCAGCTCGCCCACGGCTGGGGCAGACCAGCGGGCTCGGGAACTTCTCCATCGCGCTCCGCCTGCAGGCGAGCCCGCGCCGGGTCGGTCAGGGCGCTCATCCTGCTCTCAATTTCGGCGATCTCCTTCTCGGCAGCGGCTCTCGGATCCGGGACGGAACGAGCCTCCTGCCGAGCCCGTTTCAAGTCTTCCAGAAACTCCAGACTGTCGTTCAATTCCTCCGCCGAGGCGGGGCGCGCGAAGGCCTGGCGGAACATCCAGTCGACGCGCGACTCCGGAGTCGTGCAGGCCGGATTCGCCAGCGTTCGCTGGGCCCATGATTTCGCCGCCGCAGTCACGAAGGGACTGTTGAGAAACGCGAGCGACTGTGCCGGGATGTTAGTGCGGTTGCGCCGTCCCACCGTGGCGTGCGGCACCGGCGCATCGAAGGTGCCAAGAAACTGATCGAGCCGGTTCCGCACCTGACTGACGTAGACACTGCGGCGCGGGCTGTTTCCATTCACCGAGGGACCAAAGCGGGTTTCCTGAAGTCGACCCGAGACCTTGAGAAGCGTGTCACGGATCGCCTCCGCTTCGAGACGGTGGACGGGGTAGTGCGACAGAAGACGGTTTTCGGGATCCATGGCACGCGCACGGTCGGTGGGTACGCTGTCCTGCTGCCAGGCCTTCGAGAGGACGATCTCCCGAATAAGCTGCTTCATCGACCAGCCGAGATCGTTCCGGAGTCGGTGAGCAAGATGATCGAGCAGCTCGGGGTGCGAGGGCCGCTGCCCGAGGCGACCAAAGTTATCGGCGGTGAGAACGAGGCCGCTGCCCCAAAGGTGATGCCAGATGCGGTTGACGATCACCCGCGCGGTGAAGGGATTGTCTTCCCGGAAGAGATCCTCGGCGAACTCCAGCCGCCCGGTCCCCGTCGTCTCGTAAGGAGTATCGTCGATCGCCTCGAGAAAGCGGCGCGGGATCGCCTCGGCCGGCTGCTTGTGGTCGCCCCGCGTGAACAGAGGCTGATCTCGCCCCAGGGCTTCCAGCACGCCGGGAGCGCGGGTGGGAACCGGAATGGCGGCTTCCAGTTTACGGTACTCGGTCAGCAGACGCTCGACCGTCGGCAGCGACGCCGGCTCGTTGGGTAGCAGCCCCCTGCGTATCGCCTCATCGAGGAGCTGGGCATCCCCATCCGTGGCTTCCCCTTTCCCCCAGCGATCGAGGGCGGAACCGAGCGCCTCCGCAAAGAGACCGGAGAGCTCGTCGAGCGAATTCGGCGGAGCCTTGCCTTCCGCGAGAAGAGGGTTGAGAAATTCCGGCGCGTCCCTTGGTGCTGTCTCGCCCTCCGGCGTGAAGCGGACTTCGCGCAGAGCCCACCAGGAGCGCTCGACCCCGGGCCGGGCGAGCACCGCCGAGTCGGCCGCTGTCGTCATTTCGACGTGAATCCGATCGCCGACCCAGTAGTCGAGCTTGTAGTTCTGCCGCCGCCAGTCGCCGCCCTTGAGGTAAGTGACAGGGTAGACGGTTCCCTTGCGGGGATAGTCCTGCACGACGTAGCGGGCGAGCGCCTCGCCGTCTCCGGCCATGAGCAAGGAGAGGGTCCCCTTCTCGTCGACCTCCATCTTGGGAGAGCCAAACACGGATCGGTCCTTGGTTGAATCGAGGTGGCCGTACACTCCGGCGGGAAGGATGGCGTCGACGACCGATCCTTCCGGACTCAGGATCAGCGCGCCGGGCGGCTGCCAGCCGGCACCGGGAGCGGTAGCATCCAAGAGCCACTCTGCGGCAGTCGCTTGATCAGAGAGATCCCAGAGCACCTCGTTCCCGTTGTCCCCCTTCTGCGCACGGTTTTGGACCGCTGCCATCTGTCGCTCCCACCAAGGAGCGAGCGGCTGGTCTTTCGGAACCTCGAAGGCCGCAGCCATCAGCTTCGGAAGCCCCGTCGCCTTGGGCGCGGTCGCTCTCTTGCGGAAAGCATCCCCCAGCAGAAGGCGACCCGCCTGCTCGGTCCGCGACGACCATTCCTCAGCCAGCGCGGAGCGGATTTCGTCGCGCAAAGTCTTCATCCGTTCGCGATCGACCTCGGCGCCGGGGATGGCATCCGCGACCACGAGCCCCGGACGAGTCGAGCCGAGAATGCCGAACATCGCGTAGTAGTCGGCCTGACTGATCGCATCGAACTTGTGGTCGTGGCAGCGCGCGCAGGACACGGTCAGCCCGAGCACCGCCTTGGAGACGACATTGATCTGGTCGTCCGTGAAGCGGACCTTTTCGTCGAGGGCATCCGTCGGAGCAAAACCCTGATAGACCATCCTCAAATGGCCGAGCCCGAGGATCGATTCGTTGAGCCCGCTCGCGAGGTCGATGCGCGGCTCGGGAAGAAGATCGCCTGCGAGGTGTTCGCGGATCATCTGTTCGTAGGGTACGTCCGCGTTCAGCGAGCGAATGAGATGATCGCGATACCGATAGGCGCTGGGGATCGCGGGGTCACCCTCCGAGCCGGAGGAGTCGGCGTAGCGGAACCAGTCCATCCAGTGACGAGCCCAGCGCTCCCCGAATTCAGGAGCTGCGAGGAGTTCGTCGACCAGAGTTCCGACGGCGACGTCGGGATTCTTTTTCCAGGCACCCAGAAAGGCATCGACCTCAGCAACTCCCGGAGGCAGCCCGTGCAGGGTCAAGTAGAGACGCCGAACCAGCAGATGCGGATCCGCTGAAGGAGCGGGATGGAGCCCCTCCGTAGCGAGGCGGTCGGCAACAAAGGCGTCGATTGGGGCGGCCCAGCCTTCCGGACCCGGCTCGGGCACCACCGGATTGGTGATCGGTTGAAAACTCCACCAGCTCTTGCGCCGCTCGAGCGTGGCCGGCCAGTCGGCTGCCTCTTCCTCGGCCGAGGGAGGCTCGTCGCGCGGGTCGGGCGCACCCATCGCGATCCATTTTGCAAAATCGTCGAGGACGCCGTCGCTCAGCTTCGCGCCCGCCTTGGGCATCTCAAGGTCGGCTTCCTCGTGGCGCATGGCTCGCAGCAGCAGGCTGCCCTCTGAATCGCCGGGACGAAGAGCGGGTCCGGAGTCACCTCCCTCGAGCAGTGCTTCTCGATGATCGAGAATCAGCCCGCCCTTCTGCTTGCCCTCCGTGCGGTGGCATTCGTAGCACTCCTGAGCGAGAACAGGACGGATCTTCGCCTCGAAGAACTCCATCTGCTGCGCGGTCGGTTCGCCCACCGCGACGGATCCCTGATACCCGAGCAGCAGAGCGGCGAGAAGCGGCTTGGCGACGGAGACAGACATGAATTCAGACAACGATACCGAGAGGGGGACCTTTCAAAAGGCGAAGCCGTGACCGATCAATGGAGACAGGCGCTTTGAGGTCAGAACTGACACTTGGAGCAGAAGAAGGTCGAACGGTTCGACTGCACGATCCGCTGCACTTGGTTGTCACATTCCCGGCAGGGCTGACCCTCGCGATCATAGACCCGAAGCTCCTGCTTGAAGTAGCCGGCCTCGCCCTCGGCGTTGAGGAAGTCCCGCAAGGTCGTGCCCCCCATCTCGATCGCCTCCGCGAGGACGCCTTTGATGGTCAGAACCAGCCGAGCGACCTTCTTTCGCGTCACCCGACCCGCCGCGCGCCTCGGTGAGATCCCGGCGAGAAACAGCGCCTCGCAGGCATAGATGTTGCCGACGCCGACCACCTCCTTCGAGCTCATGATCAGCTGCTTGACGGCGACCTTGCGTCCGCGCATCCGCTT
>ENA-ORXT01002761-ORXT01002761.1-marine-metagenome-genome-assembly--contig:-NODE-2761-length-20394-cov-7.743072_pt1 | contig 20394 bp, 15 predicted proteins | sample MGYA00237868_ERZ511482 | MGnify/ENA metagenome assembly ERZ511482
CTCCCACCGTGTCGACTTACGCCTTCAACGCCTGCCCCACGCCGACGACCGACGACCGTCCCCCCCGCAGCCGAAGGGCACCCTGGGAGCACATAGACGAGCGCCCCCAAAGAGACGCTCGCCAAGCCCCCTCAAAGGTCAGCCATTTTGCAGACGATGGCGTGACGCAGGTGCTCTGCGGCGAGGGCCATGTCCCGCAGCAGCACACCATCCCTTCTCGCCCAGGCAGGAAACTCGGGCGTACGCAGCCGCGCAATAAACAACTGAACAAGGATGAGCTCCTCCTCCAATGCCCGAGCGATAGATACTGCATCAGGGGAGTCGGACGTGAAGGCAGTGGAGCCGAGCACAGTCTGCACCACCGCTGCTGACGGCAAAAACGGTGACAATGTGTCGTCACCAACCGCGCCCTCGAGCAGAAAGGCCCCGAATCCGTCCTCCCCCGGGCTGGCACGCCGCGGGCACGTGCGAGCGCAGCAGTGGCCGTCGTCACCGTGCGCGCTGCCCATATCGCTGCCCTCGTCGTCGCTCTCAGCAGCCCCCAGCTCTTCGAGCCGATAGCAACGGTCGCCCTCAACAGGGACGTCTCCGCGGGGGCGGGAGCGCTCTGGCAGGAGCATGTCCTCCCCGACGTCCTCGTCCGCCGCCACTCCCGTCTCGATATCTAGAGCTTCAGCCCTGTACACACCAGGCGCAACCTCCGCGGCCTCGTCGGTCGAGTCTGGCAGGCGCTCGGCGCCGGCGCTTTCGACCGCTCTGCGGGGGGCCGCAAGCGCGTCGCCCTCTTCGACCGCGCTCGCTGCGGTCGTAGAGGGTGCGGCGCCAGCGTGTTCGGCATCTGCGTCGTCCAACTCCGAGTCCGTGCCCCAGTCAGCCGTCGACGCCATGGCTTTCCGTGCGACAGCACTCGGGGCCTTCCCAGATAGGTTGCCGCACATGCAGACGTAGATGCGGCGCTGAACCTGCTCCAGCTCCGCCTGCAGCGTCTGCTCCATGCTTGGCTGGAGCTCTGGCGTCTTGTTTGTCCGGATAGCATCGACGTCGGCTGCCAAACTGAATAGCAGCGGCACGAGGCCAGCGACGGCGACCATTGCGGCCTGCGCAGCTGCGGAGGCCACCGTCGCCTCGCCCTCAGCCTCATGCATCGTACTATGCTGCGAGGCCAACGAGGCGGGGTCCAGCGCCACGCCGGGCGCCACCATCGTCTCATTGACCGCCGCTCTGCCCCCCGCAACAGCGGCAGCACCAGCAGATGCTGCCGCCGCCGCCGCCGTCGTCTCCCTGGCAGCATCCACCAGGGTTGCCGTCTCCGGCGTCAACGAGAGGGTCTCTACCTCTGAATCGACGGCCACCGACAGTGCGGCATCTCGGCAAGCCAGCCGCACAGCCGCCTCGAGGTCCGCACCCGCCGTTGACGACAGCTTGATAATGCAAGGGCACACGAGGATCTCCTTGGTGAAGAGTTGCTGCTCCGCCGCCCTCCGAGTCTTCGTCTTGTCAAATGTCAGCGGCACCAAAGCTACCCTGTTCACGAGCGACTGGCCGCGAGACACGTTGTTAGTGCGCCTGTTGAAGTAACGGTTGAGCGACGCGATCATCCCCTCGATGTGGTCGTCACAGATGAGTTGTAGCGTCGGAACGTCAGCGCCGACGCTCTGGCGGACGTGGGTGAGAGCGGTGTGGAGGTACAAGTTGAGTACACCGGCCTTCTTCGTCTCGGGATCAAACGGCTTCAGCGCGCGGAAGGTGGTCGCCAGCAGCGCCGCTGCCAACTGCATCGTTGCGGCCGCGTGCTCCCGCGCAACCGCAGGCTGGGAACCGATTGCCCGCCGCCACGAGGCGCTCATGAGCTGGTTGAGCTGCATCATGACGATGACACCCGCGTCGACGCCGGCGTCGGTGGCGCAGCCCAGGGAATCGGGCAGCGCCACTATCATCGCGTCCAGCCGCGCAAACTCCCTCAGGTACATGGCACCGAGGTTTGAACGGCCGAGCAATGCGTAGATCTTTTGGCGCGCGGTAGCGAGGTAGGGCTTGTGCAGGAGCGCTAACAAAAAGTACATCAAACTCTTGCTGATCTTCCCTGCACAGTGCATGACAGGCGCCTGGATGACGAAAGGGATGTCGCCGAGCAGCGGGTAGCCCCGAGGCCCGCCCAAACGGCGACGGAGCCGCCGGAATGCGGTCGACAATGGTGTGTAGGCAATCTTTGGAAGTAGGGTGGCCTGCGGCCGCTCGAAGAGGTAGCACGCCACGTTGGAACAAGACAGAACCGCAGCCGAAGCGGAAACGGCGACCATATCCTGACGGCAGCTCCCGCATGCCCACAGCAGTCGGCCGTCGGCGACACGCCACGTCCCGTCGCGCAGTGTTGACCATCGTGCGAGGCTCCAAATGGTCAAATCTAAGTGCGCCGACAGGAGCTGCCCATCGCGAACGTCACCTGTCCCTCCGTCAAGCAGCGTTGACGACAGGTAGCCCGCCGGCCAACACGGCCACCGGAACGGGCACCTGTTGACGTCACCGCCTCCTGTCAGCGTCAGGAAGTGACAAAGCATGGCGAAATCACCACACAAGCGCACCACAAACGGCAGGCGCAACGGAACCGAGCGCACGCGCCACTTCTTGACGCTGGGGGCGGGGGCGGGGGTGGTAGACGCGCGCACGTCGCGTGGGGTGCCGTCGGGAGCCAGTGCACAAGGCGCACTGGTGGCGGGGGCGGCGCTTGCATTGGAACCAAGGCCAGCATTGACCCCTGAATTGGTGCCCAGGTCGGCCCCCTGGACGGGCGCGATCCCGTCGAAGTTGTCATTGGTGTGCGTGACGTCGCCAGGTCCGAAGGGCACCAAGTTGGGCTGGTCGCGCGCGCCGAGCTGTTGGGGTCCGGGCGACGAAGTGGGCGACGGCTCCTCGGAGGGATCAGCAATCTTGACCGGTACCTCGTAGGTCGCGAGCATAGTTCGCCGCAACAAGCGCCGCAGACGCTCCCCTACGGACGAGTGGATGGCCTGCTCCCCCCCGAGAATGAACAAGAATGGGATAAGCGGCGTACGGCCCTTGCGCAGCAGCGTAGTGGACACAGTCAGGGTGAATACTGTCATTGACGTGCGCCGCACCGGTCCACCGTCGCCTGCCAACGTCAGGGCGACAGGAGCCAGCTGGCTTTCCTTTTCGGACGCGACCTTGGCACCGCTTGCTGACGCCAACGCCGAGCGCACCGCCACCTCCGGGTCGAACTCAACGGCGACTACAAGCTCGCGGCCTCCGTTGTCCGAGGCCGTATCAGGGCCCGCCGATGGCGGGGAGCCCGCCCCGTCCGGCGGTAAACTCTCCAGGTAGGTACTCCGAGTGATATAGAAACGTGCGCGCAACTCAGCAGCTGTGCATGCTCTCCGGCCGCTGATGCTCTCATCGGCAACCGCGTCCACAGCGTCCGACAGCTCCACCAACTCGCCACGGCGACGTGCTCTTCTACCACCCCTAGATCGACTGCCTGCGCTCCGCTCTCCCGGCACCCGCCGTCGGTGGTATGGGGCCGCCAGCCGCTTTCTCGACCCGTCGCCAAGCTCGTACCACCTCGTTCCGGTCGTTGCAGAGCCAACCACGTACCGCCAAACCCGGACGGCACCCGTAGGATCGAGCGTCAGCATGGAATGCGGGATCGCGCCGGGCTGGTCCACCGCCTCTCGTATCACTGTGCGCACTTGATCGGCTGTGGGCAGCATCCGAGGTGCAGTCTTGCCGTACGGCATCGACCGGCGCGTGGCTCGGCGCTTGGGGGCGTCTTCGTCACTGTCATCGTCTGTCGAGAGATGCACCAGCTCAGAGAACTTCCGCAAATCTGCAATGACTCTCGCCGGCGCACCCGCCACCATGGCGCGCCGCACGACCACCGACAAACGCATAAAGCCGGCCGCATTGACCGTCTTTCCCGCGGCACGCCTGGAGACGCGGGTGTTGTGAAGCTCCAAGTTGTACTTAAACCACGGGTGGCCGCGCGCTGAAAGTGCCCCGCGCACCGAGACGAGAGTCACCGCCCCGTCATCCGCACGATCCGCCGCCCGACCGGCGGCGGTCTTAGCTCTTGTCAACACCCGCTTGCAATCGACAGGCGACAGGTGCTCCACCCCCACCGGAAAGTCACGCCACGACGGCTCGTCGGCGCCCACTTCGTCGGCGAGTGGCACGGAACGGGCGAGGAAGCGCAGCGACTCGAAAGTAGATGCCTCCGTGCCAAAAGGCACGTCTTTCGCGTTGACCAATCGAGGTATGGAGCGCGCAAACACCTCCCGCGCCGAGTACCTCGAATGAGCGACAATGTGCGCCGTGAAGGCAAACTCCTGCGGGTTCACGTCACTTGCGTTGCTGACCGGCCCAACCAGCAACCACGTTTGGCGGTCGTCTTCAACGCCAACTAAAGGTGTCATGAGCCGCCTCTGATACGTGCGCCGGCTCGGAGTATCGGCGGCCGCTCCGATGCCGCCATCCTCGAACGACACGCCCGTTCCTTCGCCCCCGGCACCCCCTCCCACCTCCGCACCCCCTCCCATCTCCCCGGGCGCGTCGGACTCGTCAACCGAGCCCTCATCGTCCCCCCCCCAAGTGTCAAACGGATCCGTGGTTGCCGTCAGCACCGACTGAAAGCCAGCTTAGGGTTCTCGTCAGCCGACGGGGCTCGGCCGGCGAGGTACAGCAAGCAGGTGCCGCCGCCACCGACCGTCCCCCCCCCAGGGCTTCGGGTGTAAAACGTGAACGGGGAAGGTCGGGGGCGGGTCTTCCGCGGCCGCCCCGAGCGCGTGGCCGTCGTAGCGAGGGGGGGGGGGGGGGGGGGGGGGGGGGGGGGGGGGGGGGGGGGGGACGGGAAACCCGCCGGCTCTTGGCGCGCACACGGGGGCATGGCTTGAGGTGAGGGCGTATGAAAAGAAGACGGCCGCCGGCCGCCGTCGCCGCCCCGGCGACTGTTGTAAAAGCAAAGGCGCCGGGTCGGCCGCCGCCGCGGCAGCCTCGGCAGGCGGCCGCGCCCCGCCGTGGGCCGCCCTGGGGTCGCCGTGGGCCGCCCCAGAGGCTTTTGGCCGTCTAGCCGGGTGGACTGGCTCACTGCATGATTAAGCGGCAGAATCAGCAAGTGTCGGGCAGGTGTCGTGTCGGTATACTGGTGAAGGCGTCGGCAAAGGCAAAGATCGCGTGATGACCGTTTCGCTTCGACTCGACTGACACGAGCGGATAGAAGCAGATGGGTCACTCGTCAGCGCGTGACCGAATTTAAAGGCTGACTAGTGTCCTTCGGACGGCGCCCACTTTGTTACAGGTAGCATCCTTCATGCGACTTAGTCTGGTAGTTGCAAAGTCGACATTGGCTAAACTTGTGATTTGTTGATCAAAACGGTAGTCAATATTGCACCAAAAACGATGAAAGAGTGTGTCAGGTTCCAAGTTCTGGGGTGCTACCGGTCGTATGCGGCAATTTGATAATCGGTTCTCCAGTTTGCCACGTGACGGAATTTCAAGCCGGTGGTCTGCTGATTCTTTGATGAAGTCGGAGGACCTAGCCCAAGTCCCAACGCGGAATGTCGTTCGACTGGTCTTCAGTTCCCACGCAGCCAAGAGCCAGCTTCGCGACCTGCCCCATCGAGCACTTGCCTGGATTGTCTCACCGGCGCCCGCGACCTGCGTCGCGTAACACACACCTCCTCGCACCTGCACGGACCTGCACGTCGACCTCCTCGCACCTCCACGTCGACCCTCATGGACACGATCACGTCTCTAACGACCCTCATGGCCCCCCCCCGGCCTTCCGAGATTCTGCACCGCCCCTTCGGTACGTCTCTGTGACCGATTCTTTGTTTGTCAACGCCGTGCCCGCGTTCTGCCCGTTCTGCCCATGGCGGTTTTCTGCCCCTGGCGCGACCTCTGTCCTCCCTCCCTACGGTTTTCTGCCCCTGGCGCGACCTCTGTCCTCCCTCCCTACGCTGCTCACACCACTCTCGGTACTCGCAACTCTCGGCTTTCGGTCGGTACTCGCCACCTCGCTCGCTCTCGGCTTTCGGTCCGATCAGACGCTTCCGTGTCGTGTGCCACAATCAGCTTGCTTTTGCCGCCGGCAATTGCCAAAAGCAACAAAAACATCATGCACTGCGCTTTTCTGACCGAAGCGCACCACACGAGTCTCAACGACATTGACAGATGATCTCGTTGCACTCGTTTTTTTTTCTTATCCACTTCTTCGGTGTGGTTTGGCCTCAAGGGTTTGACACGGGCGGCCGCTGCTGGCTTTCCCCCACCTCGCCACCCAACCACCCCGCCACCTCATTAGGACAAGCTACCAATAGCTACCGACAACCTGTCGCAAGGAGCTGCTCCGACACCGCCATGACGACCAGTCGGACAGGTCTGCGTCAAACGCGTCAAACACCGCTGAGCGCCGCCATCGACGAGGCTTCGTCGGAGACCGTCTGAGAGTCGAAGTCCCCGACGTGGGGGTGGCCCACTTGTGATGCCTCCTGCGAGGCCATGTCGGCGACGCCATGCATGATCACTTCCTCCTCAGTCGCCGCCTGCAGGTCGTCGTTCCGCAGCCACAACTCGTGCAGGTAGAGTTCGCTGGTCTCCATGGACGCGAAGATGTCGCCGGGTTCGATGAACGCGAAGGATGCGGTGCCTGTAGCCCGCGTGGAGGGGACGCCGCGTAGGACCGGCGGGGAAGTCGTCCCCAAGACCGGCACGGAGGGAGCAGGCACAGCTCGCGTCGGCGCGGTCAACGGCCGGGGTTGCGCAAGAGGGATGTGATCTACCTCTTCAACGCCCAGCTCGACGTCGGCAGCTGTTCGTGCTCGCGACGTGAGACATGTGTTGGCCGGACGTGTGTTGGCCGAGGTGCTTGTTGGGAGACCGCCTACGTCGACCGCTCGAGCGGGCGTGCCTCCCCTGGCGCGATTTCGACGCGCCAATGCTGCCAAAACGGCGACACCACTATCTGTGGCCGCCGTGCCGCCGTCCGGAGCAGCCGGTCTCACGCCTCTTGGTGCCGACGTTCCTTCGACCGTCGACGTTGCATCTAAGTGCATAGACGCCCAGTCGACAAAGTCCCAATCGAGGGCGCGAGGGTCATGCCGGGTGGCCGACGCACCGCCCCCCGAGATCGACACCCCTTCGACAACGTCGAACACGTTCCCGGCTGCTTCAGCAGCGCGCGCCACGTCGGCCCCCGTCCCGGTTCCGACTGGCGCCGACATGTCGACGGGCGCGTCGCCGAGAGGCATGGGCTCGCCGACAGGCGCGCTACCTGCGGCCGAGCCCGCACTACTAGCGCCAGCGCGACGCTGCCGCGCAATGGTGTTGGCCACCCGGCGCGCACGCCTGTTGTACCGGGCAGCCGCCAGTGCTGCAAGAACCGAGCTGGCGGCATCTTGAGCAGCTGCTGGTGCCACAACCGCAGCAGGCCCCGCGGCCCCGGACCTGCGCCTCTCGTGCTCGTCCGTCGTTTTCAAACGGGACGCCAGCTGCGCGGGCGTCTCGGCCTGAGCGTTGTTCGTCGTCCTCTTGCGGAAGGAGCGGCGCCGTGAGCCCATAGGGGCTGATGTTGCCGACGGGCCCACAGCGCACGCGTCGTCGGGGGCTTGGCAGACGCGACGCCCGGGGATGTCCCAGCCGACGCGTGGTCGGGGGCTTGGCCGATGCGACGCCCGGGGATGTCCAGCAGAAGCGGACGCGATGCTCGGGCGACGAGACGCCCGGGGGTGTCCAGCAGAAGTGGACGCGATGCTTGGGCGACGAGACGCCCGGGACTGTCTAGTCGAAGACGACACCGGCACGGTTGTCAGCGGGGCGACACCGAGGTGCTGCGCGTGGGGCACAACGGCCGTGGTGGCGAACTCCGGGGACGTCGTGGAGGCAGCAGCACCAGAGACGAACTGGAGATGCAGAGGACAAGGAGGAGGTGTTGAGACGGGCAACCTGGCCACCGGCGGTCGGTACGGAGCAGGAGTTGAACGGGGCAACCTGGACAGTGGCGGCCACGAGGCCGGGCAAGGTGTGCCTCCCGGTGCTGTGCCCTGGTGGGATGGAGCAGAGGAGACGTGAGCAGGGTATATATACCCTTTGGATGCGCCTCACCGGTCCCCTCGGCGGCCAGCGCCACGGACCAGCGGGCGCGTGCGTCTGGGGGCGGGCCACCCGATATACACGCTCATCTGGGGGTCTTTCTCCGCGGAGGGTGCTTTGGAGGCCATGTGGAACAGGTCTGGTCACGTGTCGTGCGTGCCACCGCCTTGCTGGGTAGGCCAGGTGCTGGTTGCGCCACGCTTAGTGCCATGCAGCTGCAGGTACCTCCTGTAACGTTGAGTGCTTCAGGGTGTTGCCACGTTGGTGGCTTGGCGCGTAGTGGGCCTATGACGGGATGACCTGGACTTGGGTACTGGTGCAGGCTGCCCAGATGACTGGCTTCGAACGAGAGGACATCACCTACACTGCGTATTCATGCATTGTATGCTGACTTCCTGTCAACCGTCATCCGGTCGTCTGTCGGAGCCGGCCGAGTGCCGCGGTGTGGGTCTCTCGCTCTGTTCGAAGTAGGTCACCTCCGCCGAGTGTCGCACTGTGGGTGGGTCGTTTGCTCTGCTCGAGGTGGCGCTCCTTCGCGCACCGCCTGACAACAGTAAGGTACGGGGAAACACACGAGAGACTTAGTGTTTTGGGTGCTGCGGTGTGAAGCTTGAGTGATGAAGGTTGACAAGCAGCAGGCCCCACTTTCCACGCCAAGAAGTATGCCTTGGTGATGACGAGACCTATGACTTGGTGACGCCGAGACCTATGACTTGGTGACGCCGAGACCTTGGTGACGCAGAGACCTATGATGTGTTTCCCCTTGAGGATACGGTCAGGTTTATTGCCATCGTGCCAGGTAGCGTATCGCGGCGAGCCGCCTGACCCCTGCAAGGAACTATGGAACAGATTGTCGGCGACGCCGCCGCGGCGCGCTCTTTCTGACGCGTGTCGGACCCTTTGCGTGTCGCGACGGTGACCCGTTGGGTGTACTAACAAATACCTAGCGATGACGTCGTCTTTTTCTACGTCGTCGGCGTGGTGCCATGGGGAAGCTCCGCGTCGCGGTCTGCTAGCGTGTCACGTGCTCCAGTGTGGTGCGTGGCGCAACGGTATGATGTGAGGGTTGCGTGCCGCCACGGTACCGTATCGCATGGCATAGGTCGCGCTTTAGTGTACCGCCATACTGCTGCTACGTCCTGCCACGGGGAGGGACGGGGACGGGGGGAGCGAAGCTCATGTGCGGGGCAGTGCAGCATTAGCGTCGCGGTTATGTGGGGTCATGAATCCTATAAGAGCGAGTGTTCACGGGTAGTCTGCTCGCCGGTGTTTTCCTTCACGCCTCATCACATTTCTCACTTTCCCCGTCGGCTCCCTGCTCCCACCTCCCCCTCCCCCTCCCCCTCGTCGCCTCCACGGAGGTTATCTTTCCACCATGGGCAAGCCTACCGCCAAGCCCGCCAAGGCCCAGCAAGCACTTGTGTTCCGGGCGGCCAAGGCCGGTCACTCGATGGCTCTCCGGGCGGCCAAGACCACGCAGGCGATGGTGCTCCGGCCGGGGCGCCACGTCGTGTACGAGGTGAAGGCGCGCAATGACGGGCTAAAGAAGGCGCACAAGGACGTGCCTAGGAGCACACAACAGCAGGGCTCTAAGTCCGCTTCTACGTCGTCGTTTCGGTCGTCTGCGGCGGTGGCCAAGGTATCGAATCCGCCGAAGCCCATCACCGAGCAGCCAATCTTCCTCCCCCGCTTTGGTGTGCCGCGCTTTAACCCGCCGGTCATGCGATCCTTCCCCGCGGGGGTCCGATCCCTACTGGTGGTGCTTCGCGCACAAGCCACGTTGGCCGCCCCCCCCGCCGTTCTAGGCGCCGCCCCCGCTGGGCTCCTCGCCCCCTCCGCGGGGCTGGCCTTCTTTCGTCCTGGGGTGGCTGCTCCCGCCGCCGGGCTGGCTGCTTCCGCCGCCGGGCCGGCCGACCTGGACCGTTCCCCCGCCGGGCTGGCCTCGCCCCCCGCTCGTCTGGGCAAGACCCCTGCCCCCGTCGCTGGGCTGGTCTCGGTCTCCGCCCCCGCTCGGCTGGCTGCCCCCGTCGCTCGGCCGGTCGCGGTCGCCGGACCCGCTGGGCTGGCCGCCTCCCCCACCGGGATGGCGGCGCCCCCCAACGGGCTGAGCGGCACTGGTGGCATGGCAGCGCCGCCGACTTGCGTGGCTGCCGCCGCCGCCGCCGCCGCCGCCGCCGAGATAGCCGCCGACCCTGCCGTTCTGGGCGCGCCCCCGACTGGTCTTGCTGCCGACCGCGCCGGGCTAGCCGCCCCTGTCGCTGGGCGGGTCGCCGGCGCCGATGGACTGCTGGCCGCCCCTGTCGCTGGGCGGGTCGCCGCCCCCGATGGTCTGGCCGTGCCCCCCGCTAGACTGGCGGTGCCTCCGTATGGGCTGTCTGCGCCGCCCTCTGGGCTGAGCGCTGCCCCTGCCATTCCCATGCTCGCCGTGGCCCCCGATGGGCTGGCCGCCACCCCTGCCGTGGTGCCCATGCCCGCCGCCGGGGCCGCCGGGCACGGGTGGAAAGTGCCACATGCGACTCCGGACCTGGTGGTGGTTTCTTCCAACCTTCACAGACCCCCTCATCACACTGCAGCTGACGTCTCCATCGTGTGGGAGAAGGTGCGTCCGTTCACGACGGGCGCCAACTGGTGACGAAGGCATTTCTTAGTCACGCCCCTTTCACCTCTTCTCGCGGCGGGTCATCCATCTTTTCTTGTCCAATCTGTTCTTGTGCCAATCACGCCAGAGGTGGCTCGAACTGCTAGAGGCGCCTACATCACGCGAGCACGCTTTGTCCTTGTCTTGGCATTGTCGACCAATGCCGCCATCCCACGCATATTGTTGTATCTTCTTGCCTCAGACGCAGACCTTTGGCTTTTTCCTCGGGCACGAATAAACCGTTTCTTTGTGACGCCGCACCATCGATTGATGATCTCTGCGGTCAATACTTGAGAAGCGGAAGCAACGCGTATGCGGTTGTTGCACAACTCTCCATGAGAAAGTACAGTTAAAATCATGTGTGATGAAGAGCAAGTATAGTAAGCCTCGTGCATCAGGCGTTCCCGGAAATTGCTGACGTCGAAGAGATGGGTTGCCATTGGCGGAAGACAAAGACGAAATAGTCACAGTCTTTTATCAAGCAATGCTTTTGCAATGATGGGGTCGAGACTTGCAACTTGCCTTGCAGCAGCACCTCTCTTCGCAACTCCCGGCTCCTCTCCCCGAGTGGCGGTTGTCAAGCTTGCCCACTTCGGGCACCTTTCTGATCGTCAAGCTTGCCCACTTCGGGCACCTTTCTGGGTGCCAGGAGCACACCGTCATCAAGAAGCAGTGGTGCCGTGCTTCTCTTTCCTGGGTCGGTGGTCAACCGTCACGGCCGCACGGATCTGGCACCATCCGGTGCCAGATACGGTTGCCGCTATTCATTTCCGGGCCTCAGAGGAGCTGACTGAGCCATGCTGGCGTCCATATCGGGGGCCCTGCAGCTAGCTCGTGTACAACATGCCGCCAACGCCGTAAGCATGCCGCATCCGATGCGTGGTGTACAAGAGTGTTCCGGGGTGCCGCTCTTGTCAGGTAGCTATCCTTGACTCGCGGCTCACGCTTTTTTCTCTACGCGAACCCGGCGCTCGCTCCTCTTTCCAGGCTAAGCTCATCCTTCCCCCTCCTTGCCCATTTTCCTTGGCGAGGGTCATTAGCTCGTCGCCTGTAGCGACGACCTCTACGGGCTACGGGCTACGATGGACCCTGCGTCGGCACCGGACGATATGCCGATGCCGATCCCGCACGTCTGGCCGACCGTGCCGGTGTCGACGGACGCTGCTGCGGCGGCTTCGCTACTACGTGGGGGTACGGCCACGCCCACGGACGGCCCCACGGCCTTGGCGCCCGTTCCTGTCGCCGCCGCCTCGGTGGCGGCCGGGCCGACCTCGCCGGTCCGGACCGCCTTGATCGCGCCCGTGGCCGCGGCGCCCGCCGCTGAGGTGGCTGCGCCAGAGGCGCCGCTGCGCGCGAGTGCCCCCGCGGGTGCCCCCGTGGCCATGGTGCCCGTGTCTGCTGTCCCTGTCTCGTTGGCGGCCGGGCCCACAACCCCGCCCGTGGCCACCGCCTCTACGTCGACCGCTCCGTCGACTGCTGCACCAAGGACGCGGCCCAGCCCTGGCGCGGGTGTGCGCGTGGGTGGCGTGCCTGTCTTCGCTGAGCATGCGCTGCCGACGGGGACTGTACCAGATGTGGCCGCGGCGGCAGCGGCAGCAGCGGCTGCCACGGCTGGGTCGGCATTCACTGCTCGCCAGAAGGGGTTATCGCTGATCTTCCGCGCCGTTTCCCGCGTCGGGCCAGCTGTCAATGACAAGGACGTTGCTGTCCCCGTATTGATGGTCATCTGGTTCGTGTCGCACATGACGTTCCTGGCCGGACCACTCGCCGGTGGAACTGAGAAGGCCCTTCACCTGGAGCTTTCCGATCTCTTCAAGGATTCACCCATGGACGGGTGGTTGTGGCTTTGTCGTGCGTACGGGCTGTGCAGCCATGGTCTCTTCCTCTTGGCGCGGGTCATGTTCGAGCACCAGCTTGGCGGCCAGCCCCCGTCAATCCCGGACTGGTTGCTCGAGCGCCTTAACCCCACCAAGAGTCACCAGTGGCTGTCGCGCCGTCTCGTCATGCGGCTCTTCCTGGACTTATGGGTGACCGACGGTCTGCCTGGATGTCTCTCCGTGGCAGAGCTGGCGTCTTTGCGCTCTAATTTGGGTACGGAGAACGGGCGGGCGGCGGCGCGGGCGGCGCGCTGTACCATCGTTGAAGGTCTCAGTCCGAGTGGTCATTACACCACGATGGCACGGCTGGAGTTTGACTGGAACTTTCCTTGGAAGACGGATGGCGCGACAGTTGCTCTCGTCTCCAGTTTGACCCCGGGCTTTCTTAAGGTGCCGCACGGCGCGCTGACCACTGTCAAGACGTGGCCGGTATCGGCAGAGACCACCGTCGCCAAGAAGGTCGCCGGTCGCAAGCGTGGCCTTCCAGGGCGCTCACCTGGTGGGCCGCCATCCCGCAAAGTTCCTGCTCGCGGCGCAGCGGCTGTGGCCTCTCCATCATCCGCCCCGGCGAAGCGCAAGACAAAGCCTGCTGGAAGCGCAGCAGTTGACGCTGCAACAAGCTTTGTACCGGCGCTGGTAGACATCCCAGGCTGCTCGACGGCGACAATTGAGTCATGTGCTGCCTGGCCGCGTGGTGCATGGGCGGCGCAAGTCCCTTTGGCAGCGCATTTGGACCACTCCCTGGCTGGTTGGGTGCAACTCAAGATTCGTTTGAAGCTTCAGCCGCCTCCACCGCAGCCGCGCGCGATGTCGACGCTGCCTGAGTCCGCGGCCATGCACGGAGGTGTGGCGCATGGTCGTAGCGGGCGCTATCTGTACCACTTGACGGTTGTGCAGATGAGGACGGTCATCACGCCTGAGACGTCGGCGTTGGGGACCAGAATTCGGGCAGCTTCGGGGCTGCTGTCTTCCTGCCAGTCGTCGACATTCCTCGCGGGTGTGTGCAGTGTCGCCGCGGATGTGATCGGCGAGCGCGCACAAGTGCGGAGGGACCGGGGCTCGTTGGCGACTGCGGCGTCCCCGGTCAGCCCTCTGACGAGCCAGGAGCGATTCAGTGGACCTGCCTCGTCAGCGGTGGACGCAGGCGCTGAAGGTATGACCGGGTCAGCCATCTACTCTGGGGCTCCCTCTACCTTGACTGCTCCTTCCCCCACCGCCCTTGACGGTTCGACGGCCACCGCGGCGGTTGTCGGGACGAGGCCTGACACCTCTGCCGGCTCTTCGATCCCTGCCGCCGCCGCTGCCGCCGTGGCGTCGTCGACAGTCACCTCCACTTTTGTCGTTGGGGCGTCGATAACGCCGTCTGCGCTTAGCGTGCGCCCGGCTGTCGCTGTCGCCCACGTTCCCGGGTCGCCGCCCACCGCCACCTTGGGCGCGCCGGCGGCCGCCGCTGGCGCTGACGCGTCAACCGCCGTTGCCGCTTCAACAGTCGCTGCAGCAGCAGATGGTGCCACCACGGCATCCCCTGCCGTTGGCGCGTCGACAACAGCAGCCGCTTCTGTCGACGATTCTCGGTCGCCGGCCGTCCTCAATAGGGCCGGGTCGGCGGCGGTGGCGACTATTGGCGCTTCGGTGGCCACCGTAGCGCTCAGAGGGCTTGAACCCAACTCGTCGGACGTGCGCATGACGGTGGACTACGCTCTTCCACCACCCGCTGAGAAGTACTCATTTTGTCATTCGTTCTTCTCGGACATGAGACTTCCACGAATCCCTCAGCATAAGCGCGACGCTGGACGGTTGTGTGTCGTGGCGGGTGCTGAGGAAGACCCCTCTGACGATGACGATGAACACCTGGCCTAGTTCTAGTCCAAGTAAACCACTCTCTTTTTTTCTCCGTTGTATTCCTCGTCCGCCCGATCCCCCATCCCGCCCACTGATTCTTTGTCCGCCCACTGTCGTTGTCGAAGCCCCCGTCTCCCACGTCACCCCACTGCCCCCACTACACTGCACAAGCGTGCAGGCTGAAAAGAGTGGCAACACAACAGCAGCGTAGAGGCACCACTTCAGCGCATCCCTACCCACAAAGTCGACAACCCCCCGTACTCCCCTACCCGCTCTAACACATCGTAGTCAAACTTGCTCGCCCCTCCCGTCGCTGGTAAGAGGGAAGACCTCCGCGGAAAAAACGGGTTTCGGCTACATGACGGGCGGGGCACCGCTGCTACATGACGGGCGGGGCACCTCTGACTTAGCAGGCAGGATGTAAAAGAATCCCAGCACTCCTCCCTCGATGACGGAAGCACCGAGTAGCCACGTGGCCCCGAGTGGGAAAGGCGGGAGGGGGGCTTGGCTGCAGGACCAGGGACAGTGCTAGTGCCCTCCATTCCTCAGACATTACGGGAGAGACGAGGTTGGGGAAGCAGAGACACGAGGCTCGGAGACTGCGGCGGGGAGGCGGGGAGGCGCTGGGGAGGCGGTCGGGGAGGCGAGGAGGCGCCGGGGAGGCGGTCGGGGAGGCGTTGTCGCTGCCCAGACGAACACACGACGTGTACAAAAACCGGCCTCTGGGTCCCCCCCATTTACTCACAGTCTGCACCTTCGACGGCGACGAACGCGATGGACTTCCGGGCTCGACAGCCACTTCCCACATTGACTGTTCTGAAGTCGATGTTGACTCTCAACGCAGCTGCCCCGTTCTGCCGTAGCCCCCCTCGCGGACATCAGTTTGACAAATGTCCATGGGGGCCACCGCACACCTTGACGTGTCCATTCTTCGCTATTTTGGACGACCTCCACTCGGGTGGCGCCACGATAACCGAGCGGTCTCCAATTGTGTGCCACACGTTTGCCTCAGTCGACGGTTAGTCGACGGTTTCGGCATTCACATCTGGTTTCGGGGCCCCTTGCGCTGGTTTCAGGGACACAGTACTCCTGAGTTGTCGAGCAAGTCCGCTGATGTCAAGGAGATAGCTGGGCGGAAGCACAATCACAAGGCGCTAATCTAGTTAATTTAAGAGGCAAACCTGAGGTGAGCGACTGTTGTCGCCCATCAATGCACGAGGGCTCCCGCACTTGCCTGTTGCGAAGCGCGGTCGAGAGCGTGACAGCTTGAAGCTGCATGAGCCCCCCGACAGTCAGTTCTTCTGGTCTGGTCATGTCACTGCTCCAATGAAGCGTCCATATTCGTCTGCGATTCATGTCGATTCATGTCGATTCAAGTCGAGGGTGTCTATCATTGGCTGACCTTGAAGACGATAGCGGTGCTCTATTGGCTTGTTCCAGCTGTCGGTAGAGGCACTCTGGCGAGATATGAGGCGCTGACGTGTTCTGGCCGGACCCAGCATTCGTTGTGCGCAAGTCGTGCCGGTGTTCCGCATTTTGCTCGCCCGATTTCGCAAAAGAAGGTCTTGAGCAAGAGCAGCGGCGACCATCGCAAAAAAAAAACGCCAAATGCGTCCAGCGAGCCTTAAGGAGCACTGCGCAGGCACCTCGGCAGGCACGTCGTGAGTTCTCGCTCATACGTTGGACTGGGCAGCCGACGGAGAAAAGACTCCCTCGGAACCAGTTTCGTCGGCGGAGCAACCTGGCCGCACGAACCCCGTCCGGTCTTTCGCCGACCGGTTTTCTACACTGTTCAAAGAAATTCACTCGAATGACATTTCCACCGACCGCCGAGTGTCGTACAGCGGAGCCGGTTTTTACATTTTGCCGCTCACGACCAGGCAAGAGCGCCCATGGAAGCGTGAAGGTGCGGTGTGGCGCGACACGGCGGGCGCCCCGACGCCGCCCGCTGGTGTCTCGTGCAACGTCCGTGGGGCACCGCCGCCGCCTGGTGCGCCGCGCCCAAATCCCGACCCGTCGCCGCGTCGCTGCGCATGGACGCAACCGCCACGGAGGGGGGCCCCCGTGGCATGGTCACCGCCCACCAGCCGGCGGCGGCGGGGGGCCCCCGTCGCCGCCGCCGCACCCCCGCGCCGTTGCGCCGTCACCGCCGCCGACGTTGCCGCCGCCGCCGCCGCCCGCGTCGAGGCGCCTGGCGAGGCGGCCAGCAACCCGTCGGTGGCGCCCGCCGCGCGCGTCGCGGTGGCCGTGGCGGCGGGTGGAGGCGCCCCGCGCCGGGCGCATTGGCGGCTGCCACGCGTAGAGGCGCGCCGGCAGCTGTCCCGACGTGCCCGCGAGCTCGTTTGTGGGGAAGGTAGGACGGGGGATGAAGGCGGGTGGCCGGGCGGCGTGGCATTTGGCATTAACGGAGCAAGGGAGAGCGCAGGCTCGAAATTTTTACATTTCGACGTTCACGCCTCCAAGTCGGCACACCGCCGCGCAGCCTGGTCCTGCTCAACGATGGAGACAAATACGTCCTCCAGCGTCGACTGGGACACCCCCCAGTCGTCCACGCCCAGCCGCCCTCGCGACGCTTCCATGACGTCAAACACGCGGCCGAGGTGCACCGAGCGGGGTAGGGAAAAGGTGACGCTGCCGCCGAGGCTGTCTGGCAGCAGCACCGCGTCGGCGGCCAGCTCCCCGCGGACGACCGCGCCGAGCGCCTCGACGTGCGCCGCCGGCAGGGAGGCGGTCAGGCGGTAGCCTGCAGACAGGTCGAGGACGAGCCCCGAAGGGGCGCCGACCGCCACGAGGCGGCCCGCCGACATGATGCCGACGCGGCCGCACAGCCGCGAGCACTCCTCCATGCTGTGGGTGGTGAGGACGATGGTCTTGCCTGCCCGCTGCGATTGGATACAATCCCACAGGCGGTAGCGGGAGCGGGGGTCCAACCCGGAACTCGGCTCGTCCAGCAGGACGATCGACGGGTTGCCCATAAAAGCAATGGCGACTGACAAGCGGCGCTGCGGAGCGGAAGAAGAACCAAGAAAGCACACCAGTGCGCGTACAGCGGTCCACAGGGTCAGTGTCAGACAGGACAAGAAGAGACAAGAGGCGGTCCGCGGCTTGCACATGCCAAACGGCGAATCGGGTCGCTCACGCCGTTCGCTCCTTGTCGCGATGACGCCCAACCCCGAGCGACAGGGAAAATGCGTAGGCCCTCGGCCGAGTCGCTCCTGCCGGCACGAACCGCACAGCCATGGCGCCGCCGCCCAAGCAGCAGCCCCTGCCCCCCCTCGGACGTACCTTCATCCCCCCCGAATAGGCGCTCACCGCCCGCTGCCCCACACTCGTCAGCTCCATGCTCTCCAGCGCCGCCGCCACCGCCCCTTTCACGTCCCTAACCCCCTTGATGCGGGCATACAGCGCGAGGTGTTCGGCCCCCGTCAGCACCCCCCACAACACGTCGTGTTGCGGGCACACGCCGAGCTTGCGGCGGATGCCCTTGACGTCCGCGTCGAGGTTGATTCCGTCCATAAACACCTCCCCCCCCGACGGCTTGGACACACCCGTCAGCACAGAGAGCAACGACGTCTTCCCCGCCCCGTTGGCGCCGAGCAGCCCAAAGACCGAGTCGGGGGGCACCGCTACGCTCAGGCCGTCGACCGCACGCAGCGGCGGGCGGCCCGGGTAGACCTTGACGAGGTGGTGGAGGACAATGCCGCCGTCGCCGGCGCCGAGCGCCGCCGCCCGCGCCACCTCCGCCGCCACATGGACCGCCGGCGGCGGGGCGGTGGGGATCGTGTCGCCGACGCCCGCGGCGCCTGGAGCGCCGTCGGGCGACGGCGGGGTGGCCGCCTTGGCCGCCGCCACCGCCGCGGCGGCCGCACTAGCGTCCCGCCGCACCTGGTGGGGGAGGAAGCGCCACCCCGCCCCCCGGTAGATGCCCAGGAAGAAGAGCGGGTGGAGCGGGACGGCGCCGGCGGCGGGGAGCACGTGGTCGAGGTAGTAGCCCAGCGCCATCAGGACGACCCACTGCACGCCAAAGTAGGCGAAGACGGTACAAAACTGCCCGTCGCCGCTGCACATGCCGTACGATACGGTGCCGTAGGTGGTTTTGAAGGTCGGGACGCCGACGCCGGCGGCGCTGAGAATGCCGGCGTGCGACACGGCACGCAAGAATGCGAGGGATGGGACCACCGAGAGGCCGTTGAGGAGCGCCACCGCGTTGGTCTCGGCGCTGTTGGCGGGGGGGAGAGGGGGGTGAAAGCAAGCCGCAAGCATACCCGGACAATCAACGGAGACGGAAGTGAGTCACCAGGCCGCGCGTGAGCCGCGCCACGAGCAAAGGAGAGGGTGGGACAAGTTAGCGGTGCCCGCCCGCTCGGTCGGCGCCGCACGCACCCAGCCCGCCGCCCCAACCGACCGATGCACCCCGACAAATCCCACACCAGCGAGACACGCCAGACGCACGCGCACGTACATAGCCAGACGGATGTGCAGGGCGCCGCCCATCAACGTCGAGACGATAATGATCCCCCAGCCAGTCACCATCGCCGTCTCTGGGTTGGAAAAAAACGGGGCGAGAAAGAGGGCGAGGGCGACCATGACGTGCCCCCACAAGAAAAACAGCGTGCCAAACGCCACTGGTGACGTGTCGACGTACAGGTCGATGCGCGCCCCGTACCCAATCCCCGTCAACACCGACGCGGCAATCAAGTATTGCAGATAGCAAGCCGCGTACGTGGCGAGCCAGTAGGTGCGTGAGAGGAGGCCGTGCGCATGCATCATTTGGCGGAGGCCCGACGTGCGCTCCGCGACGAGCATGCGGAGAAAGCTTGGCAGCAGCAGGTGGTAGAGGAGCACGAGTGCCACGCTCAAGATGATGGACAAGGCGCTGGCGCCGTCGTCCCAACTGGGAAACTTGGGGACGACTGGGAATAGGCGCAGGTAGACGGCCGCCGACGCCGACGGGTCGACCGCGTCGCGCAGCACCGCGTTCGTCACTGCCGCGACGCCCGCAACGAGCGGGCACTCGGACGAGCAGGGGATACCCGCCGTGGCGGAGCCGTTGACAAAGACGGTGGCGCGGAGCCCAATGGGCCCCCCCGCCGCCGCCCCGCCGCCGCCGCCGTCGCCGCCGCCGCCAACGTAGCGGTCGACGGCTAGGGCGGCGGCGACGCGCGGCGCGTCGGCCACCCCCCCCGGCGCCCGGTACAGGGAGCGATAAAAGGCGCCGCGGTCGGTGTAGCCGCGCGAGCGGGTGCCGTAGAGGGTGTCGACCCACCCCCCCCGCGTCGCGGTGATGGCCACCTGCTCGGCGGGCGACGGGTCCCAAGTGGGCGGCACGAAAGACGGCCGCCCGAGGCCGACGCCGCCCGGGTAGACGAGCGGGCCCGCCGACCAGGCGCGCAGTAGGCCGCTGCCGTTGGCGGCGGGCGCCGCCGCGCCGGCGGCGACGCGCTCGCACGCCCCCCGCAGGGCGTCCAACGTCGGCGCCCCACACGGCGCGTACGCGACCGAGCCGACGGCGGCCGCGTCGCCCGATGCGTCCAACACGGAGAGGCGAAACGGCGGGGAGCCGGCCGGCGACGAGTCGCACACGCCCGGCAGCGCCGACCACCCCGCCGGGTCAAAGCCGTCGTTAACGTGGCACCACCGGTCGCCGACGTGCGCGGGCGCAAAGCCGCCAGTGACGTTTTGTTCTTGCGGCGACACGTCGGGCGGGAGCTCACAGGCGTCGTCGGGCGACTCGCGAACAAAGACCTTGACGAGCACCGCAATGACGATGAGCAGGAGGGGGGAAAAGAGGAACTGGCACACGTTGATGCACGTCTGCCGCCGCTGAAAGTGCCACGAGCGGATGAGGAGGCCCGTCGATTGGGAGGCGGCGAGGCCCATGGCGGCGGCGGCGGTGGCGGTCAGCCGGCAGCCGCAGGGGGGGGGGGGGGCAGGGGG
>ENA-ORXT01002764-ORXT01002764.1-marine-metagenome-genome-assembly--contig:-NODE-2764-length-20389-cov-60.956479_pt1 | contig 20389 bp, 12 predicted proteins | sample MGYA00237868_ERZ511482 | MGnify/ENA metagenome assembly ERZ511482
GACCATCGGTCAGGCGGGGAAAAGCAGGCGAAAAATAACAAGCATAGATTGGTATGGATTTACGGGATGAGGCACTATATTAACACTTCTTTACTAGACTTTTTGCTATGATAAAACTAAACAAACTCATTTTTTTCTTATCAATTGTCATACTGACCGGAGCTACCGCCTGTTGGCCAACGGCAGATGACGACGAGGAAAAGGAAAAAGGGCCCCTCGAATTTACCGATGGAATCTATATCGTTAATCAGGGTTTAACCCAAAATTCCGATCAAAACGGCTCACTCACTTTCATCGAACGCGGCGAAGATGGTCGCTCTATCCGAGACATTTTCCGAAATAATAACCCTACCCGCGAACTGGGCAACCGTACCCGATCCATGCAAGTACACAACGGATTGGGCTATATTGTTTCTACCAATGCCAATCGGATTGATGTAGTCAGAATGGATAATTTTCAATACCTTGGTCCTATCTCTGGACTTGAAAAACCACGATTTTTATTACCGGTTAGTCCGGGTATTGCCTGGGTAAGCCAGTGGGGGGCCGATGGATTTGAAGGTTCCATTGCCGTAGTAGATCTGACCAGTAATACGGTGCTACGGACCATCCCGGTGCGCCCCGGACCAGAAGAAATGATTATTCAAAACGGCAATGTCTACGTAGCCAATTCCGGTGGATTTTTACTCGACTCCGTAGTGACAAAAATAGATATTGAGACCGAAGCGATTCTAAAAGAAATTGAAGTAGGTCTACAACCACAATCTATCACAATAGATGTTAACCGATCCATTTGGGTCATGACCCGAGGAGTCCAAAATTTTAACGAATCCCGCGACGGCCGTCTTGTTCAATTATCCAATGACCAGATCAGCAGAGAATTTGTGGTAGACCAGGGAGCTGGAAATCTAACGATTAATAATTCCCGTGACCGGCTTTATTATACGATGCGGGGAGGTGTTTTTGCACATCCTATCGCCCAGTCTTCGGTGAGTCTGGCCGCTTTTATTGACTTCCCGTACCTGACCGTAGCAATTGATCCGCAAACGGATAATATCATAGGTGCCGATGCTCGTAATTTTCAGGTGAATGGACGGATAGTGATCCACAGTCCTTCCGGAGAAGAGCTGGAAGAACATATGGTTGGTATTGTACCCATTGATTTTTGGTTTCAGTAGCAGGTTCCATAAATGGCTTTTCTGCTGATTTATTTAAAAAACCCATTTAACCTTTATATCTTTCAGAGGTCAAAGATACGGTGCCTGTTTGGTATCAAAAAAAATTGGTTAAATTAAAATTATAAAAAACATGAAGAATTTAATTTGTCTTTTACTCGTGGCTTTTCTAGCTACCACAACTTTTGCCCAGAAAAAGGGAATGAATAGGAAAGCCGATGCTACCGTAGAACGCATGACGAGAGAACTGGACTTATCTCCGGAACAACAAGTGAAAATCAAAGCTATTTACGAAACTAAAATAGCAGATAAAACAAGTCGTCGTGCTCAAACCAGGGAGGGACGTTCCACGGCCAAAGCTGATTTTGATCAAAAAGTTGAAGCGGTCCTGACACCTGAACAGATCGAAAAAAGAAAAGCGTTAAAGAAAGAGCATAAATCGAAAATGAAAGCACATCGTCAGAAGCGAGCCACCAATGGTCATAGTAAGCAGCAAAAAGGTACAAAGGGCAAAAGCCAAAGATTCGCTAAAATGTCTCCAGAGATGATCGAAAACCGAGCAGTAAAATCTACCGAAAAACTAAATACACAAGTCAACCTGACTGAAGCACAACAAGCTACGGCAAAAGCTGCTTACCTGGGTTTCTACCAAAAAAATCAGGCCATTGCCAATGATACTTCTTTGGATGCGGCAGAAAAGAAAGAAAGACTTTCTGATCTAAGAGCAGACCATAAAGCAGAGATCAAATCTTTGCTAACCGAAGAACAACTTGCGGCTAAAAAGGTAAATAAAAAACTTAGAAAGGCCAACCGTAAGCAAAAGCAGCAACGATAATAATATAATACTTCCCGAAGCAAATCCGTCGGGGTTATTGCTAAAACGGTTAATCTAGTTGTAGCTATATTATTTCATTCTTAAAGATTTACAAAACCCCGAGAGCGGACAACGCTCCCGGGGTTTTTGTTTATTTTTCAATTTTGTCCAAGATGAATTATCCGTTAGTCCCCATATCTATTATTTTCTTGCCACTTCTTTTTATCATTACCTGTGCGACGCCAGATGTATCCGTAGAATCTCAATCCCTCGATTATCAAACTCCGGCAGCACTCACCTGGACCGACCCACCAATGGACAGCCTGGAAAATTATAATTTCCGAACTGCTGATATGGTGGTTAATGAAGCAGATTTTAAAATTATCATGCATCCTGATCGGGGCTTTGGAGTTTCTTCCAAGCAACTATTACACCAACTGAGAACGCAGCAAAAAAAAGTGATCAGTTTTTCTAATTCTAAAAATAAAATCCCTAAAACAGAAGTTCATCTTTATCACCGCGCCGAAGACAAAGGCATCCTAACAAAAGATACACACCAGTCTACCATTGATTTTTCTGAGCAAAAGGTTCACCTGGTTATTAATAAATTATACCCTTACGGCTTTTCAGAAAAAGAAAATCAACTTTATCTCCGTGCTCTGCTGGGCACCCCGGAGACAGAAATGCTAGAAAGAGGACTCGCTGTTTACCTTTGTAAAAATTGGCAACGACTGGGTTACCTCCATATAGCAGAAAGGATACTTCGGGCAGAAGGTGACAGGTCGCTAATTAATTTTTTAAATTATTATCGATCAGAAAATATTTCTCCAATTGTAAAAACTGCACTGGCTGGATATTTTGTGAATTTTTTAATAGAATCAAGTGAGAAAGCAGCTTTCCTGGCAATCTATAAAAATTGGCAACCCGACGAAACAACCCTTGAATTATTGAAAAAATCATGGGATTCAAAAATAGCGGACAACGAAAATAATAGGGTTGAGGCTAACGCCAAACAAATAACAACCGCATTACCTTATTTAAAAGGTTTTAACTTTGCCCACGAAGGTTATCAAATTTTTAACGGCTATGGTTCCCGTATGGCACAACAATCCCTGCAACGAATCGCGGCACTCAATGCCAACTCAGTGGCAATTATTCCGTACACTTTTATGCGAGATCCGAAAGTAGCCGCACCTATTCCTATCTCTCAACGCGCCGGACAAGAAAACGACGAAGCTTCCGTTCGCTCCCACTACGACGCGCAACAACTCGGGATGACTACTTTACTCAAACCACAAATCTGGATTCGCAATAGCTGGCCCGGAGAAATCGAAATGGATTCTCCTAAGGCCTGGGATACTTTCTTTCGTTACTATACCAACTGGATTACACACTATGCATTGCTCGCAGAAATTCATCAATTTGACATCCTTTGCATCGGCGTAGAAATGACCGAAACGGTTTTACAAAAACCAGCAGAATGGCGGAAATTAATTCGTAAAATCAGAACAATCTATAGCGGTCCCATCACCTACAGCTCCAATTGGGGAAAAGAATTTGAGCAACTTACCTTCTGGGATGACCTCGATTATATGGGCCTCAGCTGCTACTACCCTTTCACAAATAAAAAAATTGTTTCCGAAAAAAAGTTAAAAAAACACTTCACTGATATTCTAAAAAAATTAAAAAAAGTACACCGACAACACCAACGTCCTCTCCTGCTGACAGAAATTGGTTTTAGAAATATTTCCCATCCGTGGACACTCCCCCACGCGGAACCCGATGGCCGTCCTGAAAATCCAGCCAATCAGGAAATTGCTTATCGGGTGGTGCTCGAAAGTCTGCAATCGGCTGATTTTATTACCGGTTTCTTTTGGTGGAAATATCCGGCAAACCTTGATTACGAAAATGAAAAAGCGTTTACTCCTTTACGGTTACCAGCGGAAGCGACGGTTGAACGGTATTTTAGAAAAGGATTTTAGGGTTGAAATTATGGTGCTTGTTGAGTAGTAAAATAGAAGCAAGTAGAAATATGAATCTAGTGCCCCAAGCACTAGGAAGTGATCAATAATCTGTGTCATTTAATTTTCGGTAAACGCAGGGGCAGATTGATCTTCACTTATTTATTTGCCATCCCTAAAGCAAAAAAACCGCCATTCCATAGGATCAATTAAAAAATAAATTATAAAGGTTTGGGTCGGTTAATTTGGTTCTAATCGAGGCGGTGAAATACGATTTATGCCGTAGCATAATGAGTTTTTCACCAAAGAAGAGTAGAAGCCAATTAAGCAGTCAAATGTTATAAGTTATTCTTTTATTGATCCTTAACACAACTTCACACCAAAATTCGATAGCCTCTTTTCAGTTCAGCCGCCGCTGCCAGCGCGTACATGCCTGGCTTGTCGAACAAATCCCCCGTCGCATTCGGACCATCGAGATAAGTGTACCAGGGTTCAATGCAGACATACGGAGCCGCTGATTTTGCCCAAAGGCCCAGATGCGGAGCACCCCCCGTTTCCATCGTTAAAAACCAGTCGTCTGTTTTTCTTTTGATGGTGATTGCGTCCGATTTTATATCCGTAAAAACCAACGCGTCTTCCTCAAAAAGAGTTGGGGTAAGCGGAATGATATTTCCAGTTAAATATTCCTTTTGGCGCAGTCCGAAATAATTATCGACCAATCCATAAAGATGGAGGTTTTCTTTTCTATTAAAAATAATTTCATAATCCTCGTGGGCATAATTTTCGGTATCAATCGCAAAGGCGGGATGGTAGCCCAGTCCAACCGGCATAACTTTTTTACTTTGATTTTGAATCGTATAATCTACTTTTAGACCATTTTTCAGGAGGATGAAGTCAATCAATAAAGTAAACGAAAAAGGATACGCAGCCCGTGACTTTGAGGTATCCCGAAAGGCTACCTGGCAATGATCGCCTTCGTTTTTAGTAACCAGAAAAGGCTCGTGTCGTACCACTCCATGCTTGGGCATTTGGTAGGTTTGCTGCTGATATCGGTAGGTATTCTCTTTCAGGTGTCCTACGATGGGAAATAAGTTTGGAGCCGAATCAGTCCAGTATTCAGGATCTCTTTGCCAGATATATTCATAATTGGTCGATTTTTTTATCAGACTGGCCAACTGTGCACCTTTTAAATCTATTCTGGCAGTAAATTGCTGATTTTCAATAGTAATTATATTATCCATTTTTGTGCTATCTTAAAAGCTGTTTGATTTAAAAAGACCATCCATCCGCAAATAAGTACCAAATATATAATTTTAAGGGGTACCTTATTCGTTTTAACTGTTGGCAGCTAAACCTTTAGCGTAATTTAAGGTCTAAATATTGCAATAAATAATTATATTTGGGAATCCAAAAAAGCCACTTGTGCCTCATTCCGCAGGTAAATAATTAAGAAATCTAACAAAAGATATTTTACAATGATCGCAGACGAAATCGCCAGGAAAAAACAAAAAGAACATGAGCGCAAAGCGCGTCGTTGGTCTACGTTAATTTTATTATTGCTATTGATCTTTTTTATTCTACCATTCATGACTGGAAAGATTCAGGCACGACAACGGTTTGACAAAGTGGTAGAGATACAATTTGAAAAGCCGGAAAAATTTTCTCGTACCGCTTCCTCCGAGCGTTCTTCTACCCGACAATCCAGCGCAATAAAAGAATCTCCGGTAGAGACTCCTCCTCCACCCGCAAAACCCGTGGAAAAACCAGTCGAGAAACCAGTCGAAAAGCCAACGCCCCGACCCAAACCGATGGCCAAGATAGAACCGCTTAAAGTGCCTTCTAAAAAACCAGTCCTCACCAGTCCTTCTAACGAAATAAATATGGAAGTCGCCGACATGATCGGAGAGATTTCCTCAGATGCACAGGTTAGCCAAATTTCTCCTGAAATTACAGAAGTTACCGAGGAAGTTTCGGAAGAGTCCGTAGATAAAATCAGTGACTATTTTTCTAAAAAGAAAAACAGTGGCGACGGTGGTGGTAAAGTAACTGACTCCAATACGACTGGACCAGGCAGTAATAGCAACGGAGATGGAGATAGTGGAAGTAGCGATACGGGCGATTCGAATACGGACGGTCAGGGAGACTCTGGTGACAGTGGTGATGATTTTGACGGAACTGGTTTGTTAACCAGAAAAGTGATCCATCGTGCCAAACTGGACGGACTAATCAAACAGACCGGAAAAGTGGTGATTAATTTATGCGTTGATCAAAGCGGAAAGGTAGTTTTTGCGGAAGCAGATGAATATAAATCGACCATTAAGGACATGGGTTTATTGGTACGGGCGGAAAGAACGGCTGCCAAGTATCGATACGAAAAGGATTATACTGCAGCGAAGCGTCAGTGTGGAAAATTGTCTTTTATTGTGAAGTTGCCTAAATAAAAAGCTAAACTCCACTATCTGGATTTTCAAATATACCCATCTCTAAAGACGGCTACTAACTGCACGTAATTTGCAATAATTTTGTGTGTAAATTTTGTAAACGTTAAAATTTGGCCCCTCAACAAGTACTCCTTTTACATTAAAACAATTTTGGTGCAATTCCCAACTTTTTGGGCTGTTCCAGATAGCGGTGCTTTTGCTTTCGTCTTTCGCTAATATCTTTATATTTTACTTTTAATCACTAGATTTTATTACCAGTTTTCTGACTGCGGTTCCCTGACTGGAACGAAGTGCTACCCAGTAAATGCCTGCTGGCAAACCTTTTGGCAACTTAAGTCGATGTGATCCAGCTGACTGATTTCCTTTATTAATAGTTTGATATACCGCTCCGGTAGGTTGATAAATTTTGACCGTAATATCGGAAGATACAGGTAGACGATAAGACATCGTCACCTGCTCATATCCGGGATTAGGATATAGAGAAAACTGGAATGAATGTTCTAGGGATGTTGTACTTGTCAGTATATCCAATTGTGTATTTACGATGCTGTCGCAACCATTGGCAGCTACATAAAATTTGACCAACGTGGTATCTTCCAGATATAAAACTTCGTTGTATAATTCTCCGGGATTTAAAACGACGGTCACCTCATTGATGGTATTTTTCAATACGTAAACTTTGGCCGTGGTGATACTATCCTGCACTACTCGGGACACGGTATCGCGTAGCACTATATCTTCGGTTAATACATGTCCAAACAAGGTATCTCCGGTACAATGGGTAGCAATGTAAGCACCATAAAGATTTCCATACTCAATGGTATGCCATACGCCATTGGTTTTTTTACGGGAGTTAGGTGTTTGCACCGTTACCTCGTTGAAAAATCCCGTTCCATTCGGTAAGCCCGGTTGTTGACTTACTTTAAATTTAATAAAACCATAAGAAGCAGCTTCATCAATTTCATCACCCACCAGATTAATATTCGTAAAATTAAATCGTACCACCCCATCTCCTACTATCTCATAATCGTAAGGGTGGCTGGAAGCACCGGGCCGTAAAGTTTCTACGTTTAACTCGTCCGGCAATTCATTTTCAATATACAACCACGGTAAAGTATCATTACCCGTATGCTGAAAACGCAAGTGGTACTCTATATCATCGTTGGGAGCAATGGCGCGATCGATTCCATACCCACGCGGATAAGCACGTAGCACATTGGGCAAAAAATTATCATAGCTAACCTGTGCATCAATGGACTTAAAAACGTTTGCGTCGTCCTCCGGATAATGGTTGACATATCCCATCGTGATACCACCACCCATGTTGGTGCCGACTCCTTCCACGGTGATTGAAGGATTACTACGTCCTGGATGACCTGCCGTTTGCGGTATTTCCAACCGTACTGTTTTCCCTTCGGGAGTGACGGTGATGGTGTCTGACTCAAAGCTATTCAACTGGATCGGCTCGGTTCTTGGAATAAACCAGTCTTCAATGATGACACCAGTAAGCGCTTGTCCCATATTACCCGTACCGACATTTTTTATAATAAACTGGACATTATCGCCAATCACATTCGCTTGTAATTCGATACTTGCCTCATCCCAAACTGGAGCCTGTGGCAAGCATATTTCGTCCGGTCTAATACGCGCCTGTAATTCGTGGGTGAGTCCTTCCACCTGATTGGTACAATCATGCGCAACGGTAAATTGAAAACTTCCTGCCTCGTTCACCGGTACGTCCTCGATACTAAAAACATACAAAGTATCATCCTGTCCTATTAGCGTAGCATTACTGTTTATTAGTGAAAAAGAAGTAGGCAAGATAATATCTACCATTGCTCCCGCAGAGGCGACTGTTCCATTGTTTCGATATTTAACATTATAAATATTTTCTTCGCAATAACCTAAAAACGGCGTAGATAAATCAATTTCCATATCCGCACAGACAATTGACTGGTCATTAAAGTTAAAGTTGTTCGTTGTGGTATCGTAAGGGTTATCAATAGAAATAAAAGCGGGCCCATCACAAGCTTCCCAGTAAGTTCCAGAAGGAATTACCCGAACGGAATAATCGCCTGGAGGGACTTCAACAAAATAATTTCCGTCAGCATTTGAAGTAGCGTAGTACGACTCAGAGGTACCGTCCGCAATGACCAGCCAATCTTCCAGACCAGACTCCCCGGCTTCGGGTATACAATTATTACCCTGATCAATGGAAAGTTTTCCAGTAATCGCATTTGAAGTAGAATTTCCGAGCGCATCCGCTTTAATAATAAAACTTTTACAACTTAAAATATCCTCTTCCAAAGCATCCTTTAGTTGACTTTGCGCGATAATTAAATAATTTCCATCGCTATCCACAGAGAAGGGATAAGGCACATCAAAGGTATTTTCACCTCCTTCAAAAAGTCGTTCCCATTGACTTTCGCCACTCATGTCCGTACGGATCATCAAAACATCCAGTTCTGCTGACCCCTGGCTTCTGGTGGAAGTTAAAACAGTATATCCTCCATCCTCCATCTGTCTTATGTAAGCCGCAAATTCTCCTGCTCCACCACCATAAGTCTGGTCCCACTCCTGAACCATATTAACATCTATTTTGAGTAGATAAGTATCTGCATTACCATTCCCCTGAGAAGTAGTGATTCCGCCGATTGCAAAACCTCCGTCAGCAGTATTTATCAAGGAAAACACATTTTCAAATTCAGCTCCTCCATATAACTGATTGTCAATTAAATCACCGGATATATTATCGTGACGATAAAGACTGATTTGCCAGTGACCACCAAGACTGATGGGTAATAGATAATTTCCTGTTGAGAGAATATCGCCATTAGGAGCTTCGATCACATCGATCAGTACATCTTCCTCTGTACTTCCAAAACGATGATTCCAAAGTAAGGTACCCGTAGCATCTATTTTTCCAACCCAACTATCGCGCATGCCAAGTGAATCTTCCAAAATATCTCCACTAGCCGGAGATTCGGTAGATCCACAAAAAGCAAATCCGCCATCAGAAGTTTCGATAATACCCGTAAGACGATCATAACCACTTCCACCATATTTTTCTTCCCATAAGATCTCTCCTTCTTGATCAATCTTTAAAATCCATCCATCTCCTCCTCCATTTCCCTCGTGAAAAGTTTGACCAACTGCGATAAAATTTCCATCTGAGGTAGGAATGGCTCGAAAAATCTCTTCATATGTACCAAGTGTATAAGTTTTTTCCCAAACCAGTTGACCATCTCGGTCTGTTTTCATCATAGCTACGTCACTCTCTGAAAACCCGGAAGGTAAGGTATATACATAATGTCCAAAAAATATAACCCCACCATCTTCCGTAACCAGTGCAGACTTAAGAAAATCATTTTCTGAAAAATCGTAGAAACGCTCCCAGGTCTGAGCATCCAGATTTATGGAAAATAAACAAACGAAACAGAGGGCCAACACACGGGTATTGATGCTAATATTTTTGATTAAGATTAAAAAGTAGGTCATGAATCGTTAGGTTAAATTCGTTTGATAATACAAAGATTGCATAATTACAGGGCTGAAACAACAACAATAAAACGCATTTGCCATAATAAAATAAAAAATAACCGCTATCTAAGTTGCTCATTATCAAAATAGTAGCTAATTTCATGGCTCTATTTTGTCAAAATATATCTATGGAAAACAGCCAACTTTATTTAATAATTTCTCAATTAGGGACGATAGAACACCGTTCGCTGGATCAATTCGTACGTTCTCCGTATCATAACAGGCGACCAGAACTAATAAGTTTCTGTAATTTATTAATACAATCTGCTCAAACCAGGGACCAAATACCCTACACGAGAGCATACTATTTTAAAAAAATCTTTCCTGGACAGCCTTACGAGGACAAAAAGATGCGGTACACTATTTCATTTCTGAATAAACTGGTAAAGAAATTTCTGGCGATTGAACAATTAAAAGAGGATCAAATTTCGGAACAACGTTTGGCAGCCAAGGCTTTGAGAAAGAAGGGTTTGGCAAATATCTATGAAAAAGAAATACAAAGCTGTCTCAAGTTACTGGAAAAACAATCTTTCCGCAACGCCCAGTATTACCTGGATCGTTATCTAATTGGTTACGAAGATTATGAGGCTTTCTATAAAAGGAAGAAATCTGCTGGAAAAATTGGTGAAATCCTACCCAAAATCAATCAGGCCGCAGATGTCTATTTGATTGCTACCACCCTTAAGCTGGCCTGCATGTGGTTGAGCCTAAGAGTGCAAGAACAGCCATTTCAATTCAAATCTCTATTAATCAAGGTATTAGATCTAATTGAGGAACAAGATTATTACCAGCAGTTTCCCGTTATAGAATTATATTATAATGCCTATCAAATGCTGACTTTGACGCAAGATGATTCTTATTTCGGAAATTTCAAATCTTTAATCGAGCAACATCAACTAAATTTTCCAATAGGAGAATTATCAGAATTATACGTTCTGGCTATTAATCATATTATCAAACAAGCCAACCTGGGTAATCAATCCTACCGCAAAGAACTCTTCGAAATGTACAAAAAAGGTTTAAATGCAGCGGTATTTCTCAACAATGGCGAAATGAATAGTGTTACCTACATCAATATTGCCCAGGCAGGACTGGCCCACGAAGCCTATGATTGGGTTTTAGCCTTTATTGAAAAAAACAAACATTTTTTAAAAAGTAGTCTACAAAAAGAATACTATCTGTTTAACTTGGCCAGTTACTATAATAAAAAAGGAAACTATGACCAAGTAATGGAAATTCTTCGAACCATAACCTTCGACGAAACCATGCTGGAATTAGCCGCCCGACGTATGTTATTAAAAATATACTTTGAACTAGATGAAACGGACGCGCTCTTCTCTTTCTTTGATAGCTTTAAAAACTATATCTATCGACACAAGGAAGTCGGATATGGGAAAGACAATTACCTCAACCTTATCAAGTATGCCAAAAAACTAACCAACATCAATCCCCGAGATCAAAAGGCGGTAGCACGGCTGACCGAGGAAATTATACAAACGCAGGCAATAGCAGAAAAAGCATGGTTATTGGAGCGAGTGCGGGGGCTGGGGAGGTCGATGTAAGCATACCCCCTTACAGAAATAAATTAATCAAAATATCACGGGCACTGTAAAAAGGGGAATGATTATTCTTTCAACAATTTTACTGTCGTTACGCTTCTACCGTCTTGAATATTTAAAATATAAATGCCGCTAGAGAAAAGGGATAAATCTATTTTAATTTCTGATCCTGAAATACTAGTCTTACCCTTAACTGGTTTTCCATCAACACTGTTAATTTTATAACTAGCTCCTATTAATACTGGATGTTCAAGATTTATATAAAAAATACCATCCGATGGGTTAGGTGTTACAGAAATTACTTGTAAATCAATTATTTCTAACAAATTAGTAAAAAGAGAATCTACTACCAATTCAAAGTCTCCCGCTTCGGAAAAAGTTATCTCTGTAAAGCCGCCTTCCTCATCATGTACAAAATTTTCTATTGGTCCTGCAAGCGGCACCAGTTGAACAGGATTATAAAAACGAACTAATCCACCCTGTCCCACATATCCCACAAAAGTGTCAGCTGCGATCTTTTCAAAGTAAACATCACCTCGATTATCAGAAGTAAAGACAGGATCATTATTCAAGTGTAAATTATCTCCATTTTCTACAAAACCTAATTTAAATTCATCCGCATGATCAAGACTAACGATATTCAGGTTTCCATTAGTCTGAACAGTAACTGAACTCGCCGGAAAACCAAGATCTGTATTGCTGTCATGAGCGTTTGTAAATACAAGGTTATTATAAAACTCATCCTCAATATGTATAACACTTACTAACGAATCCGAAGTAAATATTTTAGACAATATCGGTTCTTCCTCATTCGAATAAGGAAAATGCACTGTTAAGTATTCCGTATCGTTAACGCCATTTTTATCCGCTAAAACTTTTGTATGATAGCGAAATCCACTGGTTACCGCAGAATCAAGTGCGGTACTAAATTCATCGACTCCTCCCCGTGCTGTGGTAAGAGAAACGAGCGATGCATCGTCACCACGGGAGTATAAATATTTACTCTCTGCAAAATTATCTAAAAATTTACCTTCAATGCTATTAGCCTCGGCACCTATAAGACCATTACCATGTAATTGAAAGCTATAATTTTTGGGGCTAGAAGATGTCAAAAAGTCAGACACTACAAAAAATCGGTTATGCACGAACATTGTTTTCCTTACAATCTCTGCTCCTTGCCACCCCCCTCTTAATTCTCCGTAATCAAGTGATGGTCGGTCAAAATAATTTTCAATAAATACTTCATTATTTTGATTCACAAATTCTCCTGTTACCAATCCTGGTCCTTCTCCATTAACTAACACCAAATTATGGCTCGCAGCACTGGCTACTGATAGCCGATTTGGAGCTCCCGGATATCCCGGATCTAGTAACATGTTTTCATTATTATAAAACAGTTGATAACTAGTGGCATCCGCCTGATGATGGCCTTTTGCTCCGTATAAAGCAATTCCATTTTTACCAATAAAATGAATGTAGGTTCCGGCAGGATCATCATAGGTGTTTCTGAAAATTAAATCTCCACTTTCAGTCAATGCCTGAAATAAAGGTGTATCATAACTACCAGGCTCTATGGGGGTACACAAATATTGTGTTCTAACCCATACGTTATTAAAAGAGATACCATTCCTAGGCAAATGAAATGATGATTGTCCAGACAAACTAGTCAAAGTAGTACCATAATTTATTCCGCTATCGTGAATGGCTGGCAACCTCCCATTTGGCATTCGAATTCGCTTTATCCACTCGTATAAATTGTAATAATCAGTATCGTACCATGGATGACGAATGGATTTAGTAATCGTTTGTGGATTTCCATTACCAACTATTGGATTAGGATATACCCTAAACGTATAATCGTACGTACCATCTGGTAAAAAATTCCACATTGCTCTAATAAAAGGAAAAACATTTTTAAAACCATAACCAAAATAATTTGGACTTTCAGCATATCCAGCTATAACACCTCTATCCGAAACTCTAGGGATAACACCTTCTGCTTCCCAGAGTGAGTGATCTAAGCTCCACATACCAGCATTTATCCAGGATATAGGTTGAAAAATCGGGTTGTCACTTGTTAAGTCTCCCAAAACAATACCTGCTAATCCTAAGGTTGAGCTATACATTATACCGTGATTATTTGGATTGTATGAATAAAACTCTAGCCTTAAAGAAGGAATATCTGGGAAAGGATAGAGTTGAAGCGTTTTATCGTAAAAATTACCGGTAAACAATTGTAATTTTTCGGCAGCACTGGACAATATTTCAGAGGAAACATCACCACCTCTCAGTAAATCATAAGCTACTAGATAGTGCGAGAGTTCATTAGTACGAAATTGCCAATTATAATAAAAAGAAAAACCAGTTATTACTTCTACTTCTGTATTGATTGACTCTAAAAGTAATATTACTTTATCTCCAAATTCTTGTCGCTCAATTGAGCTTAATGGAACTAAATTACCATTCTCTAACTTTCGATTTATAAGATAAACGAATGCCGCTTCACGGGCAATTAGCCCTCTGGACAATCTTTCACTATTTGTTATATTATTTTCAGGAAAGGTTTGCATCGCTTTTGCAAAAATATTAGTATACAATTGCCTCTTTTCTTCACTGGAAATTATATTATTTCTTACGAGATCTATATCCGCTCTATCTACTAAAGTTCGGGGGAAACTCAAATCTGCATTAGGCGGTACATAACTACCTTGACCAAATAAATTAAAACTAGATAATATTATATAAAATAATAATGTCGAAACAACTTTCATGAATTTTGATTTTATTGGAATTTTTTCTTTATTGTCTATTAGGAACGAGGATTTAATAGATTAAGAAATTTTGAGTAGGTAGTTTTTGTGTATAACGAGGTGAAAAACACAGACATAGCCGTAGCTATGGCGCGTATTTTAAACGAAGTTAGGCACAAAAAATATTAGTCATAATTCTGAATCTATTAGATCGTTGTTCCTTATTTAGGCTTTCCCAATTATAATGTAATGCGAAAAACAATAAAAATATTCCTAATTAATTTCCTCTTCGTTTATAATTGCTCAATTTAACACAATTTCTAATCAAAAATTTTAATTTTTAGAAGAATTGTCTTTATAATACACTTTTTATTTAAATTTATTTGACATTGAATTAGTATACTCAAACTTATAGAAACCATACTTATTGGACTTCCTTAAACCATAAAATGTCGTATGGTCACTAATATCTTCCTCCTTTTCAGCATTTAGCAATCTTTCCTCGCTGCGCCAGATTCCAAACACCCAAAATTTGATTAATTTGGTGCTCTTAACCAACTTAAAATCATGAAAGAAGCATACCTCGTAGACGGCATCCGAACGCCCTTTGGCAATTTTTGCGGATCTTTATCCACCATTCGTACCGATGATTTAGCCGCTATTCCCATCAAAGCGTTGACCGAAAAATTTTCCAATATTCCCTCCGAGGCTTACGATGATGTCATCCTCGGTTGTGCCAATCAGGCGGGGGAAGACAATCGCAATGTCGCCAGAATGGCGCTGCTACTCGCGGGCCTGCCGTGGACCGTCCCGGGTGAAACGGTCAACCGCCTTTGTGCTTCGGGAATGTCCGCCGTTATTCACGCTAATCGAGCCATCAAAACGGGGGATGCCGATCTCATTATTTCCGGAGGTGTTGAAAATATGACGCGGGGACCGTGGGTAATTTCTAAAGTTTCCAAAGCCTTTGGTCGCGATGCAAAGATGCATGACAGTAGTTTTGGCTGGCGATTTGTCAATAAAAAAATGGAGGAGTTATATGGCACCGATGGTATGGGCGTGACCGCCGAAAATCTTGCCGCCAAATATAATTTAAGCAGAGCAGATCAGGATCAGTTTGCGTACTGGTCGCAGATGAAAGCGGCCAAAGCGCAGGATAGTGGACGACTGGCAAAAGAAATTGTCTCCGTAGAAATTCCACAAAGAAAGGCTGACCCGATCATATTTTCTAAAGATGAATTTATCAGACCCAACACCTCCCTTGAAGTTTTAGGAAAATTACGTACTGCTTTTAAAAAAGATGGAGGAAGTGTTACGGCGGGCAATGCTTCCGGTCTTAATGATGGAGCAGCTGCTTTGTTAATCGCTTCCGAGGATGCGGTTAAAAAATACAACTTGAAACCATTGGCACGGATCGTTAGTTCTGGCGTCGTCGGTGTCGAACCCCGAATCATGGGTATTGGTCCCGTGGGTGCGTCCAGAAAGGCGCTCAAAAAAGCGGGCCTGACACTGGAAGATATGGATATTATTGAACTCAACGAAGCTTTTTCCGCACAGGTACTCGCTTGTACCCGCGAACTGGGACTGGCCGACGATGATCCTCGTATTAATCCCAACGGTGGCGCGATTGCGATCGGTCATCCACTCGGTGTTTCGGGTGCCAGAATTTTACATACAGCAGCTTTAGAATTGCACGAGCAGCATAAAAAATATGCGTTGGCGGCGATGTGTGTTGGCGTGGGCCAGGGGTACGCCACGATATTAGAACGGGTATAGGGTTGCCAATATAACGACAAGGACTTACCTGTTTTTACGGGTCAAGAAATGACAAATGACATTTGTTAAAGACCTCTATGTATTTCAAATTGTTAATTTTTTCTGGATATTGAGAACGGTTAATTAATGATTGGTGATTGGTTAATCGGTCCTTCCAACGCATAGCTATCGCACTCTAAAGTATTTGAAAAACTCAAAAAAGACGGTAGAGAAAGTTAAGTTAACAGATCAACGTAGAAACAAGGCAATGCCTTGTTTCTACGTTGATCAATATGCCCAGTTATTTAGTGTCGAAGTAGGCAAACGTTCGTTCGTTTTCTAAAACCTCCGCTACCATTCTATCATAGACTTCAGTCGTTTTCGCCTTCTTGATCTTTTTGCTAATTTTAGTAGAATTAATAAAAGACGTTGCGAAATATTCCCAAAAAGAACCCATCTTCATGATGACTTGTTTGTCGCCTTTTAATTTTTGCGCATAAGCAGAAAAAAGAGTGTCGTGAAATTTACTAAAAACATCAATCCGATCTTCTGGATATTCTTCCGTATCTTTTTTTATCATTCCGGGTAAAAAAGGATCAGCGATTATGCCACGCCCCATCATCCAGTGGTCGATCGTTGGGAACCGCTCGGTCATTTGGCGAAAGCCAGCTACCGTCGTAATATCCCCGTTATAATATAATTTGTGAGGACTATGATCCAGGCAACGCTGAAAACCGTCCAGGTCTACTCCACCTTTATACAGCTGTTTACCGATCCGCGCATGAATTGCAATATTCTTTAATGGATACTTTCCCAGTACAGGAAAAGCATCAATAATCTCCAGCGGATGCTCGTACCCCATTCGCATCTTCATAGAAACGGTGATGTCCGTTTCCGTATGTACGCGGTCAAGAATCCGGTCAATTCGGTCGGGATCACTAATTAAGCCAGATCCCATACATTTATTGGTAACCATCGGATAAGGGCAGCCCAGATTCCAGTTGAGTTCTTTGTAGCCCAGGCTTTGTACAAACTTCGTTACAAAAATAAACTCGTCCGCATCGTTGGTCATGATCTGTGGAATTACATTTAATGTGTCATTGTTTTTGCGTTGAATATCAAGGTCATAGTTGGGCTTAATGATCATCTTTCCATTGAGTCGAATGTAGGGCGCGTAAAAGGTATCTATTCCACCAAAATACTTTTGAAAAGCATTACGGAACCGAAAGTCGGTAAATCCTTGCAACGGCGATGATAAGAGTGTACAGCTCATGGATGACATTGACATTTTTCCGAAAAAAAACTATTCAAAGATAATCTTTTTGATATTTATTTAGCGGGTTTGGGAAAGCGTCAACTGGAATTTTATTTATGCACAGTTCCTATGAAATAATCGATCCCGTCAATTCGATTGGAACTTAATTTATCCCAACCTAGGAGATTTATAGAAAATATACTATTTTCGCGTCCGATCTGGATAATAAATCTATTCAGAGCGTGTAGCTCAGTTGGTTTAGAGCATTACCTTGACAGGGTAGGGGTCGGGGGTTCGAATCCCTCCACGCTCACTATCAAAGCTCGTGATAATTTTATCGCGGGCTTTTTTTATTTTTGGAACGTTTTTCACGAGAAGTATAAATCATATTTAGAAAGTTAGAATGGATAGTTATTTATTTCTCATTACCTTCTAACATTTAGGATAAGGTTTTTGCGTCAGCGAATAATAGGTTCGTCACCGTAAACGTACAATTTGACTCAAATAATATGCGTATTTTTATAGCTTAAATATAACAATATGGCCAATAAATATCCTTCTTTTTCCTCTCCGGCAATTGACCAGGTTGGAGTCGAAGAACGCGCCGCTCGTTTTCAAAAGCGCAGTATCAAAAAAGCTTCAAAAATACAGGCACTCAAACTTGCCCTTAGCATGGTCGACTTAACGACCCTCGAAGGAGCCGATACACCTGGTAAAGTTCAACAACTCTGTCAAAAAGCGATGCACCCGCACCTTGGCTATCCCGGTTTGCCTACCACTGCTGCCGTTTGTGTTTACCCCACAATGGTTGGTGTCGCAAAAAATCTGGTTAAAGATAGTGGCGTGAAAGTAGCCGCCGTTGCGACCGCTTTTCCCAGCGGACAAGCCCCTCGGGATATTAAAATTCGAGATACAAAATATGCTGTCAACGAGGGAGCCGACGAAGTAGATATGGTGATTTCCCGTGGTAAATTTTTGTCGGGAGAACACGAATATGTTTATGATGAAATCGCGGCCATCAAAGACGCTTGCGGTAAAGCGCGTCTGAAGGTAATTCTGGAAACAGGAGAACTTGGCACCCTGGACAATATCCGCAGAGCGAGTGATATTGCTATTTTGGCTGGCGCTGATTTTATCAAAACAAGTACGGGAAAGATCAGTCCCGCCGCAACCATGCCCGTCACCCTAGTCATGCTGGAAGCCATCCGCGATTATTATTTTAAGACGGGTACTATGATCGGTATGAAACCAGCCGGAGGAATCCGTACCGCAAAACAAGCGATTCACTATCTGGTGATGGTTCGCGAAACACTGGGACAGGCCTGGTTGTCCAACGAATGGTTCCGCTTCGGTGCGAGTAGCCTGGCCAATGACTTAATCTTGCAATTGGTAAAACAACGGGATGGCATGTATGGCTCAATGGATTATATTTCAAAAGACTAGTGCCTTCGTGGTAAAAAATAAAGAGATAAAACAATGGCAAAAAAGAATACTTCCTCTCCTACCCTCAACTTTGCGACCGATTGGGTTTACACGCCCTCACCGGAAAGTACAGGACATGTAGAAATAAAAAAACAGTATGATCTTTTTATTAACGGTGAAACTGTTAAGCCTACTAGTAAAAAATATTTTAATACCATCAATCCAGCCACGGGTGAGGTACTTTCCAAAATTGCGGAGGCCAATGAAAAAGATGTAGATCGGGCGGTCAAAGCAGCTCGTAGCGCTTACGAAAATGTTTGGTCGAAAATGCCGGCAAAGGAACGGGGTAAATATATTTATCGAATTGCTCGCCTGATCCAGGAACGGGCCAAGGAATTTGCGGTGATTGAAACCCTGGACGGTGGCAAGCCGATTCGGGAATCTCGCGATATCGATATTCCACTGGCCGCAGCGCACTTTTTTTACTATGCCGGATGGGCTGATAAATTACAATATGCTTTTCCCAATGCGCAGATCAAACCACTGGGTGTAGCAGGACAGGTTATCCCGTGGAACTTTCCACTGTTGATGGCGGCATGGAAAATTGCTCCGGCTCTGGCAACGGGTAATACCGTTGTTATCAAGCCAGCGGAAACAACTTCACTGACCGCACTTAAACTCGCTGAACTAATTCAGGATGCGGGATTACCGCCCGGTGTCGTCAACATTGTAACGGGTGCGGGTGCCACGGGAGCAGCGATCGTCAATCATCCCGATGTAGATAAAATTGCTTTTACGGGTTCTACTGGTGTAGGAAAAATCATCCAGCGATCTATTGCTGGTACGGATAAAAAGGTAACGCTAGAGTTGGGTGGTAAAGCGGCTAATATTATTCTCGAAGATGCACCGATTGATCAGGCTGTGGAAGGAATCATCAACGGCATTTATTTTAATCAGGGACATGTCTGTTGTGCAGGTAGTCGGTTGTTTGTGCAAGAATCAGTGGCCGAAGAAGTGATTCATAAATTAAAAACGAGAATGGAAACGTTGATCGTTGGTGATCCATTGGATAAAAATACAGATATCGGTGCCATCAATTCCCAGAACCAGCTTAAGACCATTAACGAGTATATAAATATAGGAAAAGCGGAAGGCGCGGAATTTTTTCAACCAAGTTGTGCGCTCCCGAAAAACGGTGGATTTTGGTGTAAGCCTACCCTGTTTACGAATACGGCGCAGTCTCACCGAATAGTGCAGGAAGAGATTTTTGGTCCGGTACTCGCGGTACAGACAATTCGTACGGTAGAGGAGGCACTCACCAAAGCAAATAACACACCTTATGGATTATCAGCGGGTGTCTGGACGGATAAAGGTTCCAAAATTTTTAGAATGACTCGTAAACTAAAAGCCGGAGTCATCTGGGCGAATACTTTCAATAAATTTGATCCTGCTGCTCCCTTTGGTGGGTTTAAGGAAAGTGGTTTTGGTCGTGAGGGTGGCATGGCTGGATTAGCGGCTTATTTGAATGTGAATGGATAAAGAGAAGCTATTGGCTATTGGCTATTGGCTATTGGCTTCCTTCTAACGCGAATAAAACGCACTTATCATAGAAATATATGCTACTTGGTAATAGCGTTCCAGGCACTAGTGGTTCGGGTACTAAATTAGTATGTATTTCAAATTGTTAATTTTTCCTAGACATTAAGAACAGTTGATT
>ENA-ORXT01002765-ORXT01002765.1-marine-metagenome-genome-assembly--contig:-NODE-2765-length-20377-cov-9.113153_pt1 | contig 20377 bp, 20 predicted proteins | sample MGYA00237868_ERZ511482 | MGnify/ENA metagenome assembly ERZ511482
GGGGGTGGGGGGCCCCCCGCCCCGGGGGGGGGGGGGTCCCCCCCGTCGCCCGCCGCCGCCGCCGCGCGGGGGGGGGGGGGGGTGCGCCGCGCAACGCACCTCGCGGGGCCGCTCGTGCGACCGCTAGGCGTGGCGACAGCGGCGGCGGTGGCGGCGGCAGCGGTGGCGACGGTGAGGCGGCGGCGGTGGCGGCGGCGGCGGCGGCAGAGGTGGCGGAGGCGGCGGCGACCAAGCGGGCGGCCAAGCGGCGGCGCAAGCGGGAGCGCGCCGCGTCTGCGACGGCCGCGCAGCTGACTGCCGCCACCATTGGCGGCACCCGCGCCGAGGCAGAAGCGGAGCTCCGTGCCTCGTATGCGCCAGACGTGGGCAGTGTCAGCGTCGACGACGGCGGGGCGGCGGGGGCGGCGGGGGACCCAGACGTGGCGCTCATCCAGCGCCTCGAGCGGAAGCTCGCTGGCGGCCGCCGGCGCGGCGGCAAAAACGTGAAGCGCCGCGCCGCCGGCGCGGGCGACGGCGGGGACGCCGGCGGGGACGGGGACGCGTCGTTCAACTATGACACGGAGTTTGCAGGCGACCCCGACTTGCTCGCGCTCCTCCGCGCGTGTGAGCCGCCCAAGAAGCGGCGGCGGGTGGCCGATGATGGGGTGGAGGTGGAGGAGTGCGAGACGTAAGAGGACGAGGGGGGGGTGGCGGCGCCGTTGGTGATGCGGCTGATGACGGTGGGGGAAGGGGGGATGACAGCGACGATGGTGGTTTGCTGTCGGGGGAGGAGGCGTCCGACTCGGGTGGGGGGGAATCCGACTCGGGCGGCGACGGGGACGCGTCTTCGGAAGTGGACGCGTCTGCGTCGGACGTTGGCAACGATTCGCGCTCTGACGCGGACGACTGGTTCGGTGCAGACGACAGCAGCAGCGGTGCGGAGAACGGGACAGATCGGGACAGCGGCGGGGACAGCGTTGATGACGACGATGGCGACGACGGGCCTGCCGTCGCCACTCCCCCCCCCTTGACGACCGCCAAGTACATCCCCCCTCGCCTGCACTCCGCCGGCGGCGGCGACGGCGACAGCACCGCCGCCGTCGACCGCCTCCGCCGGCGCCTCCGAGGCCTCCTCGGCCGGCTGACGACCGGCAACGCGGCCGGCATCGGCGCGCAGCTCGCGTCGCTCGTCGCCACTGGCGGCGGCGGCGGCGGCACGGCGGCCACCCCCCGCGCCGACTGCGTCGGCGTGCTTGTCGACGCGGCGCTCCACGGCGCCGCCAACGGGGGCGAGGGCTCTCCCTACGCCGCCACCCTCGCGGCCATCGTCACCCACGTCACAAAGGAACCCACCATATCCTCCGGCGCGGCAGCGTCATCGGCTCAGACGGGCTCATTTGGCCGCCGATTCAGGCCATATGCGACTGTCGGCAATGCACGTCCCCTGCCGATGACACCTTGCCTGAGCCACGACCAATCAGAGAACGACAATCCACAATGCCGGGCCTCGCTGGCGGGGCAATACGGGCCTAGGGGGCCTCTTTTCACCGGCCGCTTTTGATAAACATTTGCCCCTTCCTGTGCAATTTGGAGGATCCAGCAACGGCCTCTACGGCACTCTGGCGGGGGGTTCTCAATCGTGACAGCCGCCAAACGATTGGATGATCATTCACTGTCAACTCATACCGCACCAATGAACATCGTTCAAGAGATGTGACAGGGGACAGAATATCGGTCCAGCCCACACCCGCCAGGACCCCGCGTCGGTCCCCATATCGGACCGGATTCGAGGGTGCGAGCTCACACGCGCGTGCGCGCGCTGGCTCCCCCACCATGCGACCTCGACGCCTGCGCCCTTCCGATCGCGGAGCGGCGTCTGCTTTCGCGGAGCGGCATCCGCCTCCCCACGCTCGACCCACTCCCGCGGCGCCAACGCCAACGACGGCCCCTGCCGGGCATTCTGGACATGTACCACGCCCCTCGAATGTGTTGACCCCACGTTGCATTTCCCCTCCCCCTCCACCCCACCGTATCTTCTTCGTCTCCCCATTGTCTCCCCTCCTTCTGCTCGCGCTCTCCCTGTGGCCGCGTGCCCCTGCGGGGACCACCATGGAGAAGGACGCCAACGGCCAACCGCTTCGGCGCCTCCTGATGTGCGGCTTTCTACAAAGCTTGCCGGCTATTGAGGACAACGACGAGGACGCGTACTTTCCGCTGGGAGACTCGTCGCAAGATATGCTCGCGCAGACCCGGAGCGCCTACAACGATTACATTGCCAACCACGACGCTGGTGACGCCTCGGATGGCGCAACCCCCGGAGCGACGCACGACGACGGCTAGGACGCGAGCGGCGGTTGGCGGCAAGACAACGCAGAAGGTACCAGTCGCGCTGCGCTGCAAGCTGCACGCGCCACGAGCCCGGGAGTCGAACCGAAGCCGTCTGCGCTTTCCAAAGCGCCGCCAAAAAGTCGCCGCCGCCGACCCAAGGCGGTCGAAGCGACTGCCGCGACGACAACCCGCCCAAGGAAGCCGCGTGAGCCCACCAAGATGGTGCGACCGTACTCCATGGAGGCGCTCGTCACGATCTTCGTCTCCGGGCTCCGCGTGGCCGTCGACCTCGACGCGCGTATGGGCGCCGACGACGCGCTCGAGGGTGGTTGCGTCCACGGCGCCAACGTCATTGGCTTTTTCGAGGCTTTCGACCCAATCTGCCTCTGGACGGCGCTGCTCGAGGGCAAGGTGGGCGCCTTCTGCTCCTGTGGCGGCGTCATGGGCAGCGGCTCGGCGGCCACGGTGGAGCGCACGCTCGAGCACGTTGAGATCCAGTGGAAGCGCAAGAAGAGCTCTACGTGTCGCCACGCGGCGGCGCTGCTGGCGGCCTACCGCTTGATGTCAGCTGAGTTGGGCACGCAAACGCCTGAGGCGTTCGTCAGAGCGATGCCGGCCTTGCGCGGCCCGGACGTCGTAGACGGCGACAAGCGCGACGAGACGGTCATCCACCTGGTGGGAAGGGTGGGCAGGTGGATGAACATTCCGCTGTACGCCATCTCCTACGACAACATCTGGTCGCCGGCTATCGTCCGGCCGGGTTGGAATCGGTACAAGCTTGCAACGTGCTGCCTCGTATCTTGTCAAACCCAGCCTTGGGGGTCCCCGCATGCCAAGGCAGTCAACACGTTCAACCGTGTCGAGGCGTCGGCGGCTTCGGAGGCGGCGGCGGCTGCTCAAGAGGCGTTGCGATTCGGGCCCAACGGTGTGCTGAACGAAATGGGCGACCCGGATTCCGCCGAGCCAGTGGCCGCCGCTCCCGCCGCCCCACTGATGCCGTCACCGCCTCCGCGCCCCCGTCGTGCCCGGAATATGTTCCCATGCACGGAGGAGGTGGCGCTGTGCAACGCTTATAGCCAATTCGTGGACGCTGCACGGGCGACCAACAACATCTGCCGGTACGATTCAAGGCTTCATGTGGAGGAGAAGTGCACCGTGTGTCAGGAGCCACGAGGCGCCTTGCTGCTGTCGCAGAACATTGCCGTACTCTTCACCGTGAGGGGGCGAATGCAGATCTTGGTCGGAGAGTGGGTGTGCGTCAATGGATACGATTTCTTGTACGACGGGGCGGGCGATGGGCTGTTTGCCGCGACGCAGGAGATGGTCTACACGCGCATCTTCTTGGACCTTGTCCTGGAGCTGTGTGTTATTGCGCGGTCAACCATGGCGGCAGCGTGTCAATACCTGACGGGGCTGTTGAGGAACACAGCCGCTTACGGAGAGGGCGAGCCCGGTCAAGCCCGGCAGCTGCTCTCCGACGCGACCGGCGAGTTTTCGGACACGTTGATCGTACCGGCCGCGGCTTTCAAGTGTCACCACTGTGGCCAGGAGGAGGCGACCGGCGGTCCATTCAACTGCATTGTATGTGACGGACAAATGCTGTCGGTGCTCCAAGCGCACGTCAAGGATATGGTTCGGCCGAGCGGCAACGCGCCGCGTGTTGACTTCTCCATCCTTTTTGCGTGCGCGATTCAGACGTCATCGGTGAGAGAGCTAGTGCGTCGCCACGTCCGAGCCAAGCCGGACGAGACGGTTGAGCTGACCATTGCAGAGTCGCGTGCGTGGCCCCAATTTATAGCTGCCGCAGACGAGCCACCTCCCGCAGCCTCACCACTGCCCACGGCCGACGGGGTGGTGCAGCGTGCGCCCATCGACGACAAGCGAGCGCTCCGGTGGTCAGCTGCCCAAGTCGTCAAGCACATTTTTATGGTACAAGGCCCCGGCGGTCCTGGGGCTCCGGCTGAGCACGTAGTGCCGGACGCCGCTCTCGATCACCCTCCCCACGTTGACGCCGAAGAGGACGGCGGCGGATCCGCAGACGAGTACGAGGACGAGGACCTAATGAGCGTCCAAGAGGACAGCGGCACCGCCGACAACGGCAGCGGCAGCGGCAGCGGCGACGAAAAGACCGACCCAGCCGATTCGGACGCTGGCAGCGAGGCTATGGTTGGCGACGTCCCCGACAACGGCAGTGGGGTGGAGCTGGAGGGCTCCTCCGCGTTTCCAGTCAATGAAACCAGTCCCGCGGAGAGCAGCCCAAGTGCGCCGTCGTATCTCAGCGACGGGGACTCGGCCCTTGAGGACACGTTGCTCCCCGCGTCGCGATCCCCACCTCCTGAGCCATCTGCTGCGGTGTCGGGCTCGTCGGACTCTTCCTCATCCTCTTCATCTCCACCGCCGACAAGACGCCGCGGACGTACCACAGCGGCCACCCGATCGCAGCGCTCTACCCGGCGGTCCAGGCGTCGGTCGGCCAAGAATCCATTGAGTGACGCGTGGCGGCTGGAGGAGGGAGAGTTTGAGGAGGTGCCGGCCGGCGGAATGGCGAGTAATGACCCAGTAGCCGTCGATCGTGCGGATTCGTTGTCGCCTCTGACGCTGCGTCCCATCAGGGTGACAGCTGACGCTGTCACGGCGCCGACCGATGGCGTCGCCACCGTGCTGGCCAAGGTCGGACCGATTCCGCTGCAGATGGAGGACTTCCAATGCGCGCTTCCTAACCAGTGGTTCAACGATGAGCTCGTCAACGCCTACGTTGAGCTGCTTCGTGTCCGCCAGATGAAGTTTGCGTCGTCCGTACGGCCCAAGCCGCGCTACATCTTCTTCAACTCGTTCTTTTACGAGCAGCTCGTCAAGAAGGTCCGCTATGACTACGAAGCGGTGCGGCGCTGGACGGCAAAGGAGGTCGTGCTCAAGGCCCGCAAGATACTTATCCCAGTCAACATCACGGACGCGCACTGGTCCTTGGCGGTGGTTGTCCCGGCGGCGGGTCTGGTCGAGCTGTACGACTCCCTGGGCAACGCGCCCGTGATGATGGGAATGCACATTGCGCGGTGGGCCAAGAAGCAGGCGGCAGAGCACGGGTTGCCCAAGAAGGAGTGGACAGTCGATACGACTCCCTGTCGCGTGCAGGAGAACTAAGATGATTGCGGCGTCTTCATGTGCCGGCATATGGAGCTTATGTCCAAGGGCGAGTCGGCTGTCGGATGGGGCGGGAGCTCGTCGTACCTCCGCCGCCGGATAGCGGCCGAGTTGCTGTGTGGCTCGCTATAGAAGTTATCCTCTGTCTCTCGTTGTTTTCGTGTCGTCGCTTTTTCCCGAATGAACACGAATCAATACGCATCTTTTCTGTTTGCTTCCTAGTAAAACGACGGCTAGGTGGATGGGCAGCACCCTTCTCGACAATGGCATCATTAAGGATGGTGATGAGTGAAACAGATGCGCACTCAAGCCGCATGCACAGAAGAAAAACACGCATAGACTCCTCTACACCCACCTCCATCTCGTCGGCTGCATAGCTTTTGGGCACCTCCCCGGCGGGTAGCCACCGGCCCTTCGGTGGTGCTCCGATTGACGCCGACGACCGCGGTGGGGGGCGCCGCCACGTTTGTCACCATCACCGCTGCTGCGTCGGCCAACTGCTTGTCGGTGCAAGGGAAATGCGCGACCGGCTACTTGCCACACGCCGCCTTCGCCGTGTTTGCGGCAACCGACTGGTCGGCGGCGACTGTCTTGGCGCTGTCGTCGGCGACGGCGGCCGCTGCTAAGCCCGTCACCGCCACTGGCGCCGCTTCGGGGTGCCGGACGTCGGCGGGGGCAGCAAATAGGACTGGAAGATTGCCTTTGGCGGCCGCCCAGTTGTGCAAGGTGTCCGCCTCGTCGGCGGCGGTCAGCCCAGCGAAGACTGCGCGGGGGGTGGTGGTGCCCATGTCCGTCTCCCACAACGCCGCCGCGTCTGAAGGCCGCTTGTCCATCGGGACGGCTGATACGACCGGCAGCTTGCAGTCGTCCGCCTCCGCCTTGTCGGTGGCCTTCGCCTTGTCGGCGTCGGCCGGCCACTGGTCCGTCAGCGAGGTAGATACGACCCGGAGGTTTGGCACCTCCCCCATCCTGGCGGATCCCGGCTGGTAGGCTGCGGCTAGCCTGGCACCGACGGTCGCCACGGCAGGCACGGCCCCCACCGTGGCTACCACCACCTCCCCGTCGGCCGGCAAGGCGTTGGTTGGCGCGGCAGGCAGGACCAACATATGTGACAGAGCAGCTTCCGCCCCGTGCTGGTCCACATCCAGGTGGGCACTGGTCGACATCACGCCCACAGGGGCGGCGGGCGTCCAGGACGCGGCCGTCGCCCCAAACACAGCCTCTTCAGTCTGCTGCTGCATGGTGAGGAAGATGATTGCGATGACGGGCATGTCACTGTCGGCGGCCTCTCCCGTCTTGGTCTGCACCGAAGAAACGCAGCAGCCAAGGCGCGGTAGGCGGCGGCCGGGCTCACGCCAGCAGTGGCGGCGGCGGTCACCGCCACGTCCGCCACCGCTACAGCCGCCATGTGGGCTGGCCGGTCGCCGGTGGGCGCTGTAGAGTGCACCGGCCGCTACCCCTGGGCCGCTTCTCCTATTGAAGATGGTGCCCTTCTCGTCAGAGGTGATGGCTGTGACACCGACGGCGCAGAGAGCGGGCCCCACCTCTATCGACCCCACGACAGCCGCCGCGTCGGCTAGCAACGCATCGGCGGGCGCGGAAAGCGGGACCAAGACTTTCCCATGACTGCCACGCCCGTATCGGCTGCCACTGGCCAGTCTGTCAACGTCCGCCTGCGCGGCCCACCCGCCCGTTGGTGCCACGCTGGAAACCTGGTCAGTCGCGAATGCGCGCCATTTTCCCGAAAGAATCGTTGCGTGATACGTGGAGTCATTAAATAGTTGATAGCCTCATGAATGCAGTAAGTATGTGCGATTTCATTACAGTTCTGCACGAATAACGTACTTAACCGTTGCCACTGAGATCTGGCGGCGACCTCACCTGATTTGTGCTTCTCGCCGTCGCAACCGCCACCATCTGGAAAAGGGCAGTCGACAGCGGCAAGAGAGTGGGGTGAAGAGGCCCCTGTTCATAGCCGTCAGACGGGTGGCCTGTGGACCGCGGATGCTGTGAGGCTGTGGCGTGGTTTGTCGGCAGCCAGGAGATCAGCATCCATTGGCGCTATGAGTCAGCCCGGTCCGTTGAGGGGTCCGATCTTGCGACTCTGGCCGTGAGCCCGATCCCGCATCCCCACTGCTGGACGAAGGGGCGATCCGGAGCCACAAAATATCTGTGTTTGGCAGACAGAGCTTGTCAGCGGCTTCACGGCCTCGAGGCCTGGGTCGTGCAGCCACCGTGCCCTGGATCAGAATGCAGAGGCACCTGACTCTGACGCTTCTCGCGCGACCCTGACCTTCGCGCTGCCTAGCCCTGTCATGAGCGCTTCACTGTTTCCCCCGATAGTGGGTTGCTCCAGCGGGGTCTCAGGGGCCATCTGTCAGCGGGCATGGCACCAGCTCTCTGTCTGTGCGTCGCCGGCAGCCTTCCCTCGAGAGTCATCCATCTGGTTTCCCCACACCGACGGCGCCTTAATTGCTCTCTGTGCCTGTCCCGACCTCCTCTGGCTTGCGCTTTGGCTGCGCAACCCCCGCTGATGATGCGTGGAGGCCACTGTCACTGCGACTGCGTGGGATGCCAGCTGTCGCTGGCGGAGCGCGCTCACCACCGCCCGCATCAAGTTCAATCTGACCGGCGCAGACGAGTTCGCTACCGTCGAGACAAATAAGGTGGCCTACGCCGACGCGTCAGTCGCGCTCGAAGCGCCGCTTAACGTGCCACCGGCAGACGTGGCGGTGTTAGTGGCGTCGGTCGTGATCGCGACCGCCGCCGCCGCCGTCGGCGCCAGCCATCCGCCGCCGACGACGCGGCCGTCGCCAACAAGGAGCCTCGTCTGAGGCGGGGCGCGGGTCCCGTCTCCCGCGCCCGCTGACGTGCGGTAGACAGAGACGGCGGCTGACTGCAGCATCCTGGTCCCGCCCACCGCTCCTGCTGACAAACGATCGGCCAAAGCCGCGGTGGGAACTGCGAAAACGTCTCCTGGACCGCCGCCGCCGCGGTCGGCACCAATCCAACGGCCAATTAACGGGCGACGCGGCCGAGTGCAAGCTGCCGGCCCACTCCACGTCGTCGGCGGGCGTCCGGCCGCGCGTTGGGGCCGTGTTGGCGGTGCTGGACGTGGCAGTGCCCGCCGCCTCAGCCGTCGGCGTGAAGCCATCTGCCACCGAGGAGGCAGTGCCTTCCTAGTCGGGGGAGGTGGACATTCGGCTGGCCGATGCAGTAGTGCTGGTCGTGACGGACGTGGCGGCGACCGCCGCTGTGTCATCGGCGTCCAGCCGATCACGGCCAGCCAGGTGGTTGTCACCAACCAAGGGCAGGCGTCCATGCGCACGCTGCTGGCGTTGGCTGCCGCCCGTACCTGCGCGTTGCCGTCGACGTGACGGTGGTCCTCGGAACGGACCCGGCGGCGAACGGCGCTGCCGTGGTCGGCGACCAGCTACCCACCGCGGACGAGGTGCAAACCAAGTGCTTTTCTGGTGTGACATGGTGGATCCGTTGCCTCTTGATGCCGGAAGAGGCGATGCCGACGCGGCGCCGGCATCCAATGGCTTTGTTTTCGCCACCGTCGCGTCTGTGTTCCCCCCAACCGGCCATGCCGACCTGCAGTTGGACAGGTCGCGCAAGGTGCGCGTTTTCGTGGCGGTGTTCTTGTCAGAGCCAGCGCTCAATGTCTTCAATGGCTGCGACATGGTGGACGTAGAGGTCTTGGCGAGGGCACTCATCGCTGGCGTGCCCAGCGCTTTTTGGCTTGACAACATGGACTGCATATAGGGCGTCGTCTTCTTGTGGCAGTTCTTGCTCTTGTTGAGCGACCATATGGACGCGTCGCCGGCATTGAGCCCTGCCGTTGGAGAGCCCTTGCTCTTCGCCTGCCACACGGACGCACAGGCCCTGATTATTTGGGAGGCCAAGGCGGGCGCGGATGCCAAGGCGTTCAAGGCCAAGTGGTCGGAGGCGTCCGTCGAGAAGCACGCGGCGTGGCTGGCAAGAAAGGGCGTGCGCGACGCGGAGACTCACGTCGTCGCCGTCGGGCCATCCATCGCCCGCGTCATCAAGCAAGCCAACGAGCTCCGCTCCGGCCAGGTATGGCCTGGGCGCAAGGCTGTGCGCGCCTTCCTCGAGGACTCCACCGCGGAGCGGAAGCGGAAGAAGGCCGCGGGAAAGCGTGCTGCTGACAAGGCAGAAGGCAAGACGGGCGGCAAGAAGAAGTGCGGAAAGGACGTGGAGAATGCTGGTAAGAAGAAGGAACGCAAGGCGTGGGACGAGCACGACTGCCGCCACCACTTCCCCGACAACGTCCTGCGGGCACCAGGCGTGTTGACCTTCATGTGCGGATGCGGTTATATCGTTGGCTTTGAGCTACTGCGGGAGACGGAGAGCCCGGCTCACGTCGTTTCGTCGTTGGCCCAACGATTTGTAAAGCTCCCTCGGGTGGTTTATTTTGACACTGCTTGCCAAGCACAGCGCAACGCGCTTCGCCGTGTGCCGTGGCTCCTCCACCAGTCACTTACAGCCTGAATTGTAGACCGCTTCCACCGTGTCGGCCACAACTGCTCCCCGGTCCTTAACGCTGATCAGTACCCGGTGCTCTCCCGGGCACGACACGTCGGGTGCCGAGCTCCAGCACTCCATCAAGAAGAAGGACAAGAACGCCCTCACCTACATGACACAGAGGCGTTTTGTTGTTCGCTCCCGCTATATTGCGGCACACAACAACGTCCGCCTGTCGCAGAGGTGGCAGGCACGCAAGCTCAACGCCGCAGGCCGCCTCCCGGGCGAGGCCAAGACTTCGAAGGAGATCCAGCATCACCCAGTTGAAACGTTCTTCCATTGGAACATTGTGCAGCACTGCGAGCGTGATGGGTGTGCTTGTCGTGAGGGAGACATAGGGCTTGGTGAAGCGTATGCTCTTGAGACCAAGTTGTAGAAACAATGTGTTAAGCAGAGTGTTCAAAATATTCGATTGGCCACAACGCAATAACACCAGCACAGGGACTAGAGGGAGGCATCGGTGCGAGTTCGGAGCAGATGGAGCATTGGAATGCGGTTCCAACTGCTCGATGCTCGGCATGAGCGTTGTTGACGCCGAGCCCACCCTCGCGCGCGCGTCAATAGTAGGCACAGCGCCACAAGCGCGGCCACTGCTGCTGCCGCTGTCGTTCCTCCCGCGTTCCCTCGAGGGGGACCGCAGACCATATGGACGACCGCCGCGTCACACAAGTCTCTCCCGCCAGACGTCGCTATCCCCGAGGCCACGATCGTCACAAACCCGTTGCAATGACCAGGCCCCCCCCACCGCATCATCCGCGTGTAACTATTGAATGGGTAGCATCATCATGGGCAAAGGCACGCCCGGTACAGAAAGCGCCCGACACGGAGCGCGCCTGCAACCGCGTCCGTGTCGACGCTGACCGCTTATTCTCTCAGCGGACCGGCTACCACCCCACGAACCTGTAGCGATACGCGCCAAATCCTGAGCACTACGGGGACCACCCTCACGGACACAAGTAGGACCGGTCGGCTCCAGTGCAGTGGTGACCACTGTTTTTTCAGGAGAGGCTCTCAACGGGTGCTGCTCGCAATTGCCTGGACTGTTCATGGACGAAGGGCCAGCGGCCAACTCAAGTTCTTATTCCGCCGAGGTAGCCGAAACATTCGTCCAACCGTGACGACGCAGAGGACATGCATTGCCGACAGTCGCATATGGCCTGGATCGGCGGCCAAATGGGCCCGTCTGAGCCGATGACGCTGCCGCGCCGGAGGATCTGGTGGGTTCCTTTATGGGCGTAGGAATACCTAGGTTTCTTCGGCACGGCGTCGTCATCTGCGTATACGGGCACCATTGGATGGGCCTGCGAGTACCAACCTCCTGCTATGCGGCAAGGGTTCGGCTTGGTTCGTCCCGCTAAGAGACGCGAACCTCCCAGAGAGCGCCACTGGAAAGTCAGCTTACGCGAACAGCCCAGAGAGCACCACACCACACTGAGCACGCATGGGACAACTGCAGCAATACAGTAGCCGGTACGGGTGCAGGCGTGCTCCCGCAAGAAGGCAGAGGAAAACGGCAGGTGTAAGATACCCATAGCAGCGTCGTCCTGGCCTGCCACGTGACACGCCATCAGCTGGCCGGATCAGCTGGTTGCAAGGTTCACCAGTGAGCTCTGTATTGACCGCAGTAACTGTTCTCGCAACTCAACAATTATTGTCAGTAACTCTGCATCTGTGTTTAGCAGATTGCATATCACCGAGGACCAGATCGGGGATCCGTCTTGAGCGCAGGCTTCATTGGATGAAACGAGAGGAGCCAGAATCTACATCCTACACGCCATTGTCGAAGTTGGGTCCAATTCATGGGCTGGCCGTCGACGGATGCATCCAATGAGCATCAATTCCAGGTCACCCGGGCATCCGTTGACGGTGCTCTACCGCTCCAGCTCCTGTTCTTGACGGTGTTCAGACGCACCCACGCAGCCCGTCTGCTGCACGTCTGTACACCAGTGATCACACTTCAATGGCCAAGGGGGCACGACGCATGTTCGCACTCCTCGGCCGCTCGTGCCACACACGCGCTTCTTCGTGGCACGCGTACAGTGCATCCAAATGGCAGTGTAATCGCAGCAAGAGTGGCGGTCGTCACAGACCGCCACTCTTGCAGCGATTACACTGCGGAGCCCCCCTTTCATAGAGCTGATTTCTCCATGGTCTGTCCCAAAAGTGCGCCCTTTTCGGGTGATGCCTCACCAGGGGGCTCCAAGCGGAGGCCTGCAGGCACTCAAGTTTCTTTCGACGGGCCCCTCCAGGCATCTTTTTGGGCCATGCCCGGATGGATCTCTACACCACCCTCGGATCCTCGGCGGCACTCATCCCGCTCCGCCGCAACACCGGATTGTGACCGCGCGGCCTGTGCCCCGCGGCGCCGTACCGACGTCACGACGGCGGCGCGCGTCCCTCGTCCCTCTGAGGAGGAACCCGATTTTTCGGGCCGTTCGAACTTGCCACCAGCCATGCAGGGGGGGTGATGCTTTCCCCACCCCGCGACCTTGCTACCCCCACCCCGACACCTTGATAAACCCAATATGTTTGCTTGCTATTTCCACCAATCCACCCTGCGACGCTCGCCCCCCCCGCCTGTTGCCCCAAGCCCTCCTTCTCTTCGTACTCCCATCCCTCCTCACTTCGCACCCCCGTCGTCCCCCTGCTTACTACTCCCTCACCCGCGACCGACTCTAGGGCGCCCCGCGTTGCAGTGCGGTAGGTGAGCTGACAGGCGTGGTGGACATTGAGGTGACCGCCGCCATCGTCGAGATCCTTGTCGGCTGACCAGGCGCTGCCGACGAGGCAGTCTTCGTAAGTAACAAGGACGCGGCTGACGGCAAAGTGTGTTTCCCGTCTACCTCACTCGTTAACGCGTTGCCGGTCGACGCGGCGAAGGCGGTGGAGACGGCCCTGAAGACGATAGCTGCCGCCACCGTCGCCGACAAGCCTACCGTGGCCATCCAGACGGTGGCCTTCATGGTGGGAAACGCGGACGACGCCAACCGGCCGGTTTTGGCTGCCGCGACCAGCGAGACTGGGCCCTTCGACACGGCAACGATGGTGATGACGGACGTGAAAGTGACTGCCGCCGCCGCCATTGGCATCAAGACAAGTGCGGCCGACGGGGCGGCGGCCACAAATGAGATGGTCATCGAAACAACCACCGCCCGCACCGTCGTGGCCATGCCGATGTCCAATGACGTGCTCGTGGTCTGAAGGACGGGGAAAGTGGCAGAAGACGAGCTGCTGGTCGCGTCTTCCGAGCTTTCTGACGCGCAGGCGGCCGATGTGGCGGAGGTGATGGCGCTATGGGCCTCGGGCGTTGTTACGACCGCCGCCGCCCCAGTCGTCGCCAAGCCGACGACCGCCGACAAGGCGGCAGTAGATAACAAGGTGGACACCTTCAGCAGCAGCATGCTGGTCCCTTCTTCTTTGAGCGCCAACGCGGAGCTCACCGGCGCCCCAGGCGTGGTGGAATTTGAGCTGGCGCTGACCACCGCCGCCTCGATCAGGGTCAAGCAGTTGCCGCTGACGTGGTGGCGATCTTCTACATGGGCAAGGCTGACGACAGCTAGCCTCCGGTCGTTTTTGCGTCGCCCTCCCGCATGCGGAAGCGCCGGTTGAGGCGCGGGCGATTCACGCGGCGCCGGTGGCCGAAGGGCGTGGTGAACACGACGGCCGCCGCAGCTGAGGGTGCGGGTTGTCTCCAAGCCGACTGCGGCTGGCCATGTGGTAAACCTCAACATGGGAGAGGCTGATGGTAGCAACGTGCGTCTCGTAGTCACAAGCACGCGTCGCCGGCACTGGGAGAATGGTGGGGGGGGGTGCCAATAAGCCCATCCATGATAGAAAGGGTACCGTCTGACTCTCATAGCCCATGACAAAGAGGTAGGAGATAATTTAAGAACAATAGAAACCAACCCGAGGTTCTCGAACAAGGCGTGCGACTGCGTACGCACGTCATCGTCCGCCGCTGCCGCACCATGATGTTCCTTGCATGTGTAGCCAGGGTCAGTGCAATAAAGCAAGTCCCACATACCAACAGCAAGCTCGGCCGCAATCTTGCGGTTGTACCTGCGACACTCGGTGTCGGACTGGCCCTCCGGCACAAAGAGCAGTCCACAGATCATTATGCAAAACGTAGGTCGCGAAAAGCACCCCTCCTTCACGGTCCGCATAAAGCGCTGCGCCTCGAAAATGTTGGCTTGGTTGGGTCGCGGCACGAGCTTGACCACATGCCCTGTCACAATGCGCAAGACCGCCTCCGAGATGTAGGTGGTGACGGGTGGGCGCGCCAAATCGCGCCTGGGCGCCGCCAAAAACTTCGGGTGCTTCAACAGCGCCGTGCGGTCAGTGTCGGGGCAGACCGGAATGAAGGAGGGGTCCATGGTGAGGGGTGAGAAGGACAGAGGGGAGGGCGCGGAAGGCAGGGAAATCAGCTGCCAGGCCAAGTAGAGAACAACGCGACGAGGGGGGAGAGAGAAAAGAGAACCACGTGCAAGGGGGGGGCAGATGGTGCGGGAGAAGGATATGATGCCGCGGAGGAAAGAAGACAGACGGTGGCCTGATGAACTGCCGTGATAACGGCCCTGTGCAGAGGGATGCCTGCGACCACCGCGAGCGCCACCTGCTCACCGACCCCCCCAAACCAGGCTGTGGGACCGGCTCCGAAAAAGGCGGTCAACCGCTTCTGGCATTGCACTCTAGGATCAACGAAAGTTACGTCAGTTCATTCCTTCCATTTATTCAATGCATACGTAGACTGTTGGACTTCGACTACAATGGAAATCGAATCCATTCGCAAATACGAACCGCTTTCTTCGTTGTACTCGTCTTCGTCGCGCACAGCGCGTCCGCCCAACCGCATGTGGTATCTGTTTGTTTGGCACCTTAGCACGGATAGGACTGCTATTCTGCCGTTGTGTTGTCCATTGCATGATGAAGAGCCTGCCATTGCCCAAACACTCAATATACAAGACAACCCAGGAGATCAGGTAAAGAGGAACAAGGTGAACTCGAACACAAAGACAAAGGGAAATACAAGGTCCGCACCTTCAACGACCTTTACCGCCGCGCCCCGGCTTGCGCGGCGACCGACGCACCGGTTTCATCGCTGTCTCTTTGAACGCGGGCTTCGCGAGTGGCGCTCTGCGCACCGACTTGGCAGTCAGCTCGTCCCAAACGGGGGCAGTGCTGCCAGGGCTGGCTCGTGGTCGCTTAGAACCGCGACGCTGGGACGGCTGGTCGCTACCCCCTCCAGTTGCCGCGCTTGCAGAGGCGCCACCATCTTCTCCCGCGGACGCGCTGCCCGTCGCTGCCGGTGGCGACGGGCTCAATGCCGTATTCAAAGCGGCCACTGCCGCCGCAATAAGGACGATTAAGGGCTTCGGCAAGGAGCCCAACGTGGAGGTCGGCGCGAGGCTTCCGCGCTCCGCGGGCGTCGGTGTCGTCGTGGGGCCTTGCTCTTGTGAAGCCGCCGCCGCCGCCTTGGCGGTCACACGCGTTGCCGTCGCGGGTGTCCCTTTTTGCGGCGCTGACTTAGCTGCAGCACGGGTCGACTTCGTCGCCGCTGCGAGCCTTGTCGCGGCTGACGCAGCTTTTGACCACGTCGCCTTGGCGGGAGAACCCCTTGTGGATGGCGCGGGAGTCGGGGGTGCCGTACTCCGTGCCCTTGCCGTTGATCTTGACACAGATGATGGTCTTGGCGGGGGCGCGCTCCTGGGCTTCTTGGCCAGCGACGGCTTTGGCGGCAGCGGCGGCTTCGGCAGCTTCGGCGGCAGCGGTGGCTTGGGCGGCAGCGGCGGCTTGGATGCCGCCCATAGGTTGAGAGCCACCAGTGACTTGGCCGGCGTCGGCTTGGGCTTGAGCGCCAACGTCGATTGGGTCAGTCGCGGCTCCTTCACCGCCCCCGGGGGTTTTGGGGCTGGCGGCGGCTTGGAGGCCCCAGCCGCAGCGGCGGCTGCCAGTTGCCGCGCTGCCATCGACCTCACGGACCGGGTGACACCTCCTGCCAGCGTCCTTGCGGCCGCCCTTGGCCGCAGTGTTGGTGCCGCCCCCGTGGATCGCTGACGCGGCGGTGCGTGTGCATCCGCCTGTGCCGTAGCGCTGCCCTCCTTGACGGCCTATGGCTTCAGCTTGTCTGACAACAGCTCGTCCCGCGGCAGCTCTTTGAGAAGTGGAAACTCGGCGAGAGGAGTGCCAGAGGCCGTAGAGCCGGGAGTCGGGGAGACGGAAACAGGAGTGCCGGGCGGCGGCGTTTGGGGTAGGAGGCGCGAAGGCGCACCGGACGCGGGCGCAGCAGCCAGTCGGGGAAGGCATCTCTTCGAAAGGCATCTTCATGGGCGGCAGCGTGTCGAAGGGCAGTTCGTTGGGTGGCAGCTCATCGGGCGGCAGCTCGGCGGGCGGCAGCTCGTCGGGCGGCAGCTCGTCGGAAGGCGGTGAATTGGCAAGATGATTACCAAGGGCTGGGAAGCCGGGAGTCAAGGACTTGGTAGAAGTGTCGGTCGACGGAGCTGGCAGCTGTACGGGCAAAGGCGCACTAGACGCGAGCGCAGCCGCAGAGCCGGCAGATCCTGTCTGAGAAGGGGTTGGCGACAGAGTTGCTGCGGGCGGCCGCGCTTGGACACCAATGATGGCGAGCACAGCCGGCGACGCCGTGGATGGAGCCGGCGGTCGTCGATGAGACGACGTTGCCGTCGTCGCCGACGGCGTCGCTGTCGACGAGCTCGACTGCGCGTTTCTGCCCCCACTTGACGTCAAAGACGGCACCATACTCGCAGCAACCGCCGACCTGGCGCGACGAGGTGACATCGGCCGAAGTGCCTGAAGCCATGGCAAATTTGCCGTCTCGATCTCCTTCGACGTTCGGGGCAACGCCGACCACGTCGAATTCGGCGCCACCGGTGTGAGCAGCGGCAGTGGCTGAGGACGAGGGGTTGACGCCGGTGGTATTGGCAATGGCAGCCGATAAGTAGAGGGCCGTGCCGCCGCCGGCCGTTGTTTTGTGGGCGCCGCCGCTGCAGCAGGGGCAACAGCAGTGGTCGCCGCCGCGACCCCGCGCGGCGTTGCCGGCCACTTTCTGTACGTCCCTGCCGCCACTATTTCTGCCGGCGACGCCCCTGCCGCCGTCGCGCCTGCTGCCGCCGTCCCTGCCTTCGCCGTCCTCGCTGCCGCCGCCCGTGCCGCCGACGACCAAGGCGCAGCCAACCCAGCCGCCGCCGCCATTAACGCTGCCGACCCCGCCGACTCCGCCGTTCCTGCCGCCGTCCCTGCAACCAGAGTCTTTGCCCCCGCGAGCCGTGTCACCGCCTCCCCCGCCACCACAGCTGCTGATGCCACCGCCTCGGCCGCTGCCGCCTTTGCCGCCCCCGCAGTTTCCGCCGCTGCTCCTGAAGCTGCTGTCCTCACTGCCACCGCCTTTCGTGACTCCGTCGCTGGCGCCGCCGTCTTTGCTGCCCCAGTCTTTGCCGCCGCCGTCTTTGCTGCTGCCGTCCCTGCCGCTGCCGTCTTTGCCACCGCTGTCATTGCCGTCGCCGTCCTTGCCGCCGCCGTCTCTGCTGCCGCTGTCTCTTCCGCCGCCGTCTTTGCTGCCGCCGTGCTTGCCGCCGCCGTACTTGCTGCCGCCGTCCTTGCTGCCGCCGTCCCTGCCGCCGCCGTCTGTGCTGCCGCCGTCTCTGCCGCCGTCGTTCGTGCTGCCGCCGTCTTTGCAGCCACCGTCCTCGCTACCGCCGTCACTGCCGCCGCCGTCACTGCTGCCGCCGTCTTTGCTGCCCCCGTTTTTGTGGCCGCCGTCCTTCCTGCCGTCCCAGCCGCCGCCGTCTTTTCTGCCGCAGTCTTTGCCGCCGCCGTCTTTGCTGCCTCTCTCTTTTCCGCCGCCGTGGTTGCCGCCGCCGTCCCGGCCGCCGTCGCAGTTGCAGCACACGGCTTTGCCGCAGCAGCCTGTGCCTCGGCACCTTCCTGAATCGCGGCCTTGGCCGCCGCCAGGGCCTCACGCACACGCGTCTGGTCGAAAGCCGGACCCGTGGTGAGTCGTTCTCTCGGGGGGCTGGCGGTGGGCCGTCCGTGCCCAACGCCAGTGGCACCTTCTTGTGTTGTCACGCCCGCCGCCGCAGCCGCGGCCAGCGATGGACGGGCGGCTTGGCGAAGCGAAAAGGCCGCATGTGCGGGCGCCGCCGGCTGGACTTGGCCGGTGGGCTGCGACGGCTGGCCTTGGCCTGTACGTGTATCACCGGCGAGGTAGATGTCTCTCATGGGCGCAATCGACACGTCTCGGCGTAGCTGCGTCCTCTGCAGCCGTAGGTTGAACTTTATGAGCGTCGCCTTTGCCGCGGGCTCCCTCTCGACCATCAGCAGCATGTCGGCCACCCTCTCGAGCGCGGGCGCCGAGCGCGTGGCCTGCATTCTCTGCAGGTACACCATCTTCTGGCCGTCGGTCGGGCCCGTAGCCTTGTCAGCCGCCCCCCGTAGCTTGTTGTCCACTTCGACGGCTTGCTGCCACAGCTTGCCTTTGTCCGTCTTCGGCCACCAGTGGCGGCTGACCCGGATCCTGGCGACGGAAGCCCCGCGGCACACGCTCTTGGTCATCTTAGGTGCCAAGTCCCTCATCAGCGTCAGTGGCTTGGATGACCCCGTCAAGAGCTCCATCACCACGTTCTTGGTGGCCTGGCTCGGGATAACCGGCAACGGCGCGGTTACCGTCTCTGGGCAGGTTTCAGCCGACAGGCGGTTAGGGCCGCCCGTTGGAGCCGCCCTCAAAACGACTTCACCGTCCGAGTCAGTAGCCGAGTCGTCGGAACCCTTGTCGCCGTCGGTTCCCCCATCGTCGACGCCCAATTCGCCGCCGCCCGCACCACCTGGGTCACCCGACAACGTCGACGAGGGGGGTGCAAAGCGTGCTGCTCCCACAGTGGAGGGAGCCCCCGTCGTGAGCGGTTTGCTGGAATCCGTCAGATGGGAAGCCGTAGGAGGCAGCCCCCGCGAGCCCGACGTGTTGAGGGACCGACTCTTTTCCACGGCACGCCAGTTTTGTTTTCTCCAGCAAAGTTGTGGACTCGGCAAGCATGCTGTCGGCGCTTTCAATGTAGCGGTAGATCATGTTGAGCACTCGCTTGGCCGGGCTGTCCAGGACGACCTGGTCCTCAAAGATGGGCACCCAAAACACCTTGCCGCTGAGGTCGTAGCCAGACATGTGGAGATGGAAGTTGATCGTCGGGTTGTCGATGGCAAAATGCTCGACCAAGTCGAGCAAGACCTCGATTTTGGCCACCGACGCCGGCGTCATACGGCTGCCGACCAAGCGGTTAATGTTTTTTGTCAGCTCAGCGTGCGTCTCACGCACCGCCTTGGAGACCATTTCGACAACAAGGATGGTCGGGAGCACCAGCCACAGCGCGGTAGCGACGTGGACGGCGACAGGCCAGCGGGCGGCCGTGCGGGGGCCGGTCGATAGAGCACGAGGAGGGTGGAGATAGGAGACGCGGAAGAGCCGGGCGGTGGTGGGCTTGTTGGTGCGGTTGACGCGCATGCAGGGATAAACGCGCAAAAAGAGGGGCCCGAATAAGCCAGGGGGAGGGAGCAGTGTGGCGGGATGGTGATGTTTCACCCCTCGACGTACGGGAGAGGCGGGGGCCGGGTGACGCGGGCGCGCATTTGGCGGCGGGCCGCCGGAGCGAGACGCGACGAGGGCGGTCGGGGAGCTGCACGGTCGCCAGGAAGTGGGAGCGCACACAACGTTGCAGGGAGGGCACCCAGACGGCCGGGAGCGCGCAGCCGGGCCCGCGTGCATCTGAGGAACGAGCATTTGGGGCCACCCATGTGACCCAAGGAAAGCCACCCTCGGCAACAGGTGGTCCGCGAACCACCCATTAAATGTAAGGAGCGCAGTCACAATACTCTGTTACATGTGATGAGGATAATCGTGAGGAGCGATAATAATTGTGGCGAAACCCGGCCAATTTTCTATATCGATGAGTGCCCGTCTAAGGCGTCTGAGAAGGGGGTGATCCAGGCACGTGATTGGCCGTAGCAGTGGCACGGACGTCAATCGGCAGTGGACGCGGCGTGCCGGCAGGCGCTGAGGACACGGAGATGAGGCCAATGGAGCCCTTATACCCAGATGACGACGCCTTGCCGGCGGAACCTTGGTATTCCTACGCCCCCACGTCAGCCGGCTTGTCTGTTGGAATGTGGGTAATTGCGCTCACCCAACCGCCCTGTACTTGTGATGAGATTTGGGACTTTGGGTTGGGACTGCTGGCGGCGATCGGGACAGTGGCTTGTCGGTCGAGGCCTGTGGCGGTTGTGGAGGCGCCCGGTGCGCAGGCGTGGCGACTGACACGCGCCGAGGGGCGGCAGCAGACGGTGCGCGACCGCTGTCGGGGCGGGTCGGGCGAGTGGC
>ENA-ORXT01002766-ORXT01002766.1-marine-metagenome-genome-assembly--contig:-NODE-2766-length-20372-cov-10.541710_pt1 | contig 20372 bp, 27 predicted proteins | sample MGYA00237868_ERZ511482 | MGnify/ENA metagenome assembly ERZ511482
TTTTCATTTCGCATGTACACACCAACCCCAGCGACGGCGGCGCCACCGTTCCGGCTTCCTCCGGCGCGCCATGCCGCCTGCTGTCGTGCGTGCACCCGCTGTGTCCCTACGCGGCGATGCACGCACACAAAGACCACACACACAGCAAGTCAATCAAGCGACAGCGCACCCCACACAAAGCACGTACCCGTCCGTCTCGCCCACATCAACCGTCCAGGCGCACCACTGTCCACAGCACCCGCACACCCCCTCCAAGGCGGCACCCCGTGCACTCAAACGCGCCCTCCAGACCCAGGAGCGGCGCGCACGCCACCCGACGGCGTGCAACGTGTTGCTGCACGCAGTCCGCCGCCGTCGCCGGCGCCACTGCCCCAATCCCCGACCTATTGTTGGACGGGGAGTTCACCGGGGGGGTCAAAAACAGGCACAGACCATAGGAATACAAAGAAAAAAGTACAGACCAAGGGATGCAGTGAAAAAGCAAGCGAACACCATCACCAAACACAGCACGTCAGTTCCTTTTCATTTCGCATGTACACACCAACCCCAGCGACGGCGGCGCCACCGTTCCGGCTTCCTCCGGCGCGCCATGCCGCCTGCTGTCGTGCGTGCACCCGCTGTGTCCCTACACGGCGATCCACGCACACAAAGACCACACACACAGCAAGTCAATTAAGCGACAGTGCACCCCACACAAAGCACGTACCCGTCCGTCTCGCCCACATCAACCGTCCAGGCGCACCGCTGTCCACAGCACCCGCCACGCCCCCTCCAAGACGGCGTTTCGTCCACTGAGACGCGCCTACCAGAACCAGGAGCGGCGCGCACGCCACCCGACGGCGTGCAACGTGTTGCTGCACGCAATCCGCCGCCGTCGCCGGCGCCACTGCCCCAACCACCGACCTATTGTTGGTTGGGCAGCTCACTGGGGGAGTGAAAATGAGGCCCCGACGTTCGGAACACGGAAAATTGGACAAAGGACAACGAGCGGTGTGAAGCAGCGAGCGGGCTTCCCCGCCACGGGCCTCGTGTCAGTGCATTCTTCGTGGTTCGTCTTGAATGATCTGGGTCATTGCGTACAACCCGCCGTTGCGAATGAGACGCAAAGAGACGACATCCTGTTGAGCTGTGGCAACAATGTAGGCGTGCGAGTAAACATACCTTCGAGAAGTGAACAGAGAGGCCCTCATTGCTCCGACGCAGCTCCAAGATGTACTGTTTCACCGCCGTTAGTGCGGCAATGTTGGTCAGCTTTGACTCGGAGGCGCAAGTCGTGAGGATCTCCATCAGTGCTTCGGTCGTGACTGTTTCAGCAGTCAGAGAGGACCCACTAAAGTAGTAAGGCTCGTCGAAGAAGGCCTTAAAAGTAGAGCGCACCTGGGCAGCGAGCTCACCAGTGGAGATGTTTGCAAACCTCATACCTGCGGTGCGAAGCTGCATGCCCGTGCGCCCCGAAAAATAGTTGCACGAGCCATAAATCTCGGTGTTGGCCCCCATGCGCGTTGCGCGCATCTTGACCTCCCCGAGCACGTCCTTCATAGACTTGCGCTTGGCGGGGCTATACTTGGGCTGCTGTAAAGCCCGGAAGGCCCCGTCAAATGTGGCCAAAGCAGCCGCCCGGGCCTCCTCCACCGTAGAACCTGCCACGCTCCCAGCCGACATGATGCCCACCGGCGGGGCCGACACGTCCCGTCCGCCGTGCATGCTTCGATCGGCCGCCATGGCACCGGCGATTCGAGCGCCCCCGACCGAGGCCCCAGCATCCTTGGCAGCAGCGATGGCGGCGTCGGCGCGGCGAGCACGGGGCTGGGCCGCCGCCCCGCCGAGGCCCCACTCGTCGACGATCGTGGCTTGGGCGACGTGCATAGCCAACGTGCTCGGGACCGGGCCAGCAGGGGCCTCTGCAAGGGCCTTCTTTCCGGCAGCCCGCTTGAGCTTCTTCTGGCGCACTGTCGGCGGGCGCTCGGCCATGTCCTCAAGCACACGCGACTGCATGTCGGACACCGAATGTTGGAGGCAAACAAATACCGCCGCTTTGCCGGATTTGTCGGGTATCTTGGATACCTGCATGTCACAGGTGTGACCACGCTCATGGCAGGTCTCACAGGACACCATACAGGTCGTGCAGGTATCTTGGCCGCATTCGCATAGGTATACCCCTGTCAGCACGAGCGGGCAAACGTCGGCTCTGTGATCTGCGAGGCGGCACGCGCTGCAACGCCTGATCGCTTTGGGCGACGATCCTGCCTCGGAGAAGAACAAGAAAGGGCATGCAGTGATGATAACAAACACGCCCCCAAAATCAAAGACAGCGCCATGTGCAATAGTCAGAATAATGCTGGTCATCGGAGGCACATGAAACAGGCCAATTGATGAACTGGTTGGTATGGCAAGAGTATCATCAGTGCGTACCTGCAGGGCTCGCCGGGTTCGACGAGGGGCTCCCGCTGCTCGACGGCGACGAGCGCGCGGCCACCGGCGAGTCAACCTCCATGATGATGTGCTCGACTAAGCACCCACCAGCGCGGCAGGTCGTACGTGGCAACCGGGCCGTAACTGGCGGCTGTGGCGTCGAAGAGGAAGCTCGTAATGATGATGGATCCAACGACGGTGGGGTCGACGACGATGAGACTCTCGTGGAACCCTCTCCCCCGTCTGAGAGCCTGGGAGGCACAAAAAGGGCAGTTTTCCGGCCCAGAAAAGGGCGGTTCATTGGCAACGCTGCCAGGCGGTACTGCTCGAGCCGTAATTAACAACGACGCGGGGACTTCTTTCAAGATGTGCATGCCACATCCATATAAGTGCCTTCCTTTTTCGCTAATGATTCGAAGCATTTTCAGTTAAGATTCATTGGGTGTTCCCGTCACCCAGAACCGTTCCGGGGCCATGAGGACAAAATTGGGGGATCAGCAATACTGTGAAGGGGATGCCAGTGAGTTCTTACAGTCGAAAATGTGCGGATTTGCTGCCATCGTGCGCCCACGCTTGAAGAGCATCTTCACAAAGGGAGGCCTTCGTAAATACCATGCACACACATCGTTTGGACTTTGATTGCAGCCGTGATGGAAAGAAGGGGGGCTACTACATGTCTGGCCAAATATTTTAGAAGGTCAATCGAGGGGTCTCGTCGGCCAATTGGGGCACAGCAACAAAACGAAGTTTTTCCAATGTTTGTGTCCGCACGTGGGCAGGCGGCAGCTTTTTGGCGCCAACCTGGACGAGGGGAAGAGAATATCCGCATGATTGCCGTGATGTCCTACTACTCATATAAGCGGATGAGAGAGCTCATCACTCCTCCAGTGCATGCTCTGCTGCAAGTATTCAAATTATTTGCAGTGTTGTGCTCGTGTTGTAGGTCCTTTTCATGAGGCACACCCCTGCGGTGGGAAGTGAACTCCAATATTCCCATTGGCTGGGAAGTGGCGACTTCCCAGGGTACCCTTCCTTGGCTGAATGAGGTGTAACGCTCGTTCCCAGAAATTGAAGTACATAGTACTTCGATAGTTCTGTACACCTGCTTCATGCAGGATCTATTTCTTTCGAGAAATACAGACTGTTGGGGAGCTCTCATCGTGCCAAGTTCGCTGCGCAGCTGGTGGCCGTGACATGCTGTCGTGGGCATGTCTGGCGCTTCCGGTTCGAGATGAACTCCCGCCATCGAAGTTTTTTGGTAGCTTGGTCTTCGCGCGTCTGGTTGGTGCCACGCCGCAGAGCCCAACGATGGCGCTTCTCTTGTTTTCAGAGAGCGGTAAGAGTGGTTCGCGCCCATTTTTGGGTCGTAGGTCCACGGTTGTCGCGCAGTTTTGAGTCCTACAATGATAAATAGTGACTCAAAAGCAGGTCAGCGCTTCTGGCGCGCGTCGCCGACCACCGTAGAGGTCACCCGTACAGCGTCGGTCCCTTGCTTCCAGGACTTTGCTGTGACCCTGCGGCCTCTTTGCTTGCCCCTACAGACCATGGACGCGGCGCTCCTGCTGCATGCCGTTGATGATGCCGCGGGTGGCCTGCAGCACGCGGCTGATGTGGACACTGACGATGAGAGCAACGAGGTTGAGGACTTCGGCCCTGGTGCTATCGATTTCGCTCGTATGCCGCCCGCAGGCGTCCCGGAGGTGGGACCACTTGCTTTTGAGAAAGAGAGCGCAGCAAGGGCGGCCCGACGGGCTTCGCCTAGTAGCGCCGCTTCTAGTGCACTGGGCTCGCACACGTGGAGCGCTATTGAGAGTGCCACCTCCGCTTCATCCGATTTCTTGCCCTTGCTTACGGTGTGGTCGACGACGCCGGGGGCGGGGACCTGGCGGCACAGGGCAAGCGTATGGCCGTGACGTTGGACGGTGCGCTTCCTTTCCGCCTTCATCGTTGCTTGGCGTTGTTGCGGGAGGGGGGGCGCAAGCACCTTGTCGGTGGACGGATCGTTCCTTTGGCGATGATGTCCGTGCGCAACATTGCTTCGTCGCTGGGCTACTTTTTTGCTTTCTCCACCCGTGATTTTGCGGGGAAGACGCCTTATGTGGCTGGCTGTGGCGACCGCGACGAGCCGTACAAGGCGTTGCCGCTGGCTGACCGCACACCCGCTCAGGTCGCCAACGGCGAAACGCATTGCGGCTGCCCGCTCAAGTCCCAGGTCGTCGCTGGATGGCTCCAAGGCTCGAAGAAGCAGGCGACCAGATTGGGTGAGGCATCGGCCCAGACCCCCCTTGTGACGGCGGACAACATGGCTGTGGCGTGCGACTTGGCGACGGACGGGGTCGACATTGATGATTTTGACGAGCCGCTCACCGCGCTGCAGTACGAGCGTCTCACCGTGTACGTTATCATGGTGTTCAGCTTCTGCACAATGTTGCGCCCTGAAAACCTTTTGAAGCTCACGGCGCGGGACGTCTTCTTCCCTCCAGACTTCGGGGAAAACGCGGCATTTTTACAAGAACACGGCTGCCCTAGGTGGGTCAAGGTACGCTATTCGCAGTTGAAGACCAACGTTGCGGGAACTGCGCCCGCTCCGGCCTACTACGTTTGGTCTTCAGATGCCACCGACGAGGAGACGTGCGCCTCACCGGAGAACGACTCTGCGAGTGTGTGTGTCCGTTGCCCAGAGCTTTGGTGCGACCTGCCCTACTTTGTGTACCTCTTTGTGCAACTTCGGGCAGAGGACCCGTGCTTTGACATGACCGCCTCGGTGCCCTGCTTTGTGGTGCCTGTTGCCGGTAATCCTGGCGGGGTGGGTGCTATGGGCAACATCCCAGTGACGAAGGCATGGTGGCAGCAGCGGCTTTCGTCTTTCGTCTTGGTATTTGACCCATTGCTGAGCGCGCGTGGGGTGGGTGGTCTCTACGGGTTTCGCCGGGGGGCGACGCAGTTTTGGTTGAGTTACACGGGGAACGTGGAGATGGTCATGCGGATGGGAGTATGGAAGCCCAACTCCACGCGCTTCCTTTTTTATGTTCTCAACTACCGCTGCAGGGGGACGTTTAGAGCCCGCATCGTAGATTACTATCGAGCGGACCGGCAGGACCTGGTGGAGCGTCTCGAGGAGATGGTGAGCGGGTTCAGGGAGTGGTTTGAGACACGCTTGTTTGACTTGTACGAGGAGAGGCAGGGAAACTTCTTTGCGGGGGGCTTTGCGGTTTAAGTGGCGACCAAGGTGATGACCATGGTTGATGTGCTCCTGCGGACGCACGCCGGCATGGTTGAGGGGGGTGTTGCATAGTTATTCTCTACTTTAAGAAGGTTCTATCCTCCCTCACTTCTCACCGCTCGAAGTGTACACGCCCGACACCGAAAACAGGGGTCCGTATGCAAAGATGAATGAACAGACGCCAGAACCAGAGCCTCTCAATGGGGACTGCGTCCGGATGCTTTCGCTTTGAGCGCACACCCACAGCACCCTCCGCCGCAGGGCGTGGTGGACGATCACACAGGAAGCGACTCGGAGTCTACTACCCGCACTTCCACTTCGCTTCCGATACCCCCCCCACATACTTGGCGCCGCGCGCGAAAACGCGGCCACCAACAGATGCAGCCGCGCCGAATGAGGTGTACAACGTCTTCCGCGGCGCCGTGAGTAGCCGCGACGGCTAGCCGATACGGCGGCGGCAGCGGCAGAGGCAGAGACCAACTCTCGTACGCTGGTGTGCTTGTAGCATGGATGCCGCCTGTCATGGCGCCCGTGGCGGCGACGTCAACCACCCACGGCGGCTATGGAGACGACTGGCCGCCGCCCAGAATGTTATCGGTGGTGGCTAAAGTATAGAAGACCACCCGGCACCCTCGAGCCGGCGCTGTGGTGAGGGTAAGGCTGCTGCCTGCGTCACGGTCTCCGTCTGAGAGCTGCGCCAACATCCACGCCACCGCCGCCACTGCCGCCAGCTCCGAATTCATGACACCTTCTAAGACGCCCCCCCCCCGCCCCCTTCCCCCCGGCGGTGCCTCGCACTTGAGAAATGTCTAGGATTGTCCGCGTGACCGCTTTCACAGCCTTCAACGACTCAACCATCACGGAAACATTCCTGGCAGCCGCCGACCCCGCAGTCGCCGCTGCTCCCCCCGCCGCACTGACGGTGGTAGTGACGCTGCCGCCATTGATGAATGCCCGGGAGCTGGGAACCGGCTGCGGCGGGGGCGACCAGAGGTGGCAGACCACGCTCTACGCACAGCAGCCCTTTTGCGCGACGAACGCAGCCACCACCACTTGCCCCGCTGCAATAAGAAGCGCTGTCGTTCCTGTGCTGGGTGTGACACGAGGGAGTTGAGTCCAAGGCAGTGTCTGTTGAAGCTGTCTACGAAGAGGTCCGCAGCGGCGAGGAGAGTGGGGAGGGAGGGACACGCCCAATGGGGATGCGTCAGTATCGGCGGCGGAACCCCCGACGGTGCATACGATAAGCGTGTCGGCAGCGCGGTTTCTTGCGTAGCGCGCAATAAGTACGCTCCCCCTGAGAGGGTGGCCATGTAAACGCAAAGAACGCACCGGCCATGTACCATGGAGCGGTTGAGCCGGGGGCGCGACGCCGCCCGCAAGCATATGCCGCCGTTGCCGTCGTGGCGGCCGCAATCGCATGCCCAGAGTCCGGCTGGTGTGGAGGGCGCGGCGGCGACGGTCCCGACGCTCGGTGCTGCTGTTTGGGGAACACGAGGCCGACATAAAGGCAGCAGCTGCGGCACCGGAAGCCCCCCAAGCATCCCGCGACCACTTGTGGTGGCGGCAGCGTCCTTAGCATTGTGAAGTCCTTTCCAACCCCCCACCGGCGAGTCGACGTCGCTGTCTGGTCCGGCGGCGTGGCCACCGCCACCCACGCAGCTGCGAGCGTCTACGGCGCCCCCCAACACCGCCCTTATTTCACTGTCAGCCCACACTCGTGGCATTTCGGACGCGTCGAGGAGGAGGCTCCCGTGCCACCTGACCCACAACGGCAGTGATGTCCCTCTCAACGACACGGCAGCCGGAATCCCCGGTACGGTGGGGATAGGCAACTCGGCCGAGGACGGAGAGGTGCCGGCCAGCGGTCGCGCGCGGGGTCGGAACCGTCCCCCGCACGCTCATTGGGAGAAGATGGTACCACTCAAGGCGCCGGAGGAGCACCCGTAAAGAGCGGTGGCGGTAGAGGCGGCCACCGCAGAGAAATCAGCAAAGAAAATACAGCGGGTGGCGGACGGCAGTGTCACAATACAGGCATACGCGGGGTTGGAAGCGTTGGAAGCGGCGGCGGTGGCGGCGGCGGCATCCGTGCCCTCGCGTCGCTGCCGCCGCTTGCGTGAGGCAGTGGATCCCCCCTCCTCCTCCACGCCCGCCTCGGCACGGGCCCCCCGGTGGGCATAACTCGTCACAGACCGTTGCAGACAGCAGGCACTTGGTGGCGGCCGAGCCGCGTGTCGTGGTGACGGCCAACAGGAGGTAGCGCTCGCGGAGCCTGGCAGAAAGGGTGCCAGCGCGCGGCTGGGGCTGTTGGAGGGGCGCCGTACCCACGGAGTTCGTGAGTATGCTGCTGCGTGGAAGAGATGAGGGCGCCCGCAGTAGAGGCGGGGGCGGGGGGGGAGCCACGACGCGCGGGGAGGCAGTCACGGCAGCGGCGTCACCCCAGCAGCCGCCGCTGCCGCTGCGTTCGTCACCGCCACCGCACTGAGCCGCCACTGCGGCCACTGCCGCCGGGAGCTCGCAGCCCCCCTGAACTCCAGACGTGAGCTCGAATCGAGGGGCTACGGCAGGGAGCCACACGATCACTAAGCGCTCCCACATGTCCGCTGCCGCTGCCGAGATCGTTCCCCCCCGCCCTGGCCGCCGGCAGCAGCGGCAGCAGCAGCAACGATAGCCACAGGATGCCCCTCCCAAGTGATGCCCGCCACGCGGGGGCCCACGGTGAGCATCTGCGGCGCCTCGCTTCCACACGTCTGAGACGTGGCGGAGCGGGCAAAGCCGCGGCGGTTGGCGTTGTGGGCATAGAGGGCAGCGATGCGGCAGGCACCGACTTGGGAGCCCCCTTTCGTGCCGGGCCTCGTGGCGCGCTAGTGCCCGCACGACCGACTAGCCACGTGCCTCCAGCGGCGCGGTGATGCGGAGTGCGCTAAACGGCGCAGCACCGCGCTGCTGATCGTCGTCCCCGCGCCGATGGCGGCCGTCACCGCGCCGCCGGCTGCCGTCGCAGCTCTGCTCGGGTCCGGGCGGCGAGCCAAGCGCAGGCCTTGCGTCTTGGCGTGTTTATTACGAAGGCACGACAGCTGGTGGCATCAGGAAGCAGCCAAGGCGGGCGCCATCCATGGCTCATTCCCAGGTGTAGAGCAGAGGCCCGACATCGTGAGCAGCAATCCGCACAATCAGAGGCTGGGAAATGTCCTACTCTGGAAAGCGGCACGCTATTGGAGGGAGCCGCCGGCTTACATTTTCATTTGCTTTGTCGTCTTGTGCGGTTCCCCCCCCGAAGCGGTTCACATGCAGCAGCAATTTTCTCCTGTTTCCACTCCACTCCTCAACAAGATGACGCGGGGCGGCCGAAGGCCGAGCACGAGCTCGCTTTCCCCCGAGGAGCAGGCTGAGCTGAAGATGGCCCGTAATACGGCGTCAAAGCGCGCGTCGCGCGCGCGCGAAGCAGCCGAGAGGTGAACACGTCGTCTGGATCACGGTGGCATCTTTCTTTCCGTGACAGGCGCCACCCCCCCCCCTCCCCGCCCCCCCGCCTCTTTTCTGAGCCTTCCCGCAGGATCTGAGTCCCAACCTGCCCTTGTTGGTGACGGCGCCTTTTTTCCCTTCGTTAACGACTACATGGACATCTTTGGCGCTGAGCGCCGCGAACTCGATCGCATTGTCGTCCGGTGCTGCCACGAGTACTTGGCGCAAGCCAGGGGGGCGGATCTTCTGTGGGCATCATCTTCGGCTGTTGGAGGGCCTTTGCGAACCGCGCAGGTCGCCCTCTCTACGGGCGGCCGTGGATTTGAAGTTTTTAGGACCGGTGTGACGGTGTCGACGATGGCCCGCGCGCTGGTTGAGCTCCGTGGCGTCGTGGCCGCCGGGCTGCCCAGCACCATTTTCAACTCGACGGCCGTTTCAACCATTGTGCGCTTCGGTCAGAAGGGGGATTACGGTCGAGCAATGCTGTCGCTGTCGATGGAGGCGCTCTCGTCTATTGGAGGAGCATCTGCGTTGGCGGAGGTCCTCGAGGCGTTTGCGTCACTTTGTCGGCTTTTATCGTCGGCTTTCGGGCTCAACTATGCACCCTTCAAGCCGATTGCACTCATCTCTTCCCCTGGCGCAGCCGAGCAACGGCCACACACCGATGGTTGCCCACCCTCGCTCGTTATGGACCCACCTCGCATGCTGGGCGCGTTTCTTGCCATTGAGCCCAGCATACATCTCCCGGCATGGCCGAGGTCCCACGTAGCGGTGCAAGGCGAGGCCAAGACGGGCGGGGGGATTGGTGCGGTTGTCCATCTGAGTGTGTGTGAGCTTCTGGTGTTCAGAGGGGACACAGCGCACTGTGGTACCTCGAACCCGTCTGCGTCCGCGCACCACCAGCTTCATTCCTACATCATCAGCAATGCACGCCGCAGCACGTTTGACGTGGAGCTCACGTACCCACTTCCCAAGTGGTCGCTCCCCCTCCCCAAGCCGCGGCGTCGCCGCTCCAGCCCATGGGCTGCCTAGGACGCAAGAAGCTGCCGCCAGATTGTAAGACGGGGAGAGCCGGTGTGACGGAAAGTGCGGTGGCGGGTCATCTTTCGTGTTTATTCATTCTACAGAGAGGGTAGAAACGAGGTTGTGGGCGCGTGGTTTGGCGCGTGGCCGCTGCACTCTCCCCCTCGTTCGTACCCCTCCCTCTCCGCGTCCTGTCGTTTTCCCCTGGCCCGCACATATAGTTTCCGCAGTGAGTCGGGTTGGGCGCCTCTCGAGCACACACGCGCGGCCTTCCCCTCGTAGGACCGCACGCCCACCGCACATCTAGCAGGGCAGTGAGGGGGAGAGCCGGTAGGAAAAAAATCTGCCCCGAGACGAAGGCGCTGCAGCGGCAGATTCGAGTGCGGAAGCTGGGGACGGCGGTCAGTCAGACCCCCCGACAATACCGGCGGCGACCGCGGCGGCGGCCACGTCCACCGGTAGCGCCGGCGGGCTGGGGCCGCCTCAGGCGGCGGGCCGGAGCGGCCGCCGGCCAATGTGCGGCCGTTGCCCCGGCCGCCCGCCGCCGACGGGTCGCGGGGATTTCAGCGGCGGCGGGCCCGCGCCTTCGGCGGTGCCGCGGCCATTATCGACGCCGCTGCGGCGGGTGTGGCGCCGCTTTCGGTGCACGGCGTCGATGGGACTGCCGCGGCCGCCTGCGCGGCAGACCTCGGCGGTGGCGGCGGCGGCGGCGGCGGCGCCGGCGATGCGGCCGCCGGCGACGTGGCCGCCGGCGCGGGCGCCACCGCCGCCCGGCGAGGGGATCCGCCGCGAAAGCCGACCGCCGCCCGCGACACGGCGTGGGCGCAGCGGGACGAAGATTTTGCCGACCCAGACTTTGAAAGCCGCTACCCGGGGTGGGCGGCGCCGTCGGCCGCGGCGGGGCAGGCGCCGCCCTCAGTCCCTGGGCGCGTCCATGGTGGCGCCATTGGGCGGCCGCACCTGCACAGTTTCGAGGCAGCGACGGCAGCGGTGGCTGCGGGAACAGCCGCTGCCGCCAGCGCCGCCGCCCACGCGCAGCAGCAACATCATTCGGCCGTGTCGGCCGGGCCGATTCGCCGCTGCTGCCGCCAACGCCACCGCGAGAGCCGCCCTCGACATCGCGCCATCCACGTCACCACTCGGCGCCACCGAATACTTAGCAGTGGCCGACGCTGGGGTGGCGGGGAAGCCCCTCTCCCGGGAAGGCGTTGTGAGAAGCAGGGCGGGACGCTGAACTGGGATTACCTTGCGGCTCGGGCACCTGCGAGCTTCCTGAAACTCGCTGTTGCCCTTCCGGCTGGTGCACGCGCCATCACTGACGCCGTCTGAGTACAGGGGGCAAGCGGCAGCCGCCCGATGTCTTCGCCGCCGCAGTCGCACCACCGCCGGCGCGCCTGTCGCGCGGCGTACATGTGCCGTATTTTTGCATGCTGCCGCCCCTGCCCGACCAGGCAGTGGTGGTGTCGACCTCGTCGCTTGCTTCAACTGTAAGCCCAGATCGAGAAAGCCTAATTCCAGTTCAGAGAACGACTTAATCGTGTCTGTTTTCCGAGCAGGACACATACGTGAATGCTGCCGAGATTGAATTGCTACTGCGGTATCTGCCAGTTCCAAAAGAAAGAGAAAGTCTTGCTACACTTTCTACATGTGCCAATTTTCCCTCTCAGTCATCCACTTCGCCCAGCCAGGTTCGAAACCGCCTGGTGCGCCTACAGACTGGCGGTTACCTTCTAGGAAGCGCCTTCCATGCTAGCAGCTGCCAATGCTATTCTTGCCAACGCTCGTGGTGCGGCATGCGCGGGCATGGTCTGTGAAAACAACCTCCAGTCAAAATAAAAAAAGAACTGGCGCCGGTCATCCCGGCCGCCCTGTCACCAACTATCTATCCGCCAGGTCAGACCAAAGAAACAGTCGCCGTCGCCAGCATCGTCACACCTCCGTCCCCCCTCTTCAACGCGGCTAGAGCGAAGCTGGCCGCGAGCCGTTCTCTGCCGCCGACTCGGCGCGCGCCGATGCCCACCGCCCGCACCCGGACCAGAGGCACCAGTAGCATCATACCGCCCCTGTCCAGACACTACCCCCCCAACGTCCCCGTCCCGCACCCCTCGCGCTCGTCAACGGCCGAGGCAGCCTGTTTGGCCACCTCGGCGCGGCACTCAGGCCGCGCGACCCCTGAAGAAGCTGAAACGACAATCAATTCGCCTCTGGCGGCGCCGCCGCGCGCCTCTCCGTGGCACTCACAGCGTTGGAGGTGGCGCGCCACCCCAGTGCCTTCCCGATCAGCCGCCGCCGCGGAGGGAAGTCTGCGAGGGTCGTGGTCGGCGACTGGCACCAACACGTGGCCAGGGCACCGCCGGCCGGAGGCGGTGACTGCTCCGCCATGCGCTTGACGCAGCGCCGGAAGCCGCTGCCATCCCGCAAGTCGCCGATTGGCTCAGAGTCGGACCCACAGACAAACAAAGCGCCTCTGCGCAGTACTCTTCCACACGCATCACGCGCGTCAGCGACCGACGCCGCCGACCCGCCCGCCTTGCGGCGGCTCGCGGTCCGTGCGACCGCCAGAACCACCGACACGCCGACCGCGTCGACGTTCGCGGTGGCGCCGCGCGCCGGAGCTGGGTGGTGACGGCGGTGGAATTGGCCGGCAACACAGGGGAACGGGCGCGTGGCGCCGCCACCAGAGGGGGAAAGGTCGAGTGTGCTGGTTGGCGGCGGGCGGCACCGACACAGCGCTAGTGGGCTGCCGGACGTGGGCAGTGGATTCTTCGCCACGCGCTCGGCGCAACGTCGGTGGCCGTCGCCAACGCGCGAGTCGCCGCCAGAGGCAGCGTCGGACCCCCCCTCTGAAACCAGCACCCCCGAAACGTCTCCTCCCGCGCCCTCCGCACGCCTCGGCAGTCGACGCAGCAGGTCCTCTGCAGTTCGCGCGGCCTGCGGGCCGTGCGGCCGCCCAAGCCGCCGAGACGCCGTCCACGTCGCCATCCGCAGCTCAGCCGCGCCTGTCATCCCAGTGGAAACAGCGGTGCAGGTGGCGCACCACCGCGGCGCGGTAGCCCTGCGCCGCCGCCGTGGAGAAAAGGCAGTAGTGGTAGTCGGTTGGAACCGGCGCCGTCACGGCGCCGGCGGGCTGCCGGACATTGGCGTTGGGTGCTTCGCGACGCGTTCGGCGCAGCGGCGATGGCCGCCGCCATTTTGCGGGCCGCTGCCTGGCACGAGCTCGTAAGAAACGACATAAGCTGGTGCCGGCAGTTGCGCAGCTTCTCCAGTTAGGCGAAGACGTCGGAGGAAACTCCGGTGTCGGGTCACGACGTATGAGAATGGCGCAAAGGACGTTGGGTGAGTGGGAGAAACTCAAGAAGAGCGACGCTGCATTTTTCGAGTCAATGAGAACGAAAAAAAAGGAGTAGGGACTTATGTCTGGTTTTGATGCGACCCGATTTCACTGTCAAGAAGCTTGAAGCAAGCATTACGAATGACTCCAGACCCTGCGATTAGAAATGTGGTACCACGGTGTACAGGGCAACGGCCATCTACCCCTTGACGCGAGCGTCACTGCACCACTTGCCGCAGCACGAGTTTTACGTCGTGGGCGAATCTGTGTTACGGAGCATAGCACCCCAGTATAACGACCCTCTCCTGACATATCTGGTCAGGCCTTCTTAATTCTGAGTCGAAGCAGACGCAACGTTTGAAACCGGGAGGATTGAAAACCACTTATCGCATTCTCCTTGATTCGAACCCACGACCACGGAGCTGGGCATTTCCGCACTACGCCACCAGGACCTGTGATGCCAAGTAGGTTCATGTGAAACTCGAAGGCACCATTTTTTGAGACATACCGGGTTTCATTTCCGTCATGAAGAAGCTCCCAGCTCCGCCTGAGAGGCCGCGTCATTAGGACCTATGATCTTCCTGGGCTTTGTTACCGCCCGTTGCACGTGGCACCTCGAACGTCTTTTGTCAGTACAGCAGTCGTGCTCTCGGCAGTTTCGATGCTCACTCCCGTGCAGATCACACCCGGCGCCTCCGCCGGAGATCTCTCCAAATTCGTGGGAATCACCCATGATGGCGCCGATGTGATCATGGACCACTCCTCTCTGAGGCGTTCGCGGGCATCTTGCGAACGGAATAGAGCGTTTCCACCACTTTCTCTGACAGTAGCATGCCAATGGCAGATGCGCTGCTCTGACGCCTGCGAACAATGGTCAGCCTTCCCACTCACGCCTGGATGAAGGTCTCTTTTCACGCAAAAACCTGCTTTCACTTAGCCAGAAAGAAAACTGCAAGTAAAACACGCATGGCACCCAGGGGTTGTCAGAATACGGTATTTTGGCCGTATCCGGGCCAGAATACGGATATAATCCGGAATATGTCGCAGAATATTCGTCCATGATTGTCCATTGAAGAAACAAATACCAACTACGGGAAGCTCTGGACGTCGCTATGTCAATATCCCGAGCTGCTGGCGCAAATAGATGTCGAATATTGTCGTTTTGTTTGCCATTACAGTAGCCCAAGATATCGGATATTTATCCTGACAACCGATTTAACTCCAGATGAAATCCTGCTGGACTAAGCTTACGTTAAGGGGTTGTCAGAAAACGGCATCCGCCAATGAAGTCTCGTTTTCCAGACCGGGACCATTCCTGTCCAACCATCTCCACTCCCGCCTCCCCCCTCTCTCCCTGTTCTCTCCCAGCAAGATAAAACAACCAATACTCATGCTGCGCAGCGCGGCGTAGTGGAATGCGGCTCCGTGATGCCGTGGGGCGCCACCGCCGCCGCCGTAGCCGCCACAACGTGCCGGGCGGCAGCGCTGCGGGCGGCCGGCGGCGGGCAGCGGGCGTCGGGCGGCGGGCAGTGAATGGTGCGGTGCCTCAGCGGCGGCGGAGGCCGCGCCGGTGGCGGGCCGCGCCAGCGAGAACGGGGCGGCGGCTGCGGATTCCGGCGCGTGCGGGAGGTGCCGGCGGGGAACCCTACGAGGGTGTTGATTTAGGACGGGGGGGGAGGACGCTGCTGCTGACGGCGGCCGACGTCCTGGTGGGGTCCATCGTCCTAGTGCTGAGAGGGCGGCAGAGCGCCGCTCACGGCCGGTCCGACGCTGCATCCACGTCGTCGCTGGCCGCTGCCAACCCGCATCGCATCCCCACCAGCATGACGGAAAGCGCAGGAGCCGCACCGCGGTGGTGCGTCCCCGCCGCAAACCACACCGCCGCTAAGAGGCGCTCCGCAGCGCCGTAGACGTCGAGTGGCGGGAGGGCAGCGACAAAGAGGTCGGAGCGTCCAAGACGGCTGCTGTGCCGGCGGCCGGAGGGCCGCGCGAATATGAGCGGGTCCGCCGCGGCGGCCCCGGACGCGTGCGTGGAGAACGGGACGGGTCGGTGCGGGGATGCTGTCTATTTTGGGGCTGGTAGCGGCTGCTCCTAGCGACGGCCCGGGCGCTAGTGGGGACACCACCGACGCTGACTCCGCCACGACGAGGAGCGCGGCGGCGCCGCGGGTGGCGACGAGGGCGGCGCGTCCGCAGCTCTTGGGGTCGTGCGACACTCAAGGAGCGTCAAGGCGGGTTCATCGGCGGCATGGGCCGCGAGACAGAGAGGGGAGGGCAGGGAAGTGGCACTCGGGGCGTGATTCCTGCTTGGGGGCGAGCCGACGCTGCTGTTCTAGGCGGCCGCGGGGATAGCGGCGGCTGTCGGCCTGGCGCAAACAGAGAGATGGAGGGCTGCGCGGGCCCGACTGCCCACTGGTGCCGTCGTGGATTTCTCCGCGTCATGACACCACGATAACCTTTCCTGCACGGCGGTGGCGGTGCAAGGCGAAACCACGGTGGTGCGCTACCACCGCCGTCGTCTCCTTCGTGGCAATGCGCGTGGCGGCGCCGGGCGTGGCGACGAGGCGGACGCTTCGGCGGCTCTGCCTTTCGAGCGGCTCTCTGGCCGCTCGAAGGCAGGTGGAAAGGGGGAATTGGCCCCCCGAAAGCACGGGAGAGGCGGAGCGGGGACGCTGGGAAGGTGCAGTACTTTTGGGAGCAGGCCGACTCGGCTGCTGCCGGAACGACTCGTACGGACGGCGGCCATCGGCGCGCGCCGAGCGGGTGCCGGAGCGCTGCTCAGGTCAGATTGCTGTATGGAGTCGCGTCGGTGCCGGGCGCTGCCCACTATAGACCCATTTTTCCCACAATGGCGGGAGCTGTGCGGGTTGGCGCCGTGGTGATGCGCCAACACTGCCGCCCGTATGTTTCCATCCCCTACCTCGCGCCTGAGTCGTGGCCGTTGCGGTTCTCACCTCGCTCCTTCTGAACAAATCCTTCTGGCACTGCCATTGCCCCTTATTCGTCGGCAGCACCCGTTACTGCTCGCCTGCAACGGGCGCTCGTTTGCCTGTCTTTCTGCCGCCTCGCTGTGCTTTTGTTGCACGCGGGGCGGCTGGTGCCCGGAGCCCGTGGAAGCAGAGACGGCCCGTTTTGATATTTTCTTTCCGAAACAGTGAAATGGGGGGTATCCTCGTCCCGGTGCCGGCCACCTGCCACCGGCGCCGCCATCGCCGCCAGGGCAGCAGCAGACGGCTCAGCGGGCGACGGCGGCCACGCTCCCTCCCACCTCCCACTGTGAGTGAGTGGCGCCGCACAACTGTCTCTGATGCGCGGCCGGTTCTCCGCCACGAGCGCCGCTGTGACGTGGCGACGCCGCGCGGGGGGGCGTGCGAAGAAAGCCTGTTGAAAGGAGGGCAGTTGGTGCGTACCTGCATGACGCTGGACGTCGAGGCGGGCGGCGGCGACGTTTGGGGCGGGGGGAAGGCTTCGGGGGACGGGAAGTTAAGTGTTAGTCGCCTTGGTGCTATAGCGGTGGCACGGCCTGCGCCCCAGGTCTGGCAGGTCGGCGGCGTCAGCCGCCGAAGTGTGCGGGGAGGGTGCGGGGATAGGCGCTGTTGGGGGCGCGGTTGCGGCCGCGTCGCCCACAGGGGTACTCTGTGTGACGTGTGTCGGGGTCATTTTATTCCTTGGACAGCAAGTTGTAAGTTGAATGCCAGTGGCGCTGAGCTGCCGATGCACGAACCTTGAACGTGGGGCGAGGAAGTGCCTCGATGGCAAAGTCCCTGCGGCGCCCGCTGTTCTCGCTTTGCATAATGCCCCGCAGAGTGGAGTACGTTGCCCTTCGGAACATCTTGCTGTCTTGTTTGGGAGACGGCGGACGGGGGTCAATGAGCGCAAACGTCGCCGCGAGCGCCTCGCGCTGTTCGTGGGAGAATTCCTCGGGTCTCCGGCTGGCGACGGATACCGGCAGCTGGAGCATCAATGCCGGTGAGTCGCCGAGCACATGCACAGCCCACCCCAGCATTCGCAGGTACACGTGGTGGCGCAGTTTCAGATTCTCCAACCGCCTTCGCAAGGGTGTCCCGCTCGTTGTCACTGCCAACGCGTCGTCATTGGCGGCTAAGCCCAAGAAGAGCCCCTTTGCCGCGGGGTCCTTGTGCGCGAAAGTAAAAAGATTCTCCAGCACACAAAGCAACGGTCCGACAAGGGGGGGCTCAATGGCCGCTGATGGAACCGAAAGAGGGATGTCCCGGGCCTCGTGGGGGTAGTAGTGCAGTGTAGAGGGGATTGAAGCAGGCGCAAGCGTTGGTAGCACAGTGGTTGCACGAGTAGTGGAGGTGAAGCGGGCATCTGTAGCAGGGGCTTTGGAATCAGGCACTTTTGGTTGCATCAGGATATAGTCCACATCCCCTCACATGCACTCTGGGTTGAGTATTTGACGAGGTCATATTCCCTGGCCTTTAGGACGGGGTGCTCTCAAAGTGTATTGATGCACATATATACTTAGATAAAGGGAATTGATATCTGTTTCAGAGGTGGCAGTCTGCATTCGTGTCCTCAGGGATCTGAGGGCGTGTCGGCGTTGGAAGGATCGCGAGGACGCTAAAAAGCTAATAGAGTTACGTGACTAAGAAGGATTCTCCGGCCACAAGGGTCACAGGGCCCGGACGGCGTCTGCCCCTCTGCCCCCACGCACCGCCCCGAGTTGCGCGCGGCGACCGCGCGCAGCGACTTGCGGGGATCGACGCGCCCACGATGACCCGCGGGAGATCGTGCGTGCGCGCCGTCTTCTTTTGCGGCGGCGCGTCGGCGGTTGCTGACGCCATCTAGCGGCGCGGTTGGAGGCGCCCCATTGCGCGGCGATCAGTCCCACACGCCCGCCCGTGCGCCGTGTCGGCCGCCCTGCCCGCCGTGTGCGGGTGCGCTGCGCGGCGGAGTGACGGCCCCTCCTGTGGGCGTCGCGCGACGCCGGCGAGCCGCCGCCGCTGCGGTGGCGGCGGCGGCACCCCTTTCCCTGCTCCATATTTTCCCCGCCACGGCAGCGTGGCTGTACGTGCCCCCGTGCGCGCTCGCAGCTATGGTGCCGGCCGGCGTGTTCGGCGTCGATGCGTCGCCGAGCGCGCCACCGCCCTGAAGGCCAGGGTATTGCACGCACGTGCCTGGGATTGAAACGAAATGAAACGAAAGCAGTCATCTCTCCAGGCACAGTCTCACATGTGATTTAAATACGCGTGTCTCTTCACAAGCTTTTGTCGCGATGAACCGCTGTCAAGTACCATTTGGTTAGTAGAATTGATTGAGGTGGTGCAGCGGTCCTCGTCAGTAGTGATCGTTGGAACTCTCGTGTGCTCACCCGGGGGTGCCCGTTCGGAATCTCGCGCGGGCCGTTCACAACAAGGCAAGCGGTTTCAGACACGGGACAGAACCGTTCGGGAATTTTCCGGCAAGATCGCCGCTTGGCACTGCCAGATGATGGCGGTTGAACAGGGTGGGGAGGCATCCCCACGCGCCAGCACTGCGGCGCAGAATATGTGAGCCGGATCAGGCAAGGTGGAAATTCGATTCAGATTATATTATATCCGGCCTTTGGAGAGTCATTCAGGCTCAGTATATCCGGCGGTAAATGAACAGAGTACGATATGGATACGCGGCTGCGGCATGGATTATGGATTATTACGAGTATAATGTGCGGATATGTCTGGCTCTTCTTTATCCCCCTCAGGCCCTGGTTGCCATCAAGATGACGGCCACCCCCACCCCGTCCCCGATGTCAACGCCCGCTGCCGACATGGTCGTGCTCGCCAAGCCGGCGTCAGCCACGCCGCCCCCCACCGCCGCCGCCGCGCAGGTGAGTCTCATCAACAAGCGCAAGATCTCAGTCGTGGGGAAGGCGTGTGCCGCCCGCCGCCACCGCTGCCGCGCGGTGCTGCGTCGCCGAGCGGCGGCCGATGCGGGCGCTGCCACGTGCCCGACGCCAAGGGCATGATGTGAGGCTGGGGAGCTGACGTGTCGGTGGGTGGCGCTCTAAGCTCGCCGAATGACGGTCGCGGCATGTGAGGCGGGCGGCAAGCGTCGTGCGCTCTTGGGGTCCTGTTGTTTGCCTCGTGTACAGGTTTGTCTTGATGAGAAGTGCGCTTGTGGCGCGCGAGGAGTTTGGACGAGCGCCAGCGTGCACACGTGCACAGTAGGTTCTTGCTTTGAACAGCCACGGGCTGGCACGCTGTACTTTTGCGAGCTTTCTCGCTTGCCTCATGGTGTGGTGCTCCGCGTCCGATTTGTATACATATCATTCTTGGTGCTGCTCCGTACACGCTCTGATAAAAGTGTCAGGGCTTGACCGTGTCTGAGGAGCGTCTCAATTTCATACAAATATGATATTGACTGCTCCCAAGACACGGTCTTGTCTGGTGGGGAAATGGGGGGTGCCTGGAAATATTAGGCGCCGTAGCGCGGAGGCGGCTGCCGCCGCAGACGTGGCCGTGGCAGCCGCTAGAATGAAGAGGTAGAGTACCCACCCTCCCCCCTAGCTTCTGGGGGGGGTGGGGGAATGCATGGGATGGGCGTTTGATAGAAAACGCGACGCCGAGTTTGGCTCACGCCGCAGGGCGCGCGCGCCATGCGGCGTGGTCTCGCGTGGAACCTGTCATCCGTGGCGACACCAAGACCACCAGGCACGGCGACGCGGGCGTGCCGTTGATCGGTGAAACCGCACTCGAGCTGCCTCGGCGCTAGTGAGGGGCGGGGCGACGGTGGTTGTATGGTGCGTGTCCCAAAAATGAGACATGCGCGTTTTCTGAAGGACTGACACATCTCTGCACGGGGGCAGGCGGCGTCGGGTACGATAAAATTCTCGACTGGCATTCATGGAAAGAGCCTCTCCCGACGCGTGCTTGGCTGACAACTCCTTAATACCCGCCTGTGGGCCCTGTTCTGTGGACC
>ENA-ORXT01002768-ORXT01002768.1-marine-metagenome-genome-assembly--contig:-NODE-2768-length-20352-cov-31.545006_pt1 | contig 20352 bp, 8 predicted proteins | sample MGYA00237868_ERZ511482 | MGnify/ENA metagenome assembly ERZ511482
GTTCAGACGGTTGTAGGAGAGGCTGGCGTAGATGATGGGATGGCAGTGACGCCAAACTTGGCCGACGCAGTAGTCGACGCTGATTGGCGAGGATCCAGTCGCCATCGACACGAACTCGCTCAGCACGAGTTGCGGCGGTGTCGATCGGGAGTTGAGCGAAGGATGGGCGGTTTCAGGGTCTGTCAGCCAGCTGCGTATGAGCGATTCGACGTCGCTACTCGTCGTTGGTGCGTCAGCGTGTCGCTTGGGCAGGTCTATGAACACGCGGGCCGCGATCGGAACCATTGCTTCGATGAGCAGCTCGGCATTGGCTGCGCTCTCTTGGGCATCTCGGCTCGAGAGCATGCTGTCGAGTTGCTTCAACTCGGTTGAGGTGGGGGCAAATAGCGCATCAAGAGCCGGGGTTAGAGGCTTCGGACTCATTGGCAGACCGTCGAGCGAGAATGGGACGAGTTTCAGTTCGCAGCCTGGGCGCTGCCGATAAAGGAGCGGGCCGCCTTCTGTTTCTACGGTGGTGAACTCGCCAGTGCTGACAGCGAGTTTCCGAACGACGTCCATCATGGCGAGTCCGTATCCTCGAATCGCTATCGTCGCCTTTCCGCCGTGATTATCAAGATGGTCCACGATGGGGGCTATCGGATAGGGTTGCGTGCGCAGGAGGAGATGCCGATGATGTGCCACCGCCTCTTCCCATCCTGCGATTTGATCATCCGTGGTCGTTGGCTGGTGTCCGACGGTCAACAAGACTTCGTCGGCTAACCATGTGCGGTCCTGTGAATCCTCGATGCTCCATCGGCTGCCAAGTTCGTCCAGCCGCTCGACACGCGTCTGTATGAGGGCTGCGATGCCAGCTTCTTCCAGCGGCTGAATCAGGCTTTGGGCCCGAGCTTTGAGGTACTCGCCCACGTGGGCTCGAGGGGGGAATACGTCGTTGAGATCGGCGGGCCAAGGACTTCGCTGGATGCCTGCCCACGAGTGATAGCTGGGAAACCCACTGACGGGCGTTCCATCGAAGTTGAGGTCGGCACGAGACTCAAGCTCCAGCGCGCGCTCGCTTATGTTGATCCAGTTGGTCTCAGGTTGATCCACGTCATAGACGTGACCAGCACCGACGTGGTCCGCATCGTCAAACAGAAGCAGCCTGACCTGCGAGGCCAGCGGCGAGTCTGCGATGGCCGCAGTTAAACATTCGAGCGCGTAACTACCTCTCGGGCCCATTCCAACGATGGCGATGGTGTAGCTGGTCATACTGAAGTGCCTTATCTGAGTGCCTTATCCGAGTGCCTTATCTGAGTGCCTTATCTAGATGACGGCGAGCGTCTCGACGCCTTCCGCCTGGCCGCGCACCCTCTCAGGCGCTATTCGATCTTGTGCGGAGCACTGGCTGCGCAGTCGCCCCGTGGAGCACCATCGAGACCACGACGACGCCGATCGTCACGGCCCATAGCAAGTCGCCATGGGCATCGAAGGAGCCATTCTCGTAGGCGTAGGCCATGTAGTACAACGATCCGATGCCTCGCACGCCGTAGACACTCACGATCGAACGATCTCGACCGGCAAGCCGGTCGGACCCCGCGAGTGACACAGCTCCGGCGAGGGGCCGCACGACAATCACTGCCACGATCGCAACCACCACGCCTGGCCAAGTCAAGCTCGCCAGCACACCCGACGAGATCGAAGCACCAAGCGCGATCAAGATCACCGAAAGCAGCAGCTGCTCGGTTTGCTCGGCGTATACGTGCAGCGACTTGTGAACTTCGTGGTCGCTCTCATAATGCCGAATCGTGACCGCTCCAAGGAAAACAGCCAGAAACCCGTAACCGCCGACCGATTCGGTCGCACCGTACAGCAACAGCGTTGCTGCCAGTGCTCCGATGCCGGTGAGCGCCCGGTCGCGCTCTGAGCGTCTCGAGCCAGAGATCAACAGCCGGGCCAGAGCCCAGCCACCGACCAGACCGCCAAGAACCCCTACGAAGATGCGATAGCCAACGTCGACAAGAATCCATTCTCTGACCCAACTCCCGGCGCCCACCCCGTCGGTCGAGAGCCAGATAGCCAGGTACGTGAACGGAAACGCCAAAGAGTCATTCAGGCCCGCTTCGGCGGTGAGAGCAAACCGCAGCTCATCCTCAGACTCTGGCGCCACGCCCTCGGCGGCTTCGAGCGGCTCACCGACCTGGATGTCGGCAGCGAGTACCGGGTCGGTTGGAGCTATAACAGCACCAAGCAGAACGGCTGCGGCCAATGGAAGCCCAAGCACCGCCCAGCCGAGCAAGGCCATAGCTGCAATCGTCAATGGCATCGCTACGCCAAGCAGTCTCCACACCGAACTCCACGTGCGCCAACCAGGCAGCCGGTCAATCTTCAGTCCGACCCCCATTAACGAAATGAGGACACCGATTTCGGTGAGGTGCAGGGCAATGGTCGACTGTTCGACGGGCCCCACGTCGGGCCACCCAAATGGTAAAGCAATCGCTCCGACACCGAGCAGCAGCGGGAGCAACGGATAAGGAAACCATCTTCGTTCCGTGCGCCGCAGTCCAAAAGCAACGCCGAGAGCGCCGAGCCCTATCACGATCAACGCCAAGTCGTAGGGCGCAGCGAAGTCGATAACGAGGATCACCGCCACGTGATAGTCGCACTCGACGAACATGTCCAATCGAGACCCGATGTCGGCGAATCGCAGCAGGCCCAGGCTGGCACCTAGCGAGCAGCCGAGCAATTTGCATCGTCGAGAGCAACAGCAGTGGGCGATGGCTTGAGGAAAATGCGTCCTACGCCCAAAATCTCAATACCGAAGCCTCAGGCGGGGCGACGTCGGGGCTCTGCATGCCTGTGGTGACACCCTTCGTCGCACGGCAGCGCGGCTACACCGGTGCGATGTCGATCGGTGGGTTCGGGATGGTGCCGGCTACCAGGTCGGGGAGGAACTCGCGCAGGCGGACTGGGAGCACTGGCATGTCTGACGCGAGGAGCTCAGCAAGGGTCCACCAATCGGCACCGCTGAATGCCATTGCCTCAAGGGCTTCGAGATGGCGCGGCTGCCACTCATCGCCGCCTTCGCACCAGGCCACGTGGATCTTCTCGTCGCTCTCGAAGTGGTAGCCACCAAAGTCGAACTCGACGTACTGCTTCCAGACGACTGGCCCGATCTCTGCATCGGAAATGCCCGTCTCCTCGTACAGTTCGCGAGCAACCGCTACGGCGCTGTCCTCGCCGGGGTCGATGCCCCCGCCGGGAATCTCGAGCCAAGGGGGCTTGCTGAGATCTGCCGGGTCACGGCCATTGATCAAGAAGATTCGTCCTTCGCGATCGAGCAATACGACCCGCGCTGCCGGTCGCTTCAACGTCCACATCGCCCAGACCGTAGTCCGGTCCAGCCGAGCGGCGAAACACCGCTTCTAGAGGACTGCGGCGGTGTCTTCGACGAACTGCCACAAACCGTGGCCGAGTTTTTGGGCTCGCCCGGATCGTTTGAGGCCGCTGAGGGTCAGGCTGATGTCATCGATGCTGTCGAAACGGTCGGCATCGACGAAGTGCTCGTGAATTGTGGAGCGATCTACTGGACCACCCAACGAACGCATCACGGTAGCCACGGCCTCGCTGCGTGACATGAGCGAGAGATCGGGGCCCTCGGAGGCTGTCATTTTCACGTCGGCGGAAATCGGAACAACTTCGGCATCGGGGCCCTCGCTATTGGAACCGCTGGTTAAGCCCTGGCGGGATGCAAATGACTGCATGCCGACCAACTCGAGCTTCATCCGCTTTGCATCTTGCTCAAGCATCGCGACGAGTTCTTTGGCCTCTTGCAGCGAGTCAAGCGTGTCGGCCAGGTCGCTCTCGGCGTTCTCGAGTGCTTGTAGAAAATCCATGACGATCCGGAGATGAGACGGCGGGCCCCGAGCTAGTATCGCAAACTTGCGGCCTTGCCTAGGGTGCGAAGTAGCGATTCACAGCTGTAGTCGCCATGACGCACTAGTCCGAGGTGATTTCGAGAGACTAGCACGGCTAGTCGCGACTAGCTAGCCTAAAAACTAGCTTTCTGACTATCGACTACTTGCTGACCTAGCATGAGGCGATACTAGGCAGGTGCCCCACACGCCCCATTACCCCCAGATTGGGCCATTTTTTCGGCTCGTTGGGATCAACGAGAGAGCACCGGATCCTCGCATCCTTCAGTTCCTCCGCCATTGCCCAGATCCCCTCGAAACACAATGCCGTCGACGAAGCCGGTCCCAGGGTCCGTTGTCGTGAACCACCGCTCTATTGCGTCGGCGAGCGCGACGGCCTCGGTCTGAAGGGTCTCTGGTTTAGCGAGTAGCTTGGCTTCGGCCTCGGTCGAGATGAACATTGCCTCGGTCAGAACCGTGACCAGATCCGGGGTGCGGCGCAGGATCCCGTAGAGATCGGTGCCTTCGTCGTTTTTGCGCCACGCCACGCCAAAGGTCTCGAGGTTGCCCATCCACTTAATATCGGTCGACGCGAAGGCGCTCTGGATTTCTTCGAAGACCAGTCCGCCAAGGCGCTGAGCTTCGGGGTCGTCGAGCTGCACGAACACCTCGGTGCCTGCAACCGGAAACGGATTCGGGAATCCGCCATTGTGATGTACCGAGATGAACAGCTTCGGCTGCAGCGCGTTGGCGAGTTCTGCGCGAGATTGAATCGCCACCTGCACATCGCTGTATCGCGTGAGCTCGACCGTGTATCCCCGATCGATCAACTCGGCACGCAGCAGCTCTGCGACATCGAAATTCACGTCGGACTCTTTCAGTCCGTTGGGGCCAACCGCGCCCGATTCGTCACCGCCGTGCCCGGGATCGATGAGCACATCGAGCCCGCCCATGAGTTCGAGGCCACCGGTGATCGAGGCCAGGTTGTAGCACGGTGTGACGACCTCGTAGGTCGACGCAGTCACCCCTCGCACCGCAACGACGGCCCCACTAACAGTACGAATCGCCTTGACTTCGCCGTCGTAGTCGCTCGCCGGCAGATCTTCGCTCGGTCTCGAAGTCGGCTCAACTGCCTCTGAAGAATCAGCGCTGACCGCACTCGTTGGCTCCGCCACGTCGGCCGCAGTCGGCTCCGGCACCTCAGTCGCAGTCGGCTCCGGCACCTCAGTCGGCTCCGGCACCTCGGTCGCAGTCGGCTCCGGCGACTCAGTCGGGACTGCGGTAGCGATGGGGCGTGCGGTAGCTGTTGCGTCGGGCGTTCGAGCGCTGGTTGACGATGCCGTGGCGTCGGCTTGGTCAGACGAACCCGAGGCGCATGCACTGACCAGCCCTGCCAGCGCACACAGTGCTACCAGCCAACAGCAGTAGCAGGCAAGACGAGGGCGGCGCACCACGCCACCGTAGGTTCCTGTGTCTGGCCAAAGCGACACCTGACCAGCATTCATTTTAGTGAGGCGCCACCTCGGGCTCCTCACCCGTGAATCGTTCAGCCGCCACCGACTCTGTACTGGGCCGATATCATTGCCCGTTTGCGCGAACGAGGTTATGTGAGTCAACCAGAACGTCCTGATCGGTTTCTCTATGCTTGGCAGCTCGACGCGCTCACCGCGTGGCTCGAGTGCGGCCGCCGCGGGGTGGTCGAAGCCGTCACCGGCTCGGGCAAGACCGACATGGCTTTGGCGGCGATTGCCGACGCGCACCGCCGCGGACTCTTTGTCATGGTTGTCGTGCCCACCCGGGTGCTCATTGCTCAGTGGCACGAACGACTCGCTCGGGCCTTCCCCGACCTGACGATTGGCCGGCTCGGCGATAGCAAACGCGATCAGCCTGGCAGCTGCGATGTCCTCGTCGCGACCCGACATTCGGCTGCGAGTCAGCGGCCTGTACCCGAAGACGGCAAGGGCGCTCTTCTCATTGCCGACGAGTGCCACGGGTTCGGCGGCGGCGTCTTGCGCAAGGCACTCATTGGTGACTACAGCGAACGACTCGGTCTGACCGCAACGCTCGAACGCAGCGACAACGCAATCGAAAAGGTGATCTTGCCGTACTTCGGCGGCGTGTGTTTCCGTTATGACTTTGCAGCCGCGATCGACGACGGCGTCTGCGCCCAGCCCCGAGTCGCCTTTGTATCGGTGCCGCTCGAGAGTAAAGAGCGAGTCGAATACGTGGCGACAGAACAGCAACTCGTCGATGCGCGCGGTGTGCTGCGTGCGATTCCGAAGATGCCGACAAACTTCAGCGACTTCCTCTCGGCAGTGGCGCACTTGGCTGACAAGGACGCAGGCGAACACGGCAGGTCCGCACGCGAGTATCTCGATGCGTTGGGCAAGCGGCGTGAGATCGTTGCGAACAGCACTGCGAAGTATCAGGCCTTGACCACCATTGCACCCACTATCCGAGACGCCGACGGTGCGCTGGTGTTCACCGAGACCGTCAAGGCCGCCAATCATGCGATCAACCGGCTTGACACCGAACTCGACATCGAGATCATCACCGGCGACACACCCCGGGCGGCCCGAGAGAGCATCCTCGAACGGCTACGTACCAGCGAACTCGATGCGGTGGCCGCACCGCGCGTGCTCGACGAAGGTGTCGACGTTCCCAACGCAAATCTCGGCGTCGTAGTAAGCGCCAGTCGCACCCGGCGCCAGATGATCCAGCGCATGGGCCGAGTACTACGACGCAAAGAAGCCGGCACCGGCGCACGGTTTGTCATCCTCTTCGCCGCCGACACGCTCGAAGATCCAACAACCACCGAGGATCGCGATGGCTTCCTCGACGAAATCGAAGCTATCTCCGACAAGATTCACGTCTTTGGCGTGGCCGACCTGCATCGGGTCGAAGCGTTTCTCGACTGGGACGGCCCCGCCGAGGTGCGCGATCCAATTCGGGTCGACGCCAATCGCATCCTGACGGTAGAGAGCGACCGGTGGGACATCATCACGAGCGACGACGGAGACGCCAACGTCGCTCAGGATCTCGAGCGGGATATCGGCACCGAATCCATGTACGCCCGGCTTCATTACCTGATGTGGCCCGAGCAGACTTGGCTCCACGAATGGGTCAACGAGCGGGTGCCAGACACGCCTCGCGAAAAGCCTGAAGACGCACCGATCTACCTTGAGATCGAACGACTGCCCATGCCCGAACTCGCCAAACCAAAGCCGAAGAAGAAGCGCCTGTCCACTGGCGAATCACCGGTCAGGGTCGTCACCGTCACGGACGGATTTGCCGTTGAATGCACCGGATGCGGAGCGCTTTCAGCCCCGGTCAAGTTCAAATGGCAGGCGATGGACCAAACGGTCGAGTGCGCCTGCTCTGAGTGGTAGGTAGTTGTGGCCGGCCCCGACGGACCGGCCCAATCAGAGCTCAGCTCGCAGCGATCGTCGCCGATGGCCGATCACCAGCATCGACCCTGCAAGTATCATCAGCAGCCCCAGCGCCGCCACATGGTTGCTTTCCGTCCCGGTAAGTGCAAGCGGTCGCTCGGTTGCCGTGGGAGTAACCGGTACTGCAGGGACGCCTTCTAGGGGTGTGAAGTCTGGCAAATCGAGCGCTGGCGAAGGGACGAAAATGGGAGTGCGGACGATTGCATCGACGCTCGCGTCGTTGTTGTCGGGGTTTGGATCGGTGATGCCCGGCGGCAGGGTGACGGTGGCAGTGTTCGTCAAGTCTGCGTCGCGGGCTGACACGACGCCGCGAACCGTGATCTCGATCACTGAACCGGTCATAAGGTCGACCACGACGTCTACGTCGCCACTTCCCTCGCCATCGGCACAGGCTGCGACACCCGTGGCGGCATTGCACGACCATTCGATGTCGGTCACGCCGTCGGGCAACATGTCGACCACGCGGGCTCCCGTTGCCGTCGAAGGACCTGCATTTTCGACCTCGATCACCCACTCGATTGCGGACCCGAACTGGGGCTGGCCCGAAGTCAGCGTTTTGAGGACCGACAGGTCGGCGCTGCCGCTAGATGGATTAATATTGATCCCGGAGTTGTTCCCCGGGCTCGGATCCGAAGCGCCTGGGCCTGGGGCCACGGTTGCGACGTTTTCGATAGAGCCGGTAAACGAGCTGTCGACCACGCCGGTGATGGTGACAGTGATCGATTCGCCAGCTGGTAGCGATACATCAAAGCCGGCGTTCTGACCGGTTTCGGTTACTGAACACATAGCCGTTGCTGGCACGGTCGCACACGCAGCAACGGGATCGCGCACTTCGCTGGGAACTGCGTCGGTGACCGTGGCACCCACCGCATCGGAGGGGCCTGCGTTTGTAACGACAATCGTGTAGGTGAGATCGATGCCAGCAACGACGGGATCAGGACTCGACGTCTTGACCAGCGACAGATCAGTCACACTGTCTATCGGCAGCGGATCGGTGGCGACGTTGTCGTTCGTGGGATCGGGATCAGGTGAGGTGCTGGTGACGCTTGCCTGATTGACCACGGGGGTCGTCAGGCCGGCATCGATCAACGTCTCGAATACCAGGTCGACCGATTCGCCAACCGCAAGATTGCCGACTGTGCACACACCGTCGGTGCAGTTGTCTGGTTCGCCGACCAGCGTGACCCCCGCCGGAACGGACTCGGTCACGCTGACACCAGTGGCCGTCGACGGTCCGTTGTTACCGACCGAAACCGTCCACGACATGGTCTCGCCCGCAACCGCAGCGGCCTGGTCCGCGACTTTGGTCACGAAGACATCGGCCGAGACCTGTGGACTGCTCACGTCGGTGGCGGTATTGTCCGTGTCGTCAGGATCAGTTGCACCTGGGCCAGGCGATACCGTGGCGCTATTGGTGATCGTCGACGTTTGTCCGGCATCTATGACACCTTCGACGGTGACGGTGAGCGACGCTCCAGGATTGAGCGTGTACTGACCGACTAGCGTATTGCCAGCCAGGCTCAGCGAGCACGCACCGTCTTGTGCCGCGACGTCGCAAACCGCTGTAGGGTTCAGCACGCTGGCCGGGATGTCGTCTGCGATCGTTGCGCCGGCAGCGGTCGAGGGCCCGCCGTTGGTGACCACCATCGTGTAGGTGATGGGTTCGCCTGCCACTGCAGGATTGGGGGTCGAGACCTTGGTCAGCGACAGATCAGTCAATACGACCGGCGAGGCGTCGTTGCCATCGTCGTTGATGTTGTTTTCGGGGATGGGATCGGTGACCCCCGCTGGGGCGGTGACCGTTGCAGTGTTCAGGAACCCTGCCACCGCAGCGGGATCTACAAGTGCGTCGATCGTGATGGTCGCCGAGGCCCCTGGGGCAAGATCCACCAGGAAACTAATCTCGGGGAAGATCGTTGATTCGGTGCACGCTCCCTCGGCCGGGTCGACCGCACAGGTGGCGACTGGCTCGACGGCCTCGGCGGGTGGGGTGTCGCTGACCCGGGCGCCCGTAACTGTTGACGGGCCATTGTTGGTGACGACCAGGGTGTAGGTGATTGGTTGTCCAGGGATGACAGGATTCGGGGCGCTTGTCTTGTCGATGACGAGGTCCGCCACGAGTCCTACTGGAACCTCGACAACTGCGCTTTGATTGTTGGAGTCGTCTGTATCCGGCGTGTCGGACGTGACGGTGGCGGTATTGGTGACTGGTTCGGTCTGGTCGGCGGCGACGGCGGTGACCAGAGTTATCCCGATCGTCTCGCCAACTTCAACCACTGCGAACACACATGAGAACGAGGCTGCGCTCGTCGTGCATTCAGCCGGAGTGGCTGACACCCCGGTCAGGCCTGGAGCCAATGTGTCGGTGACCACGACGTTGCGAGCAACGCTCGGCCCGGCGTTTGTGACTTCGAGCGCCCATGTCATTTCTGTGCCTGCGACGGCGACGGTGTCGACTGCATCTTTCGAGATGGAAACGTCAGCTTCGGTTCGGGTCGGCGTGGTGGCGGTTGCTTCGTTGGGCGTGGGGTCATCTTCGTTGGCAGCTACCTGCGCCACGTTGGTGATAGTGCTTCCGGCAGGAATATCGTCGTCTACTGCGAAGGCCACAATGACGGTTGCGCTCTCATCGAGTTCGAGCACATCGGCGAGATCACATGTCACCACGCCATCGGTCTCGACACAGGACGATGTGGATCCGCTCGGGTCGAAACTGGTGCCTGCGGGCACCGCATCGGTTACCACAACGCCCGTCGCCTGCGACGGCCCGTTGTTGGTGACCTCGATTGCGTAGGTGACACTCTCGCCGGCGACCACCTCGGCATCGTTGTCGGTCTTGGTGATCGCCAGGTCGGCCTCTCGCTCGACATCGGCGGTAGCGGACGCACCATTGTTGTCAGGGTCAGGGTCGGGCTCGGTAGCGCTCACGACTGCGTTATTGACGAAGCTCTCGCCATCGGCCAGTGTTGGTGCCACGTCGGCGACGAAGGTGAATACTGCGTTGTCACCAGCTGGCAGCACTGCCACGCTGCAGCTCACCGATGGGCCGCTCGATGTGCATCCCTCGGCGCTCGAAACGAACGTCACGCCTTGGGGCAAGATGTCGCCGACAGTCACACCGGTGGCGTCTGAGGGGCCAGCGTTTGACGCGGTCAAGGTGTATGTGACCGACTCGCCGGCGATGACGGTGGCGGGATCGACCGCTTTGTCGAGTGCAACGTCAGCGAGCCTGCTGACTGGTGTGGTCGCTTGGGCCTCGACCGGTGGGAAGTCCGGCGGGACATCGGTCGACTGCGCGGTCGCCGTATTCGCGACCGTCGCGCCTGCGTCGAGCGCGCTGTTGGTAGTCACCACGATCTCGACCTCGATGAAGTCGCCGTTGGCCAGGGTCGCTCCCGCAGCATCGGGGGTGCATTGGACCGTGCCGAGCGTCTCGGTGCAGGTCGCTGCCTGACCGGTAGCGAGCACGGCGACCGAGACAAATGACGTGTCTGCGGGGATGACGTCTTCGATGAGCACACCGCTGCCGTCAGATGGGCCGTCATTCTGGAGCCGCAGCACATAGGTGATGTCTTGGCCTGCAACCACAGGGGCTGGCTGTGCCGTCTTCGATAGCACAATCCCCGCCTGGCGTTGGACCGACGTTGGCTCATCGTCAGAATTGTTCAGCGGATTCGGATCCGTGCCATCGAAGGCCGAGATCTCGACCTCGTTCAACACGATCGAACCGGCCGGGGCGCCAGCATCGACGGCGCCGACGATCGAGACGTCGACCGAGTCACCAGCGGCGATGGCGGCAAGCTCACATGTCACGATGCCAGCTGCCTCAACGCAGTCGGGGTCACTGCTCGGCGCAGGGCCAAACGCCACAAAGGTCACGCCGGTTGGCAGCGCGTCTTCGATTTCTACTCCAGATGCGTCCGAGGGCCCGTTGTTGGTGATGGTTACGATCCAACTCAATGCCTCGCCCGCCGTGATTGGATCTGGGGAGTCGGTTTTGACGATCGAAAGATCGGTGACTTGCTCGACCGTCGTGTCTTCGGTTGCCTGGTCGTTGAGCGGGTTTGGGTCGTCTTCGTCGGCTTCGACCGCAATGCTATTCGTGAGGGTGGTGCCGGGTGGAACCGCTGAATCGACCGTGGCAGCAATCACCAGAGCTGCACTGCCGTCTGCTTCGAGAGACGCCAAGTTGCAAACAACGTCGGCGCCGACAGCTACACATTCACCACTGGAGAGTGCGGCGTTGAAGGTCGTGTTGGCAGGGAGCGTGTCGGTGATGACGACATTGGTTGCATCAGACGAGCCATCGTTGGTGACCGTGACGTCCCACACGACATTGGCGCCGGCAGCGACCACATCTTCGCGGCCAGTCTTGGTGATTCCGAGATCGGCTTCGCGAATGACACTGCTGCTGGCGGGAGCCGTGGTTGGGCCACCGTCGAGCCAATTGACCGTTGCGGTGTTCTGCAGTGCTGCACCGTCGAGCAGCGCAGCGCTTGTCTCGACCTCGATAGTCACCACAACTGGCGAGTTGACGGCAAGTGTGGCTAAGTCACAGCTCACCAGGCCCACAGCCGGTTCGCTGCATCCGCCAGCGGCGGGAACGCTACTGGCCGCAACCAGTGTGGTACCAGCCGGGAGTGGGTCGGTCAGCACGGCGTCGACCGCGGTCGATGGTCCCTCGTTGTTCACCGTGATCTCATAGATCAAGTTCTCGCCAGCAACCACTGGATCTGGGCTGGCCGTCTTGAGCGCTGTGACCTGCGATTGGGTTTCGATGGCCGTCGACTCTGACTGCGAGTTGTTGTCCGGATCGGGATCGTTGGTGTCCGACTGTGTTGAGGCGCCGGTGTTTGCTATCGAACCAGTGGTCGCCGGATCGATCGTCACGCCGATGTTCACGGTCGCAGTGTCACCCGGGGCCAGGGTGCCGGTCGGGCAGGTGACAACGCCGCCCGCGATACCACAGCTTGGGGTCGAAGTAGCTGGGTTGTAGGTCACGCCGGCTGGCAGTGCGTCGGTGATCGTGCTGTTGACTGCGTCGGACGGGCCGTCGTTGCGGATGCTCAGCGTCCACACCAGCCCTTGACCTGCGATTGCTGGGTCGACATTGTCGCTCTTGTCGGTCATGACAAGATCCGCCGCAGTCTGCACCGTCAACGGTGCACTCGCTGAAGGCGGATTCGGATCGGTTGGCGAGCTGGCGACCGCGGTGTTGGTCAGGGTGCCGCTGGCTCCGCTCAGCACATCGACCAGTATCTCGACCGTTCGGCTGTCGCCCGGCGCGAGGGTGCCGAAGCCACAACCGACAGTTCCGCCGTCGCCTGGCACTCCGGTGCAAGTAGCGGGCCCGGCAACGACGGTGCTCGATACAAAGCTCACGCCAGCTGGCAATTGGTCGTTCACGTTCACCGCTTGAGCTGCCGAGGGGCCGGCATTACTGACCGAAATGCTGTAGACCGCTTGCTGGCCTGCAAGGACCGGATTGGGAGTCACTGACTTTGCAAGATCGAGATCGGCAGTTGCTTCGATAGCAGTACTTTCGGTGTCGCTGTCATTGGCCGCGTTCGGATCCTGCGTGTCGGCCGTGATCTCGACACTGTTCATGGCCAGCGTGGCAACGGTGTTCGGGTCGACCGACGTCGAGATCGTAAACGGCACGCTGTTGCCCGCCGCGAGCGTCGTGACGATACAGGTGACGGTGCCACCGAAGGCTTCGCCAGTGTGCGAACAACCTGGGGCTCCTACGAATGAGACCTGCGAGGGCAAGGTGTCGATGATGGTGATGTTTGCTGCGGTCGACGGCCCAGCGTTGGTTGCCGTCAGCGTGTAGGTCAAGCCAAGACCGGCCGTGACGGGGTCTGCACTGTCTGTCTTGATAATGGAAACATCGGCTTGGGGTAGCAACGGGGTGGTAGCGGTCGACTCGTCGTTGTCAGCATTTGGATCGGTTGTGTCCGATGCTGCGGTCGCAGTGTTCACAACGTCGCCGGTTGCCGCCGGGTCGATGTTTGCGACGATGGTGATGGTCACAGTGTCAGTGGGTGCAAGATCACCCAGAGCACAGCTGACGATGCCACCAGTTCCCGCCCCGTCGTGGCTGCACGACGCAGGCGTGACCGAGCCAAAGATCAGTGACGCAGGTAGCACGTCTTCGACCGTGGCGGCAATGGCGTCGCTTGGCCCCTTGTTCTCGACCACGACTGTATAGGTGAGCGCAGTGCCAGGGACCGCTGGTGATGGCGCCGCAGTCTTGACCACGGCAAGGTCGGCGCGCGTCTCGATGGTCGTCTCTTCGGTTGCCGAAACGCCGGTTGGATCCTCGTCAGAGACCACCGTCGCACTGTTGGTTACTGTGCCCGCAGTAGCACCGGAATCCACGGTGAATACCAGGTTCACAGTGGCTGACTCGGCGGGTGCAATCGTGCCGACCGCACAGTCGATGGTCGGATCGTTGAAGACGCAACCGGTCGACGAAGCAGCTTGGTCAAATGTGAGCCCTGCCGGAGGCGTGTCGGAAACCGTCACTGCGTTGGCATCGCTCGGCCCATCATTGCCGACCTCGATCGAATACACGACTGTCTCGCCCGCGATGACCGGATCGATATTGTCGACCTTGACTATGGTGAGGGCGACTTCGTTCTCGACATCGACGGCGACGGTGTCGGTGTTGTTGTCGGGGTTCGGGTCGGGTTCGTCGCCGGTAACCGACACCGTGTTCGGAAACTGGTCAGTCCCTTGATCGGCCGACGGGTCGATTGTCGCAGTCAGGTTGAAGCTGGTTCCCGTGCCGACAGCGAGTTCACCAACATCGCAATTGATCGTGCCCGCATTGTCGGTGCAGCCAGCGGGCAGTGGTGTCACAACGGTGAGACCCAATGGCAGCGGGTCCAGAGCAAGAATGCCGCTTGCGTCGGACGGGCCTGCGTTGTCGATGTTGATCGTATAGGTGACGTTCTGCCCGGCGAGAACCGGGTTCGGGCTCACTATCTTGGTGGCGGAGAGATCAGCTTCGCGCTGCACGTTCACGACGGCGTCGGCGTCGACCGAGATCCGTTCGCCGGGATTTGCGGGGTCGGTCGCGCTACCGGTCACATCGTTGGTGATGTCGGTGTTGTCGGGTGTGGCCGAAGCAACCGTGCCTACGATGGTTATTGTCACAGTTTGCTCGTCCAATAGTGTGGTCGGCGTACAGGTGACCACGCCTCCGAGACCAGCGCCGTCGTGCACGCACGAGCCGTCCGCAGCAGCCGAAAAGGCGGCACTCACGAATGAGACCTCGCCCGGCAGCGTGTCGAGAATCTCGGGGGCCTGAGCGTCTGACGGTCCTGCGTTGTTGAAAGTAATGGTGTAGGTAACCGTCTCACCCGCAATCACCGGGTTCGGCGTTGCGACCTTGCCGATGGTCAGGTTGATTTCGTTGAACGTGCCGGTTTCCTCGACAGCTGTCGCCCCGACTGGATCTTCGGTCGACGTGATGGTGGCCGTGTTCGTGAGCAGCGTGCCCGGCGCCAGATCTGCCGGAACGAGCACATCGACGTTGATCGTGGCGGTGCCTCCGGCGGCAAGAACACCGCCCGCGGGCGTGCACGTCACCACTGCGCCGCCGCTGCAACTGCCGTCTCCGGCAGGGTCGAACACTGCGCTACTGAAAGTCACCTCGGCCGGCAAGGTGTCGAGAATCTGAACCGACGAGGCGTCGCTTGGCCCGTCGTTGCCAACCACGATCACGTAGCTGAGCACGTCGCCAGCAACTGCAGGATCTGCAAGGTCGCTCTTGGCGATGTTCAGGTCGACTTCTCGGGTTATGTCGACCGGGTGCGACGCCGCTGCGGTGTTTCCGTCGTCGTCGGTCACTACTGCGCTGTTGAGAACCCCTGCGGTCGGCGGCGTCGACGCTGGAACAAGCGCGGAGATGGTCACCGATGCCGCTCCGGCAGCGCCCGGAACGAGATCCCCGACAGGGCACGTGACCTCGCTTGGAGGGGTGGTGAGCGTGCAACCGGGAGTCGACGTGGCGGCATCGAATACGAATCCGGTCGGAAGGGTGTCGACGATCTCGGCGTTCTGAGAGATCGACGGCCCATTGTTGGTCGCAGTGATCGTGTACGAGATGAGTTCGCCGGCGTTGATTGTTGCCGGTCCGGTCTTGTCGAGCACGAGATCTGCCAGCCGGTTGACGACCGTATCTTCGCTGTCTGAGTTGTTCGTCGGATCAGAGTCAGGGGTGGTCGTCGAGGCCGAAGCGGTATTCGTCAGCGTGGTTGAATCCACCAGATCGATCGCGGTGGTTGCAACCACCGTGATCGTCACGACTTCGAGCGGGTCGAGCTCGCCAAGATCGCACGTGACTACCGACGTACCCGAGCATGTTGCGCCGTTATCCGGTAGTGCCGATACCAGTGTCGTGCCTGTCGGCAGCACTTCGGTCACCATCGTGCTCGTGGCCGTGCTCGGCCCTGCGTTCGTGACAGTCAGCGTGTAGGTGATGTCGTTGCCAGCCAAAATCGGATCGGTGGTGTCAACCTTGGTTATCGACAAGTCGGTGCTGCGCACGATTTCGGTCGTCTCAGACCCATTGTTATTCGTGAGGTCTGGATCAGGAGTGGTTTGGCTGGACACTGAGGCAGTGTTGGTCAGGGTGGTCGCACTTGCGGACGGATCAGCAGTAACAGTAATCGTGACCGAGGTGCTGGTTCCCGGCGCGAGATCAGCAAGAGTGCAGCTCACAGGCGGACCTGCGACGCATCCTGCGCCAGACACGAACGCAAGGCCAGCAGGTAGCGCATCGGTTAACACCGGGGCGACGCTGGGCGATGGCCCGTCGTTGCGAACCGTGATGATGTAGTCAAAACTCTCGCCCGCGGTTACCGGGTCGACGGTGTCGACCTTTGACTCAAGCACCAGGTCTGCGGCGGCGACGACCTCGAATTCGGCCACGTCAGAGTTGGTGTAGTCAACCGGCAGCGTTGCGCCCTGATAGGTCAACACTGCTTCGTTCTCGATAGTGCTGAACTCGGTGCCGGAATCCACTTCGACCTGGAAAGCGACCTCGAAGGTTTCGGCGATGCCGATCGTGTCGAGATCGAACACGACATCGCCGGTGAATTCGCCCCCGTCGCCATCGACTGCGTCGGTAGGCGACGTGCCGTCGAGCGACGGGCTCGGGTGCGAGACGATCTGTAGCGAGCCTGGAACATAGGTCGTGCCCGGCGGAAGTGCGTCGGTCAGTAGCAGGTTGACAGCTGGGTCCTGCCCGAGGTTCTCCGACGCAATCCGGTACTCGATCACGTCGCCAGGAACGACGTCGCCGCCGTTGAGATCAATAAAGGTTTTGTCTAGCGCGGTTTCGAGATCGGGGACGAAGATGTCGATGGCGGTCGCCACGACACCTACGTAGTACCAATCGCCTTCCGACGAGTAGTCGATCGTGGCCGATGTTTGGCTGTTTGCCAGCAAGCCGGTGACGTCGGTTCGAGCAATGTCGAAGCCCAGTTGGTCGACGTAGTTCGGGGCCTTGTCGTTGAACAGCACGCCGTCTTTGGAAATTCGACCGTTGAAGAAGTTGCCAGCGGGATGGGCCCCATCGCCGAGCACATTTCCTTCGAACCGTATTTGATCACCCGAGTAGCGGTCATCGCCTTCGTAGACCACGTTGGTGACCTTGGCGGTGACCGGCCCGGTTACCGGGGTCAAGAATCCGCCGACGGTTATCTGGACGGGGTTTGCCGAATTGATCCGGGCGAATCCGTCGTAGACGGTCAGGTTGCGAAACGGCAGGCTTGTGTCTTCGTAGACCACCATCATCGACCAGCCAGCGTGAGCGTTGGTGCCGGTGCGTGCGGCGACGTTGCCGACAGCGTAGGTTCCGTTGCCCGCAGCTTGGACCTCGGCGGTCGCATCGTAAAAGCCCTGGTAGTTCGGGCCGCCATCACTGTCCAGGGTGCTAGCGGTCACGGTCTGATAGCCCGTGGTTGGGGTGCGGAATGACACTTGATTGCGGTTGCCAGCCGAGCTGTTGGCGCCCCAGTACAGACCTGCGAACAACACACTTGCGCCCGGCGGCAGCGTGAGAGTAGACACCGATGAGTTCGTGCCCAAGCCATCCTGATCGACGTTTACCATCGCGAACTGGTTGTTTGCGGCTGCGCCGGTCCCGGCGTTTTGCGCGGTGGTACAGCCTGCGCTCGCGGTTGGGCACGTCAGCAGCGTGTTGCCGACGAAGTCGATGTCGCCGCGCGCGTTCGCTTGATAGCGGATCGACTGAGGGTCATATTGCTGAGCGGCAGCGTCGGGACCGTCGGCTCCAGCGATCACCAAGAATGTGGTCGCCATCGCGACAACGCACAGCGCAACAAACAAACGATTTTTCATAGGGTGCCAATCCTTCGGCCGCAGAGTGTTGCTATTGAGCAATATGTCAATATTTATTGTCTCACAGGTGAGCCTCACAAACAAGGATTGGAACCGCGCACCCGAATACTGAGTGAGCGCTCTAGGCCCTTCAGACCATGCCTGTCGCGGAGTGGCTACTTCTGCGGCAGCTCGAAGGTGACATGGCCGCCCGGGCCGGGCCTGGCCCACACTTGGCCGCCTTGGGCTTCGGCAAGGCCTCGGACAACCGCCAGGCCGAGCCCGGCACCGCCGTGAGCGCGGGTGCGCGCCACATCGACCCGTTCGAATCGATGGAACGCTTTGTGCACGAAGTCTTCGGGAAAGCCGGGTCCATCATCGAGCACCGACAGTCTTGCCGTCGAGATCGCCGTCGAGGTTGACGTCGAGGTTGCCGTCGAACCCGCCTCGACCACGATACGAACCGTGCCATGTGGCGGTGAGTGCCGGATCGAGTTTGACAACAGATTGGTAATCATGCGCTCGGTTTCAATCCGGGCAGCATGCATCGGCACCGACCCATCGGATTCGACAATGATTGTCACATCGTGCTTCTGCGCCAGCGGTTCGATAGCACCCGCGGCTGTCTTGGCGACCTCGGCTAGGTCGAGACGCTCGATGTGCAGCCCCAGCTGCTGCGAATCGAGCTTGCCGATGACAAACAGGTTTTCGACGATGGCCTCGATCGATCGCAGGTCGTGCTCGATCGATGCCAAGTACCGAACCGGATCGGGCGCCATGCCGTCTTGAAGCGCCTCGAGGGCGGCTCGCATCGCCGTCAGCGGCGTGCGCGCATCGTGACTGAGCGATGACAACATGAAATGCCGCTCGCCTTCGAGCCGTTTGCGTTCGACAGCCGCCTTCTCCAACTGCTCAGCCATCGAGTCAAACGTAAACCCGAGCTCACCCAGCTCGTCGTTGCGCGCGATACCTGTTCGGGCAGACAGATCGCCGCCGCCGACCGCGTTGGCCGCACGAGAAATCAAGTGCAAATCACGCAGCAAGGGGCCGCTCAACAGATTCACCAACAGCGCCGCCAGGGCTGTTGCCAACGCCGTCAAGATGATCACGAACTGGGTGTCATGTGAGTTGGTAAACATCGACTGCGCGCCCCAAATGGTGATCGCACCGACCACGACAGGTCCTGCCAGGCTGACGGCCAAGATCCGCAAGTTGAGAGATCGCCGGGTGAGGGCTGACAATGAGAGCCCGATGACAAACACCGCAGCTGCGATAGCGACGTACATCGAGATGAGCCGATTCCGCTCGCCTCCCGAAGGCGCCATGACGAACTCGGTCCCGATCCATGCGGCGAATGCGGTCGCCGCGATCAGCGCACCAAACGCCGCCGCGATCCGAAGATATCTCACGACTCGAACCGGTAGCCGACCCCGTAGACCGTGACGATGTGTGCGGGATCCGATGGATCCACTTCGAGCTTTTGGCGGAGCCGCCGCACATGCACGGTCACCGTGGCCGGATCCTGCCATTCGGCCGACGAATCCCACACAGACTGCAGCAGGTCCTCGCGCGAAACCACCCGATTCGGGTTGCGCAACAGAAACGCAAGCAGATCGAACTCGAGCCGCGTCAGTTCGACATTGACCTCGGCTCTCGATACCCGGCGCCGATCGAGGTCAACCGCAATCTCTCCGAAGGTGCTGATGGCACGAGCTGGAGCACCGGACGATCGCCGCAGCACCGACTTGACCCGAGCTGCGACCTCGCGGGGCGAGAAAGGTTTGACGACATAATCGTCGGCGCCCAGCTCAAGACCTGCCACCCGGTCTTTTTCGTCGCCAAGCGCGGTGAGCAAGATCACCGGCACCTCACTGATGCTTCGAGCGTGTCGCAGCACTTCGAGCCCGTGACGTTTGGGCAGCATGAGATCGAGCAGCACCAAGTCAGGAATCTGCGCATCGAGGCTGGCGACGGCTTCGTCGCCATTGCTTGCCTCGATCACCTCGAAACCGTCGCGGGTCAAATACTGAGCGAGCACCTCGCGCACCATTGGTTCATCGTCGACCACCAAGACGGTTTGGGCGTCACTCATCGGTTCACAGTATGCGATGCATAAATCGGTGGAGCGTGGACGGTCAATTGTTTTGTTGCCATTTAGATGCGCTGACATTTAGTCCACACGTTTTTGACAGGTGAGCGTGAATGTGTCCTAGTCTTCTGCCTGTTCAGCCGCCGCAGTATCTGTTGTGGCCGAGGGGAACAAAAATCATCTTGGGGGATGCGCATATGTCAATGCTCGATGTCTCCGACATCACGGTGCGCTTTGGCGGCATCGTGGCGTTGGACGGCCTGTCGTTCACTATCGACGAGGGTCAGATTTGCGGGCTGATCGGCCCGAACGGTGCGGGTAAAACCACGCTGTTCAACGTCGTCAGTCGCATCTATGACGCCGCCGAGGGATCAGTCACCTTCGACGGCGAAGACTTACTGGCGCTACAGCCACATCAGATCAGCGAACGCGGGGTGTTCCGTACGTTCCAGAACCTTGCGTTGTGGCCCGGTATGACCGTGCTAGAAAACGTGATGGTCGGCGGACATGCGAATACCGAGGCTGGATTCATCCGATCGTTGTTCAACTTCGGCAACAAAGCCGAAGAGAA
>ENA-ORXT01002769-ORXT01002769.1-marine-metagenome-genome-assembly--contig:-NODE-2769-length-20346-cov-6.534116_pt1 | contig 20346 bp, 17 predicted proteins | sample MGYA00237868_ERZ511482 | MGnify/ENA metagenome assembly ERZ511482
GCGCTTTATTTGGGTCAGCGATCGTACATAAGGTATATGTACACACTACACTGTCAAATATATGATCAGCAAATTGTAAATCTTCAGCACTTGCATTGACATAGTCCACATCAATTTCTCCGCGCCATTCATTCAGTTTCCACATGTCTGGAGATGGGTCTATTCCAATGATATGATCTACATTTTCTGGATTGTAATAAGGCAGGTTAAGCCCTGAGCCGATACCAATCTCAAGTACTTTTCCTTTGGCTAGAGGGACTACTTTTTCGCGTTGCTTGTTGGTTGGCTTCATGCCGCACACGCAGTTTACGATACGTGGTAAAACAAATTTATCGTAGAGTCCCATGAATTATTTTTATGATATGTTTTAGATCAGCTCTTTTATGATTGTTCAATTTATTTATTTCGGTTCATTAAACGACTTGATAAGGTCGTAAAATCCCAATCCGTAATAATTCCAACCAATTCAGGTCCTTCCACCACTGGCAAACATCCTATTTTATGCTGCTGCATAATTTTAATTGCATCTTGAACTTTTGTTTCTCCAGTTACCGTAATCGGATCTTTGATCATAATATCACCTATCGACTTTTCCTCACTCGACTCTTGGATCTGCTTGTCACTAAAATAAGCTAATAATTCATTAGAAGAGACAAGGCCAACCAGATTGCCTTTCATATCCTCTACTGGCATATATTTAATATTTTTCCAGTTCATCATTTCGGACACTAATTCGATGACGTCATCTTTTTGTGCTGTGATTAAATCTGTCATCATTAATTCGGACACCTTTAATTCTTGTGTATCATAAACAGATAAATCATGGTTCTCTGGCATTGGCCATTCATGTCCAGGTTTATCATTATTTTTTTGATTATTAATAATGGCATGGGTAATTGTCGATAATGCTTCGTCAGGGGTAGCTTCTTTTCTCAACTTGGTGAATCCTCTCAGCAACCATCGTGATCCATTTGTGTGCGCATCTGCTCTTGCTTCGATAATACCTAAATATGTATCAATGTCTTCTTGGTTAACACCTTTTAGTTTCAGTCCTTTTCTCGCATAACCAAGCAGCTGTGTTTTGACTAATTCGCATGCAGAAATCTTTTCATCATTGAACCAAGTAAAATTTGTATCGATGCCATATTTCGCTGCTTTCCCAAAATTATCTCGCGTATCTACAAAGTCAATGTGTTTTCTAATGTCATCGATTTCAGCAGCCATGCCGACCATACAGCCTAACCAAAAACATGCATTGGCGACTTCATCTTTAATCGTTGGTCCTGCAGGAAGCACTCTGTTTTCTATCCGTAGATGAGGCATGCCATTATCAGAAATACCATAGCAGGGCCTGTTCCATCTATAGACTGTAGAATTATGGACCTGCAAAGCTCTCAGCTTCGGGATTTTATTTTCTTGTATTAAAGCAAGTGCATCTTCTTCAATATCAGAACTGATTAATATTCTAAATCGAGAAATGTCTTCCTTAAATATTTCAATGATTGATTCATCTAACCAATCACTTCCAAAACTAACTCTTGGACTTCGTTCTCTAAAGTGATCATGTGATGTTCTGACATCTATTGATTGTTGGAATAATGCGATTCTGGATTCATGCCATAGTCGCTTACCAAAGACCAGTGGAGAGTTAGCACAGATCGCCATGACTGGAGCCGCTAATGTTTGAGATAAATTGTAAAGTTTAACAAAATCATTCGCATCCGTCTGTAAGTGGACTTGAAAACTTGTATTACAAGCCTCTAGCAGCGGTGAGCTGTGTCTGATCTGTAATTCATCAATACCAAAAATCCTCAACTCAAAGTTATTTCCAATCAACTGACTGTTGATCGCTTCCATAAGTGCTTTGTATCTTTCTTTGGGCGTTAGATTATGAAGCTCAAGATCATTTTTTCGAAAGGTGGGTAATATCCCTGTTAATAATAGAGAGCTGTCGTGTTTATTTAATTCTGTGCTGATGATGGAAAGCTTTTGTTCGATTTCTTTTTCTAAAGCAGAAAAACAGTCTGTCGTAAACACCTTTGGATCTGTCGTAATTTCAAGGTTGAATTTTGCCAACTCCGTTTCTAACCAAGGTTTATCATGCAACTTGTCAAGAATTTCCATTGCAATAGGTGCTGGCTTCATTGTTTTATTATTGACCAAGACCATTTCTTGTTCTGCTCCGATACGCGTAATACCAGATTCAAACATTTGATTGTGTAGCATATACTCCATTGCTTGCACATCTTTGAGCAATGATTTGACAAATCTCCGCATTTGATCTTTGTCTTTGACTAAGGACACTCTCTGTTCTCCCATGATAAAAATTTTAAAAAAGCCATGACATGAATTGACTCCTGACAACAATATAATGACCGTAGGCGTTTTCACTTCAGCAATGAGACATTTATTTTTAATCATCATCATAACTTTTTACATCAGTTCTTGCACAGACAATGTCAAATCGGCATTTGAAATAGATATAGAGACTTTTTTTGTGATCCCTGCAGGCTTAAATAGTTTGGATTCTCATGTGTTCGAAATATTTAATGTTCCTACATTTATACAAGCCATAAATCCAAATGCAACACCTGAAAATGTGTTCAGTGTAAAGGCGAATCGAGGAAGATTAACGGGGAGATTCACCAATATTGATTATCGGATTGTCGATCGGATTGCCATCACAGCAGTCTCCGTAGAGAATCCTGAATTAGAACTGGAAGTTTTTTATATGGACTTTATTCCACTTGATCAAGAAGGCGATTTAGAAATGTTCAGTTCACTACCAGAAGTCAAAGAAATTTTACTTCAGGAAAATATTCACTTGAAAGTTAAGCTAAATTTTAAGACGTTTGTACCATCGAACATTGAAACAAGAGTTTTATTAAACTTTAAGGCTTTCGTAGAATGAATGAAGACAAACATATAAGGCACTACATGGTTGAGTTTGCTGTTCCTGCACCATTCCCACAAGACCTCTATTATATCATCCCTGAACAGCGAAGTATCGTAAACAATTTATTTACTGCAGGTAAAATGGTATCCTATACTTTATCTATGGATCTCACTAAATTGTGGGTTATCTTTTTAGCATCGTCAGAAAGTGAGCTTATTACGCTTGTCGACAAACTGCCATTGACATCTTATATGGATTATGATTACTCAGAGTTGCGCTTCCATCAGAGTCTCAAATTACTTCCTACGATGAGTTTGAATTAGATATTGTTGAAAACAAAACTCTAATTCAAAAATGTTAAGTGTTGAATTTTGATAGGTAATATCCTTTATTTAAACCAAAACAGGAGTATTCAGGAGTAAGAACAAAAGTGCCAATAGGCAGGACATCATCATAGCCTCTGGATTTATCGCGAGGCGGATATTGAAATGAATGTAAAATTTGGCGTAATTTTTTTATAAAAGGTACATGAAAATTTAATTTGCAAACAGGCGAATAAAAATTCAGTTAAAGGGATAGCTCCAGAGGAGCTTTAACTCTGTAGCCCCGTACGCCGATAAGGCTTATGTGGGGTAAAGATTACGAAAATCCAAATTTGATATAATCCGCAGGTCAATCAGATCATGTCAAGTTTCAATTCGGAGAGAATATATTTTTAGAGGAAATTATGACAAATTAATTTTAGAGTTTTAGGGGGCTCAAGATGACTGAATTTGATTAGCTAGCTAAGCTCATCATTAAACATTCATCACTCAACATTTCCCGTAAGGGACTCACCACCCTATCCCATAATCCTCGCCATAATTACTTGAGCCGCCCCACATAGATCCATTCTCCCAATCAAAATAGATGGCATTCATCGGTCCTGAAGTTCGGTCTCTAACTTCTAGGGTATAACCCATTTTTTTAAGTGCTCGTCTTGTCCAAACAGGTGTATCTTCTCTGATTAACATGACACCAGGCCTAATCTCATGTTTGCCAAATGATCCTTTCATCTGGAAACTATTGATGTTAGCGGCTTCTACTGCTTCTTGAACATTCATGCCGAATTCAACCATATTTAGGAAGAATTGTAAAGAATTTTGATCTTGGCTATCGCCACCTTGTATGGCAAATGAAATATGAGGTTTCCCATCTTTTAGCGACATCGAAGGTGTTAGCGTGGCTCTTGGACGTTTCCCAGGCTCGACGACGTTAAATGGATTCTCTTCTTCACGAAGCACAAAACTTTGCATTCGCTGGCTTAAGCCGACTCCTGTATTTCCAGCGATCACTGCTGGTACCCAGCCACCACTTGGCGTGATAGAGACTACCCATCCATCCTTATCTGCAGCTTGAATAGAAGTCGTTCCACTATAAAAATCATCTAAAGGAAACTCTGAATCACCAGAGTGTTGGCGTGGTTTTATAGAAGACACATCAACAGTATCCATTTTTTCTATATATCTCAAGTATGGATTTGTTGACTTTGATTTTTGGTGTGGATAGGGATTTCCAGGTAAAGTATTCGGATCATTTTTTTTCCAATTAATTTCTTGAACTCTTTCTTTTGCATACTCCTTTGACAGTAGCCCTTCCATCGGTTCTGCAGGCTCATAATAAGGATCACCATAATAAAAATCACGATCTGCGAATGCCATATTCATCACTTGATATAATCCATGAATGTACTTTGAAGAATTATACTGCATACACTCCATATCGAGCTGCTCCATCATGTTCAACGATTGTAGCATCACTGGACCTTGCACCCAGCTAGTCAATTTGTAGACATCGATTCCTTTGTAATTTACCTTGTCCGGTTTTTCGATATACACTTGCCAATTTGCTAAATCTTCTTTGGTGATTAAACCTCCTTGCTCTTGAGTGCCTCTGACCAACTCATCAGCAATATCACCTTTATAAAATCTATTGTATGCAGCATAGATTGCTTCTTTGCGAGACATACCTTTTCGTAAGGCAATCGCCTCAGCTTCCACTAATTTTTCTAAGGTCTTGAATAGGTCTTCTTGGACGAAGATTTCTCCTGCATGAGGCGCTGCTCTATCTTCACCAAAATTAGTGAGGTATACTTTTTTAGAATATGGCCAGTCTTTAATCTTGTCCTTGTGTCGTTCTATATTGTCAGCAGTTTGCGCTTCAATGGGATATCCTTTTGCCATGTCCATCGCAGGCGCTAAGACCTCTTGCAGACTCATCGTTCCATATTCAGCTAACATCGTTAGCAAGCCTCCAGGAGTTCCTGGTGTCACTGCTGCAAGCGGACCATATTGTGGTGGATAATTCATATCCTGATCTAGAAAAAAATCAGCAGTCGCTCCAGTTGGGGCGACGCCAAGTGCATTGATACCGATGACTTCTTTTGTATGTGGGTTATAAATAAGCGCTTGTGTTTCACCACCCCAGCTCAATACATCCCACATCGTACAAGTCGCTGCAAGCATGGCGCAGGAGGCGTCTATAGCATTTCCACCTTTCGTGAATATTTGTGCACCTGCAGAAGCTCCAAGTGGCTTACCAGTAATTGCAAGCCATTCTTTGGCATAGAGGATAGGCTTTTGTGTGGTTTGGCTTTGCAGAATGAGTGAACAACAAAGAAGGATTAGAGTGCAGTAAGATTTCATAGGTCTTAATTATTATAGAAATATACCAAACGTACTTAAGATTTTGCTATTTATCTGAGACAATAATTTATTAATGTCAAGGAGAAAACCGCAGTCATATCTTTTGTTATACCGAGTATTTTTTATTGATTAGATCAATAGAATAGATCGTAGATAAAGTTTCAATATAAAGTACCCTTGGCTTATGATCAGAATCGAACACGAATAGCTCTGATAAAAGAACTAGAGAGGTCTCCAAGCTCTAACGAATGATTATACCCAGCATCTCTATGAGTATCTGTAGCCGATCTCTGTTGATGTCAGTAAATCTAACACTTAGTGGACTTGTCTTACCATGCCTTCTCCTTAAACGCTCATCACCAGAAAATTACTCTTCCAGCACCTTTAAGGCGATTTGCAGACTCCGCCTGTACAGCGTCTACGGAGGGCCTTCCTCCATCTTAATTACAGCATTGATTCCTAGTTTATTTGAGCTAATTAATGGTCTTGGTTTTCATTCAGGGCACACGATTGTGCCTAACGGATTATGATAAGTCGTCGTCTCTGTGAGGAACAATCAGATATGCGATCTTAACTATTGTTAGGCACAGATAATTCATTATATTTTTTCAATAATTTATTTTCAATTTCTTCTATTTCATATGAATGCAAAGTGTTTTTCCATTTTGAGATGGATTTTCCATCAATTGGAGATGACAATTTTGCATGATGCCTTTTGCCATTATCTGTTAATTCTTTCACCATTCTAAATCTTTCATTTAAATTTATTTTAGAATTCTCTTCATCTAACCAATTCATAACATTCAATAGTACATCTGATGTATTCGTTACCAAACTATTGTAGTCTATCATAATTACATCTGAAGGATAATATAATTTTAATAATTTATATTTTTCATAGGCAATTTCCCATCTAGCAATTACGGCATTTAGCTTATGATATTCTTTATTAATATCGAAATAGGATGCAACTACTGCTCTTGGATCTCGAATCATATAAATAATTTTACTTTTCGGAAATTGACTTTTCATTGATAAAATAAATTTCGAGTTTCCAACTGTTTGATCACCCCATCTATTCAATTTTTTTCCATGTTTAAGAGCTACTTCCTGAAATAGGGTTTCAATTATTTTGGGAAATGTTAGGTCCTTGTGTCCATTTGTCATAATTCTATCTAAGTAGAACTCAGATTGTTCTTCCCAGTAATATGAACTCTTAAGTGCTTTTTGAATTATTAACTTTTTATTCTTATAGTTTTTTGTGGGATTCAAAATCCAGTTTTTGAGCAAGGTTATTATCATGCCGTGCTCTTTTGGAAAAAAAATATTAGGATGGCAATTTAAAATAGAAGCTAGCAAAGTACTTCCGCATCTTCCACTACCTAGAATGAAAATTGGATTTGCATTATCTTTAACTGAAAAATATTTAATATAGAGACTTAATGATATGTCCCTTATTTTGTTTAATCTCATGAATTGGTGCTTAACGGAATTGTGATATGTGGCGGATTTGGCTATAACCAATCTGACATCATCATCTCGTGTTGTGTTGAACTAAACACCTATCGGTGTAGTTTCCTTCTCTCTCTTGTCAAAAGAATTTTCACATTGATGTCTCATGAAATTCGTTGACAAGAAAAATGTTGATAATTTTTCTAAAAGTACAATAATCTTAGGATGTATTGTCCATTACCATGGCGATGATAAATCGGATCATAGTTGAAGATAAGTCTAAGCAAACCATCACATCCTACGGTCGAGCTGTGGAGCGATTGGTACGATTCCACGATTTGGTACATCCAACTGAAATGAATATTGATGAAGTTCTGGATTTTCTTGTGTACCTGACTGACAAGCAAGGAGTCAACTGGCGAACAAACAAAATGTAAGTGGCTGGTATGAGATATTACTGGTCTCAGGTATTAGAAGATCATGAATTTTATCCATTGGCTAACCCACCCTCGTCTGATGATGATGAGGTTTCCTCATTATGAAGTGACATTTAGTCACTTCATTCTCAGCTTATGCTGAGACCATTCGGTAATCAAAAATTCTCAGCCGTGAAGAATTCACCAAACTCTTTGATTCTTGTAGGAACGATAAACATTAATTGACTAATTAGATTGAAATACCAAGGACCATTAAATGCTATAATATGGTCTTTGGTATAATCTTCAATTATTAGTGCAGTCTTTTATAATTTCGAAAGTCAGTGACATAAAAATAAGTCATACAAATTATCAGAAAGATTATAATTATATAAAATAGTGTGCTGTTATTAAAATTTTGATTTCCAATTAGAAAAAGAATAAGTAAATTCAAACCTAAACCAATTAAACTTCTCTTACCAATAAAAAAATAGGGTTTCTTTTTAAAGACCTTGCCCATAAATTCATAGGTGTTATTCTCATTTTTTTTTAAAAAAAAGTAATTTTTATACTCCATAATTAATATTTATCATTCTGAAACACATCCGCAAGATGCCATTTTATTGTATGTTTTAGCCATTTTACGAGTACCTATGTCAAATCCGATACAAGAATGATTTATACCTGATATACACGAGCCGCAAGCTGCTATAGTTGCTGTTCCTGTTAATACAATATCAATAGCCATATTTCCACAGTTGCAATTATCCTTCTTATTAGTTTTATACCTAATAATGGCTTTGTTGCATGAACATATTATGAAAAATGATCAAGTGTTGTATTTTAAAGTTACCAAACTGAAAAAACACAAACTACTTGATCATATGACAAAGGTAAAACATAAGTCAGCAGCAGCCAAGACTACAGAGAAGAAGAAATATAAAATAACGAATTGGAGTACCTATAATAGAGGTTTAAAGCAACGAGGTAGTTTGGAAATTTGGTTTGATCCCGATGTAATTAATAATTGGCGTTACTCAGGAACAAAACAGCAAGAAGGCCAGTATGAATTTTCTGATTCATGTATTAGCTGTTTGTTACAATTAAAGGCTGTTTATAAGTTACCATATCGTCAACTCGAAGGCTTTACTAATTCTATTTTGTGCCTGATGAATATTGACTATAAGTCACCAAGTTATACCCAAATATGTCGTAGATCAAAATCTCTTGACATTGATATTGAAGAAGGAAAGACCAAGGGAAAAATATATTTAGTAGTGGATTCGACAGGCTTAAAAATTTATGGAGAAGGTGAATGGAAAACAAGAAAACATGGTGTTAGTAAACGGCGAACATGGAGGAAATTACATTTAGGAGTTGATGAAAAAACGGGAATAATACGGTTTGCCAAATTCAATAGCAATTGATAATTAAATTTTAAGGATGATTGAAAATTATGACTAATGACTGGGCTTCATTTGTTTACAGTTTGTGCCCACTCAATTGCTCCTTTAAATTCTTGCCAATTTTTCGCATTGTATTCGCAGTAATAATTTGCTTCCTCTTTACTTCCTATAGAGTATCCACTTGCCCGCATTTTTGACTTTACATCTAATTTTCCAATTACATATTGATTATGCTCAATAGCTATCTTTAGTAAGTTGATTGACTTTAAAGAATTACCAGAGTTAATAAATTCGTATAATGCATTGTTGAACTTAAAAAATATGCCGCCATCATCTTTATATGCTTTTGAATGTTGTTCATATTTGTGATACTGTTTGCCTTCCAATAAATGTGATGAGAGTATATAACGTACTCCTTGATTGTCATTTGGATTAAGCTCAAGCAAGTATTCAATTAATCGAATTGATTCGTCAATGTTTCCCGAAATATATTCGCATTCAGATATGTTGAAAAGACAAGTCATATACGGTCTTGTTTCGAATATCATCCAAAAGTGACCTTTGTTTTCTTCTTCATACTTTCCGCCAAATTTCTTCTTTCCAATTTCTATTCCCTTTGTATAAAAGTCCTTGGCTTTGTTTAGATTGTTCTGTTGTTCACCCAAATATTGATATGCAAGAATGCAATCTTTATCCAATTTAAGAGCTTCTTTAGCTAATTTTATACCTTTTGTTTTTGAAGTGTTGTAAGCTTGATAGACCTTATCTTCAGCTTTTTCTCTCGTGTTTAAAACTTCTTCAGGAAATTCAGGTATACCTTCTGATTGATATTTACTTAAGAACTCATTGATTTCTTCTTCACTTTTGAAGTCTTGGGTTTCTAAGAGTCTTTGTAAATCTCGCATTACTTTATTTTGCTTCATCTTAGCCTATTTTGTTTTTTAATCTGCCTTGTCACTAACGAATATTGGTATCTTTCGTCTAGAACCGAAGGAAGGATATGACATGATCACCTATTGTTACTGATATACCATTCATTCTACGCCGATATAGATTCTCGTTTCTCAATTCTAAAGTTCACTGTCGCTTTTAGTGCATCAAATACCTTCATTATTGTTCCAATGGTAACGTTCGATGTATTGTTTTCTAATTTTGAAATTTGTGCTCTTTGAACTCCGAGAAGCTTGCCTAGCTGTTTCTGTGTCAAATTTTGCTCTTTTCTTAGTGTTTTAATTTGTTCAGATAAAAGTTCTACACGTAGCTCATACTCATATTGATCTCTTTTTGGAGTTCCTACTTTTCCTAACGATTTATCTTTTAGTTCATTTAACCCTATTGACTTCATATTACGTTTTTTTAGAATTAAAATATTTTTTCTTTATCTGTTCTGCCTTCTTGATTTCTTTCTGTGGAGTCTTATTACTCTTTTTGTCGAATCCATGAGTCGCTATAATAAGTGTATTCTGTTCTTCAGAGTTCCAAAAGGCGAAAACTCTATAGAATTTTTGATAATCACTTTGTCTAAACTCGAAGATACCATCTGTTCCTTTCAACTTTTCGAACCAAACACCTTTATGCCCAGCTTCAACTTTATCAAAAGCCAATAGAAATTTTGCTTGTATTTTTTCATTATGCGCTAAAAAATACTCTTCTGCTTCTTTAAGCAATCTGACCTTTATCGGCTTTTTCAACTTTGACATTTCTTAAATATACGATGTTTCCATATATGGAACAAATATGATTTACGGTTTTTTACTTTTCTATCAGTTGTCTCTAATCATCTTTGGACAATTTGGCTGTTCTTCTTATCGAGTAGGTAAAGGGAATTTCACCCTAAACCTCCAATGTCGTTGAGTTAAGAAAATATTGCGTTGAGTTTTTCTTATAAATGCTAAACATAAAATAAAAATGGATAACACAATTGTTGGTCGCAAAAGTTTTGAGTCCTTTATTGAATAATTATAGCACGTGAACATAAGGGCTGGATTTAGGTATCCCATACCATTCAGAATGATTGATGCTAGAGTAATTAGATTTGGTTTTGATTTCTTTTAAAAAGAGTTTTTATAAGGCATTGGATATATCCTTTTACTTTTTCTAAAGTTTCTTTCATAATGCCTGTCGGCACGAACTAATTCCAAATTTGCGGTAAATAGAATTGTCAGTTCATCTAGATAAGCTTTCACTATTTTCTTTTCTCTACAAAACAATAAAATGATGCTGTTTTTCATCCTGTTAAGTGCTTGTGTAAAATTAGGTTTATATTTCCTTTTCCGTTTTTTACATATCTGACTCACCCTTTCAACTGTGCCAGAGACAAGGATGGAAGTAAGATTACAAGAAAATATTTTTGCATAAAAATCCTGTGCGATGGCCAAGCAGCTTTTCCCACTGAAATTTTCGATTTCAAGTCTTGATTTCATTACTTTATATGACTCCTCAACTTGCCACCTAAGTTGATACAAGGCAGAAAAAATTTCGTGAGGATAATCATGTTCGCACTCTAAACTTGTAACAAGTACTTCCTTTTCTCCAGTACTAAGTTCTATACAGATAAACCGAAGTGTAATGGGCAGTGTGGACAATCCTAAGGCTTTACACTTTGTAGCACTGGCTTTGCTAGGATATATTTTTGTTGTGACTTCTTTATCTCCACTCTCGACCAACTGTTTTGCAACTTTCCAACTACCCGTTTTCAATCTAGCACAAAAGTGGGTTCTCTTATCTTTTAGTAAAGCAAACATCCAAAATGAAGCATAATTCCTATCATACAATACTAAATCATCCGATTTAAATATTGCAGAATGCTTCAATGCTAAGTTATGTTCATTGTCGTCATAGGTAGATAATTGAGCATCTACAGTTAAGTCATTGAGTAAATCATATGCTTGTGACAATCGGGCATATGTAATTGAAACCCCTGATTCAGAAGTATCGTGAATCCCATATTTTAATACTATTTCAGAACTATTGGGTAATCTAGCCGTAGACCCATCTACTCCCAAAAGCCTAAATCCATTCCAAGTTTTATAATTTCCTGCGCTATAGAAAAAATCAATTTGATCTTTATCTAGTTCAATGAAGGCTTCATGTTTCAGCTTCTTGCGGGCCAAAGTGAATGCTCCCTTGGTCACTTCATTTACAGGAATCTCCTTATTTAAAAGAACTCTGAAAAAGTTGTCTAATTCTGCTTGAACAGATTTGGTTAAAAAATTAATGAGTAGAAAAAAAACTTTGTGGAATGGCAAAATTCGGGTTCTCGTGAAGTCAGACTGGTTGACTTTGTGACGAATAATAAATTCTTTAGAAGTCAATTTTTTTTTCAAACTTTCTATAAGCTTGATGTGGTCTTTGATGCTTTTTCATCGTTTCTGATATGTTTTGTATTCCACTCAATATAATCATTAAATAACTGAATACATTATATATTATCCTTAACTCAACGACATTGGAGGCGCACTCCATCAGCCACTGCTGGTGGAGCCGTCTACTCGATTGTGTATAGTGCTTTATTGAACTTCAATTATATCGTAGGTGATTTTTTCAAATTCAATATTATTAACTCTCATTATTCTTATTGTTTCATCTATTAGAGAATCGTTTTTCTTTGTCAAAATTGGCTCTTCGATTTCAAAAGTATACTGTAATTCTGATTCGTCTTTTTCGATATATATATCTAAACTTTCAAACATCTCAAATCTTGCTATTTGATCGCCAAAATGATTTACAGGATAATATTTATTTGACCAATCTGTAATTTGTTTTATTTTGGTGCCAGCTAAATTCTCCAATAATTTACTTTTCGAACTTGACACTTTAAATTCAACTAATCTAATTTTATCTACGTTTTTGCATCTTGTTTCTATATTAATATTTTTTATTGATTTCCTAATAATTCCTGAAAAACTTTTCTTCTTTTCTATTATACTTTTAACGCTGTCATTAGAATCCACTTTAATCTCATAAATACTATCTCTAAAATTTTGGTTGTTTTTTATAGCCCAGATTATGTCCGTATCTTTTTTAATTTTTGTTTTAATAGGAAAAAATTCAAATAATTGATTTTTTCTTAAAAAAGCGAGATCTTCTTCTATTTCTTCTTTGTCCAATTTCAACTTTTTTACAACATCTTGAGTGAATCCAAATTGAAGTAGAAATTCACGCACTATTGGTCTTATTTCTAAATTCCACTCCTTTTCAATTTTTATAATCTCATCTTCTTCCAATGGCTCATAATATACTACATCTTTTAAATGCTTAATATCCTTAAGAATTAAATTATAATCTATTTCCATTTAATTGTTATAATTGATTAATTTTTTCCAAAATTTATAAGTAGATAGACATTCTTCGTTATTTCTATTTTCTGCATTATACACAACAACCAAATAAACACACCCACATCCATCTCTTAATCGTTACGGGACGGCTACCTAAACCATCGTCCCCACATTAGCTCAATTTTTCCTATGTAGCATTTGTCCTAAGATGTGAGTATTTCTGAATCCTCTCAAGATAGTAAAGAGATTACAATTTGGAAGTGAATTTTCTCGCTTAAACTTAGTTGCAAAATCATAATAAGGCATTGTATTATGAATAAAAACATCTCTATCATAATTTTAGTGAACAGAATACAAGTTGGCACTATATAAAACTTGTCTCCTCATTGCCTTTTTTTCGTTGAATATTGATTACCGTAGTAAAGGGCTTTGGAAACGAACCTTCGTCTAGATTAGACATAAAAATTCTGCGCTATATATTAAGTTTTTATTTAGGCTCTGTGACTAGGATTTTGAACGAGGATATATAACGTCAGTGAGCTTGACGCTGCCAAACAATGGTATATCGATACCTTTTTTACACCACCAAATTTTGATGAACCCTTTTATGTTTGCTTTAGCGTTGGTAGCTAAGAACTCTGACATTTACCAGAAGCCAAGCCATAAGCAGATGTTTCAAATCACCTGATGACATATTGGGGCTGTTGATGATTATGAAGTAGAAATGGGCTGATATATTGATCTCGGGACAAAGATTCATGAGCCAGCTAGGTCTAATTGGTGTTGAAATTGTGATCGCTTTAGTCTCCGATGCTTGAGACAATATGATTGGTTCGATCGATAATTCTGGTTTTGAAGTGAGTTAGTGATTTTGTCAGAAGCGTGAAAGAGCATTAAAAGTCAGTGATTTAGGCGATTCTGAAGAAGTTTTACACTCAATTTTATACAAAACAGCGAGATTTAGCTAATTCCTGTACCTTAGAGACTATAAGAGACGAAATTGATGAAAAGAAAGACGATTAAATCTACAGTCAGCCTTTCAGGAGTTGGATTGCATACTGGAGAAAACTGTACGATTACATTAAAGCCCGCAGCCGAAGGATCTGGTATTCAGTTCCTATTACAAAAGAATGGTGAAGAGAATAAGGTCCGCGCTGAAGTAGCAAAAGTAGTCGGTACTGTAAGGCATACGGCTCTAGGATCTAATGATGTATCTATTCATACAGTCGAACATTTATTGTCAGCAGCTTACGCTTCTGGAGTCGATGATTTAACAGTTGAATTAGATGGGTCTGAAGTGCCGATCATGGATGGTAGCGCTAAAGCATTCAGCAAAATTTTAGCGGAAGCGGGAATAGAAGAAACAGAAAAGGAAAAGGAATATTTTACGGTTCAAGAGGTATTGCAGTTTAAGCATGAAGAAAGTGGTGCCGAGTATTTAATTATTCCTCACGACGGATTAGACATTCAGGTTAATCTAGAATATGAAGACCCGATGACTATTTTTCAGTCTGCTAGATTGAAGGATCTGTCGCAGTTTGATGCAGAAATAGCTGACAGTCGCACATTTGTATTTGCAAGCGAAATCAAAAAATTATTAGATGCTGGCTTGATAAAAGGTGGAAGTATTGATAATGCAATTATTATCAATGATGGGAGTTTGACAGATAGTGATCTGAATAGTCTTGGTGAATCATTTGGGATCAATAATGTGACAGAGATGCTCCGCTATAGTCCACATAATGATAATGCTCTCGCCAAACATAAACTGTTAGATTTAATTGGTGATTTGTCTTTGCTAGCACGACCGATAAAAGCAAAGATCATAGCGACACAGCCAGGTCATACAGCTAATATAGAGCTGACTAAATTTCTGAAGAGTAAGTTTTTGGAGATTAGAAAATTAAAAGGAAAACCGGTTTATGATCCGACGGCAGAACCACTATTTGACTTAGAAGCGATTAAAAAACTACTCCCGCATCGCTATCCATTTTTGATGGTAGATAAGATTATTGAAGTCACGGAGACTCGAGTGGTCGGCATTAAAAATGTAACGGCTAATGAATCTTTTTTCCAAGGTCATTTTCCTGGCAATCCTGTTTTTCCAGGTGTTTTACAATTAGAGGCTTTGGCACAGGCAGCAGGTATTTTAGTCCTCAGCCAGTTTGAGGATCCTGAAAATTACAATACCTATTTCATGAAGATTGATAATGTTAAATTCAAGCAACTTGTTGTTCCAGGAGACACTATGATCTTAAAAATGGAATTATTATCACCAATTCGTCGAGGCATCGTACACATGCAAGGCACTGTATACGTTGGTAATAAAATAGTATCAGAGAGTGAGTTAACAGCCCAAATAAGTAAGAAAGCAAGTGCAAAGTAATTTAAGATCAATACACCCAAAAGCGATCATCGGCAAACATGTCGAGATTGGTCCATTTGTTACAATCGAAGAAGATGTCATTATCGGGGATCATTGTACAATCAAACCGAATGCAGTGATTATGAAAGGCACTCGACTCGGTCATCACTGTGAAGTCTTTCCAGGTGCTATTATTGGAGCTGATCCACAAGACTTAAAATACGATGGAGAATACACGACCTTAGAAATAGGGAATCATACCACCATACGAGAATATTGTACAATCAATAAAGGCACGATAGCATCAGGTAAAACTGTGATCGGAAATCATGTGATGTTAATGGCTTATGTCCATATTGCTCATGATTGTATTATCGGTAATCATGCGATTTTATCTAACTGTGTGAATCTGGCTGGTCATGTAGAAATAGCTGATCATGCTATTCTTGGTGGCTTAGTTGCTGTACATCAATTTGTAAAAATCGGACGCTATTCTTTCGTCGGTGGCGGCTCATTAGTGAGGAAAGATGTGCCTCCATTTATTAAGGCGAGCAAAGAACCTTTGACATATTTAGGTGTCAATTCTATCGGACTCAAGCGCAAAGGGTTTGCTAATGAACGGATTCATATTATTGAAGATATGTATCGTGTTTTGTTTGTCAAACATAGTAATAACACTAAGGCAGTTGAGGAGATTGCAGATTCATTCGAAATGAGTGAAGATCGAAATGATATTCTTGATTTTGTCAATGGATCTGAAAGAGGCATCATTAAAGGACTTAAGTATGCCTCATGAAAATCGTTTGTCAGACGCTCTATAAACGCTATACCTATAATTGGATTATTCAAAACCTATCTGTCACATTTGAGGGTACTAAAATCTATGGTGTTTCCGGTCCAAATGGATCGGGTAAATCTACATTTTTAAGTTTGCTGAGTGGATTTTTGACACCAAGTCAAGGCACTATTGATTATAGTCATCTTGGCCAAAAGATCACACGTGACGATCTGTACAAATATTTATCTATCTCTGCTCCATATATCAATTTAATAGAAGAATACACAGTCAGTGAATTAATAACGATGTATAGAAAATTAAAACCACTTCAGGAAAATATGTCTGCCGATGAATTTCTAGAGTTGAGTTATTTAGGTGATGATCAAAACAAACCCATTAAATATTTTTCGTCTGGCATGGCACAGCGTGTTCAATTATTATTGGCGATTAAGACGGATTGTCCATTGTTGTTTTTAGATGAACCGAGTTCGTTTTTAGATGATCAAGCACGTACATGGCTGTACCAAATGATATCTGATAACTGTGCAGATAAATTAGTTATCATGGCGTCTAATGATCGCCAAGATCTGAATTATTGTGATACAGTGATTGACTTAGAGAGTATACAACTGGTGTCTGATGAAGCTATGATGAGATGACCATCTTTACTACCAGTAATCCTGTACTTAATTGAGGATCTACTCATTGGCTTGTATGTTTTGAAATAGTTCTCGAATCGAACATATATGACAACTTTATACACCATTGACTATCAAAATGTAATCTCTAGGCCTTGATCACATTCAGTTCATACCCTAGGTTAGATATATACCATATAATGGGTTTTATGGGGCATAGAATGACAAATTAGTTAGTACTTAGCCTTAAAATTTTTTCAGCCAACTGATCGCATTACAAGAAATATTCTTATTTTATAGTGACAAAAATAATGAAATGGAATTTCAACTCCTGTCTCAACCGTATACCCTAATGGGTGAGCAAATTGACTTTTATAAACAAAATAGATTCATCAAACTTAAGCAAGTCTTGTCTGGTGAAATCGTGGCTTATTTCAATGCCGAAATTTCTAGGGTTGTTAATGTATTATACCAAGATGACAAACCACTGATTACAAAAGATACATATGGAAAAGCATTTTTGCAGTTGATGAATCTTTGGGTGACTGATAAGATTGTGAAGCAGTTGATTTTCAGTCCTCGGATTGCACAGATCGCTAGCCAATTATTAAAAGTCGATGGTGTCCGTTTATATCATGATCAAGCATTATTTAAAGAAGCTGGAGGAGGGATAACGCCTTGGCATGCTGACCAATATTATTGGCCACTCGAAACGGATAAGACAATCACTGCTTGGATACCGCTCCAAGAAACACCTTTAGAAATGGGTCCATTAGAATTTAGCGCTGCGAGTCATCAAATCCAAAAAGGTCGCGAGCTTATGATCGGAGATGAGAGCGAAAAAATTATTGGAGATTCCTTAAGAGTCACAGATTTTACTCATGTGATTGACCCTTTCGACATTGGAGAAATTAGCTTTCACTCTGGTTGGGTGTTTCATAGAGCTGGAGCAAATGTAACTGACCAAACACGAAAAGTCATGACCATTATTTATATGGATAAAGACATGCATTTAAAGAAACCAGAAAATCAAAATCAGATAGATGATTGGCACACTTGGTGTCCTGGAGCTGAAGTAGGGGAGGTGATTCATACTCGATTGAATCCGGTGTTGTATAGTGTTTAAAATATTTAAGCGTTTATTAGAAATATAGCCTTTTCTTAATTCTAAAAATATATCTAGCTAATCTGTAATGTCGGAATGGTTTGAGTTTCTTTTGTATTATTTTGCTGACCATTATCGTGACTACGATTATGATTATTACTGTTATGATTAAGCCAATTTCGATTATTAGATAATGACTTTATTGACTAGACTTGATTGGTTGATTATGAGCTATAACATGTGTCTTTTACATGATAAATTCAAATCGAAAACCAAATAAATAACAACCTCAAATTATGGGAATTATATCCGAAAAGAAATCACCTTTTTGGAGGATCTTCGTTCATTTTTAACAGAAACTGTGAAAATTAGCTTTTAAAAGGGCCACTTCATTGAATTTGATATTGAAAGTCTGATTGAATTTGATATTGAATTTATTCTTTTATTTATTAAACTTTGCCATAACGTATATATGACATTTAAAAAGACATTGATTAATTATCTTAGGACAATACTGTCGTGAATTACAAATGATTGCCATAAAAGAATTAACTAAGCTTTATTATTCGATCAGCGAAGTGTCCAAGATGTTTGAATTATCCAATTCAACATTAAGATATTGGGAGTCTGAATTTTCAGTATTGAAACCAAAGAAAAATAGACATGGAGAAAGAGCGTACACGAAGAAAGACATCGCTGTCATATCTAATATTTTCACTTTAGTCAAACAGCGTGGATTTACAATTGAGGGTGCTAAAAAAGAAATTGCTAATACTAAGAAGCAGTCTCCGGCATTTGATAAAGAGAAGCTAGTCAAAAAGTTAGTGGATGTAAAGTCTAAAATGGAAAAATTGTTGAGTGGTTTAGATTCCGGAACAGATTCAGAATAACCTACTTGATTATTTTGAGAAATTCTTCTTGATTATTTTGAGAAATTCTATGTCTTTTGTTCTTTTTTTGGTGCAAAAAAATTATCGAATAATCATATCACGAAACATCACATCACCCCAAAGCTTCCTTGAATTTCTCTTGCAAGACCTTAGGATTTGACTGACCTTTTGTAGCCTTCATTCCCTGACCTACAAAAAAACCGATGAGTCCTTTCTTCCCACCTTTGTATTTTTTGACTTCTTCAGGATGTGAGCTAATGATATCGGATATCGCTGCATCGATTAAATCAGTATCACCTGATTGAAATAAATTTAATTCTTCACAAAGCAATGATGGTGATTTCTCAGGCTGTTTGAGAAGTGCAGGAAACAAAGTTTGATAAGCAGTAGAATGTATGATCTTTCCATCTTGAATGAGAGATAAAAATTCTATGCTTTTTTCGGATGATATTGGAAATTTTGATAAATCTTCTATACCATTTTCTTTCGCAGTAGGAAGTACTTTATTTATGACATAATTACCAATTGCCTTTGGCGAAATGGAAGAGTCTAATAATGAATCTGTAAATTCTACTGTTGATAATTCCTGAGTGAGTACGCCTGTATTTTCTTCATTAATCCCCTTAGCCAAATATTCCTTCTTCTTTATCGACGGTAATACAGGCATTGACTTTTGCAGAGAATTTATTTTCTCGTCACTAATAAAAATAGGAGGAAGGTCAGGGTCAGGAAAATATCTATAATCATGAGCATCTTCCTTATCTCGGATAGGACTGGTTCGACCAGTTTCAGGATCAAAAGTGAGCGTTTGCTGTGCTATACTTTCGCCCGCTTCCATCAGTTTGATTTGTCTTTGTGCTTCATAGGTAACAGCCTGTTGTGCAAATTTTTTAGAATTTATATTTTTGACTTCACAGCGATTATTTAAAATCGTTTCACCCTTTTTCCTTACAGAAACATTACAATCACAGCGCATAGAGCCTTCTTCCATATTTGCATCTGAAATGCCTATATACCTGACTAGATGTTGAAGTTTTGCCATAAAGTCATGTACCTCTTGAGCAGACCTCATGTCTGGTTCTGTCACTATTTCTAATAATGGAACACCTGCTCTATTTAAATCAACTAAAGTATTTTTTGGATCAATATCATGTACAGACTTCCCTGCATCCTCTTCCATGTGTACATGATGAAAGCGGATCTTTCGAGGATGATCACCTTCATATATATCTATGCTTCCTCCTACACAAATTGGTAAGCGATCCTGAGTGATCTGGTAAGCCTTTGGTAAATCTGGATAAAAGTAATGTTTCCGATCAAAGCGATTCTCTTTATGAATAGAGGAGCCAATAGCTAGGGCTAAGACAATACCCTTGTCAATAGCTGCCGAATTTACTCTAGGAAGTGTTCCTGGATGGGCTAATGAGATGGCACTG
>ENA-ORXT01002770-ORXT01002770.1-marine-metagenome-genome-assembly--contig:-NODE-2770-length-20339-cov-26.115388_pt1 | contig 20339 bp, 17 predicted proteins | sample MGYA00237868_ERZ511482 | MGnify/ENA metagenome assembly ERZ511482
TCGGCGTCGCGGGCCTCGCCCGGGCCGTTCACCACGCAACCCATGACGGCAACCTGGAGGGGTATCTCCCGTTCGCCAAACGCAGCAAGCGCATCGTTGGCCACCGCATAGACGTCTATCTCGGCCCGGCCGCAGCTCGGGCAGGCGATCAGGTCCACGTTCTTGCGTTCACGCAGACCAAGCGATTCCAGAAGCGCCCGTCCGGCCCGGGCCTCCTGGACCGGATCTGCGGTGAGGGAGTAACGAATGGTGTCTCCAATGCCCTCAGCCAGGAGGGTGCCAATGCCTGCAGTGGACTTGATCAGGCCGTTGGGCGGCGGTCCGGCTTCGGTGACGCCGAGGTGCAACGGGTGATCCGTTGCGTCCGCCATCATCCGGTACGCCTCGATCATGAGCGGCACGCTCGATGCCTTCACTGAAATCTTCACCTGGTCAAAACCAACCTCGTCGAAGTATCGCAACTCATCCTGAGCCGATTCCACCATTGCCTCGGCGGTGACTCGATCGCCGTACTTTTTGTAGAGATCGGGATGCAGCGATCCGCCATTCACACCGATGCGGATGGGAACGCCTTTCTCGCCGCACGCCTCAGCCACCTGCTTTATGTGATCCGGGTTCTTGATGTTGCCCGGGTTCAGACGAAGACAGCTCACACCGGCGTCGAGCGCGGCCAGCGCCATCTTGTACTGGTGATGAATGTCCGCCACGATCGGTACCGGCGACCGGGGCACGATTTGGGCAAGACCTTCCGCTGCGGCCAGCTCATTGCATGTGCAGCGAACAATGTCGGCGCCTGCAGCAGCGAGTGCGTAGATCTGCTGCAGTGTTCCTTCCACGTCGGCCGTCTTGGTGATCGTCATGGACTGCACGGTGATCGGCGCACCGCCGCCGACGGGCACATCCCCCACCATGATCTGGCGGGTCTTGCGACGAGGTGCTGCAGGCGTGATCTCCATGACCCTCAGCGTAGGGCGTCACACCAATCGACCAGCAGTCGCGTCGAACAGTGTCTGACACCAACTTCGCGCGCAGGGTGAATCGAACAGTGTCTGACACCGGGCCCTTGCAGTTCCGAGACCGCCAGGCCGAGCAACGTCCTAGATGGGGAAGTTGAAGAGGTCGTCCCAGGTGACGACAGCGAACATCAGGAGGAGGACGGCCAGCGTGGCGTAGGTGAGCGGCATGAGCTTGGCGACGTCAGCGTGGTAGCGCTTCTTGGATATCGCTTCGCGAATCCGCTCGTAGGTGGCGATTGCGGCATGACCGCCGTCAAAGGGCAGCAGCGGCACCAGGTTGAACACACCAATGAAGATGTTGCTGGAAACAAACAGGATGCCAAGGAGTGACCACGGAATGAGCGCGCCAACTCGCACGATGCCGACCACGCCCATGACTCCAGAGCCGTCATCAGAGCCGGTGCCAGCACCAGCACTCTCAGCCGGCACAGTCGGAGCAGGGTCGATGAGTCCCACCCGCTCGGCCAGGAAACCGGGAAGACCAACCACGCCGACAACAGATTCCTTCGCAACGGTGCCGAAGTCCTGAATGGAACGGGTGAATGACTCCACCGGCCCCTTGGTGCTCGGCGTGAATGTTCCCTTGACCACGCCCAGAGACCCGACCACCTCGCCCGTCTCGATGGTGCGTTCGCCAATGACACCCGCCAGGCTCAGAGTCTCACCGCCCCGCATCACGACCATGTCGATGGGTTGATTGGCACTGTCCACCACAAAGCCGGCGAGGTCGTTGAACGACGACAGCTCGAATCCACCGATGGACTGGATGCGGTCACCCGCCTGGAGGCCAATTCCTTCAGCCGCACTTCCCTCGATGACCTCTTCGATATCCCAGCGTTCGACGGCCGGATCGGCCTCGCTCGGTCCCTGCCAGCCAATGACGCTGTGCAGAAGTAACAGTGCGACGAACGCCATCATGAAGTGCATCGCCGAACCGGCCAGCACAACGCTCATTCGGCGAAGGTAAGAGCCCTGCCGGTACGCACGGTGCTCGTCCTCTTCCGGAACCGGGTCGAGATTGTTCATACCGATGATGCGAACGAATGCCCCGAGCGGAAAGGCCTTGATGCCGTACTCAACCTCGCCCCGCTGCTTTGAAAAGAGCGTGGGTCCGATGCCGATGAAGAACTGGGTGACCTTCATGCCTGCCGCTTTGGCCGTCAGATAGTGGCCAAGCTCGTGCATGAAGATGACGAAAATGAACCCGAGCACGACGAACAGTGGAAGCACGCCCATGCTGAGCGTGAGCCATACCAGCAGCGCCACAAGAACCAGCGGCATCCACCAGGAACCGCCGGTGTCGCCATCCTGCACAGCCGGCCCCTCCGGGCTGGCGCCAGCAATCAGAGCAGTGCCCAGTCGAGAAGTGTCGCCATCGCTCGGCGGGATCTCGTGCACTGGCATTTCGTCAGACGTTTTCAAGTGACCCTTACTTTCGGGCCGTGCGACCCTTGATCAGTTCTGCGGCGTGCGACCGGGCCCAGGCGTCGGCAGCAAGCACTTCATCCAGTGAATCACCATTCGAGGCCGGATGGGCATCGAGCACGGCATTATTCACGGCGGCAATCTCCACCCAGGAGAGTGCTCCCTCAAGAAACGCCTCAACGGCGATTTCATTCCCGGCCGACAGAACCGCAGGTGCCGTGCCGCCTGCTCGGCCCGCCTCGTACGCAAGCGACAGACAACCGAACGCCTCAAGATCCGGCGGTTCGAAATCCAGCCGAGAGAGCTCGGTCCAGTCGATCTGGCCAAATGGCGTGCCGTGGCGGTCCGGATAGGCGATTGCGTAGGCAATGCAGAGTCTCATATCCGGCATCGACAACTGGGCGACTGTGGCTCCGTCGGTGAACTCAACCATCGAGTGGATGACTGATTGGGGGTGCACAACCACGTCGATGCGATCGAAATCCACACCGAACAATTCGTGGGCCTCGATGACCTCAAGACCCTTGTTCATCAATGTTGAAGAATCAATGGTGATCTTGGGCCCCATGGACCACGTCGGGTGCGCCAACGCGTCCTCGATGGACACATCCATGAGATCTTCGCGGGTACGCCCCCGGAACGGTCCCCCACTGGCAGTCACGACAATTCGAGAGATCTGATCGAGTCGTGTCGCGTCAGTCAACGTCTCATTGGAGCGCAGACACATGTGCACCGCGCAGTGCTCACTGTCCACCGGAACGATCTCGGCGCCGGGCGTGTCACGAACCTGGGCAACCACCGGACCGGCCGCAATAAGCGACTCCTTGTTCGCCAACGCAAGCCGACGTCCGGTCTGCAGCGCAGTGAGCGTTACGGGAAGGCCAGCGAAGCCGACCACCCCGTTGACCACCGTGTCCCCCATCGCAGCGGCTGTTGCAAGCGCCTCATCGCCAGCCACCAGTTCGGTGCCATCCGGGAGAAGCGCGGCAAGTTCGGGCGCCCGCGAATCGTCCGCAAGCGCTACAAGCTTCGGTCGAAACTCCAGGGCCTGCTCAGCCAGCATTTCGACCGAGCTTCCGGCTCCGAGAGCGACAACGTCGTATTCACCTTCCGATGTGCGGACGACCTCCAGCGTCTGGGTCCCGACAGAACCGGTTGAGCCGAGGACCGACAGTGAAGGCATGTCAGATGGTGATTGGCTCGATGACGCCCATGACCAAAGCCGCACACCAGGTAGCCGGAAGCACGAACAGCAGACCGTCGAAACGATCCAGCACGCCGCCGTGTCCCGGAAGAATGCTGCCCATGTCCTTGATACCCAGGTCCCGCTTGACCATCGACTCGGACAAGTCGCCCATGGTTGCGGCTGCAGCTCCAACCAGACCGAGCACTGCCGCTGTCGTCCAGGTTCCCGGCGATGCGCCCCATGGTGCAATGCCGAGGACGCGAACAAAAACGAGAGCCGCCGCAACCGAGCAGACGAAACCGCCGAGGAGTCCTTCAATGGTCTTGTTGGGACTGACCCGGGCGAGCTTCGAGCGACCGAATTTACGGCCGAAGATGTAAGCACCCACGTCGTAGGCAACGGTCACAATGACGGCTGCCAGGATGAGCCCGAGACCGTGATCTTCGAGGAACCAGTCGGCGGGAGTGAGATCCTCGGCCCGGTCGGGGTTCACGGGGACCGCAGAAGCGCTCCAGAGCATAAGAGCAGCGAACGACCCGAGCACGCCGACATAGCCCACACCAAGCAACGTGATGGCAACGTTTGGCACCGGCCTGCTTGAGGAGATCCCGAACATGAACCAGAACATCGCGGCGACGAAGGCCAGGAACAGGATGACTGGGTAGGCGATTGGACCGCGCCAGAAGACCGCGATGGGAAGGGCAGCGGTGGTGGCGATACCAACGAGGGTCGCTGGCTCGTACCCAACCTTCTGAACGGCGGCGTAGAACTCGATGACCGCCATGGTCAACACGACGGTCAGCAGGCCAACTGCCCAGATCTCGCCGAGAAGGTAAGCGGCGACGCCGGTGGCGGCCAGAACCAGCCCGGTCCCAATTGCCATTGTGAGATCGCGGTCACTGCTCTTTGCCCGGGGAGGGACAAACTCGGTGCCGGCCGGGGCTGGCTGGGCCAGCCGGGCGGGCGGCGCCATGAAAGCCGTGTCTGCGGCAGGACCGTCAATGGCGACAGGAACCACCGGCGTGGAGGCGGTAACGCGCGGCATCTGAGCTGCGCCGGGGTCTTCGTCATGGAAGAACACGGGCGCACCCGTCTCGTTAGGCGCGGTCAGACCCAGGGAGCGGATGTCATTGCTCTCGTCGTAGTCACCCGCACCGTCGCGCCATCGGGGCCCCGTACCCAGAGCGCTCCAACCGTCGTCGGCAGAAACGGCCTGCACCTCGGAAGTGGGCTCGCTCCAGTGCGGGAGCGTTGCTTCCGGCTCTTCGCGACCGAACCAACTGTCTGGCCCGTCGATTGTGTTGTCGTCACTCATCTCAGACCTCGAGAAGCTCTTCGACCTTGGCGTCCAGTGCCTCGGTGATTGCTGCCTCGTGGCCCTGGGTAATCCCGTCGAGTTGCTTCTCAGCGCGCTCGATGTCATCTTCGGAGGTGTCGCCCAACTGGTCAAGGTCTTGACGGGCGGAGCGCCGTGTGTTGCGCAGCGCTATGCGTCCGTCCTCGGCCATGTTCTTCACAACCTTGACCAGGTCCTTGCGACGGTCCGCGGTGAGGGGCGGAAAGTTCAGGCGAAGAATGACGCCGTCGTTGGACGGCATCAGGCCCAGATCCGAATTCTGGATGGCTTTTTCGATTGCTTCCATGGCCCCCTTGTCGAAGGGGGTGATGATCAACTGCCGGGCTTCGGGCACGCTGAAGCTGGCCAACTGCTGCAACGGGACGTCAGATCCGTAGTACTCCACCTGCAACTTGTCGACGAGCGCAGGAGTTGCGCGACCGGTACGCACGCCAGCGAAATCGCGCTTTGCGTGGGCGACGGCAGCATCCATCTTCTCGCCAGCTTCCAAGAGGATCATTTCGATCTCTTCGCTCATTGCGTCAGCCTCCGACAGCTCGTGTATTCAACGGATAAGTGCAGCAGCCCACAGGTTAGGCGACCAGGGTGCCGACAGCGTGGCCCCCCAGAATTTGGGACAGGTTGCCAGCGGCCATGAGATCGAACATCACCATGGGAAGCTCGTTTTCCATGCACAGAGTGATGGCTGTTGCGTCCATGGCGTTGAGCCCCTTGTTGAGGGCATCCATGGGCGTGACATGATCCAACTTCACGGCATCCGGGTTCGTTCGGGGATCCGAGTCATAGATGCCATCGATGCCGCCGTGGGTGCCCTTGAGCAGCACCCCCGCGTCGATTTCGATGGCCCGCAGTGCAGCTGCGGTGTCAGTCGTGAAGAACGGATTGCCGGTTCCGGCGCCGAAGATGACCACCCGACCCTTTTCCAGGTGCCGCAGCGCGCGACGTCGGATATAGGGCTCTGCAACCTCAGCCATCTCGATAGCACTCTGCACACGGGTGGGAACGTCAAGACGTTCGAGCATCTCCTGCAGTGCGAGGGCGTTGATGCAGGTGGCGAGCATGCCCATATAGTCGGCGGTGGCGCGATCCATGCCGGCACCTTCGCCGGTCATGCCACGCCAGATATTGCCGCCACCAACAACGACGGCAATCTCCACGTCGTATTCGTCACGCGTGGCCTTGATGTCCTGGGCGATCACGGCAACGGTGTCACCATTGATGCCGAAAGGGTCATCGCCCGCAAGGGCCTGACCAGAGAGTTTGAGAAGAATCCGGTTCCACTTGGGCGACTTCTTCGTCATAGGGCAGGTCTCCATTCCTCGGCCGGGTGCTTCCAGCCCTCCGAGCCTAGGCCCAAAACAACGAAAGAACCCGACGCCGTTGCGGGCGCCGGGTTCCCAAAAATTCTGGATCCGAAGGACCAGAATGAAGCCTCTCAGCTACCGATGTAAGCCTGCGAGAACCGGACGATGGAGCCGCCGCCGATGGAGTCCTTGACGGCAGTCTTATCGCCGTGGAGGCCCTGCTCAAGGAGCACGCTTTCGCCGAACCACGCGTTGAGACGACCGTCGACGATCTTGTCCCATGCCTGCTCGGGCTTGCCTTCGGCCTTGGTGATTTCAAGGAGTGCTTCACGCTCGGTTGCGGCAGCTTCCTCGGAGATCTCGTCACGGGTGAGTGCTGACGGCTTGGCGAACGCCACGTGCAGCGCAACCTGGTGAAGAGTGTCGGCGTCGATGCCGGACCCTTCGACAATCACGCCATTCACGCCGCGGCCATCCTGCTCGTGCACGTAAACGTCGATGGCGTTGCCATCTGCGGCTTCGATCAGCTCGAGCTTGCCGATGCTGATGTTTTCCTTCTTGGTGAGCTGCAGATCCTCGATGTCGGAAGCCATCTCTGATGCCGGGTCCGCCACGCCGCCGAGGAGCGCTTCAGCAAGCTTGCGGGTGGTGGCAACGAAGTCTTCGGATTTGGCTGAGAAGTCGGTCTCACATTTGAGGAACGCCAGGGCGGCACGGTTGCCGTCCTGCACGACGGCGACGGCGCCCTCGTTCGAGTCACGGTCAGAACGTGATGCTGCCTTGTTCAGGCCCTTCTCACGAAGAATCTGACGGGCTGCTTCAGCATCGCCACCGGCTTCGGTAAGTGCCTTCTTGCAGTCCATCATGCCGGCGCCGGTTGCCTCGCGCAGCGCCTTGACGTCTTGTGCGGTGAAATCTGCCATGGTTATTCTCCTGCGGTCTCTTCAGCGGCTGGTGCTTCAGCAGCTGGCGCTGTATCTGCTGAGGCTTCAGCAGCCGGCGCGGCCTCTGTTGCTGATGCTTCAGCAGCTGGCGCTGTATCTGCTGAGGCTTCAGCAGCTGGCGCGGCCTCTGTTGCTGAAGCTTCATCGGCTGGAGGCGCCGCGGCTGCTTCTTCCTTCGCGGCGTCAGCGGCGGCCTTGTCTGCGGAGATGCGAGCTTCGCGCTCTGCAGCTGCTGCGGCCGCGGCGATGCGGGCTTCCGCCTGCACCTTTGCTGCCTCTTCTTCCTGCTGGGGAGTGCGCTCGGTCACGGTCGGCGCGGCTGCGGAAACGCTGCCTCGCTTGGACGCAATGAAGCGGCCTTCCTTCACGGCATCGGCCATGATGCGACACATCACGTCACCTGAACGGATGGCGTCGTCGTTGCCCGGGATCACGAACTGAATAAGGTCAGGGTCACAGTTGGTATCAACCACGGCGATGATCGGGATGCCAAGCTTGTTCGCCTCGGTCACCGCGATGTGCTCCTTCTTGGTGTCCAGAATGAACACGGCGTCGGGGAGCCTCTTCATGTTGCGGATACCGAAGAGGTTGCGCTCCAGCTTGACCAGCTCACGGCGGATCAGGAGAGCTTCCTTCTTGGGCATCTGATCGAACTGGCCGGTGTCACGCATGTTTGCGTATTCACTCATCTTGCCCACGCGCTTCGAGATGGTCTCGTAGTTTGTGAGCATGCCGCCCTGCCAACGCTCATTGATGTAGGGCATGTTGGCTGCATCGGCGTGACTGCGAATGGAATCCTGGGCCTGACGCTTCGTGCCAATGAACATAATGGTGCCGCCCTTGGCGACGGTGTCACGCACAAAGCTGTAGGACGTCTCCACCTGGGCGAGGGTCTTACGAAGGTCAATGATGTGGATTCCGGAACGTTCTCCGTGGATGAATCGCTTCATCTTGGGGTTCCAACGGCGTGTCTGATGACCGAAGTGGACTCCGGCGTCAAGCAGTTGACGCATCGTCACGACTGGTGCCATGGTTTCTTTCCTTCCCGACGGTTTAGCGAATGCCCTGGCCATAGCGCTTTCGCGACCGCGGGGACCAGAGTTGGAGTTGAAGATTGGGCATCGCACTGATGCCCGCAGCAGCATCGCACAGCGCGATACCGCAGCCGCCGAGTCTACGCAGAGCCATCAGCGATCGAAACGCTGCACCAACCCGGCAGGATTCGATTCACAGGCGGTATCAAGAACCGAAATCGCAGCAGGGATCCCACCTACGTTTCGCCGGTGGAATCTGAGCAACAGACATAAGACCGTCTTTTGCTTCCTGCGCCTCGACAGGGTCAACGCTACCTCGCAGCGTCAGACGCTGGCGGAGGCAACACCACTGGAACCAGTCGGGCTGGCGCTTTCACGAGCGGTGGCGGCTCAAGCAGAACAGCCGGGTCAAGGTAGGTGTCTCCCACCCGAGCGCTGAAGTGGAAGCCCGGCAGAGCTGTGGCGATGACCGTGCCGGGCAGGACGAATTGCCCCTGTCCAACCAACAGAGAACCGATGTGTCCGTATGTGGTTCGGATGCCGTCGTCGTGTTGGATCGTCACGTACCAGGTCTCTGCGACCAGCCCCGCGAACGTCACCGTTCCCGGCGCCGACGCCTGCACCCACTCACCTCCGGTCACGCCGTACTCCAGCCCCCGGTTTCCTGGAGCGCCAATATGCGCGGGCGGCCGAAACGGGTCGATGACAGGGGCCGGCACAGGAGATTCGTAGATGACGAATGCAAGCGAACTGGCTGGTTGGGCAGCCGCGGGCGTTGCGAAGAACGCAATGAGTAAGAGCAACGCGCTGAGCGCGCCTGGTCCTGCACGCATGGCAGGCCCTCCTTTGTCAGTTGAACGGAGGGGGAAGTTGTGCGGGAAATTCCCGAAGAAGCCTCAGCGCCAGGACGCGTTGAACTTCGAGCGCAATGAGATAACTGCTTTGGCGTGGATCTGACACACACGCGATTCGGTGACGCCGAGCACTTCGCCAATGTCGGACATGGTCAGTCGCTCAAAGTAGTACAGGGTGAGGACCTGCTTCTCCCGATCAGGAAGAGAATTCAAAAAGTCCCGGAGCAACTCTCGGGTCTCACGCTCTTCCAAGCCGGTTCCCGGCGAGGCCGCGGAGTCGGCGAGGAGATCCCGAAGCGTTCCGGTTTCACCTTCTCCCGTGGAACGCACCTCATCGAGCGCGGCCATGCCACCGGCGGAGATATCGGACAGCGTGCGCTGCAGTTGGGAGACATTCTGGCTGAGTGATTCGGCGAGTTCATCTTCAGAGGGAGAGCGACCCTTGTCAGATTCGAAGCCAACAATGGCGCGCTCTATTGCCCGCGCCTTGGAGCGGACACTTCTCGGGACCCAGTCGAGTGAACGCATCTCGTCAAGGATTGCTCCTTTGATTCGCGGGATGGCGAACGTCTCGAACTTGAAGCCGCGATCAATCTCGAAGCGCTCAATTGCATCCATCAGACCAAACATGCCGTAGCTGACAAGGTCAGCCTGTTCCACGCTTGAGGGCAGATTCGCACCAACACGGCTGGCGACGAAACGGACCAGGGGCGAGTAGTTCACAATGAGCTTCTCGCGAGCTTTCGCGTCGCCATTGTCGAGGTACTCGGCCCAGATTGCGTCGATATTCGTCCCTACAGATGAGTCAGCCACGGGGATGGGACGCGGAAATCGTGGAGCGCAGGCGCTCCCTGCTCACGTGGGTGTAGATCTGAGTTGTTGCCAGGCCCTCGTGGCCCAATAGCTCCTGCACGCTTCGCAGATCGGCACCGCCGTCCAGAAGATGAGTGGCGAACGTATGACGAAGTGCGTGGGGATGGGTGGGGGCCACCGCCCGCCGATCGAGAATGCGCCGAACATCTCGCGGACCAATGCGCTTTCCCCGCAGATTGAGGAAGATCGCGTCCTCTGGGGTTTCCTTTGTCACCAGCAGCGAACGCCCCACTTTGAGGTAGGCGTTCAGGGCGTCAACGGCCGGGGTGGTGAGCGGAACGGTGCGCTGTTTGGACCCCTTACCCCAGACAGTGATGCGTTCGCCGGGGAGGTCGACGTCTTCGGGACGCAGGGAACACAGCTCCGAGACCCGTATGCCGCTGCCGTACAGCACTTCCACGATGGCGCTGTCGCGCTTGGAGCGGCCCTCTTCGTCGTCAACGAGCCCGGGACGATTGCCATCAAGGAGGACATCGAGTTCCCCCGACGGGAGTACCCGTGGGAGTCGACCCTGTGGCTTGGGGCCCTGGAGCGACGCAGTTGGGTCAGAAGCACACATGCCCTGTCGGTGCGCCCAGCCGAAGTAGCGGCGAAGCGACGAGAGCTTGCGTCCCACGGTGCGACGGGCATAGCCCAACTCGGTGAGAGCGGCCAGGTAGCGGCGCATAATCAACCGCGTGATGGAGCCCGGCACCTCGACGCGGAGCAGGTGCTGCTCTTCGCTCACCCAGAGAATGAATGCTCTTACGTCACGTTCATAGACCTTGCGCGATGGTGGCGTAATCGACGTGAGCGAGGCCAGAAAGGACGAAACGAGCCACTGGTCTTCGGTGGTTGTCCCGTTTTTGGCTCCGACGCTCACGCACCCAGAGTACCGGAGCAACGGCGGACCTACCGCAGATGGTGCACTCGCCAGAGCGAACACCCGTGAGCTGGTGCAGACCGAACGCAATCATGGGGCAAGCTACCGACGGCAAAACGCGACAACGGCGTACCGGTGCCGTCCCCTCCAGACAGGCACCGATACGCCGCGAACTTGCCGCTGTGTTCGGGTCAACGCATGTGAGCCATGCGCATTCCCAGGTGAGGAGTCATGCGAGATCCTCTGCCCGTTCGATCATCTCGACGAGAGCGTCGACTTCGTCAGTGTCCATCGTGTCAGCGAGACGCTCAGCTTCGACCAGCACATTCCCGAGACGCACGTCGTCTGCGTACGGGTTGTCCCGTAGAACTTCGGCGAACGAGGCGACAACGGTGGCCAGCTGGAACGACTCGGTGGTCTCACCGAAGCTGTGTTCCACATCTCGCAGATCGATGTCTTCGTCAATTTCGATGACCTGGCCATCTTCGGGGTCTTCCCAGCGAAGGAACACTTCGCCGATATCGCCCCGGTCATCGATGTCGACACCTCGGTGCAGCGCGACCTCGTAAAGGGCCGTGACCTGGTGACCGGCGCCGAGTTCGCCGGCGTCGACGCTGTCGTTGCGGAAGTCGCTGTCTCGCACACCGCGGTTCTCGAATCCGATGAGGCGATACTCGTCGACGACCTCGGGGTCGAACTCAACCTGAATCTTGGCGTCGATCGCCGCGGTGACCAGCGTGGATGTCAGCTCGTCTTCGAAGAGACGTTCCGCTTCGTCAATGGTGTCGACGTAGGCGTAGAATCCGTCGCCGTTGTCGGCAAGCTGTTCCATGGTCACGTCGTTGAAGTTCCCCATGCCGTAGCCAACAGTGACGAGCTGGATGCCTGCGTCAGCGTCGGCCCGGATGATCCGACCGAGCTCGTTGACGTCGGTGATTCCTGCGTTGGCCACACCGTCGCTGGCGATGATGACTCGGTTGATCCCGTCTTCGCGAAAGGCCCGGCGGGCCATCTCGTAGCCCTCACGGAGGCCGGACTCCAGGTTGGTGGAGCCACCGGAACGGAGATCGTCGATGGCGTCGTAGATGCGTCGACTGTCGCGAACCTCGGTCGGTTCAAGCACCACACCGGCGCCGTCAGCGTAGATCACGATGGCCACGGTGTCATCGTCGTTGAGTTCGTCGACGAGCACTTCAAGTGAGTCCTTGACCAGCCCAAGGCGATCGTCACGGTCCATCGAGCCGGATGTATCGATGACAAACGTCAGCGAGACCGGTGGCCGTTCGCCGTCGGCGACAACCTCTGCCTGCACACCAACCCGAACCAGGTGATTGTCCCCGTCGAAGGGCGACGGGCCGCCCTCGACAGTGATCTCCAAACCGCGGCGGGGGGTGTCGTAGTCGTAGTCGAATGCGTTCACGTACTCTTCAACCCGCACGGACTCAACCGGAGGCATCACGCCTTCGTCCAGCCAACGGCGAGCGACCGTCCAACTGCCGGTGTCCACATCGAGCGCGAATGTGGACAGCGGGTCAACGTCAGTCTCAATGAACGTGCGGTAGCCGTAGTCAGCGAAGCGGTTGTCCTGCAACCGATCTGCTTCAGCGTCGCGCTCATCGATGGCAGTATCCACCGCATCGTCGAAGAGACCTTCGGCGTCACCGTCAACTGACCTGTCCAGTTCTTCCGGAGCCACGGCCGCTGCTGCCGAGTCGTCAAACATGCCTTCAGAGTCCGCGCTGGCTCTCTGCGCAGCTGGCGCTTCCACGGCTTGTTCATCCATGGCGCCGTCTTCCACGGCTTGTTCTTCCATGGCGTCGTCTTCCATGGCGTCGTCAACGGTGTTCTCCGTTGATGAGGATCTGCCAGACACGATGCTGCCTTGTGCTTCCTCGACCGCGTCGGCCGCATCGCCGTCGGCGTGACTGACCGAGTCGTTGGCACCCGAGGCTGTGTCCAGGATGGCCGCGTTACTCGCTCCGCAGGCCGTGGCGACAAGCGCCATGACGAGGGCGATCACCAGCACCGTCCACGGGACGGTTCGGGGTTTGACATCGGCCGCGATCATCGCATCTGGGAAGACGGTTGATTCGTTGCCTGAGTTCATGCTCGTTGAAGTTGACATGTCCCTGTGACGATGTCCGGGCAGCATTTGGTTCCCAAACTTCTGCAATTTCTCGAATCCCGCAACAGTCCGGGCGCGTTTCAGTCAAAGAGGCACCGAAAACCTTTTGCGTTCTGTGCCACACTCCTGCATGCGCTCTTTGGCGCATCTTTGCGGCCTGAGTCTTTCGAACCAGGCAGCGGACCCTCGGCTCGGATCACGCAGAATTCGAGTCTTACCAACGAGCACCTCAAGCGTGTCGTAGTCGAGCTTGGTGAGTCAAAGTCCGGGTTGCATGCCTCGAAAGGTGCCAGAACTCCTGTTGGCAGATCGCGTGGCCATGGCGCAAGCTACCGAGTGCCGTTCACGGTGCGTTCAAACCACGCTCCATGCTGGGCAACCTGTCCTGCAGCCACGAGGAACTGGAGTTCGGCAGCAACCTGGGCAGCGTTCAGCTGCGTCACATCGGCGAGATCCTCCACCGTCCGTGGCTGCCACGCGAAGGCGGTAAGAATTGCTTTGGCGTCAATGCGCAGCGATGTATCTGATGACGCTGACGGCTGAGCGCCGGGCCTCCGGAACCGGTCTGACGTGGCGCCGCTGAGTCCAAGCGCTTCGAGTACATCTGCCGGATCACACATGGGCAGAGCCCCGTCTGCGAGAAGACGGTTGGTCCCAGCCGACATCGGGCTGCGCACCGGACCCGGCACCGCAAAGACCGGAATGTCGCGTTCCAACGCGGCATCGACCGTGTACATCGAACCACCGTTCTGCGGGGATTCGACAACGACCACCACATCGGAGAGCCCGGCGATGATCCGATTCCGGGCCGGGAACATCCAGCGTTTGCTCTCCACTCCGAGCGGGTGCTCGGACGCAATCATCCCCGTCCGGGTCACCTCCGCCCACAATCCAGCGTTGGCACGGGGATAGACCACGTCAAGGCCACTGGCGACCACGCCAACAGGGGATCCGCTCGCTTGCAGTACGCCAGCGTGTGCCGCCGCGTCGATACCAAGAGCCAGGCCCGACACCACGGTCACTCCCGCTCCGCCCAGCACACATCCCAGCTCAAACGCGACATCACGTCCGTACCGCGTGCATCGACGGGTTCCGACAATCCCAACGGTGGGGGCGTCAAGGACCTCATCGTTTCCTTTGCAGAACAGAACCGCAGGCGGCTCCGGGTCGTTCGTCAGCCGGGAGGGAAAGCCTGCTCCGCCCTTGGCCGCCACTGCTATCCCTGCATCGGCGTGCGCTGCTGCCAGGTCTGCGGGACGAATCGAGCGCGCCTGCTGTCGCCAAGCGGTTTCTGCTGCTGGGGGAACACCTACCGGGCCAAGCGATCGACCGGGGTGACACAGGATGGACCATGCCTCTTCGGCGCCCCACGCATCCAGCACAGCATGCAACCGGATGGGCCCCATCAGCGGAAGCGAAGCAAGCGCAAGGAGTGCCTCATTTGCACAGCATGCTCTTTCAGCGCCGAACACGAGCCACCTCCACGCGATCGAGCATGACAGGTGCAGACCGGTAGCCGAGAGCCGATGCAATGGCCTCGCTTGTGAGGGGAGCCTCGTCGTCCACCTGCGACGGATCAGGTTGTAAATCCATGATGGTCAACGCAACCGACCGGACCCGGACAAGACCACGAGCAGAAAGCCGTCCGTCCTCAAGGGCCGCCTCAAGCAGCGGCACGCCTTCTGCGCTCACCCTGGCCCACCGGTCCAGTTCCACGCCGCTGAGCTCGGCGTTGCAGCGCACACCGCGTGACTCGGCCCGACCCCTCGCCACCCGAACGCGCTTAACAACCGCCGCGGTGGATTCGGCTGGCTGAGGGCGCACCAGCGCCCGCGCTGCGGGACGCTGCATGTGCACTCGCAGATCGAACCGATCGAGCAGCGGACCCGAAAGACGACGCGCATAGCGGGCCCGCGCCGCGTCCGAACAACAGCAACCCTGGGGGCCACCAAGATGGCCGCACGGACACGGGTTCATCGCTCCAACCAGAATGAACGACGCCGGGAAGGTCTCGGTCCCCATCGCCCGGCTCACCCGAATCAACCCGTCCTCAAGCGGCTGGCGCAGTGCATCAAGAACTGAAGGCGCGAACTCGGCCATCTCATCGAGGAACAGCACACCTCCGTGGGCGCAGGAGATTTCGCCCGGGCGCAGCCACCTCGACCCGCCCCCGATCAGTGCAACAGCAGATGCGGTGTGGTGCGGCGCCCGAAATGGAGGACCGGCCACCAATCCGCCTCCGGGCAGCGGCAGCCCGGCGACCGAATGAATCTTGGTGGCGTCGATGGCGGTCTCGTGGTCCAACGGCGGAAGGATTCCCGGCAATCGCTTCGCGAGCATGGTCTTGCCGGTGCCGGGCGGGCCGACCATCAACAGGTTGTGCCCACCTGCAGCTGCGACCTCAAGTGCGGCCCGAGCGAACGGATGACCCACCACCTCCGCAAGGTCCGGAACACTGGGCGCTGCGTCCTGATTGCATGGCACCTCGATGTCAGGGTCCGGCCACGGCAGATCACCTACGAGCGCTCCAAGTAACTCGCCCAACGAGGACGCGGAACGAACCTTCACCGTTGCAGCCAACTCTGCCTCAGCCGCGCACGAAGTCGGAACAATCACATGATCAGCACCAGCGTCAGCAATGGCCGACACAAGCGACAGGGTGCCCGGCACGGTTCGGAGCGATCCGTCCAGCCCGAGTTCAGCGACGAACGCAGTGCTGTTCACAGACTCGGGGGGAAGATCCCCCGCAGCGACAAGCATGCCGATTGCAATGGCAAGGTCCAGGCCCGCTCCGACCTTGCGAACCCCAGTGGGAGCGAGGTTGACCGTGATACGGCGATTCGGCCACTTCCGCCCGCTCGAGACCAATGCGGCTCGCACCCGGTCCCGAGCCTCACGACAGGACGTGTCAGGCAGACCAACAACGTTGAACGCCGGCAGCCCGCTATCCGATACATGAACTTCCACAACCACTGCCTGCCCGGTGATGCCGGACACGGTGGCCGATGGGATGGACGCCAACATGGACATCCTCCTTCGCAATGACGCGCCTCACGGACGCTCTGGATTCACAAGGGGGAAGATTGCGATGGATGCCAGTTGGTAAACCGAACCTAAACGCGTCCTGTGACAGTTACATCAATCGCCCCCGGCGATTGGGGACGCGTGACAACCAGCCGCCGCCGATCGCGGTGACATTCAATTGCGGTGACCTTCAATTGCGGTGACATTCAATTGCGGTGACCTTCAATTGCGGTGACATTCAACTGTGCGCGGTGTCAGACACACCGTTACAAGTTGCAGCTCACGGGAGCAGATTCGCCGGCGATATCGTCACGGGGGTGCGATCCCTTTCCGACGCAGGTCATAGCTTCCGCTTTGCAGTTTTGGTCCCGGCGCTGACGCTCGTGTTGGTCGTAGTAATCGGTGCGTGCGCAGCCGGCGAGCTGAAAGCCCTTCCTTTGGATGAGAACGGTGAACCCGACCCGGTTCACGTGGTGGGTCAGGATGTCTGGGCTGCTCGATGCTCGACGTGCCACGGATCAACCGGCAATGGGGGAACCGGACCGAAACTCAATGACGGCCGTATTGCAGAAAAATACCCGGAGTTGTCGGTACAGACGTCGATCATCGCCAACGGCGTTGGCGGTCGCATGCCGGCCTTTCGGGACAAGCTCAGCTCGGATGAGATCGAAGCAGTGGCCCGCTACACCCGCGAAGTCCTGTCCTGAAGGTCACCACTTGTAACGGTGTGTCTGACACCGCGCACACTTGTAACGGTGTGTCTGACACCGCGTGCGATTGAATGTCACCGCGAGATGATGGGGGCTGAGGCGTTGAGGGTGTCGCGGGCGAAGCCGGCCGCAGACTTGTAGCGATCCATGAAGGCGGCAATTTCGGCTCGGGGGATCACGTCGTTGATGTTGTCGAAGACACCGTTACAGCGTTCGTCCACCACGCCGAGGATGGCCACCGGGCCGTCGCCGCGATTCCGGAGCACAAGTGCTGACATGTCCTCAATCAGCTCCGACTCAAAGGCCTGCAGGGCTTGTGACCTGACTCCGTGTTCGGCGAAGCAGCGCCCCAGAACCCGGGCATCCACAATGGCCTGGCTCGCCCCGTTTGACCCGACGGGATACATCACGTGAGCGGCGTCGCCGATGAGTGCGAGGTTTCCGTCAACCCACTTCGGCGCCGGATCGCGATCCACCATGGGGAACTCCCAGATGTCTTCCGCGCTGCGCACCATGGCGGGCACATCAAGCCAGGGAAAGGTCCAGTCCTCGAAAGCAGCCAGGAACTTTGAAGCATCAACCTTCTGATTCCAGTCGCTTCGTCGCCAGCCGTCGTCAGGGTCAAAGGTGAGTTCGGCAATCCAGTTCTGCAACTGCAGGCCGGTCTGCGGGTCGGGACGACTGATGGGATAGTGGACGAAACGTTGATCCAGCGTGCCAATCAGCGTGAAGCACGCGCCGGAACGAACTGGTGCACCCTGTGCGGTTCCTCGCCAAAGAACACGTCCGCCCCACACCGGGTCCCCCTCGTCGGGGTACATCGTGGCTCGCACTCCGGAATGCAGCCCGTCAGCTCCCAGCAGTAGACGCCCGGCGACCTCCACGACGGCGGACTCGCCCAGCGGGTTGCGGTCTTCGAAAACCGCCTTCACGCCGCCCGGTGTGTTCGAGCAGGACTGCAACCGCATGCCGGTTCGGACAGAGTCTTGACCGAGCCGGGCAATCACTGCGTCGTACAACATCATCTGGAGGCTCCCACGGTGCACCGAGTACTGCGGCCACCGATAGCCCGCTTCGGTGCCGCGGGGTTCGGACCAGACATCACGACCGTTCTTCCCGACCAACGCCCATTCGGTTGTCGGTAACCCAATCGCGTCAAGGTCGTCACCGAGACCCAGGTCCATCAACTCTCGGACAGCGTTGGGCTGCAGGTTGATGCCCACCCCAAGCGGGAGTATCTCCCGAGCCGACTCGAACACCACACACGGCACGCCAACCTGATGGCACGTGAGCGCCATGGTCAAACCGGCAATGCCTCCACCGGCAATCAGCACGGTGTCTCTCAGATCGGCGGCTGCTGGCACGGCATCACGGTCCATGGCCGCAGACTACTGGGTCGCCTCTCTCCCATCCGTGCCACCGCTTTGGCGTGTCCTCGGGCGATACTGCCTGCATGCAGATCATGAGGTGCGACGGGGCCGTCCATGGGGTTTGACCCGAACCGCCAGCACCGCCAAACACCCTTTGACTACTGGTATGTCGCCATGGGTGTCGTGGCATGCATCGCTCTCATCGTGTGGGCCTTCTTCGGGTAGGCGCGCTCCATGACCGAGAAAGACTGATGAAGAAAGACGCAGCACCAGATCTGTGGGCTGACGCCGAGACACGTCGAGTGCAGCCCTACGAAGCACACAAGGTGTACCTGTGTCCCGGCTGCAACCGCGACATCCCCTCCGGCACCGGACACATGGTTGCCATCCCTGTCGGAGCGACCGATCTGCGCCGCCACTGGCATCACGGGTGCTGGACAGGACGTACTCGCCGCAAGCCCCGCTCCTGACCCTACCGGACTCGCCGTTCCGGCCCCGCTGATGCCCGGACCGTCAGATTCAAGCCGAGGCGCCTGCGTCCAAAAGGTGAGTGAAAAACGGACATCACAAAACAGAGGTCCGACATGAAGCCGGCCATCAAGTTCCCAAACAGGTATCCACAAGCGCTGGTCGAGTTCGCATGATCGACAATCACCCTTCAGGAGTCGAGCCGAAACCCGCTCCGGTCACAGATCGAAGCCGAACCAAACAAACCAGGCACAACGCACCCTATGGACAAGCCCACGACCGAATCGCGGACCCAACCTGAAGTTAGATGTCACAGGCCTGGGCTAGAATCACACTCATGAAATTTGGAGTAGAGATCTGATGCGTGCGCAAGTAGTCGATCTGTTCAGCGGGTGCGGCGGCATGTCTCACGGATTCCAGCAAGCGCAGCATGGCAAGGTCACCTTCGAGCTGGCCGGCGCGGTCGACACCGATCAGCACGCAAACGCCACATATGAGCGAATGCTCGGTGTCAAGCCCCTCGACACTGACGTTCGAGAACTGACCACCGAACAGGGGCTCAGCAATGCCGCCATGACCTGGGGGCTCGATCAGTCGAAGCCGCTCGTTCTGATTGGTTGTGCACCATGTCAGGGCTTCAGTTCGCACCGCAAGAAAGACGGTCGCCCCGATAGCAGAAACGGTCTCCTCGAGGCCTTTGCAGAGGTCGTTGTTGCTCTCCGCCCAGCAGTTGTGGTGATGGAGAATGTTCCAGAAATGCTGGGGAGCAAACACTGGCCGCACTATCAGGTGTGGCGGGACACTTTGGAACGCAGCGGCTACACGGTCCGAACACAGATTCACAATCTCGCAGGGTTCGGGGTGCCACAGGAGCGTTTCCGCGTGCTCGCACTCGCAGTCCGAGATCACACAGATTTCAAGATGCCTTCGCATTCCTCAGATGCGAACAGCTATCGGACGGTTCGCCAGGCAATCGGATCGCTGCCAGCGCTGGCGGCTGGTGAGAAGGACTGCTCTGACCCGATGCACGTGACTTCGAACCATCGCAAGGCCACGGTTGATCTGTTGAGACAAATTCCACTGGATGGAGGGAGCCGTCGCGATCTACCCGAAGGAGTCGGGCCCGCTTGCCTTCAGAAAGTCGATGGTTTCAGGGACGTCTATGGCCGACTTTTCTGGGACAGGCCCGCTGTCGCCATTACAGCCCGGTGCCGAACGCCTTCATGCGGCCGGTTTGTGCATCCTGAGCAGCATCGTGGTCTAAGCGTCCGTGAAGCCGCACTTCTCCAGGGCTTTCCGAGCAGCTACATGTTCGAGGGCCCCTTCGATGACAAGTTCAAACAGATTGGAAATGCAGTTTCTCCACCATTCGCGAAAGCTGTAGCGGAGCACGTCGCGGAGTTGATTAGCGGAGTCGGACTCGAGCCCGAAGATCAATCCGGCGACATTACGGAACCCTTGACCAAGTCATTTTCATCTTCGATTGCTGGTCTGAAACGCGCAGCTCGACTGGCTATAGCGTAGGACGTGATGGGCGTCGATTCTCCAGTGTTCGTCGACTTTTTCGCAGGTGCAGGTGGACTCTCGCTCGGACTCGCACAGGCAGGACTGATTCCGGTCTTTGCATGTGATTCGGTGGAGCTTGCTTGTGAAACCCATCGGGCGAACCTGGATGGCCACGTGCGAGTAGCCGACATGGCCACGCTTAGCGATCGCGACGTGCTTGAGCAGACTGGACTACGCGTCGGTGAGATTGATGTTGTCGCCGGCGGCCCACCGTGCCAGGG
>ENA-ORXT01002771-ORXT01002771.1-marine-metagenome-genome-assembly--contig:-NODE-2771-length-20335-cov-4.993583_pt1 | contig 20335 bp, 22 predicted proteins | sample MGYA00237868_ERZ511482 | MGnify/ENA metagenome assembly ERZ511482
TGTGTGGATACAGAATCCCAAAAGGCAAGAGGTTGCTAGCAATTTTGCCGAGTGCAAATCTAGACGAAAAAAAATACCCAAACGCAAACCTCTTCGATATTCGAAGAGACCCTAAAGACCATGTGGCCTTCGGACACGGACGGCATCGCTGTGCGGGAATACATTTAGCAAAACTCGAATTAGAAGAACTCTTGCGAGCTCTTTGCACCCACGTCAACACCATCAAGGCTAGTGAGCCCGCGTATTTGATCAACAGCACACTGCGAGGGTTCAAAAAACTTACAACACACTTCGAATAATCATCAGCAGAAACCTGCTTGCGGACCCTATCGGGGGGGTACTCAAGGACTTCCATGACTGACCATTCACGAGGTTTTTCAAGTGCATCATCAATCAAAAGCCGAAACTCACCAACAAGTGATTTGAATTCCTCTACATCGCCATCCATAGTAAGGTTGGCATCAAGCTAGCATCAACCGACGGCACCAAATAACCACTGGCAACAAGAGCGTAAATTATTGGTCCAAGCTGAGTTTATTCGGATTTTCTTCACACCATCAGAAAGACTGAAAGTTAGCTCGTAATGAAACTCTTTGTTTACTAGATAGGATTGTTCTATGTACCTTAGTGGAGCTAAGAGACTACTTAGCGATATAAATCCTGTTCTTGAATCCGAAACAATGGGTTGTGACCAACATGAAATCAGTGCTCTAGAGAATCTTATTGATGGTGAACTTCCAGGTTCTTTTAAAGAATGGATGCTTTGGATGGGTCATGGCCCAACCCGAATTCTTATAGGGAGTCACTGTTTCTATGATTATTGGATTGGAAACTCAACTTATCACAATGGTGAAGCCATTAATCCGAATGCGCTAGCTGTAGAGATTCTGGAGGAGGACAATATAGCGTCTTCTAAGATTGAGAACACTTTTGCATTTTTTTCTCATCAGGGTTATAAATTCAATTACATTCCGCTCGAAAAAGGTGAGAACCCTCCCATTCATAGTTACATGGAAGGTGAAGGGTTTAGTGAGCTTGCTTCCTCATTAGATGATTACCTCTCAAATTATATTATTAAACCTCATTGTCAGCTTCCAAAATCAATTTGGGCTAGCAGCTTAGAAGAACTCAATAATCATCATTCCTACGACCGACTCATAAATAAGGTCAGCTTCAACATCCTGAAGATGGATCACATTCCAAAGAAAATATTTGATTTCAAAAACATAGAACTACTAGATCTGCGCTATTGGCAAATCGAAGAATTATCACCAAGGATCTCAGAACTCAAAAAACTAAAGACTATAAATTTGAATAGCAACAAGTTGAAAGTACTTCCAACTAAAATAGTCGAACTAGAAAACCTGGAAAAACTTTACTTATTAAATAATAAGTGGGACACCATTCCTGATGAAATCTATCAACTCCCTAATCTGCAGACTCTCACGATAAGCAGCGACCAGTTACACGACAAAGAACTCAAACAATTGAAGCAAGACAGGCCTCACCTTTTCGAGCGGCCCAACGACTAAACCAATTAATTAACAGAAGCCCTAAACAACTAATGGAACTGATTTAAGTGGCTCCGCTTGCGGGCCCCCGCTTGCGGGCCCCCGCTTGCAGGCCTTAGGTAGTACTCAAAAAACTGACATTCCCGGCCCTACCCCATCATTCCCATCCCTACCCCTGTCATTCCGGCCTCCGAGCCGGAACCTACTCGAACAGCTGGAAGTAAGCTTGTTTACTAGTTTTCTTACTGTCATTCTCAACATAGCTGCAGCCACGAGTTAAATATAGAGACTATTTCAGGCACATGTATAAAATGAAGTTTTCATTTTATTAATTCAGAATTTCAAATGATTTATTATTTTTTGTTTTCATGACACTAAAATGTTTTACATCAAGGGTCAGTATTGAATTAGTTTCATACCGCTCAGCTAGAAAAACTAACGACGCATCCGTTATCCCTATATTTTGATCACTATATTTCTGGATTATCCCTGAGCATTCAAACAGATCAGCTGTATTTATTGAAGCAAGCTCATAAGCACCGCTTGACAATTCCGAAAGCACATTCAATTCCACATCGACACCAAAGCGGTTAGCGAGCAAGTAATCTAACTCAGCAATCACATATGGCGAAACAACAATAGCTTGATCTGCTTTTTCTATAACTTGTGCAACAGATAAATGGTTTGCTTCTTTGCTATTAAAAAATGCCAATAAACCAGATGTATCTGCAATAATCATCTCTCACCAAAACCTTCCAGCATTTCGTCTACCTTATCAGCGATAGGCTCACAAGAAAAAATTCCAGGGTTAGGTTTCGGTTTTGAAATAGCCTCAGAAACTGCGTCCCTGATTACTTGGGCTTCTGAACAATTACGCATCTTTGCTTCTCTCTCTATTGCGAACTTCATTTCATCCGGAAAATATATTGTTGTTTTCTGACTCATACACATATGGTACCACATATGGCATGAGAATCAAGGAGTGACGAATCGAATTTGTGTTGGCCGTAGCCACGAGAAAGCATGAATAAAGACAGGGCTGAAATGGTTTCCTTAACCGTGCTTGCACGCCGTGGCACGCAAGCGTGTGTGTAAGTCGGCCTGCTCCAAACATCTAAAGAAACTCAAACCAAATCCTGACAAACTAGCCTCGGGTTCGATACCCCTTGCGTGCACCCACGTGCGGACCCTATCGGGGGTACGGAATTTTCAGGTGGTTTACGAAGCTAGAGCCTCAGTGTTTGAGCGCTAAAACCCGACATCCAACACTCCATGTCGGATCTCCGGTCAAGTTAATGCAACAACAATACACAATAATATACTTCTAAACACTTCTAGATATAGAGGAAATGATTTTGGATAGATTTCAATTCAGAAAGATCCGATCTTTTCTATCAATGTTTTTAGTTTTGGGGTTACTAGAGCGCAACAATTATAAGAAACCTGAACCTCCTATATCTTGGTCTGACAAGTTTGTGTCTATAGCCTAAACGCGAAGAAAAATCCCGTGGTATTTGCGCTGGTTTGTCTTATAGGAAGATAGCCGCTGGTTTAGGAAGGGCTCCTTCAACTATCTCGAGTGAGGTTCAGGTCAATGATGGTCGTGAAAAACTATAGGGCTGCCGCCGGCGAGCGTAGCATTAGAGAGAGAGGGTGAAGCGGCCTAAGGAAACGAAGTTGGGATCCAACTATTTATTGAAACGGTTTGTTGAGTTGTTTCTAGCTGAGAGAAATCTTTATGAACAAAAATAAGAAATGAGAGCTTAGTTTAAGCTCTCATTTCTCGTAAAATTTATACTAAATTAGATTTTATGTTGGTTGATCTATCCCAGAATCAAACTCTTGAACATGATCTGGATTAATTCCTTGGTCTGCCCAGGTAACTGCTGAACCAGGATCTCCCTGGTTTCCATTATCAGACTGATACTGACCATCACCGACCCAAGCTTCTACATACAGCTTCTGTCCAGGATCAATATAAAAGCCCCTAGCCCTTCTAACAATAGCCATATTCTTTTTTGTGTCTTCATTTAGAAAACATTTAAATTTTTTGTTCTCAACATTGAAATTACCATCGTACATATTTGAGATATCTTCTCCGTTGCTAATCTTCCTTTCTTGAATAGCAACGTTAATATCTGCAGCACCATCGGGGCACTCAGCGTGTACTGTTACAAACAGTATCCCGCTTAAAGCTGTACCATTTTTATACGTAGAAATTTTTACTGATTCAGAAGGAGTAGGTGCCGTTTTACCAGTGAAAACTTTTCTAGTTTTACCGACTTTCTCAACGACAGCTTCTTGTTGGTCTGCAGCCACATTTACTTCAGCAGCAGGCACAACTGGATCTGCAGCAGAGACTTTCATTGAACTAAGGTCTACACCATTGTTTTCCGCTTCTTGTTGTGCATTTTGGTCTTGCCCTACTTCGCCATCAGCTTGCTGAGCAACATTATCCTGAGTTTCATCAAAACCTAGTGTTTCAGTCTCGTCCGAACCGCCACATGCAGAAAGTAGAGCGATCGCTCCAATTCCTACTACAAAAGATAATTTTATGTTCATATATACCGCCCTTGTGCCTGGTTAAAACCATATTATCTTATAGACGTGTGGAGAAAGATCACGTAGCCATATCTACATCTAACTGAGTCACCAAAGTAAAGAAACTGTAACAAGTCTGGTTAACTTGTTACTTAAACCACCTACAGCAGTATGGATTAGATATTTAAATTTCCATCTTTTAAATACATGGCCTAGTTCAATACGCAAGCCAGCACCAAGTTGTTTAGATTAAACAGTTTGACCACGCCAAATGTCCTCGATATTGTTAGCGCCAGGACCTTTAGACATACTTAGTGCATCTCCACCACCAAATATAGCTAGTGACATACATATAAGGTATGAATCAACAAGTCCTTGGCGATAGAAATTGACAGCAAGAGTAGCCCCTCCCTCTGCTAAGACTTGAAGCAAACCTTGTTCGCCAAGCTCATCTAATGATATGTATAGATCGCCCGACATTTCTTTACAAGGATGCACTCTTGAATGATCAAAAGCTTTTCCTAATACTATTATAAGAGGTTGCACATCATCAGCTGAAACCCCCTTGGGTGTAATACAATCTCTGACTGTTAGCAAAGGATTATCTTTTCTAACTGTTCCAGATACAACCATCACAGCGTCGGATTGAGCACGTAATCTGTGTACATCGAAACGTGTTTCTTCTCCCGTTATCCATTTACTGGATCCATCAGCTGATGCAATTTTGCCATCGATACTGGTTGCTAATTTAAGGACAATAAATGGTCTACCTATTTTTCTATGATGAATATGGGCACATGGTTCAAGGGTTGTGTAAAGTTCAGCGTCGTTTGCTTTATTCCCAGCTTTATTAATCGCTGTTACTTCAGCGTGGGCACCACCCATAGGTTGAGTTGCACCAGAAAATAACCTTTATCTCGATTTGTGTATAGCCGGATACAAATGTTCATGACGACTAAAACTGCCCCTAATAGCCGAATTTTAGATTCTTAGAAGTATGGAACCACCAGATATAGCAAACTGGTAGTCTTGCAATAATGAAAACATCAATGGATTTAATCTATGTGCCCAAACCCCGCAGGCATCCATTTACAGATATTCTTCGACGGGTAGGGTTGGCCAGTGCTCTAGTTGTTTTTATTGCTTTGGTTGTACTCTTGGGCCGCGATGGCTATGTAGATACAACGGGTAACGAAATCGGCTTTCTTGACGCACTTTATTACGCTTCGGTCACCGCCACCACTACTGGCTATGGTGATATAGCAGCGGTAAGTGACGGAGCGAGGCTAGCAGCAATATTGCTTATAACACCAGCTCGTGTATTATTTCTGATTCTTGTTGTTTCTACTACTGTTGAAGTGTTAACTGATCAAACTCGTAAATTTATACGAACAGCCCGTTGGAGGTCATCTGTGAACAAGCATATTATTATTTGTGGTTTCGGCGAAACTGGACAAAGCGCTGCGGCTGATCTAATCAGGCGCGGACATCAGTCAAAAGAAATTATTGTAGTTGATACTGATATCGACAATGTTCAACTAGCCACAAATTATGGATACGTTGCAATTCACGGCGACGCTACACATAACGATGTCTTGACACAGGCAGCAATTGATAAAGCGGAGTCAGTAATAGTCACACCTAACCGTGACGACACATCAGTATTGATTACCCTATCAATTCGAGAGTTAAACGATTCAGTTCATATAGTCGCCGGCGGTAAAGAACAAGAAAATTTACATCTACTTCGTCAAGGTGGAGCTAATGAAGTAATCGACGCTAGCGCAACTGTAGGACGATTAATTGGTTTGGGCACCCATGCCCCTGGAGCCGTAGAAGTTGTAGACGAGCTGCTTGATGCTGGAAGCGGCCTTGAATTAACAGAAGTAAAACCTGTAACAAAAAATAATGTGGCAGCGATACCAGAGGGTTGCAACCTATTGGCCGTAGTTCGTGATGGTAAACGTTTGGCAGTTAGTGAATTAAACGAAAATAAACTACAGCCTGACGATCGCCTAATAGTTGTAGAAAAAAGAACTGATGAATATGAGCATCTGCTGAAAGACAGCATTAAGTAAACAAAGCAAGCCTCTTAGTTCGAACCTACTTGCAAGCACCCGCTTGCGGACCCTATTGCGATTCTTATCATATCCCAACACATAGACCCAAAGATGAATAAATAAAAGTACTTTGTAAATCTTTTGCAAAATCAGGTTTATCTAATAGCACCTAACATACCTAAAACATGTAGTATTCAACGGCAGTAGCGACTTTGTCTCTGGGTTGATCAAATTTAACCTGCTGTGGTAGCATGTTGACCAATAAAATAAAACAATGAATAAAGACATAAAGTCAATACGTAAAGAAATTCAGAATTTTGCAAAGAAAATTAATATTTAAGCAGTGTTTCAACACTTTCTATCAATCCGATTTTATTTTTTTTGAACAGCACACGGGTAGCGAAGGGGCACTACCAAATGACTACGAGCTATCACCCAAAGACCTACTTCAGCTATTCAGAGAAGTCCATACAATTGTTATGAAAAATAAGTCCAACATCTAGCCAACTTTTACATTAAATGACTTGCCAATAGCGGCTTCGCTTTTTCTCCATAACAAATCACGGGTTTCTGAATTGTCATAAAATGGCTCCAAAGCAAACGGCTTGGCCATGCCCCTCAACGCAGTAACTCCACTACCTGGCCCCCAGAACTCACCCGACTCAACCTCCGGCAAACACATACACGCAATTAGACCCATTGCTCCATCTTCAGCGCTTTGGAAAATTCGGTTACCAAGTTTAATAAACAACTTACTCAGCCCGCCAGCTGTCTGCACAGGTTTAGAAAGCTCTGTTTGTGCTCCACCTGGGTGCGCAACCAAAGCCTTAACAGATGAACCACTTTTGCTGAGTTTGTGATGTAACCCAGCGGTGAACGCAGCATTAGCTAGTTTGGTTTGGTTATAACGTAACCAACGTGGGCCTTGGAACGTCGAGTTCTGCAGCGCAGATCCATCGCCACCTAAGTTTGCACCTAAAGGTTCGAGATACTCTGGAAGCAGCACTGTACTTGGAGTTAAACGCGCCACGCTTGAATGATTAACAACCCGAGCTTCGCCAGCACGGTTAGAAGCTTTTTCAAGCAATGGCATCAACTCGCAAGTCAATAAAAAATGTGAAAGATGATTTGTTTGCATTTGAATATCAAAACCGTCAACAGTTGCAATATCGGCCAATGCCATAACACCAGCATTGTTGGCGAGCACATCGAAGCCATCGGGGCAAAGATCCTTCACCTTATTAACAGCAGATTTAACTGAAGCAAAATCCTGCAAATCACATTCAACATTATGAAGAATAGAATCAGGGAAAGCACTAGACAGTTCAGCAAAACTTGAAACCGACCTTTCAGAAGATCGATTTAGAACTATTACTGTTGCTCCGAGATCGGCCATGGTGTGTGCTGCAACTTTGCCCGTACCAGAAGTTGTACCAGTAATAACAACTGTCTTATCAGTCATTGATGGCAACGTAGCACGAAACTCGGAAAAATATTTTGAATTTTTAGACATATGAACTTTCAGAGTATCTAAATTGTGGCCGCATAGCATACTCCGAAAAGAAACTTGGCGAGTCAAGCACCGACAACCGGGGTTGTTAAGGATAACGCAATTAAATTTGGCCCATTCAGCAACCTTGCTCGTTTGCTTACAAACGGGGTTGACACACCCCTCTCAGACATTAAGGTTATCGAACAAGACAGGGGCCAATGTACATACCAAAACAAAAACATCGCGATATTAGGCCGTGTATTAGAAGAAATATATGAACACCTTTGGATGAACTTCTCTAAACTCCACCCTCTATATAAAATTTCAGACTTCCTACCGAAATGAAATTAAGCACTCGCTTAGATCCACCGACTTAGCAAAAATGAGGATTACAACTCGCCTATTTGATCATCGAGTAGCCCAAGTGCTGACGCTCTACTACGCCAACGCTCTCTGGCAAGCACCTGCATATCTTCATCAGTGTCAGTCTCATCAGTTATTTCAAGCCCTATTAAAGTTTCGATAACGTCTTCCATCGTTGCTATACCAGCTGTCCCACCATACTCATCAATCACAAGGGCGATATGTTCACCACCCTGAACTAAGTCTTCAAAAAGTTCTGGAAGCGAGCGATTTAGTGGAACGGCTACAAGATCACGACGAAGGTCTTTTAAGATTGTGTCATGAGCATCGTCGGCGATACTTGCTAAAGCATCACTCAAAAGAACATAACCTGTTATATTGTCGCGATTCTCAGAGTAAACGGGGTAACGAGAGAATGGTCGTTTGGCGTCAATAAGGTCGCTGGCTTTAGAGTCTTCTGGTAAAGCAAAAACAACAGTTCGAGGTGTCATAACATCAGAAACTCGCAAGCTTTCAAACCTAAGCAGGCTTTTGAACAAACGAACCTCTCCCTCGCGGAAGACCCCTTCCTCAGCGCCGATATCAGCCAACGCTGACATCTCTTCACGACTAACCTCACCCACTTTTTCTCCCCGAGTCATTAATTTTGCTAGCCACTGCGACATAAAGACAAGTGGGTAAAGAAGATAAATAAGTGGCTTCAATAACTTAGCCACCATAGGGGCAAGTGATCGCCAATATTCAGCACCAAGGGTCTTAGGAATAATTTCGCTAAGAACGAGAATTCCTAGAGTTAGAAGAGCTGAAAAAATTCCGATTGCTCCACTACCAAAATACGCAGCTGCCTGTGCCCCAGCACCAGCTGCACCAATAGTATGAGCAACAGTATTAAGGGTAAGAATGGCCGCCAATGGTCTATCGATATCGTCTTTAAGATCTCGAAGCCTTTTAGCTACTTCTGGCTTTTCTGATTCAAGAGCACCTATATAGGCTGGAGTTACGCTTAGAAGTACAGCCTCCATAATGGAACACAAAAACGAAACACCAATTGCCAGAGCAATAAAGATGATAAGCAGTGTAAGCGAGCCAGAACCGGTACTTTCGCCGGTCGGTATTGGAGCGGCACCTATAATTTCATACACTACGGTATTATAACGAGCCAATACATAGTTCCGCATGACTACAGATAACTTATTTTTTGAGCCTCAGATGTTTTTAATGCCACTAACAGGTTCTGTCTTAGATTATCATCTTCCTGCTATTAATTTTTGGTGGATTCTCTGGCTAGTTCATCAGTCCCAAGATATTTGTCTTCATTGACTTTATGGGCTGCGCGAATTAACAGATGCATTCCCACAGTCAAGGTGGTGATGAGGGCAACTGCTGCAACAAATAACAGTGCTGCACCTTTAACTCCAGTTTGTAGTGAAACCGCAAACGCAATAAAAAGAAACGCTATCGGGCTTGCTTTGCCAGCAGCGTGAAAACGGGCATATGTTGTATCTAATCTAAGCAACCCTACCCCAGCCAAAATTGATAAAACACTTCCCAAAATTATCAGAGTGGCTTCTACAATTACCATTATTTGTTAGCCTCATTCTCTATGTATCTACTGGCCGCAACTGTTGCAACAAAACCAATAACCGCAATCACAACAAGAAGGTTTAGATAAGTAGTGTCTTGCGTGTCGCCTGCATAAAGTGCAATAGCTGACATTAGGGAAATCAAAGCCACATCTAACGCCACTACCCTATCTGCGAGGGTTGGGCCTTTCCAAAGGCGCAAAGCACAACAAATAGCAGTAAATACAAAAGCTAAAATAGCAAACGTTGTAATCATACTACTACCCCTTTAACTGATTCTTTAGAATCGGGAAATGCTTTGCGAGCCGTGTCAGCCAACTCGTAAACGTGCTCTTTAACAGATTGGACCTGAGATTTATCTAACAAATGCAAATATATTGTTGAACCTTTCGAATCTAAATCAACAACGGCTGTACCTGGGGTAAGCGTTACTACTAAAACTATTATGTATAGATGTGTTTGGTTTTCGGGCAGAAGTTTTACTGCAATTATTGCCTCATCTTCACGTTTGTTGCCTTTTAAAATAGTTTTTATAACTTCAAATGTAGAAACTATTAAATCAATAAAAACCAAACGAAGAAACCGAAACATTTCAAAAAGATTTATGCTCTCGTTAGGCAAAAGCTTGTTTCCACTTAGATTCACAATTAAAGAAACAACAAAGCCCGACAATAAATTAGCAAACGAAACTTCGCCCCACAAGGCACACCAAGCCGCAGTTAATAACATCAATCTTACAAAGGTGAGTACGCTCGGTATCATTTCAGCACCTCACTCGAATAGAACCCAGAGTCGGTAAGTTCAGTAGCTGATCTAACACTCATATCCCAAAGTGGGCCTGCTGAAACTGCAATTATTAGCGTACCGATTACAGCAAAGCTGGTAGTTGAAATCATTAAACGATTACGCCAACTTCTGGGCTGGGGAACTTGTTCCTCTTTTGGTACAGAGTCATCTTTATCTCCCCAAAAAACTTCTAACCAGATTTTAGCCATGGAAAGCAAAGTTAGAATACTTACAAATAAAGCCACAACAACTATTGCAGCTGAACCAGATTGAATTCCAGCATCGACCAAAGACAATTTGGCTACAAACCCTGAAAACGGTGGTAGCCCAGCCAAACTTAGGGCTGGGATAGCAAACAACACAGCAATAATAGGGCGTCTAAAAGCTAGGCCACTAATGCGGTCAAGCGAAGAAGTACCTGCACTTGATTCAACCAAACCACCAACCAAGAATAAAACAGTTTTAGTTGGCATGTGGTGAAAGAGAAATAGTATCGCCCCAGCAACTCCTGCTACTGAAAATAGCCCGAGACCCATCAGCATATAACCAATCTGGCTAATTATATGAAACGACAAAATGCGTTTAACATCGTTTTGAGCTAGCGCCCCTATAACTCCAACAACCATAGTTAATCCAGCAGCAACCAAAATTATCGGACCAAGATCGTCCATGCCATTAATTGTGTGGAACCTGATTATTGAGTAAACGCCTATCTTAGTTAAGAGCCCAGCAAACACTGCCGTTATTGTTGTAGGTGCTGTTGGATAACTATCAGGAAGCCACGAAAATAGTGGAAAGATAGCTGCTTTGGTTCCAAACACAACCAGAAACCATAAACCTATACCCAACCTAACACCGTCGTGCAATTCTGGTATTCTCTGTGCAAGCAAAGCCATATTGACCGTGCCAGTTGCTGCATAAACAAAAGCTAGTCCCAATAAAAATAATATTGAAGCAAACAAATTCATAACTACATAAGTCATGCCTGAACGTATCTGAGGCGGACGGCCTTGATGGGTTAATAAGACATAGCTTGCAACCAGAATCAGTTCAAACGAAACAAACAAAGTAAAGAGATCGCCTGTGAGAATAGCAAGGGTCACCCCAGCTGTAAGCACAAGCAATATTGGCCCAACTAGATAAGGGTCTGCGCCCCAAATCGAAGTTCGTTGAGATATTGAATAAACCTCAACAACAAAAATGGTAGCCAAAGCAATAAATAGAATCATCGCAGCAAATAAATCGGCTACTAAAACTATTCCAAGTTCGGGATGCCATCCACCAACTTTTAAGACAAAAGTCCCGTCAGTTTTAACAAAATACAGAAGAAACGCTGAGCCAATAGTAAAAGTTAGTAGTGAGGCAATTGTAATAAAGTCACGCACAATCGTTATCCGGCGAACACCCAAAGCTAAAGCAGCAGATATAAAAGGGCCAAGCACTAGGATTGCTATTAATTCATTCATGTGCTGGCCTCGCATCAGAATTGGCTTTGGCAATTCTGAGATCTTCAAGGTCGTGCTCTACTAAATCATCTCCAGTGATATCTTGCTGGCGGCGAGCAAGAGCAAGCAAAAAAAGAGTTAAACCAAAAGAAATTACAATAGCTGTTAACGAAAGCGCTTGTGGTAAAGGATTAGCAATAGATTCCGGGGTTGCCTTATCTGCCAACGGAGGTTCACCAGCCCTGCCACCCGCCGCTAAGAGCCCAATTACCACAGCGTGGCTTAATAAAGAGAAACCAAGCACAATACGGCTAAGAGACCTAGAAGTAATTAAATACACGCCAACCGAAGTTAACGATGCAGTAGCAAATGCTAAAACGAAACTCAAAGATCCTCCCCATCGAAACTCATGTATTGTGTTCCACCTAGACCTTCAATCGCAGCTGTTACCATACCGACAACCACTAGGGTCACTCCAAAATCAAATATGAGCGCAGAGCCGAACTTAACTTTACCAAGCAAAGGTAGCGAGGTTTCCCATATTGACTGAGTTAACATCGGTTCGCCAAAAAACACAGGGACAACTCCAACACATGCTGCAATTATTGTACCAATTGCAAGCAATTTAGTAACTTGGCTACTTTTCTGCAGCCCAGTAACTGTTCGTAAAACAACAACAGCGCCCATTACAAGCCCAGCGCTGAAACCTCCACCTGGCTGGTTATGGCCAGCAAAAAACAAATACGTTGCAACTAGTAAAGCTAAGGGGCTGATAACTTTAACACCAATTCGCAGTATCGGAGAATCGCTTCTTATCATGAGACACTCTCCTGATTTATAGCACGTTCTCGAACAGATCTAGGCTGTTTAGATTTTGCTAACGCCAAAATACCAATTCCAACAACAACTAAAACCGTTATCTCAGCAAGAGTGTCAAGAACTCTAATATCTGTAAGTATTACGTTCACAACGTTGTTTCCGCCACCATCAGTCTTTGATTTTTCTACTAAGTCCGCAATTGGAGGTACACCAGTTGGACTTGATGCCGAAGACAATAACGAAACCATGACTGCTACACCCACAAAAGCTGATACTAACAAGCGAGCCCCTCGCCATATAGCAACAACTGATGGGAAACCGTGCGCAAGTTTTCCTAAACCAATCACGAACCCCACAACAATAACTGTTTCAACTAACAACTGGGTTAACGCTAAATCAGGTGCACCATGGGCAACAAACAAACCAGTGACACACAAACCCACAAACCCTAAAGATATGGCAGCACCCAAGCGTGACCTTAGCGTCACAACAGTGAAGCTTGAGCCAAGAATCAACATAACCAAAACAATTTGAGCCCAATTATCAGCCCAATAAATTTGGGTTAAATCTAAGGCAAAGAAAAAAGGGATAGTTGCCAGACTTGCCGTTAACGCCATTGTTGTGACATATAAAGGTAATGAACCGTGCTGAACTTTACCGGTAATCTTTTTCGCTAAATTTAGAACTGTTGAAATTATTGAATCAGCTAATTCTGCACCTAAAGGTTTTGCTTCGCTCTTAATTATCTGCTCTAATTTCCAACCTAGAAATGAGCCAACAATAACTATTGCCACAGACAATAAAAAAGCTTCAGTCAAACCAGGCCATCGGTAAAGCTGATATACGTCTGCTTTTTGGTTTATTTGAACCGAAGCTGAGCTAACCCAACCAGAAACTAGGGGCAAAAATATAAACCCTACCAAACTACACAGACCTAAAAAAGCAGATGGAAGACTAAGCCCAAAACTAGCTGGTTTAACACTTATTGCATCAACGGCTTTTTTAGTAGTAAAAACTCCCAGCAAGAATCGTAAGGTGTAGGCAACCGTTAAAGCAGAACCAAAAACTATTGACCCACCAATTAACCACGCTTCTAAACCAGAAAGTCCAAGTGCCGCCTCAATAGCAGCCTCTTTAGCCGCAAATCCTAACAATGGTGGCACCCCAGCCATTGAAGCAGCTGAAACTATCGCCACCAAGAAAGCTAATGGCATCGACTTAGCTAAACCAGAAAGCTCGCGAATATCACGAGTACCTGCTCTAACATCAATCTCGCCGACGATCATAAACAAAGCAGCTTTGAATACAGCATGTGCAACAACAATTGCTATTGCCGCAAAAGTTGCTTTAGCGTTACCTAAAGATAATAAGGTAAACATCAAACCAAGCTGCGAAACAGTACCCCAAGCTAAAATAAGTTTTGCATCAAATTGCCGCAAAGCTCCAATGGCGCCCCAAAGCATAGAAATAACACCAAAAAATAGGCCAAGATATTTCCATACCTCGGTCTCAATAAAGATTGGAGAAAACAACGCAGCGATAACTACCCCCGCTTTCACCATCGTTGCTGAATGCAAATAAGCGCTAACCGGGGTCGGCGCAGCCATAGCTCCAGGCAACCATACATGAAAAGGGAACTGAGCAGACTTAGTAGCTGCGGCGACCATTATTAATAAAGCTGCCACACTAACTGAGCCTGTTGAACTCATTTCGCTCAAACGTGAAGTTCCCGCATTGTCAGAGATAATTAATAACCCAGCTAGCAGACATAAACCACCCGAAGCAGTGATAAGCAAAGCTCTTCTTGCCGATAAGCGAGCTTGCGCATACATATTTTTGTGACCAATTAGCAAGAAAGAAGTTATAGATGTAAGTTCCCAAAATACAAATAGTGTCCAAACTGAATCAGACCAAACCAACCCAAGCATAGAGGTACTAAACAAAAGTAAAGTAGCTGAAAACTTTCCAAGCCCAGGTGAGTCTTTACTGAAATAACCAAAAGAATATATAAATACACATACCCCTATCCCAGAAATAATAACTGTCATCAACGATGCAATAGGGCTGATCTGAAAAGTGAAACTAAGACTAAGCCCATCCACCCAAACCAGGCTCGATTCTGCTGGCGGTTTATCCGAAACTAACTGAAGACTGCCCCAAACCGATGCTGCAAGCGATGGCAAGGCAGCCAAAACAAAAACTATACGACCCAAACGATTGCCTGCAACCGCCAGAAATAAACAAACAACACAGTGGGTTGCTAGCAGCAGCCAGATCACAATACCGAACTTAAACTTGAAAGACAGATAATGTTTTTGACAACTTTCAGATTCTTCAAATCATACCCCTGTTTGCATTGATAGCTTAGGTTAGCAACTGTAGCCCAAGCACCATAGCAAATCTACACACACTCTGCCTTCAGTTGAACACTTGTCAATATTTCTATGACTGGTTTAGATCTTTTACTTATGAATAATCATAACTTTTGCAGAACTCTATAATTTATCGAAAAACTACCGATAGAGACACCAAATAAAATTTAGAAACATTCATGAGTAAAATAAATATCAGGTAAAACAGGCTGAAATTGTGCAAATCGAAAACAACTATCTGGCAGCTTTATCGATACTTGCAGCTGCATTCGCCTTAGCATATATTGCAAAAAGAATCGCAAAAATTCTTACCCGACATCTTGGAGCTGACCAAGAAGTTACAAAAATTTTCTCAAATTTTATTGCTTTTCTAATAGCCTCTATCGGAATACTTTATACCGTATCAATACTAGGTATAAGGCTTGGCCCGCTTCTGGGCACATTAGGTATTGGTGGTGTAGCAATAGCTTTTGCCTTACAGAACCTTGTGCTTAATCTGCTTGGTTCTTTCTTAATTCATACCAGACGCCCATTTCGAAAAGGCGATCAGGTCAAGATCCAAGAGCACCAAGGTACTGTAATCGATATTAATACTAGAGCAGTAGTCCTTCTAACATATAACGGCACCTTTGTGCATATACCCAATACGAAAGTGATGGAAGATTCTTTTATAAATTTAACAAAAGAGCCAAATAGACGCTCAACAATAAATGTACAAGTTGCTTATGGCACAGATCTGACCAAAGCACTCAAGGTTGCAGTAGAAGCTACAAAAACTTGCACCGGAATTGTAAATGAAGTTTTAGCCGATGCGATCGTAACTGAATTTATGGGCTCTGGAATAAATATTCAGGTACGATTTTGGCATCCATCAGAACAATTATTAGCTGAAAGAGTTTACAACGATATTGCAGTGTCAATTAATAATTCATTTGAAGCAAACAGAATTGAAATCCCGTTACCCCAATCTGTTGTTCATCACAAAGCTGCTAAAGAATAAAAAAACTAATCTGGAAACCTGAATTACACTTAAGTTCTGTAACCCACATAAGTTACCGAAAAGACGGTCTAGGGAAGTTAAGATCTGAGAGCTTCTGTAGGTGCTAGCTTCGCAGCCCTAACCGCAGGATAAATGAAGATTCAGCGCAACAACTTAGCTTTTGTTAAGATGCCGGTAAACCCCCAAACCTATATTTCAGCTTGATCCTCGAATCAAAAGATCTTATAAATACTGTAACAAACCTGCTTCAGGAGTAAGAAGACAATAATGTTAACCAACCTATATAGCGACACAAATGAAAACCTTGTCTAAGCTTCGAACCTTCAAACAATATATGTCAAGCAGATCGAATAAATATTTTTACTGCCATATACCTAAAACGGGTGGCACAACATTTCGTATAATCTTAGAAGATATTTTTGGAGAAAAAATTATTCCCAGCAATAATGAGATCGAAACAAATGATCAGAAGTATCCAGAACTTTCAGAAATAATTGACAAACATAAAAACCTAGAGGTTTCCAAATACCAAATTCTTCGTGGCCATTATCACCTATCTGCACAAACTCTTTTTGGAGAAAATTGTAAATCCATGGCAATATTCAGAGATCCATTTCAAAGAACCGTCTCTCACCTGAAGCATCTGATCGAACACACTAACGATTTTAATGAAAACAAGATAAAAGAAATGCTAGATGCAGGCAACTATTTTTTACCAGATAATTTGATGACTAGATATATCGTTGGTGAATTCATTTCTAACGAACAAGATTCACATAGAGACCATAACAACTATATTCACAGCCGAGAACTTGGACCCATAGATGACTATGCTGCAGAGATAGAACAGAAACTTAAATCACTTTATTTTATTTCTACAACTACAAACCTTGACAATGATTTAGAAACTTTCCTACAAAAAGAATTCAATTACAAATATGTACCAGCGAAGCTAAACACAACGAACGATGTCAATTTAAAACTCTCTAAAGAAAACAAATCTCTCATTGAGGAACATAATCAACTTGATAGGTATCTATTCGAACTTGCAACTAAATATGTAAATTAGGTTTAAAGCCCACATATATAGATTTTTCTAACTTGCTAAGCCTTTGCTCTACTTCTCCCACAGATATCCAAACATCGGTATAAACTACATTTGCGTCTTTCAAACCTGTTTCTATATTTGATAATTGAGTTACGCTCCCCCCTTGGGCTACAGCTTTCTTGTTCTAGACAGCAATAAACTCAGGTTCACAACCATATCATTTGAAGATAGAACCAAAGCTTTGCCACCCAACTGGTTTATTCCGACTTCGAAAGAAACTCTAGTTCGAGTGGAAGGCTTCTGAAATAATAGACCAATAGTTTTCCCACTAGGATTTACTAATGTCTGTTAGCTTCTGACAATAACTCAGCAAGTTTTTTTGCTGCAGAAATAACCTCTTTGTTCTCACAAGCATCCCGATAGAAACTGATTCGTTTATCAATATCTTTCCGCAAAAGCCTAACCCCAATAGGATTAGCAACAATCCGGAGAAACTTAGGTTTAACTGTGAAGGTATATCGCCATATTGCTTCAGTGCTGCCATCTACATCTTTAAATATCCAGCCACCTCCAAAAGACTTAAAAAACCAAGGACCTTCAACCATTTTCATTCCAACCAGCTTGGGAGGCTTGATAGAAACATACTGCGATATCATCTTGAAACCATGACGAGACTTTGTAAAAGTCTTGACACCTTTAGCTGGAGCTACAGCACCATCAAGCCAATATTGTTCTTTGATAAAAGGATCCCAAAGTTTACGAATTTCCCCAGATGTCTGAGATAGGGCGAATGCAGTTGGTAAATCTAGTGGAACAATAACTTTTGATTCAACTTTGGGCATAGAAACATCATAGACAATTGAACTGGATAAAAATTTTAAAAGATCATCTTCTAGCCAGAAAAATACTCTTCAAGTTTTTCGATAGCCATATTCCAACCCATAGCTCCAGGCGAATCATGAGGAACGCCTATGTGTTGCATAGATAAGTTTGTTTTACCGTCAACTTCGTTCAAAACAACAACAACTTCAGTTGAAGTATTTGCCCCTTCAGGCATACCCATTGAAGCAGGATCTAATATATTAGCTTCCGAATCAGACATAGCTTCAGAATAAACTAGGCGTTCATTCTCAATGATTTCTTTATGTTCACCTACAAACCACATTTGCATGGGGCCGTTTGGGGTATCCATTTCCATGCACACATGCCGAGTTCCTCCGACTTTTAAGTCAATTTCTGCTTTTGGAATAGAAGCTCCTGTAGGCCCATACCATTTTTTAAAGTTTTCTGACTCCGTCCACATTTTCCAAACTTGATCTACTGGAGCATCGAGGGTTCTCTCGACCTCTACAGACTTCATTGAATTGCTATCTGACATACATATTTCCTTTTGTAAATTTTTTATGGAAATCAAAGAACTGTTAGGGAAGGTTATTCAGATAAACTTCAACAGTAATCAAAGAAAGCCAATTATGATCTTGTTCTTAATATTCTCAATAATAATAGCTGTACTTGGTATTGTTGCAGTACTTATCGACCGCATTAACTTTCCTCAAAAAGCGTTTAAGCCTAAGCTGATCGAAAAAGACATGCCCGAAGACTACTTAGGAGCACATGTAACTGAAATTGAAGACGATTAGCGATTAACCGCCAATTATTGAAAATGATTAATTAACTTCTAATTCTTCAGTCTCAACTTCTCTTCGCTGAACGTCATTGCGTATTTCTTCTTCTGTTTTTGCAACAGCTACATCAACGTCTCCAACTTCTGCTGCAACTATTCCAGATGTTTCAGAACACTGCAAAATCTTGACACATAAACTTTGAATATCAGGAGCTTGAGCAACAGCACCAGGATCTATGCCAAATGGCTGATATCCAGTAGTAGCTAGACCAATAAGTTCTCCGGATCCATTCACAAGTGGCCCACCATTAAATAATGTTCCTACAGGTGAAGTATGTTGCAACCCAAGCGAAGAGCTATCAATCAGCAAACCAGGAGAAACACTTGCACCATTTCCACCTACCCCACTAACAGCAAATACTTTAGCGCCGACGGCTTCTACTTGAGCCTCATTAGGGGCAATTTTTAAAGGCTCTATTGCTTCATCTACTGTTATCAATGCAATATCGCGTTCTTTGTCCCAAGACCAAAGCTGAGCTTCGATCCGTTTATTGTCTTTTACTATTTCTATAATAGGAGAAGGGGTTTTTGTTGAAGCTTCAATTAAAGAATAACTAGTAGCTAAAGCACTCCCACCTTTATGACCTACAACAGAAAAAGCAGAGCCAACAACGGTTTGCCCATCTTCATTCTTGGTCTCTAGAACCCACACAGAACCACCAATTTGTGATGGTAAATTTACTACTGCATTTTTATCTATAACGTAGTCTTCTACTGGTTCTAGCTCGCTTCTGATCTGGGCAACAGATGTTGATCTAATATCATCTAAAGCTCCTGCTGCATCATTAAATTGTTTATCAAAACCATCAACAAACTTTGCTACTGACTGTTCATTCTCGCTCAACCGATTGTCATAGTATGCATAAAACGAAGCACCGCTAAATGCTACTCCTACTGCTGCTGCAAGAAGCATGAAACAAATTCCAATTACACTTCTCGGCAAAATGCGATAGCGAAGTTTACTTCGTTTGGAGTCCAGCTCAATAAATCCACGTTCAGCCCAATCTTTTTGGCGCATCATCTTTTGAAATTTTGTTTGAGGATCAATAAATCCTGCAACACCCTGAGCGTCATTCTTTTTGAAAAAATTCATATCTTTAGACACAAACGGTAGACGAGCAAATTTACTGTTTGAATCATTCTCATCTAAGTTAATATCAGAATCACGAATATCAATTTTATCTAACTCAAGATTATTTTTCTCTTGTTTAGAATGGGACTGTCCTTGTTTAGATGCAGTATCAAACTTAGTTGTAATTTTTTTTGCAGATTTCATTATCTTACTCTTTACATTAATTTCTTTACTCATTCGATTACCTCACTTGGAGTTGATTCATTTTCATTTGGTTTTTTAGAATTCGAATCTAAGACATCTGGTGTCTCGATTATTGGCGGAACGGGACGAGGCAAGTTTGGAAGCTTAATTAGCCGCTCAGAACAGTCGCTCTGGCCACAAGTTGGTTCCAAAACGTCTGGAGTCTGATTCACTCCAGCAACTGTAAACTCACGTTTTTTACTTTTACGAATAACATCATCTGCTGCCTCAGTTAAAGCAATAATCTCATCTGGTTCAGGGAACTCAACAACATCTAAACCTTGGTGAGCTGCTGCCATATATGAGTTCCATGCCA
>ENA-ORXT01002773-ORXT01002773.1-marine-metagenome-genome-assembly--contig:-NODE-2773-length-20325-cov-7.921128_pt1 | contig 20325 bp, 22 predicted proteins | sample MGYA00237868_ERZ511482 | MGnify/ENA metagenome assembly ERZ511482
GCCGCCGCCGCCGCCGCTCCGCCCGCCGCCGGACGCCCTGGGGGGCTGAGGCTGGCGGGTGGCCACGCGTGGGCGCCAAAAGGCAACGGCACGGCGGCCTCGGGCGGGCCGCGGCGCGGCGGTCGATCGCCGTCGCTGACGGCCAAATTCCGCACGACGACCCGCGGACCGCCGCCGCCGCCGCCGCCGGGCGGCAGTAACCGCGGCGCCACCTGTGCGCGGTTGGGCGACGGTGGCCGCCGCTGCACTTGTGCCTGTGCCCCGTGGGCGTGCGGCGCGTGCGCGTGCTCGCCTTGTTGAAATGGTCGACGGGCGTATCCGTCGCGGGCGTGGGGCGCTTGTACGTGCTCCCCGTGTGCGCGGGGCGCTTGTACGAGCTCCCCGTGTGTGTGTGGCGCTTCCGCTCGCCCTCCATGAGTGTCGCGTTCTTGACGGTGTCCGTTGTGCGCGTCGCGGGCGTGCGGCGGGCCGACTGCCGGCGCCGCGTGCGCGTCGCGCCCGGGACGAGATTCGTGCGCCGGCGCGACAGCGTCAGCGACCGGCATCGGTGCGCCGCGGCCAACGGCAGCCGGCAGGGGCCTGGCAGCCGACACAGGCGCGGGCGGCGGCAGCGCCGCTCCCGAGGGCACCCCCCCCCGCGCTTCCGTCAACGTCATCCCCCCATCTCGCGTGGCCGCCATCCCCCCCGCACCCGCCGCCACCGTGCCCGATGACAACAGATGCGTCGGCGACAGCGGGGACAGTGGAGAAAAGGGGGACAACTGCGCAAAGCGGGGAGGCCCACCACCGGCGGCGGCGCGGCCGCCCGTCGCCGATAGGGAGGCGAGCGGGAGGGAGAGCGACGGCAGCGTCAAGCGGCGCCCAGAGCCATCCGAGGCGACCACTTCCAGCGCCGTCAGCCCCCACCCGAAGCCCGCGAGGGTGCTCCGAAAGTCCGACACGGCGCCGAGGAGCTCGGGGGGGGGGGCAGCGACGCCGCCGTCGCCACGCAAACCGTGGGCGGTGAGGGCGTGGGAGGAGCGACGGCCGCCGCCAGGGGGGAGCGGTCGCAAACCGCCGCCAGGGAGCGGTTGAATACCACCCGACGCAAGCGGTCGCATGCCGGCTGGCGGGAGGGGATGCATGACGCCAACAGGCACCGTCGCCGCCACCGTCGCCGCCACGGTCACCCACGACGGGTCGCTGTGGGGGGGAGGGAAGGAAGCACAAGGAAGCGGAGCTAGGGGCACCGAACAGATGGCGTGGAGGTGGAGAGCGAAGAGTGAGGTGAACCGTGATGGACGTCAACACGGCAGGAGGTGGCAGAGGAGCAGAGACGGCCGTCCCGGATGGGGACGAGAAAGACTGGCCGCCCGCGAGCGTTGCGGGTCAGGGCCGTCCACCGTCGGGGCTGTGCACGCAACCCGTTGGTGCGCCACCCTGCCGGCGAGGCACGTATGCGCAAGCGGCGGCTGCCACACAACCCCGCGTAAGGGGCAGAGGAGGAAGCCGTGTGGCGGAGAAGTGGTTGGACGGTGGCGGTAGGGGCACGGTAGCAGCAGGGGCGGAGCGGCGGGATGGGAGGGGGGGTGGGGAGCTTTTTTCGCGGTTGCGGTCGCAGAGGGGTGGTGGGTTGGCGGCAGCCTATGCGGCGGCAGCCTATGCGGCGGAGCGGCACACGAGACATTGGGCGGCGGGCAACGGGGGACCAGGAGAAGGGGTCGGGAGGGGCGGGGGGGAGGAACGGCGAAGGGTCAAGCCGCATCCCGCCGAGGAGGGTGTGCGGTTGTCGAGGGGATGGGCGCACGCGTGTGCGCCGCCGGCACGTGCGTCACGTGGGGGCCCAAAAGCGTTCGAATTGGTAAAATCGGGGGGTGTCGCGCCCGCGGCTGCGAGCGGCCGGACCCCGGGGGCGGGCGCGAGACGCGCGGATCGCGGGGGGGGTAGAGAAAGAACAAGCGCTGACCCCCCGCGTGCACGTATCTGACGGTTGTAAACAAGCCTCAGCCCCCAAGGATGCTATGGTCGCAGACACAAACCAGACGCACCTGCCCTGCGCCTGGCAGGCACATGGGCCGCGGGGGCCGCATCCCGCCGGCGTGGCGCGGCTCGTGCCGGTTGGAAGCAGATCGCAACGAAGGGGCCGAAATCGACTGCAACCTGCCGGCCATGCCCCGGAATCCCAGCGGTGGAGAGGTGCGTGTGACGTGTGTGCACCATGGACGGGATCGGCAGTAGCAGACAGCGGGCGGGGGGAAACACAAAGTTGAGGTACTTCATGTTCTCTAGGGAGCAGAGTACGGCCGCGAGAACCATGCCTTCGTTCTCCATCCAATGACACACCCGCGCGTCCGACCGCTGGTAGCCATCGTAAAATACTTGTCGACAGATGCTGGGTTTGCCGAGTTCCCTGGGAGACACGAATTGGTTCTGGACGAACCGTGTCAGCCGTCAACCACTCCCACCGTGCGTGGGCACAGTCTGTGGGGCTCCACGAACCCTCTGCACCGTTCCTGAAGAGCTGCAAGGGTTTCCAAACCACCAGCGTACCGAAAGCATTCATGATTGCAGTGTAGACATGAGAACTCGTCCACGAGAGACCCTACCAGCCGCCCACGGCGGGCGTCCACGAGCCGAAAATCGCCACAACAGACGGCGCAAGCACCTGGGAAAGGCAAATTCTCAAAGTGATCTCGCAATCCCGGCCGTATCGTGGGCCCCGTACTTGCGTGAGCCCCACACTTGCGCTTCCTGCATGCCGGATCTGTGGCGCGGGATGCGCGTGGCGGACTACACGCCTGTGGGTTGGGCCTGGAGCGCACAAACGGGGCCAAGTAATCGCCCATTGGCTGGGAGGGACCATTCAACCTAGGCATGTGTCGGGTAGGTGGGCTCGGGCCCAACGCGGGCCAGGCATTGGGGACACGAGGAACCGGGCATCCCGAGGGCTTTTGCCGCTGTCCAGCTGAGTTTGCTACAAGAACCGGCAACTGCGCTAGGCGAGCTCTGATCCCTCAACGAAGTGTTGAGTCCTTCGAGTGGTTTCCGGGTCATGCTAAGGCATGGCTTTGGCATGCCAGGATCTGCGGCAACGAAACAGTCGCCATCACTGCATCTCGCGTCCGTTACCCCTCTGATAGCGCCTGCAGCGCTGGTGCCTGCACTCGGTCCTCAGGACTTCGGACCACCACGAGAGTGCGCTTCAAGAACAGAGTCGACTGTGTCCCGGAAGCCCAAGGATGAGGAGACTTTGGTTCGCTTTCGGAGGACAGGACACCAGATGACAGTCTCCAAGCTATGCACAAACACATATTTCTCCTCCCTGTCTTGAAGACCGCCTGTCCGCAAGCTGTCATCGCACGATCACGTTGGGGAGAGAGGTGTCCGCAGTTCGGGGAGAGGGGTCTAGCACCCCTATTGCAGGGTCTATTCGCGGGAAATCGACCACGAGATGCTGCAGAGGACGCTGCACCCGCGTGTCAAGCCCAGCGTGCCTGGGAGGGAGACCAGTTGGATTTCTCTAATCAAGCCTGGCGTGCCCGGGAGACCGGTTAGAAGTCTCTTAGAGCACCTCTATCGGTGTGCCAAAAAAGCAATCTGGTATGGCTCTAGCAGATGGCTATGGGAGACTGCACCGCCCTCCCGATCCGGATGCCAATGCACCAATTGTTTGGCTTTTTGGCATTCCCAGGATGGCCCCCCGATAGTGATGCTCTAAGCCCTTGTGAACTAAACCTTGGCTCTCGTGCACCGATTGGTAGCTCTGGCAGCCAACGCCGCTGGAAAGGGTGCCTTAAGGACTCTGATCATTTACACTGCTGGTGCACTCCCACTCCTATGGCACCTGCTCTCGGGTACGATACAGTTGGACAGGTCTCAGAAATGCCGGAAATATTGACACGCAGAACGGGAGTCGCCCCCGTTCACCCTTCAGATCGGGGGCGTCTCCCCCAACGGGGGTTTCTCGCGTTCTAGACGAGTTGGGCGCAGCCGAGGTCTTGGTCACGAGGGTGTGTCGCCTCAACTTAGACTTTCTCGTAGGAGGAGTGCCTGATCTACCAGTTTTGGATCAGAAGTACCGAAGAATCTTCAAGTACAATTTGAGCGCTGAGGCGCGACGTCTGCCTCGACCCTCGATCATCTGACGTTGCTGCACGACAGTTCCTACCCCTGGACCGACGGCGTGGACATGGGCTGGACGCATCTTGAGGCGCAGACGGCTACTCACAGATGCATTGACTACACATTGAATGGTTTTTTGGGATGCTCGTAGCCCTGAACCCTCCGGCAGGGAAAATATGGCTGTTGGTGTGATGATGGGCATTCGCAACTGTTGAGACTGAGTCCGCGGCCGTCGCAATCGGATCTCACGAGGAAGATGAGTCGCACCTGTGGTCGCGACGACGTCGAGTCGGAGAAATTGCAATGTCCACGTCGCTGTAATTGTACCAATCCCCATGAAACCCTCAGCCCCTGGTGCGAAGATCAAGTTGTAGGCCTCCCCAAACCGTGGCCACGTCCGTCTTACACGATTAAACAATCCTATTGGCCTGTAATAGATTAGATCTTGAGATCAGCAACGAGAGCGTCTCACACTGTGAACGTAACGGTCAGAGCCTGGCATCGCCTGCTCCAAACGGAAGTTGCTCCCGTTGTTCGCGAATAGGAGGGGGATCGGGAGTCGCTACCGTTCGGACGGCCTCCGAGCGGGACTCCGTTCGGCCTCCTGTTCTAGATGCAGTCTTTGTGACGAAGTACAACGACCGCCAATGTTCTTTGACGAGCACATGCCAGGTACAGCTGTGTCGGCATCGTGAGCAGTCTCCACGCTCGGGCCACTGGAGCGAGATGGTCGAAACACGGCAACGTGACTTCCCCTTGGGGGGGTGCGCCACGGTGGGTTCGAGAATCAATCGCCACGAGCAACTATTGCGGGCCCTAGTCATGGGAGCAAGTGGCACGAAAGAGAGCGGAAGAGGTTATGTACTCATAGCAGAGCCCGCGGAGCGGGTTGGCCGGCAGAGCTCGTTTCATCGAGTCCGTGAGTTTAGTACTTGGGCTCTGGAGGTGCGGTCGCATCACTTTTTTTTTTGGGTGTTGGCATGCGCCTGGCTCACCGCACCGCCACCCCACTTGCACGCGACAGAACCGAATGACAGAGTGAAGGCACTTGCCGCGCAGCACGACTGACCCTATGTAGTTCCACTGCAAGAAGGCTCTGTTGCCCACGTGGGCCAACGGTTGGAGCGCAAGTTATAGTATCGGCGTCGATGGTAGGAGGGATGGGCGCGGCGACAGCGCTGTCGATCTTGATCCCCCACCCACGCAACTCTGGTGAATCGATCCATTGTCGGTGCCAGGGCCTCTCCTGCAACGCTTTTAGAGCGGGACACACCAGCGGCTGACGGATGATGATGGCATAAAGGATCTAAGACACTCCCTGGGCAGGCTTCGTTGTATCTACTCTCCCAGAGACGATTGTAGGCTACATTTATCCGTCCGTCCGCGATCATTCCGGATTGCTGATCGTTCAACAGTGTCAGAGTTCACCCCCGATACCAGCCAGTGGGCCAGTGCGCACACGTACTTGAGGATTTCACGACACGGCATGCACGTGACGAGGAGATCGGTCAGCCCCCATGACAGAATGATGTACCCAACTGTTGACTCTTTTTCAGACGAATTACAACAGATAACTAACTACGACAAGGGGGCGGGTGGGGTGGGTTGGGGTGTAATTGGGTGGGGCTGGTGACGTGGGGCGGGTGGCGTAAGGCGGGGTGGCGTGGCGTGGCGTGGGTGGCACAGGTGGTGTGGCGTGGGGTGGGATGGCGCGGGTGAAATGGCGTGGCATGGGGTAGCGCGGGTGGCGTGGCGTTGTGTGGCGTGGCATGGGATCGGGTGGGATCGGGTGGGATCGGGTGGGGTGGAGTGGGGTCTGGTCGGGTCCGGTGGAGTGGGGTGGGGTCTGGTGGGGTCGTGTCGGGTCGGGTCTGGTAGGGTGTGGGGTTGGGTGGGGTCGGGTCCTCTCGCACTAGGTAGAGTGGGGTTGGGTATTCTTGCACGAGGTGGGGTGGAATAGGGTGGGGTGGAAGCGGTAGATGACATGAAGTGCGAAGTGTGGATGATGGCGCAGTCGCGGCATTGGAGTATGAACGGGAGTGCAGAAGGTACAGGCGAGGAGATGTTCACGTCGTGTCATCGTGGGGACACCTATTAATGCACAGAGCACCATCTAATAAAGAGGGCGCAAGGGCAACGACCAGCCTCGGTGCCGGAGACCAAGGGGGGACTCCTGTCCCCTCTGACGCTCGTCGAGTCCCCCGAGGGGCAGGCGGAGGACGGACGGTGCAAGAAGGTCTGAGCGGCGATGGACGGCAACGACAAGTCTCGGTTCCGCAGGGACCCGAACGGCCTTTTGGTGCGCACGACGTCGCTGGACGGGGCCACACAAGTCTACGTGCCGACCCACATGCGCTACGGGGTGATGATGCGAGAGCACTACCCGCCGCAAGCCGGGCACCCGGGGCCACACAAGATGTACACGTCGATGCGACGGTGGTTTTGTTGGGAGTCTATGATGGTGGACGTCTACGCTTTCGTGGCCAACTGCATTCAGTGCGCAAGGAACCGCGTCGGCAAGCGACGTAAGACGAACTACCTCAAGACCTTCCCCCCGACGGAACCGCTGACGGATCTGTGTATAGACCTGTTCGGGTCCCTGCCCCGGACGGCGGCGGGGAATGAACACCTGTTGGTCATCGTGGATCGCTTGTCCAAGATGCTGCGAGCCATCCCCCTTCAGCGGATCGACGCGGAAACCATCGCGGCAGCATTTTTGAACTACTGGATGTCGGCGTACGGACCCCCAGCGACGGTGTTGTCCGACAACAGCCCCAAGTTCCGTTCTACGTTCTTCCAAGTGGTTTGCTCACTCCTCGGGATTTCCGATCGGTACTCCGCGACGTATCATCCGCAGACGAACGGCCAAGTGGAACGGTACGACCGCAACAACGTGGGACAGCTGCAGACGTACGTCGAGGACCTCCAAGACCGATGGGATGAGCTTGTGTCGATGTTGACGCTGGCCTTCAACAGTCGACCGCAGCAGAGCACCGGAGTGGCGCCCCTCAAGTTCGTCACACCCGAGCGGGTACGGACTCTCTCCGTGGAACGTATGGTCGGCTCCCCGACAGCCGAGGAGACGGAAGGCAGCCCACGAGCCATCCGCAAGGTCATCCGGGCGCGGCTACGTAATCTGATCCACAAGGTAGGCCGGTCCCTCACGCTGGCACAGCGGCGGTACAAAAGGAACTATGACGCCCGCGTGCCGCCGGTCAACAAGGACGTCAAAGCGGGGGACTGGGTGTTCGTCGATGGCCTTGCGCGAACCAAGAACAAGCTCGGGACCCGCGCGGCCGGACCGTACAAGGTGCTGTCCCGCTGAGAAGGCACGTTCTTGTTGCAAATCGGTGGATACCCGGAGACGGTGAGCAGCGATCACGTGACGGCGGTGCCAGGCCCGCCGGGGGATCCGCAGACGCTCCTGCAGAACCTCGGGGTACTAAAAGACATCGTGGTCCCCGAGGGGCATCAACACACGGGCAAGGAGTTCGTATGGAAGGCCTTCGTGGTCCATGACGTCGCGGATGACGGCACGCTGCGCCTATGGACCCGCTAGTGGGGGTATCACCCCGCGGAGGACACCCTCGAGTTGGCCAGCCGGTTCGACCTACGTAAGGTGCATCAGTCCATGCGGCTTGAGGCCCTACGAGTCGAAGAAGCCGGGTCTGTCGTCGACTTCCTCGCCTAAGACAACTCCCATGTGGGACACGTGGTTTTCAAGTTTGGATTTGTGGTAGATGTTTGGTTCCGACACGTGTTCCGGTCGGGGCCACGTGGGCGTGGTGGCGACCATCTCTGCCGCATGGCGGGACGGCGGCCCTCCCCGCGACCCGGGGGCAGGCCAAGGCGATCGGATCGCATGGACGGTTTTGGGGGGGTGCGGTGGTACGCGATGGCGCGAACCTGTCGGACGTTGGACCACAAGGGGGAATCGACATTCGGCCTGACGGACAAGGGGCTCTTCTAAGGGTGGTACGCAAAAGACCCGCGTGAGGTTTATTGGTCGCTGACGCGCCGTATGGCACCGTCGACACTACGAGACCCCCTACACTACGCGCTACAACTACGACCCTCGGGCGTGTCGCCCCCCCCTTCCTGTCATGGCTACCCCCCCCTCGGTCAACGATATGCCGACGAAGGCCCACCCCACCCGGCGCCGGGCGGACCACGGGAGAGCTGCGCCGGCGGCTCCTCGTGATAGACGTCGCGGTCGCGTTGATGCTAATGACGGCGGTTGGTCCCGCCGGCGACCACGCAGACCTCACGGAGGAGAACCGCGCGGGTATTGCGCCGACCCACGAGTTGGAGCAGCCCATCCACGTCGCGGGGCGGGACCCCGGGGTGGTCACGGACCCACTGGGCGATCGAGTTGCCGAGGGACACCGCGATGTGACACAAGCCGGCCACCAAGGTCCCCGAGGTATAGCCGCGGGGCTCCCCGGGGTCACAAGCCACCACGCGAGCCAACCTCTGCGGAACGCGATCCGAGGGAATGTGGTTGAGTTGGTCGAAGTCGACGTCGGGGATGTCACGGTGGTCCACGGGGTCGAACGAGACGATGTGGCTACCCCCGGAGTTTCCCACGAAGGGGGCAGCGGAGGTGGCAGGCGGCGACGGATCCGGAGGGGACGATCCCGCGGCACCGGTCACCATGGAGGAAGCAGGCGGCTCGGTCCCACCCCCGGGATAACGCGGACTGCGGGCGGCCGAGAAGGCGGCGGCCCAACCCCCACGAGCGAGGCCGTAGCCGCGCGCCTCGAGGATGTCCGCGGTGTAGGGCAAGTCAAAGGGGCGGAGATCCTCGGCGACCTTGGCGCGTTCCATCGTCGTCCACCTCGAGAGACGCCCAGACCCAACCCTAGCGGTCCCAAGGGTCGGTGCTGCGGGCGCGGAGGCGCTGGCAGAAGGCTTCCGTGCCGGGGAGTTGGTCGGCGAGGTCCAACAGCGCCCCGAGGATGGCGGTCGCTTTCGCATTGGGACCCGCGGCGTTCACGTAGATGTTGGACGGCCCAACGGAGAGGATCGAATCGAGGAGTCGCGGGGGGTATGTACTCGTGGGCCCACGGGAGCTTCACCATGCAACCGTACGGCACCTCAACCCCGGACCACCACGCGGGAGTCGGCAAGTAGAAGCGCGAGCGGGTCGCCGTGGCGCAGCTCGAGTACTCCGCCTGGTGGCAAGCGACGAGGTGCCCAGTGAGCCCACCCCGGTGGTACCGGGCCGTCGTTAACTGGATCGTCGTTGGGCCCTCCGGCTCCTACCCGTCGATGAACGGCGGGCACGTCAAGCGCGGCGACGACGGCTACCTCTAGCACCGCCGTCATTGCCATCACCAAGACGCCTTGGCAGTCGCGATGTCGGGGTCGTGGGCGTGCTCGTTCTGTCATTGGCTTGCTGCGCACCTTCTGGGCGGGCGACGACGCCGATTTATTCTCGTCGGCACCGCCGCCCGATGTTGCGGGTGCAAACTCGGCGGGTGCCGCGGGTGCCGGCATAGCCGCCGCCGCCAAGTTGCCTTGTCGGTCTGGTTGCGAGGGGAAGGGGACGCGCTGTTGCCGTCGTTGGCCGTGTGGCCCCGCTCTGTGCCCCGCTCTTTTGGGGCGCCTTAGTGTTGGGGGGTCTGTCGGGCGTGCTGCGCTCGAAGTGTGCGTCGGGCCGCGCCGATTTATGCACGACGGCGCCGCCGCCCAATGACATAGACACGGTCGCGACGGCCGCCGCTGGCGCCGCCGTCATCGCCACCACCAAGACGCTTTGGAAGTCGCGTTGTGAGCGGGAAGGGACGCTCGTCTTCCGGCGTTTGCCGTGTGGCCCCACTCTGTGGCGCGCTTGCGCGGGGCGCCTGGTTGTTGGGGCGTCTGTCGGGTCTGCTGCGCGTGTTGTGGGTGGACGGCTACGCCAGGCTTTTCGCGTGTTCGCCTGAGCCTGTGGACGTCCTGTGTGCTGATGCGGTCAGCGCCGTCGTCACTGGCACTGGAGCCGCCAATGTGTCATTGCAGGTGCCTTCTGGGCATTACGGACGTATTGGGGAAGCTACGAGGGAGTTCCATTCGACTATATGTTGTCCTTGTCACTCCTCCAGGGTTGGCTTTCTCTTGCATCTGCGATGGCGACTGCTGAGGTGACAGAGAGAGTAGGGAGGGTAACTTTATCAACCGAACTGGTGTGCTCCACAACGCCACTGTTTTCGATTCCCGCTTTGTGGAAGTCCGCGGAGGCAACGGCTTGGTGATGCACAGAGTCAACATAGTGGACAAGGACAACTCGGCGACTGTCTGCGCGGGCGAGAAAGCAATGAGGTCGCTACGATAATGGCGGCATGCGAGGACCTCTGCTTTGGCGCGCGTGGTGCGCGTCCCCGCGTGCGGTGGTACGCTGGTCGCCATCTGTACAAGTAAAACTACAGCAACGAGGTTGCGGTATGCGTCGAAGAGGCATCCATGGTACGCTTCATGCTTGACGTCCTCGTGGCGCGCTGCTCGCCGGTGCGGACGGCTAAGCACTGTCGTGCAGCAGTGCGGCAGCGTTCTGCAGGGAATGCACATTGTGATACTTGTTCTTCTACATACAAATCGTCGTGGCTGGACCCCGTCGACTTCCCACTCCCCCATTCGTCCACACCATCACCGCCTCCCTCCTCTTCTGCCACAAACGAGTTCATGCGGTCGCAGAAGGCCTTGGCCTCTGCTCTCATCAGCAGTTGCACTACAGAGCTCTCCTTGGGGACTAGCGCCATATTGGCAGCCACCAAGGAGGGCATCTCCACGCTCTCCACAGACAGGGACGACCGCTCCTCGCTCGCGAGCCTCCCAGTAAATAAAACCGCCCGCTCACAAGATGAAGAAGACGCAACCGCACCGCAAACAGAGCCAGCCAAAATGTACAAGGAAGGAAACTGCTTCCGGTGGCGAACCCAGAAGGGCAGCGGAGCCTCCCACTCGGCTGCCTCGGAAAGGCGCAAGAACGCAACGAGCTCCATTATGGCGTAAGAGGCCAGCGACCGAGCGCGTGGTGCCGATGGGGCCTTCGGCGTCGCTCCGCGGCTTTGGCCTCAATGCATCAAAGATGAGCGCGCTTCCATACGATCTTCGGATGGACCACGCGGGGAAGCGCTGCTGCCACTGGCGCGGCCGAGGCCGGCGTCCGATGCCAGTGTCACAGGAGCGTCCTCCAGCTTGTCACATGCCCTAGAAGTGGAATCCGCTGCATCATCGCAGGGGTTGTCGACAAAGAGCCAAGTAGCGACCTCCTTCAGCATCCTCGCGCCGCCCGGCGTCAGGTAGACGGAGCAGAGCACCGCCGTGTTCTTCAGCCAATTATTGGAGTTGTCTTCAGTGTTGAAAAACAGGCGGTAAATATCGTACCGCATCTCGCACACGGCCGTTCGTGCTTCAGTGTCGAGGCACTCGTCTCCCGGCGCCTCATCGACCTACGTTAAAACGCATGGATACAGCCGACAATAAATCTCAGTGACGGCCTCGTCGAGATACTCGATAATGTACTTCTCGATTGCCGCGGCGCCGACGGCCAACAGAAGATCGAGAAACAGTGGCACGTTCAGAACGTCCTCAAGTATGGTCTTGCGGAGCGCAACGACAAGAAAGAAGATGTCCGCGAGTGTTGCCGACGACTTCTCGCTGGTCTTGGTGACCTAAAACGCGGGGGAGAGCACGGCAATCAGCTGCCGCAGGACGTCCAAGTCTCGGTTGAGGAGCTTGCGCTTCCGCTGGTCGGCCGTCAGGGAGGTGGATTCGAAAACATGGACAAGCGCGGCCACATGCTGTACAGTCGGCACAGCGCCAGGTATGTCGACCCGCATCGTGTTGGAACGTCTTGCACCAAGTTGCGCACCGCTACGTCCTCAGGCACAACGATCTCGGAGAGCGCCAGCGCCTCCACCGGCGAGTGATCGAAAAAGCGGACGGTTGCTCGGCACTGAGCCAGGAACTCTCGGGTAGCATTATTGCGGCAGCTCTTGCGAGCATGAGCAGGGCGGCCGCGCGAGTGGGCAAGTAGGGACGACCGCTGCGCTGCTGTCTCGCCAGAGCCTCCAAGAGTGTGGCGCACAGCGTTGTGAATCGAGTGTGCCGCGCAAGGCACCCAGGCTCCCGAGAAGCCAATCATAGCCTTGCGCACATTGGAACCTGAGTTCGTCGTCACTGACAAGACGTCGGAAGGCTCAACACCGAAAAATGAAAGCCGGTTCACGACTCACGAGCGGATGTTCTTGTGGTTGTGTCTCCCCGAACACAGCCATATACCGAGAGAAAGGTCACGCGCAACTCCAGCGCCCAAGTCCGTAAGACGTACGACAAGGGACCCGTAGCTCTTGTGGAAGTGCTCTTCAGTCCACAGGTCCGTGACAACGTGGAAAAAAGGCAAGCCAGCGTACGCCACCTTGGCGGCCGAGATGGCCGCACGCAGCGCGTCCCGCGTGAAGGACGCAATCTCAGTGAGCAGATGCGCCACTGTATCTAATGCCGGGGGCGCGTACTGCGATTGGAGGCCCTCCAAGAAGAGGCGGACGTACACGTTGTTGCCAAACGAGTGTGGCGCCCGCGCCATGATCTGCATTTTGACGAATCGGAGGTGGTGCTCCCGTCGCGCCTGCGGCTGCATAAAACGGCAGATCGCCCCCGTGGCGGCCACCTTGAGGACCCGGCTCCCTCCTTGGGCATTCTTGGCCAAGTAGAGCGCCGCTTGAAGGTGATCCGCGCGCCGGCAGGGCGATGCCTTGCCCTTGCCCGTTCCCTCCATGTGCTTGGTGCCGTTGCTTGGCGCGCCGTCCTTGCGGAACAGGAAGGTGCCGGCGCTGGTGAGGGCACAAACTTGGCATCGGGCCAGGATATCTGCGACAGCATCTTCATCTGGAATTCGCTCGTAGAAGACCCCACAGCGGGGACCGCGCGTCCGACTTGGAGACGAAAGCGGATGTCAGCCGCCAGGTCTCGCCCTTGTGCATGATCGACGGCGTGGCCGCTACCACCACGACGTCATGCGTGATTCCAACGACATCATGCAATAAACTGTTAAAGTCAGGTGCAGCCGGCACATTTGTGGTGCCCGTGCTCAAAGGACGTTTGCGTCGCCTGGCTTCCAGCGTCTCGGAGCCACCAGCTCCGTCCTAGTCAGACCCACTAGAGTGGGCATGCGGGGGAGAGCAGGGGGGCGTCGACCCGCACTGGGAGCAAGAAGACGAGACCTCCCGGACATAGAGGGCCTACGCCGCAGTGGCTGGACACCGACTATGTCGTTGACTTGCCCCACGCAGCGAGGTCATGCGAGACGTGTCAGCCACGGCGCCACTGAGAGCGTCGGCTGTCCTTTATCTCTCCGCGACAGACGGCGTCCTGCCCAGCCCCGCGTGGACCACACCGTCGCCGAGCCAGTGGTTTTTGACACTCAGGTGCATTCGTGCGGTAGCCGTGAAACAGTTTCAGTCGCGATCCTGGAAGCAGACAGCTGACCTGCCGGTGGGTTCTATGGCCGAAACTTCGTAGCTCTCGGGCGTGCACTTGCGCCTTGTGGCCTCCGGCATCTCAGACGGCTCATGCACACATGTCGCTGATCCTGATGCATGCAGAATCCTGTTCTGTGCGTACATGGGAGGTTCTCTTGATGCGATACGGCATGGGCGGCTTCAGCGACCCATCCCGTGAGCCAGATGTCAAGCCAGGCAGCTGGCCTCAGCTGTGGATCAGGCATGCCCGCATTAAAAGAGACTCCCATGCAAGCCGAATCTCGCGCCATATGTCGAACGATCACACATGTTCAGCCGACTGCTTGAGTGTGTCTGGTGGTATTGGCACTGCTCTTCCCGCGGTCGAGCCCGCATCTCTCGCTGGTCTACGAGAACAGAGCACAACAGCCATGCGCTGAAAGGCCAGTGTGTCCACACACTACTCTCCCCGATGCCTTTCTGCTGTGTGACATGTGACTGCGTACAGGCATGGACACACTGGCAAGATGCCATATGAATGTCCACATGGACGAATGAGAGACCGACACCGCCACACTGGGCTGCATCCGCCAGCTTTGCGTGCTCACTGCTGATTGCAACATCATTGTGCAGCATGTCAAGCCAGGCAGCCACCAATTCCTGCGAAATACGCAGCGATCACAGCAACCACCACACAATCTGGACGTCCCAGGAGGAAGCGAGCAGTCACCAGACAGGTGAACAGAGTCTGGTACTGTCGAGACTCCGTATGGGATGTTGTCTGCTCGTCAAGCGCAACCGACCGCTCGGAGCAGATGACATGCACCTAAAGGCACATAGATGACGCACTCCGCACAGTAACTGGTTCAGTGGATCAAGAGCCCCACAGGTTACTGTCTGATAGACACTTTCGTGTGCCCATGGCCCTTTCGCGCTGTCCGCAACAGAACCAGTCCGCTTCTCAGTTGCTATCGAGCGCCTTGCCTTTGGCTGAGATTCCGAAAAGCAACTGAACACGCTGCCTCTCGTCCCCTGCATGAGGCACTTCAGGCGCACACGACGCCACAGGCTTCCATCCCGACGGCTTACAGATGATACACCCACTTACAAACAGTCGGCAAGTACTTTCTGGCCCTTCATCGGTGGCAAAAGTCCATTCTGGGCTCCGAAGCAGTCGGTGAGTCTGGGTGGCCCGTACTCGTACTCATGAATATACTTAGTTGCCTTATACCAAAAGCAGGGCCTGATACGTATCTCTGGCGCCAGGACGGTCACCTCGCGCGGGGGCTCGTTCTACGCTGCTCGCCCCACGCCCGCTTCGTGGATCTCATCCGAAGAAGCTCCGAAAGAAGAATGTATCAAGAAAACTGTGGCTCGACGGATCGCTCAAGCTTTCTGCTGAAAGAAGTGTGACTTGAAGTAGCACCCTGTCTGGCGCCATCTTCAGTACGCGTGGGCAGCTGACAAGCGGCGGATTCATGTGGCCTATGGCATGCGATCACCAGTTGCGCGCTGTAGCTCTTCTGTCTGCGCGCGCTTCCGCTGATGAATGCGACCGACCGACTCTCTCGTGGTCTGCACACGATATGGCCCGCGCGCGCGCTGAGTTGTTCGCGTGATGTTCACATCGCTTTCGGCGCACTTTGGGGCACGACTGCCATCCGTTTCCAAGCCCTGTAAGGAAGGGCTGGCTGTGGAGGCGCCTCGCTCTCACCCCCCTAGTTCACCGGCCCCCCGTGTTCACCCACCCCCCTGGCTTACCCACTCCACCAGTTCACCCACCCCCCCGGCGCCCCCACGAACCCGGCACTCCCTTCCCACCCGTACCTTCTACGAGTCTCTGGGGTCAGATCCGACCTCCCGTGGCGTGACCCGTTGCCTACACTGCGGGAGAGTTGCGGTTTGGAATTGGCCAAGGCGGCGGGTGGTGGCAGGATGGTGGAGGGGCTCTTGCTGAAGCGCAGTGGCGGGCTGGTGACGGGGTAGTGGCTGAGTGGTGGCGGGGTGGTGATGGGGTGGTACCGGCGCGGTGGTGGCAGGGCAAAGCGGTGGGGCGGTGGTGGGGCGGTGGCAGCGGGGCGGACGCGGTACATTGATGGCGGGGCAGTGGCGGGGCGGCGGCGGTCGGCTACTGGCGGCACAGTGACGGCGGGACAGTGGCGACGCGTGCGCGGCGGAGAGATGGTAGCGGCCGGATTGTAGCGGTCGGCCATTGTGGGTCCCGCGGGGTAGTGACGCCGGCTCACAGGCTCCCGGCAGCCCGTGACGGCCACACGGTGGATGGGTTTGAGTGAGGCGGTGGGGCTGCCGCCGCCACGAGGCAGTGGCCTTGGGGCGCACTGGCCCTACGATAGACCTGGCCGCAGCGTGTGACGGTGGGGCGGAAACCGCCGAGTGGTGGTGGCGACCGTGCAGTCGCGGTGAGGTCTTGTCAGTGACTGGCTTTGGAAGATGGCAGGATTTCCACGTTGTAGGGGTGTGGCGACGGGACGGAAGTCGTGGAGCGTTCGGGTAAGCGCGCAAGTGGTGCTAAAAGCGGGTGCGTAGGATGTCTGCCATCGCGCGGGTCGAGGAGGAGTTCGGTGCCTCTGTCCTTTGCAGCCGTTCTGCCGTCCGCCGTTGCTGGTTGTTTTTCCTTGGAGTCGTTGGGTGCGCGACGTTTCTCTGCATGTATGTTGAATAATACTGCCTGTGGTGTAGGCCTTGGTTTTCATAATAGCGCTGTCCGCGTGTTGTGTGATTCCCTTTCTTTCCTGGCGTGAGGCAAAAGGACTACGTGCGGGCCCTGCTACAGTCATTTTTCGCTTATGTGCCATTCACTTGGAGAGTATGCTCTAGAAGTGAATGCCCCCTAGAGCCTCAGGACCGCGATCTCTCGCGATCTCGGACTGAAAGAGGTTGCTACTTTTGTGGCGCACCCCTGTCATGAAAGCGCATGACGACTGTACTGTCCAAGCGCTTCGCTCTCAAACCTTAGGGAGGACACAGGTTTTGAACACTGCAAGTGCATGTGAGAAACAGTCATGAATACAATGTAAGTTGGTTCCGTCTTCAAGGAAGGGCGCGAACAAGCCTCTGATACAGCCTCGTCAATACATGGAGCTACCTCCCTTGTGAACGAATGAAAAATGGAAGACGCGGCCTGTCAGCGCTCGCGCTCGCACGCGGTCCCTGGTGATCGTGAACCCTCCCGCGTCCAGGTCCCGCGTTGCGGCCTCGCCCGCTTTTCTCTTTGTTTCCACCCACCCCCAACAGCCCCCCCAGCTGCCCGTTCTCCAATACCATCCACCTGGCAATGACCGACGTTGCCATGCTCAACTCCGTCCACGCCGCGTGCTTTGAAGAGTACCTATCCGGTCGGAACGTCGGCATCTTTGCCTGTGCTGGATTGGGTAAGTCGGTGTTGCTCCGAGCCATCATTCGCGACGCCGGTGCTCGTGGCGGTCCGAGCTCTGTGGCTGTATGCTCTTGGTACGGGGCTGCTGCTGATCTGGTTGGGGGCAGCACCCTGAACTCCTTCTTCATGTGTGGTATTTGGTTGGCTTCCCCTGACCAGTTCCTCACAGCGGTGAAAGCGAAGACGCGGCTGGCTGCAAAGCTGAAGGACGTCCGCGTGCTCTTTATCGACGAGGTCTTCACGATCACGGCCGGCTGGTTTATTGTGTATCTCAAGTTGCTGCGCGGTCTCGCCCCCGCCGGTTCCCAACAACATACTGCCGGTGGCGTCCAAGTCATTTGCACGTTGATGCGTGTGCTTTTTTATCCCTTTGTTCCGTCTGACAGTACACATCGACTGGGTGACACGGTTCTGGGCGCTGGACGCGTGCTGACCGTATTCTACTTCTGCTCCGTTTCTCCTGATGAGGCTCTGATAGTGGCGGGAGACCCCATGCAAACTCTGCCAGTTGATCTGTCCAACTCAACAATCAACAAAATTGTCTTCCAATGTCTCCAGCGGCGGTCGCTGTTCCAGCCGTGACGCGGCAGCTGCAGGGTGCTGTAAGAGCTGTTGGGCAACCATCGCCATGGTGGTGACTCCATCTTTGAGGCGATGCTGATGCGGCTACGCGTGTGATCCCAGACGGTGGACGACGTGGCCCGAATCAATGCGACGTGGGCGGCGTTCTCAAATGAGCAGCGCCTGCGGATGCCACAGCTGCGTGCCCTCCACGTTTCCGCGTCGCTGTACAACCTGGAGCGACTCGCTGAGCTTCCTGGCGACGCCGTATCTCTCTTTGCTGTGGACGTCGTCACAGCAGTCACAACCGAGGATAAACTGCAGGCCAAGGAGTGGCTCGAGCAGCACGTCGACGCCAAGGTCACCTTCAAAGTGAACGCTCCTGTCGTTACTTTGAGACGCGTTGCCACCACTGTGCCGACGGGGACGGTGGGAAGAGTGGTGGGTCTGACCCAGCGGGACGGGATTGATTGTGTTTTTCGAGGTGTAACTGTGCGTGTGCAGAGCGTGACATGGGAAGTTTTCAACTCGCGTGGGCTTCTCATCGGGAAGCGTACACAAATGCCTTTGTTTTTGGCGTGGGCGCTGACTATTCACCGGGCTCAAGGGTCTAAGATGGAGTGTGTTGGTATTGACTTCAGCAGGGATGACAGGGCATGCGAAGGATTTGTATATACGGCTGTCTCCCGCGTCCGCTTCTTACGTTCTCTGCGCGTGCGGGGATTGACTATGGCCCATATCAAGACGAGTCCCGCTTGCTTGGCTTTTTGGACGGCTTTGGTAAAGGATTGCACTGATGCAAAAAAATAAAAAGATGATCAAGTTGTCTGCTCTTTGACAAAGGCTGCATACCAAAGGAAACGAAAAGGTCCAGACGAGCAGCCGTAGGTCCATCAACTGCACAAGGGTGGAGGGTATCCCCATCCCCCCAAAGTGCTCGGCCGCATAACTACTGTACACGTCACTCCCATACAGCAGGTCCGACGCCTCGTAGTGCACGCCGTGAGCGCCATGCTCAAACACAGCATCCACCACCTCAACAGCAGCACCAATGGACACGTCTCCGTCAAAGCCGTCCTTTCTGTTGGCGACGCGCCACAGCAGCGCGGATCCAAGCACTTTCTGCCTCGGGCCAGGCAGACCAGACCACAACGAGCAGCGGGGACTACGCTGCATGACGTGCTTTCAGCTAACGAATTATTTGGTGTCAGCTACGCATAAAAAGAACAAGAGCATAGCAAAGAGAGCAAATAGCAACGATGGCCCAGCAGAAGACAATGATGACGTACCCAATGTTCTTGACCTGTCATACCAGTCGCTGGTTGATGCACCGAGTGAGGAGCATCTTCTCAGAGAATCCCCTCTCGCCACAAAAGGATGCGTGCATATCCATTGGATATCGCACGTTCAAGTCCTTGGCGGTTCTCAAGATAGTCGAAACTTGGTTGGGAGGCAGGAAGGTACCGTGGTGCTGCTCAACCTCAAGGTGCACATCGCAGGTGCCAAGCACCTGCCCGTCCTTGTAAACAACGGTGCTCCTCGGCAAGATAGCGGAACAGGGGGAGGGAAAGTACCGTGCCCGGCCGAGCGGTACTGCCGGTCCCACGACGCTACTGATACCCAGCGCTCCACCGGACGCTCTTTGTCCTTGCCGCGATTTGACGGTACCTGCTGCTGCCGCCGCCGCCGCCGCCGCCGCCGCCGTTCCCGCCGTGTCGCTCGTCAAATCATGGGGCTTGTGACCAGAAGACCGACGAGGCGCTCCCGCGGTGGGGGACGGCTGGTGCGCCCGCATCCCCTCACAATACTGCGATAAGACCCAGTCGTAGGCGTCGTTGCCGACCTTGTAGAGAATGTCCAGCAACTGGCTGCACGTCGCCTTCTTTTGTAGGTAGCTCACGTTCTTGGGGACGAGCGGAATGGGAACAACCCCCTTCATGGCGTCGACGTGCTGTAAATTCACCGTCACTCCGACGGCGGCGGTCGGGAAGAGCGGCTCGTACGCGGTGTTACGGCCGAAACGCTCGAGCCGCACGTCGTAGCAGTACTTGAGCAGCGTGAGGATGCCGAAAAGGTGCTTGCGCGTGATCCGCAGGCCAGCGTCCGCAAATCGTGTCTTAAAGCTGGCCGCCGCCTCTGGCGTCACGTCCCACGTACGCGTCGTTGGAGGAGGGGAGGCAGGGGTTGCGGTCACAAGTGCACCCCGGGCGCGTTTGCCAAGGACGGCCTTGGTCCCAACGAAGGCGGGGAGCGAAGGCAGCTCAGCGTACCGACCGGAAGCGGTAATCGAAGCAGGGATTTCCGCACTGACCCCCTCACGCTCAGCGGCGATGCCCGACGCGCCACCGTTAGCCGCTACAGTACCGCCAGGCGCCGGGTCCCCGCCACCACCGACAAACGGGCCGTCGCTTGCCGCTGTATTGCCGACGCTTGGATTCTCATTGGCACCACCAGCACGACCGTCAGTTTCGCCACCGCCGCCGGCTCTATCACCGTGAATCCCCGCATCGCCACCACCACCGCCGCCCGTGGTCCCACCTCGGGCAGAGACAAAATTGCCGATTGCCACCGTCCCCATGCTGCTTTCGCCGATTGGAGGGGGGGAAGCCGGGGGGAGCTCGCCCCAGGGCGTCGAAGCGGAACCACTTGGGATAGAAGCAAATGAAGAGGCGGATGGCTGCGCCGCAGCCAACATGTTGGCAGGCGGAGCCGCCGATGACCATAGGAGCCCGGTGACAGGGTGATAAGGCACAGCTGGCTTGGCCATGCTGGGGGTCGGGAGGGAGAGGAAGAACATCCCAGCCGCGGCTTTCAACCGCTTCC
>ENA-ORXT01002774-ORXT01002774.1-marine-metagenome-genome-assembly--contig:-NODE-2774-length-20321-cov-9.688797_pt1 | contig 20321 bp, 24 predicted proteins | sample MGYA00237868_ERZ511482 | MGnify/ENA metagenome assembly ERZ511482
GCCGCACCACCCCGGGCCTCTGGCGCGCCCCCGTCGGCGGTCGCGCGGCGGCTCGGCGGCGGCTCGGCGGCGCCGCCCGTCTCGGCGTTGCCACTCGGCGGCGGCGACGGCGGCGCGCTCATCCCGTCGGCCGAGGGCGCCACCGCGACGGCGGGGGTCGGCAGCGGGGTTGCGTCGTCGAGGCGACAGGGCGCGCGGCGGCACCGCGCTCAGCGAGTGTGGCGGCGGGGGGGAAGGCACCGCGGTCGGGCGGCGGCAAGCAGGCGGTCCGAGGCGGAGGCCCGCCGCCCGCAGGCAGGCCAAGCGCGGCGGGCACACGCACCGCCGGGCGGGCGTTGCGCCCACCCCCCGCCGCGCACCGCCGTGGGGGCACACCGGGAGGCGCAAAAATCAAACAGCTGCGCCACCGCCCCCCCCCCCCCCCCCCCCCCCCCCCCCCCCCCCCCCCCCGCCCCCCCCCCCCCCCCCCCCCCTCTGAACCCATGACGGGCGTCACTCTCACCCACCCACGCGCGTCGAGGCCGGGGGTGGTCGGGAGACGAGCCAGAGGCGACGGCGGAGCTCCAGCAGCCGCATCGTCGGCAAGGGGATCGGATCCCAAGGCGCCGTGCGGGAGGGGGCCCGAGCCGACGCGGCGGTCGGCGGCTGCGTCGCGCCGGCGCGCCGGCGGTTTGTCCAACGCCTCGCCGCCCGCGGCGGCGACCGCGGTGGCCCAGACGGTGATGGCCGGCGCCGCTCTCTGGGGGTAGCAGGCAGCACCAAACTGGGCGGCCCCCCGGCCCCCCCGCCGGGAGGGGGGGGGGCCGACACGAGGGCGCCCTGACGCATTCCATGACGCGATTGGGCGGTTGCGGCTCGTGCAAGGGCCACGGAAGCGGCGCGTCGGGGGACCACGCAGTCGCGGCGCACGCCACATCGACGACGCGCACCTCCCTGGCGCCCCCGTCGCGAGAGGTCGCCGTCCGTCCAAACAGTCCCCCCGCCGCCCACGCGCCCCGCCCGTCGCCCTCGCGTTGTGTTGCCGACCGCGCCAAACCGACGCGCGCACCGGCCGCCGGCCGACTCCTGGTCGGCACCTGCGCCGCCCTCGCGGTGGCCCGCCTTTGGTCCACTGGGCACCCGCCCTCGGCCGCCCAGTGGCATGGCGCAGCCGCGGGACGCCCGCCGGGCTGCGTGGGGGTGCCCGCCCGTCGCTGATCGGCGTGTGGCCCCCGCGGCGCTGGCACCAGACGCTCGGCCGCGGGGGTGGCTGCGGCGGAGATTGGGCAGCGGTGCACGTGGCGCCGTGGCGCCGGTACGGGCGTGGCGCGACCGCTTGACGGCGACGCGGACGGCCGCCCGTCGCCGGCGTCACCCGTGTGACGCCGCTCGATATTGGTGACGCTGACTTTTCACGACGGCGTTGGCGATGACGGCGCCAGCGTTGGCGGCTGCGCTCACCCCCACGTGTCATCGTTGTTTCCCCCTTCCCGTTTCCTCGTTTGCACTTGCCCTGAGTGCGGCCCTCACCGCTTGCACCATTTTCCTCCGTCTCTTCCTCACCACGGCAACGTCCTCCGCTGCCACGGCGGCGCCATCCACAAGGATACCACCGTGGCCTCTGGCGCCCCGACGGTGGCGGTGCCGAGCTTGATCTCTTGATGCTCACCGTGGGCAGGACGGTAACGGGGCGGTCGGCCCCTTGGGTGCGTGTCAAGACCGACCGCAGGGGGGGGTTGGCCCGCGGTCACCGCTCGCCAATCTCTTTGGTTCGCGCGCCGACGCGGTCGGCGCCGCCGCTGCCGCGGCGGCATTCCGAGGCAGCGGCGCCGTAGCCGCCTCTGCCGCCGCCGCTGCGTGAAAAGGCAACCATCCGGCACCCCCCCGGTGCTTGCCAGCATTGCGGAGCGGGCGGGTGAGTCGTCGGCAGCGACCGCGCCCGGGGGGGTGCCGGCCGCCAGCGTGTGGGTGCTGCATCCGCGGCGGCCGCAGCGCCGGTTGGTACCGCCGCCATGCGCTGCATGTCGCGCTGTGCGGCCGCCCGGTCGCTCGCAAAGTAACCAGTGGGGTGCGTTTTGGGGGTTGTGACATCTAGGTTGGCCTGTGTGCGTCGGCGGGCGCGCGGCTTCCTGGACGGGAGCGGCGGTAATGGCGGTGATTGCGCACGCGTCGGTGGCGACAGCGGCCAGTGTGGTCGTGAAGGCCGGGTGGGCAGTGCGGGTCGCGTCGGCGGCGCAAGCGGTAGCTGCGGAGTGGCTGCACGCGTGTGCGACCCGGCCGCTCGGACTGCGGGGAACGGGTCTGGCAGAACCGTTGCTATCGTTTTGGCCGTGCCAAACAGTGGAACTGATGGCGTCGCTCTGGGCGTCGAGCAACTGTCAAGGCTCGCCATGCCACCGTCGCCTACCCCCCAACCCCCGCTTTCGGCCGACTGCAGCAACCAGCAGGGTACACCCAACGTGTTATTGCCCTTCCGCTCAGAGGCAGCTGCCTCAACGTTGGGCGCGAGGCCACGCGCGGCCGTGCCCCGCCACCCTCCTCCGCACCCCGCAAGCATGAACCTAGCTGGCGGCGCCCGCATCGGCTCCGGCGGGGGTCGGAGGCTCAGATGGACGAGAGACGGGCGCCGCGTCACGCGAGCAACCACCGGCAGTGGTGACACGAGGGCACGTCATCCAAGACGCGCGTCAGCGCCGCGCACTTAACGAACAACACAACAATATGTCTTCGCGAGCAAGGCCACGTTGACACCTTTGGCAGACTTGGTCTGAGATCCGAGCTAAATTCAACACTGAATGCCCATGAATTGTAGAAGGTGCCAGACGATTGAAGCTCGACTGTTTACACAGGGCAGCGCGGTCTCGCGGCACTTGCAACTCGTACAGCTAATGCCATAGCTGTAGTCGCCCATTGGTGCATCTACCGCTTCTCCTACCAGCGCGTAGCTTCTGCCCGGTCCCATGATCACCCTCGCAGTGAACCAGTTAACGGCAAACCGTCCCCATGCGTCCCACCCATTCCCAATCTCGGTGTTGTAAGCAGACGCCAGCACGAGTCCCTATCTCGTCGGTGCTCAACGGGCCACCGTATGCCCCTGTGACATTGGGTGGATGGCAGATTTCCTGATACGAGGAAAAGCCTCCAGAACTCTTCAGCTTCCTGGCAAATTGGGAGATCCGCTCTCTTTTCGAATTTTTCCATTCCATAACCCAACAGGTGGACCAGTTGAGCGACCGGATCTGCAGTGTCGCGCGTGCGCTCACTTCTTGTCACTTCGTCAACCCAGAATCTTGTGCAACTTGTCAATAGGCGAGTGGCTGTTTGGCACTCTGATCGTTCTGTCAACCTCGTGCCTGGCGGAGAAGTGCCCTCACGCGGGTCTGGGTGGCGGGCACGAAATGTATGAAGCGGCAGTTCGCTGACGACTGACCAATTGCCATACATGGCTATTGACAAATACGGCGGAGTGTGGCGATGACACCACGGTCTACGAGTACATGTGTTCTCATTAGTCCACATTCAGTGACGTTCTTTTTGACAGCACCGACTCAGGAGCTACGTCTGCCAATCGCGCTGTGCCTGATCGTCAGAACAGTGGACACTTGAACGGGAGCCTGAACGAGAGTCCCGTTCAAGAAGCCCTTGAACGGGAGGTTTCCCGTCCAGGCGTCTGTGCTGTAACAAAGGCCTGAACGGGAGGAGGTCCCGTTCAGGGCAGCTGTGCCAGGCCCTGAACCATCTCGTGGCTGATCCTGAGGGCATGCAAAACTGTCGCACTAATCCAAGCCAATGATATCTCTGTAAGGGATCGCAAAGACGTAAACTGTCCAGGTCGGGGTCCTGCACGGGCCTGGATGCCTCTTGCCTACGGCGATGGTGCACGTGAAAAAAAAAGTGGACGCCAAGGCGTGTTCTCGGCCCTGAGGTGCACGCGCGTGACCGCGGCCGCCGCTCCAGAACTTACCCTGAGTTGCTTTGTAAAGACGATCTATGGCGTGTACTTCGTGAGACGACGTATGATGTCAAGCATATTTGAGAATGGCCGGCCAATCAAAGTGAGCTACTCCACACGTAGCCGTCGTGTGGGTCGGACGTCTCCATGGAATAACGAACATATCTGGTCGTTTGGAGACAGCTCAGAGTTACAGGCTAAAGCCTCCGATGATGCGATGATCTGACCCTCCACCACTGCGCCTCCTGCGAGCAAGATCACTGCAGTCGTCTTCCGAGAACGGAGCGCCCGTGTCGATCTCTCCCGGCTCTTGCTGTCGTGCACCAACGTCCTCCTCCCCAACTGGGCGCCCCCCTACCATGCTGGGTCTTTGAGCCAGTCTTCCAACAAGTATGTTGTGCACTATTTGTGGTTGGGTCCTCTCTTGTCTATCGTTCGTTTGTCTGTCATTGCGTGTCTTCCATCGAGGTCATTGCACCGGATGTTGCACTACCGTACAGGGAGTCCTCGTTCACTGCCATCTGTGGTGGCTCGCATCTGACTCGTGTCTACATGTGCTACCGTCCATGCATGGTTTTTTCCTGCGTATCGTGTATGTCTCTCCCACTTCCTGAATGACTTTTCTCTCTTCCCCCTCCTCCCCACGTCCGTCCCCCGCTTCCTGCCCCTTATCTCGTACGTCCCCTGTTTGGTCCCGTCGTATCGTTGCTCTTGTTTCTTCGTCTTCCCCTCCTTCGATTTCTCGAGCTCTCGTTTGATGTGGGTTTGGATGGTACGGCATCTGTTGCGGTCTTCGTGCCTTAATCGCGGTACTACCTACCGACTGGCTCCCCCACTTGTGTTGCTGCCGCCGTTGGTACATGGTCAGCAATGATGGGTGCACCGTTTTGCTGTCCTCATGGCCGTAGTCCCAGCCGTAGTCCATCCAGAAATAAAACAGAGCAGCATCAACGAGCAGTGTGCATGGGCCGCCAGGAACCTGTCATCGTCTAGAGATTAGCGCAATAATAATCGACCTTGGTTAACAGGAGTATTGAGTGTCTATCTCGCGATCTCTTCACGTTCAATCTTGGGATCAGGTCCGTACACCTGAACAACATTTGTACCTGGAGTTCCATTATTCAGGCGCCGTGCCGTATCAGGAGCCTGAACGGGATTTCCTCCCGTTCAGGATGACCATTGTTCTGACGATCCTTGGCACGCTGCTCTGCGGTGCCGCAGCGTGGGTACGTCAGCCCCGACACCTAATTTAGATAGCCAGTCTGTTCCAAATGTTGACCATTCTGTCGACCTTCTCAGCACCACGCTTGTTCCACGACATACAATGCAAACATGTGGAAAGAGGAGAGCATCAGGAGTACGATGGTGATTTTCTTTTTCTCATTGCGTGTGTTAATAGTGATTTAAGACCAGAAGCAAAAGAACTGGTGTAATGGAACGCGTCTTCAATGTTGATCATCCGTCTCAGCCAATCAAGCTGTCGTGTACTTGACGTGGCGCGCCGCACGCAAATCAATTTGACGCATTGTGTGCCTTGCCCACGCTCTGGGGGGTGGGGGGGCCTGCAGGGCCTTCTGAAGCACCTCCTGGCGCGACCAAGAAATACAGGAAAAAGAGAATCAAAAAAGTATACGCACCGTCGCAACAGCGAAGAGAGCCAAGCCCGTTACCCAGCGCCACTGGGACGCCAACCAACAAGCACCTGGCCCAGACACACTGACTATGAACCACCATATCCCTCCGTCCCCCACTCACAAAAAATCGCCATCCTCATCTCTCCCGCCCCCATTCTCCGTACTGAAAAGACAAGCCCAGTCGAGCACAAGAAAGGAAGAAAGAAAAGAAACAAGGAAACAGCAATGTGGAACAACAGAGCAAAAGAAAGACGGTCAGAAGACGTCCCGCTGGAGGCAAGAAATCATGGCACGACCCTGCGCCACATGCGGCGGCGGGCGTCACACCCTCATGTCCACTGCAAGCCACCCGAGCAACACATGATGCTCCAAGCAACCGCCCCCCCACCCTCTTACAAAGGGACGCCACCTCCCCCCCCACATCCTGCACCCCCGAAGGAAGTCAACAGCCAGACACAGGCATGGCCTAAAAAGGACCTCGTGTTTGGTCTGCTCATGCCGCGGAGGCAGCCAGAGCCTGGCACGGATTTTCCTGAACGGGAATTCCTCCCGTTCAGTCTCCCGTTCTCGAATGGAAGGGTGAACAGAATCGGCTCCCGTCCAGCTGGTCCGCGAACAGGACTCCCGCCCAGGCTCCCGTTCGGGACGTCGTTTTTCTGATGATGCCGGGCCGCCTCGAACCGCCAACGGGGTGACGTCCTCCAAAGCGTCTACCGAGACCTTCGCGGGCGCCCTCCCGGCGCTCGGTGCCGGCCCGGGCCGGCACCACATGTGACCCACCGGGCGGACGTGGCTGGCGAGGTCCGGGGTCTCCCACGCGACGGGGGCGTCACGCGCGCGCCGGCCGCCGGTCGCGCACCAGTTGCGCGCGGCGCGGGCGCGCGGCCCTCCCCCGCGCCCCCTACCGCCCCGCGTCCAGAGCCCCTCTCCGCCGTCATCCATCCCGGCTGCCCGACCATCTGGGTGCCCGCGGCGGCCGATGCATGGATGCGCGGTGGGGTCTTTGCCGCTCGCTTGCGCGCTGCCGCGCCGCCATACGGGGCTTGATGCCGGCGGCGGCGGGGTGCTGTCGAGCCCCGTCGACCTGCCGCCGCCGCGAGCAACTGGGCGTGCCGGCCGACGCTGCCACCAGACCTCGCCAGCCACCCCGCATCCGCACCAACGGCCGTCCGACTCTGTGCACGTAGAGACGGCGACCTGACGGCCGCCGTGCGTGCGGCGTCTGGCTACCGCCCCCGCTTCCTTGCCGCCGGCTCTTGTGACCGCCACTCCACGCCACGATGGCGTCCCCCCCCCCCCCGGCGGCCACGGCGTCGGCGTCCCCCCCGGCATGGACGCTACGCACATGTCTCCCTACATGGCGCGCCTGCTCCGCCAGTACCATGACGCCATGTCGCCCGCGTCGCTCCCCCAACGGTGGGTGTCCGCGGCGACGATCGGCGCCATGCCCGAACTCGACTTGATGCGGCGCTCCCACATGGGGTGGTCGTGGCTCCGCCCGGCGTCACCGCTTGCGCCCGCGCCGGCGGTTGGCGGGCGGAGCGGCGGCGGCGGCGGGGGGGCGCCGCGGGGGGCGGAGGGGGGGTCCTCCCTCGCCGTGCCCGTGTCGCCCGAGCAGCTGCACCTTTCAGTCACCCACACGCGCCTCGCCTGGTTTGCGTGTTGCCCGCCGCCGCTAGGGGGCGGGGGGGATTCGGGGCTGCCGCCGTCGCCGCTGCCGGTCCCGCAGCATCGGCCGCCGCCACCACCGCCGCCGCCGACCGCTGCGCCAAAGGAACCATTCACCACGCCAGAGGCGCGGCTGGGGCAGTGTTCGGTTGAGCTACTGCAAGACGACGGCAGCAGCGGCGGCGGGAGAGGCGGTGGGGGTCCACCCGCCGCTCCCCCCCCCCCTTCCCATTTGGACGACGCCGAGCAGGGGCCTATGGAGCTCGGCCCCGTCGTTGCGGCCTACTCGGAAATGATCATCCCTGTCACGTACGACGCCGACGCGGGCCTCCTTTGCTGCCTGCTGCTCCGGGACCCCAACTCGCACTTGTCCAGGGGACTCACGCCGGGCACCTTTTGCCCGACCATCTTCCGCGCCATTGTCGACGTGCGCACGGCAGAGATGCTCGCCATGAGCGCGTCGGAGGATGGCGCCCTGTCGGTCGTTGAGCACACGCCCAGGAACGGGACATCCCACTCTGAGTTTTTTGTCGCCCGCGCGCCGCCGCCGACGGTCAATGGCCTCGACGGTGACGAGGGTGGCGATGGCGGCAGAGGCAGTGGTGGCCGCGGAAGCAGCGGTGGCGGCGGTGGTGGTGATGGTGGTGGTAGCAGTTGTGGTGATAGAGGTGCCGGCGGGAGCTGGGGAGGGGAGGATCTCGACGATGCGCTCGTCTCTCCCTTTGCCATGCTCTCCATCGCCGCGGCCCTCACGTCGTGCTCCGCGCCCGTGTCAACGGTAGAGAGTGCGGCGATCACCGCCACCGCCGCCATCTCATCGGCCGTCGCCGCCACGGTGGGGGTACCCAACAGCCTCGTCTCCATCCTCGACAGCTTCACCGGCGTGTTTGGCGCGTCGGTCGCCCCACCGCCCGATGCGGTCGGCCACCCGGCCGGCGTTCCCGGCGCGCCGCCGGCAGGGCACCCGCCCGGCCCCTCCAACACCCTTTGCGCGGTCATCCGAGACGGCTGGTCTGACCCGCATGTCGTCGCGACGATTCGCGCGCGTGCGCTGCGTATGCATCCGGTGCAGCCGTTGCGGCTACGTGTGGGCGCGGCGGGTGCCCCCCGGCGGGGTGCCGCAGCGGGGGGGGGGTTGCTTATCGCTGGTGCGGGGACCGCCGCGACGGCAGCGGGCGCGACGGCGGCGGGTGGTTGCGGTGGCGCGGCCTCGATGTCGGCCGGTGCGCGGTGGTCGCTCGACAGAGACGGGGAGGGGGGGGCAGGTCGGGTCGCCGCCGACGGAGCTGAGGGGGAGAGCGGCGGCTCCCGAATGCGTCGGCAGTCGCCGTGTCAACCTCGGGCGCGGGGAGGGGGACGGCCGACCACCCGCCGGCCGGCGCCCGCGCTGGTGGCCCTCGCACCCGCACCGGCGGCGCTTCCACCCACGCCGCTGTCGCCGCACGCGCGCCCGCCCTCCCGGCGGCGCACCGACACACCGAGCCGCGACGGTCTGTCGGCGGGGCCCGCCGTCGCCGCCGCCGCCCCCGTCGCTGGCGACCATGCCGCCGCCTCTGGCGCCGCCGCCCCACCGACCACCGCTGCTGCTGCGCCCACCGTCGCCGCCACGGCTGGCGCTGCCGCCAGTGTGCCTGGCGCGGCGGCCGCCCCGCCCCCCCTCCAAAGGGCGCCGTCGCCCATGGCGCGCACGGGCCCGCGGAAACGCAACCTCCCCCGTCGCCGGGGCATCGACTTGGCCGAATTGGCCGACGAGCGGACGCGCGCGCGCATCCTCCGCAACCGCGAGGCGGCACGGGCGTCCAACTTGCGCAAGCAGGCGGCCGCGCGGGCGGCAGCGGCGGCGGCATCGGCGGCGGCGACGACGGCCACCGAAGAGGCCACCGACGCGGCGGCCGCCACCGACGTGGCCGTGGGAGTGGCGTCGCCCAGCAGTGGGAGCGGCAGTGGCTCGACGGCGGCATTGCCCGCCGCGCCACGATGCGGAAGGGGCGTGGAGCCATGACCGCCGGCGGTGCGCCAGGGTCTTGGCTGGGGGGCGGCGGTGGGGGTGGCGGGGACGCGGACAGTCTGCCGCTGCAGCCAGAGACTGGCGGCATCCCCCACGCGCCGCTGGGGAGCTATCCCGCAAGCGGCGACGAGGCAATAAGCCGGGTCGAGGCGACCAGGGGCTGCGCTGCAAAACGATGGGTGGCGGGGGGCGTGGCACGTCTGTGCACCAAGAGGGACTCACGTTTTTCTCGTTTCTTTGACTCATCCTCGACTTGGGCCCGCTGCTGCGTGAGGCGGCACGTGCCGTCGCAGCGGTAGCGGGCGTGTGCCGCTACATGCAGGTGTCAGGACGCCGCTGCCGACGCCGGAGGGTGGCGTCGGCGGCGGTACCGTTGCGCGCGGGGAGGCGACCGGGTGGACGCGGTGCAAGCGCGTCGGGGTGGGGGGCCTAACGGCACAACAAGAGGTCGAGGCGAGACCGTCAGCGCGTTCGTGTCGAGGACGATGAGCGTCTACAGATGGACGCTGCCGCTCTTCGTTCAGTCGTGTTGTGTCAGCTACGCACACCCACATCTTCTCGTAGGTTCGGTGGCGAAACCTGGCCGAGACTACTGTGGAACCGCCAGCGTCTAGAGCGGGCCCGTCGAACTTTTGAGCTGGCTTCGGCGGAAACCCTTCCGCAAGCCACGGGCAGTTGATGATAGCTCTTCTTTTCTGGCGCGCGTCTGCTGCTGGCAGTCAGCGCGAGAGGGGCGTGGCCGCAAGTACAGTACCGTACCAGGCGGGAGAACACGAGCGCCCGTACGACGCTCTGTCGGCTAGAGGATGCCGCTCATCAGGTAATGAAAGTGGCCTATCCGGCCTGAAATGGATAACTCGAGGCCCATATTCTCATGCAAACGAGTCTCTTTGAACGAAAACGCACTGTTTTTGTTCCTGTACTTTCCCGTGATGAACAGTATTGGCTCTACATACAGTGTGTACGCGGGACGTCGTGGTGCGTGTGCATGCACACCGCGGCTGCCACCTATAGATCTGTCGGTTGTCGCGACTGGGATAGGCGCATCGGGACGAGCTGCAGCTGTTCGTCGCGGCTCCCCCAATGGAGTCCAACCACGTTGGAGCACACGTCACGCCGGCCGCGCCATCATAGCTCCGCGCCGGCCCGGCCACACGATGGCCGTGTCTTGACCCCACTCACACCGGCACTGGCCCAGACCCGGCGGTCCTTCTCGGGCGGGGGAGCGTCGGGCGAGGTTTCGTCGCCGGCTGCACTGTCGCTGTTGAGGGGGCCGTGGCGTTGCGTGCGCGGACTCGATTGCGTGTGTTGCAGGACTCTTGTTCAACATGGGCGCGTTTGAGGAGCTCGGGGGGAGGCAGTGTGCTCGCCGTCTGTGACGACACGCCACCTGACATTCTGGCTGCCCTGCCTTCCGCCTGCTACTGCGTTGTCGTTGGCAACTGGGCGGGGCACGCTCTCCCGGGTTGCACACCCCCCCCCTGTGCGCCGACGTTATTATGATCGCCTTTGGGCGGCGGATGGTGGACAACTTTGGTTGGCGCTTCCTCCTCCTCCTGGCGTCTGTCTATTTCGGCGTCAAGGGCCTGGCGTACCGCATCGCCCATGCGGCATTCCTACCCTACTTCCGCTTCAAACTTGGGGTCGACAATGCGACGCGCTTCCAGTCTCTCTTCACCGTCTTCCTGCTGCCATGGTCCCTCAAGCCCTTCCTGGGGATGTTATCAGACGTGCTGCCCATTGGGGGCTACCACAAGAGGTGGTACATTCAGGCGTCGGTGGTCGTGGGGGTCCTCGCGTGTGCGCTGCTGGCCGCTGCGCCGGTAGGCAAGGTGGCGGGGGGGGTGCTCGCGGCGGTGCTCTTCTTCTTGATCACCGTGGAGACAGCTGCCTGTATGTTGGACGATGGCAGTGGGGAGTGTTGGGGGAGGCCAGGAACCTGCACCAGTTGGATTCGTGGCGTGGGTGGCGCGGAACAGCGGTCGCATGGGAGAGCGTTGGAACTGACCCGCGGGCTTGCTTTTTCCTCGTGTTAGGTCGTTATGTTCCTTTCCGCCGACAGCGGACCTGCTTCTCGAGGGCATGTACTCGGAGAAGATGGTGGCAGTGCCAGAGTCAGGCTCTGACATGGTCACTACCGTCTGGTCCTTGTACCAGGTCGGCACTTTTTTCTCCGCCCTCGTCGTTGCTGGCGTAGCTGACCAGGACCCCGCCAATTTCTTCTGGGTGTGCCTCCCCATCGCTGGGCAGCTCGCCCTCCCCGTCGGCGCAGGCTGGCTCGGCGAAAAGAGTGTGGTCGGTGGTTTTCGGCGTGAGAAGATTAGCGCCAACGGTCGCTACTTTTTTCTCGGCTCCATGATGGGGGCGTCCGCCATCGGCCTCGGCGCCGCGTCGTTGTGGGCATCGGTGCTGACGCAAGCGGTGTACAGCATCATTGTGGGTGTGGTGTTGTGTGGCATGTCTTTGTGGTTGTTGCCGCCCATGCACGGTATGTTTGGCAGTCGTACCTGGGGAGGGAGTTGCGCGCCAGGGGGGCGCGCGCGCTGCCTGTCTTGAGCGTCACTTTGAATCGAGTCCTTACGCCTGTGATGCGTCTTCTTTCTTTGCTATCTTGCTCTTTCTTGCGCACTTCTTACCGCATGCTGTGTTTTTGTCCCCTCCTAACCTCCTTCCCCACCCACAGGGCGGGCCCACGTCTATATGTTTTTAACATGCGCATTAAACGCCAACATCCGCGGTGCGCTCGACCCGTTTTATACTGGGGACGCCAAGTGCAACCCGACGGGCCCTCGCTTTGGCCTCCGGTTCTACCTCTCCTGGTCGGCGGCGGTCGGCTCCGTGGCTGGCTTGGCGGGCATTGCCATCTTTCAGGTTTTTCTTGCCCGCACCTGGTACCGTCGAGCCTTTTGGACGACGACGCTGTTGCAGGTGGCGGCGGGGGCAATGGACATCCTCATTGTGGAGCGAGTGAACCGGCGCTTTGGCATCAGCGACAAGGCGGCGTACCTTCTCGGCGACAGTATCGTGCAAGACGTTGTACGTCGAGGGGACGAGGGAACCTGGGCTGCGTGAGCATGTCGGCGGCGTAGAGGGCATCAGTGGGTGTGCGTTTTCTAAGGGCGCCTCTCTCACACCACGTCGCGTGTTGCCTGCTTGCTTTGTCCTCCCTCTGGCGGCACGTCAGCCTCCTGCTCTCTGCTGGCCAACCCCTGCGCTCGATTTCTCGCCTGCCCGACTCTACCGCCGCGTGACAGGTCCTCATGATGGACGCCATGCCGCAGATTGTGCTGCTGAGCAAGCTGTGCCCCCCCGGCATGGAGGCCGTCGTCTACTCCCTCCTCGCGGGCTTCGCCAATTTTGGCGAAGCCGTCGCATCGTCGATTGGCTCCCTGGCCATTGACCAGTTTGGCATCCGCACGCCAGACGATGGCACGCGGTGTGACTTTGACAACCTCTCGTGGCTCATTTTTTTCTGCCACCTTTTTACCCGTGCTGACCGTGCCCCTCACGTTTGTGCTCGTGCCGGCCGCCAAAATGACGGACGACTTGTTTGCGGTTGCGGGGGACGGGAGCGGGTACGAGCTGGGGGATGTGACTGACGGAGGAGAGGGGGGCGTCTCGTGGGGGGGAGACCCGGCCGAGCCCGACACCTGGGTCGCCCCACATGAGACGGGCGGTGCTCCGCCATCGCTGCCCGCACTCGACGACGTCGCGTAGGGCGTGGTGCGGCCGCGGGGGGTCCACGCCGCTTTTTGGCCCCCCCGTCTGGCAGCTTACTGTGGAGATTTCCACACCCAGAGCGCGTGCATCGTTTTTTCATCGACCCGTTCACACGCCTGCCGCAAGCCTTCCACAGGCGTTCTTGCGGCGTTTGCTACACGTCCTTCTGAAGCGCAGTCGTGCAGAATAAAATGTGTGCGTCGACGACCACATTGTGCGACGACCACATTGTGCGCTTTGTCAACATGCTTCGTGTTATCTGATATTTACATCGGTTGAAAATGCACGACACCGTTGTAAAAGCAGTTGTGTCGAAAATCGCTCTTTTTGACATCGCGACAGGGGGGCTCGCAATTTCTTGCCAGCCATATAAGCCCAAAAATCGAGGTTGTATGCGCCCACGGTTTAGTCACCACCGCGCTGCCACCCTTGGTGCCGCCGCGACGTTGCCGCCGCTGCAGCCACCCACACGGCGTCAGCTACCGAGTCGGGCGACGAGCCGGCCAGCGTGGCTGCGTCGAGGAGCTGACTCCCGTGCCGCCGAGCCACCGAGTCCCTTCACCCCCCCGACACCGAGCCCCTTCACCCCCCCTACACCGCGCCTCATCGGCCGGGTGCCACCCGACGTAAACACACAGACATACGTCGTGCTCGACCAACAGTGGCAAGGGAGTAGAAGGAAGGGTATGACCTATACACTATGCACGAGTCACAATCACACACCTCGTACGAAACTAGGAAGGGAAGACACAAGCGGGAACGCCACTTCTACCACCACTCCTCAGAATCCCGACCGCATGACAAGCGACTGACACCTCAAGCAAGCCCCTGTGCCAGCATGGCCTCAGCGACCTTGAGGAAGCCCGTGATGTTAGCGCCCAGCGGGTAGTCAACGTAATCGTCAGTGCTGTACTGCTTGGAAGTCGACACACAGTCGGCGTGGATGCGCGTCATGATACCGTCGAGCTCCTCTTCTACCTTCTTCGCAGTCCACGCCATCCGTTGGGAATTCTGAGCCATCTCGAGCCCCGAAGTTGCCACGCCGCCCGCGTTCGAAGCCTTGCCTGGCCCAAAGGCCACCTTGGCCTTGCGCAGGACCTCAATCGCCCCGGGTGTCGACGGCATGTTGGCACCTTCCGCCACAATAGTCACCCCATTGTCAACAAGCGCCTGTGCGCCGGCGGCGTTGAGCTCGTTCTGCGTCGCGCACGGCAGCGCCACATCGCACTTGAGCTGCCAAATGGGGTTGCACTTGTCCTCCTCGTCGTCGTACTGCTCGGAAAAGTCGGTCCACTTGGCGTCAGGGAACTTCTCCATGTACTCGCGGAGGGAGGTGCGGCGGGAGTTCTTGATGTCCATGACCTCGGCGAGCTTCTTGTCGGTGATGCCCGCCTCGTCGACGAGGACGCCCTTCGAGTCGGAGAGCGCGACGACCTTGCCTCCCTGCTTGTTTACCTGTTCCGTCGCGTACTGCGCGACGTTGCCCGAGCCCGAGATGATGACGGTCTTGCCCTCCAAGGTATCGCCCTTCGCCTGATACATCTGCCGCACAAAGAAAACCAGGCCGTAGCCGGTCGACTCGGGACGGATGAGGGAGCCGCCAAAGGTCGGGCCCTGCGCGTATCACAACACCCGAGTACCAGTCGCACGCATTCGAAAACGGCAGAAACACCACAACGACACGTAGAGGTTGTCACAATGAGCGGGCCATCCCGAGAGTTGGCTACCCGTACCACAACAGAAACGCACCCGCCACGAGCGTGCACAGCCTGCCACTGCCCCCCCCTGTCCCAGCCCGCTCGCACATTCGGTAGCGCGTCCACGCCCGCCACTGCGACAACGACCGCCGTGCCGCCCAAAAACAGAAAACGTACCTTCCCAGTGAGAATGCCTTGGAACCGATTCGTGATCTTCTTGTAGGCGCCAAACATGTACCCAACCTCCCGACCAGAGACGCCAATGTCGCCAGCCGGTACGTCCGTGTCGGGGCCGATGTGGCGGTACAGCTCACCCATAAAGGCCTGGCAGAAGCGCCGGATCTCCGCTTCAGAGCGGCCCTTGGGGTTAAAGTCAGACCCACCCTTGCCACCGCCCAAGGGCAGCGTCGTCACGGCGTTCTTCAGGACCTGCTCGGTAGCGAGGAACTTCAGGATGCTCAGGTTGACGGTCGGGTGCAGGCGCAGACTGTGATATACAGAAAAAAAAGGAGAAGACAATAGCATACAGGGACGACAACGCATGGAGAAAAACGTGCGAAGGAGATACCCACGTCGGTACGTGCAAGTTAGAAGAGCCGAATCAGGCTTCGCCGCAGAGCTTGAGCACATTTGTCCCTCTCATATGGCCGTCTGCTCAGACACTTTCACCGTCAGCTGAGCTCCGACAACAGCTGCATCACAACGTACCCGCCCTTGTACGGCCCAATTGCCGAGTTCATCTGCACGCGGAAGCCGCGATTGACGTGCAGCTTGCCGTCATCGTCATACCAGGAGACGCGGAACTGGACGACACGCTCCGGCTCAAAAATGGCCTTGGCAACTGGTCCATACAAACAAGAGACATAGCGCGCAAGCGCACAGCAGCAGCAGCAACATAACAAACAGAAACAAGCAGCTGGTCAGCACATTGTCGGAGCACACACGCGCCGGAGCTGGTGGACCGACCCACCCGCACAAGACCAGCAAGCAAACAGCTCTCCATCACACAACTGTGTATCAAACACGTGCAACCCACAGGGGAATAGAAAACGTACCGTCAATGTACTTCTCGCCTCCCTCGGCCTCAACGACCGGGCCGAGGGAGTGAAGGATCTCCTCCGTGGCCTGAATGAACTCGGGCTCGTTGGGGTTCCGAGCCTTGACGGCGTCAAACACCGGCTCCAACAACTTGGACATGCCCGTCATGCTTGCGACGGTTGGGGGCGGGCAGGTGATCGGCAGATAGGGCGGGGGAGGGGAGCGGGCGGTTGTACGGAATGGAGAAGGATGACAGAGGTGCGCGGAGGCGGTGAGAAGCAAGGCGTGCAGGAGTGAGAGACGCGCTGGTCACAAGAGTGCTCGTCGTTGGTACGTACGAGTGGTGGCGGCTGCAGCATAAATAGGCCAGCAGGTTCAAAGAGAACCAGCGCCAGCAGAGCCTGCACGCAGTGCCAACAAGCGAAGGCCCGGTCGCGCAAGGTGCGGCATGCGCCCGCCGGCTTTCTCGCGACATTGCCCCCCCGTCAGAGGGGGTTGATCGGGCGAGAAAGGGTTGCATGCAACCCGTTGCATGCAGCGCGCTCAGGGCGGTCTGGGGGCGGCTGCCGGCAGTCTCGCATCAGCAGAAAGAGAGAAATCGCTGGAAGTACAATCGTGTCAACGTTCCTTGCATGGGCACGGTGATTGGCCACACGACCGAGAATCGTTCACTCTCAGCGTGCTGATTGGTGTGCCCTGCAATCTCCTGCAATCTAATGTTCCATTCTCCTGCTATAGACCCAACGTGCACCACACGAGCCTCGACGTTCCACACTCTCGAAAACGGCTGGACCGGATCACGGTCGGGGATTGGACGGTGCGGCGAATGCAGCTGACATCTGTGCGTCCCGCCTCCGCCGGCAGGCGGGCGCGCGGCAACGTCTGTGCACGGCGAGCAGGCGGCGGAGCAGAGCGCAGGCGCGGGCCGCCTGCGGCGCCACGTCGCTATCGCCAGTCCGACAGCCGGGCTTGGCTCGCCTTCCCCAATAGCAAAGCCGTGTCGAGCCGTGCCACCTTTGTGGGATGACAAAAACGGACACAGTAGACGGCAGCGGATGGCTACAGCAAAAAAAGACACAACACACCAGCAAACGCAAGAGACGGGGACAAGAACAGAAACAAGTCGCCCACGGGCGACTCCATTGATCAACCACGACGACAGGCTTTCTACGTGGCCCCACGCTCGAACAGCCCATCGACGGGCAGCCCCCATCAACCGACGCGCTCTTAAACGGGCATGTCGTCCAACGCCGCCGGCACCTGCCGCAGCCACAACCCCCCCAGGAGCTCTTCTCCCACCCACGGGGTGACGGGGAGCCCATCCGCGAGCCGCCGCACGTCGACCCGCCGCCACAAGCCCGGCGGCAGCCACACGTCCCGGGCGCGGGCGCCCTGCCTGACCACCGGCGCGACGAGCACGTTTGGGCCGAGGAGGAAGGCGTCGGCAATGCACAGCACGTCGTCCTCCAGCGGCGGTGTCGGCTCCCCCCCGTCCACGTCCGCACCGGCGTCGGCGTCTGCCCCCCACCACACTGGCCGCATGATGGGCACCGCCGCCTCGGCGGCCGCCGGCGCGGCGGCCGCCACCACCGCCCCAAAGTAGTGGGTGCGCCAGCCGAGGGCGGCGGCCACCGCATCGCCGACCGCCTCCCCGTACGACCACGGCGCGATGGACAGTTGCACGGCTGGCATCGCCACCGACGCTTGCGCCCAGCGCGTCAGCAGCTCTGCCGACGGGGGGCCCTCCCCGTAATCATTGCCGCCGACCATGTCTGGGAGAACAAACGGGTAGCCGAGGAGCCCGGCCGTCAACGCCGCGGGGATGACAGACGCGAGGCCATTGGCGGGCCCCCACGAGGAGAAGCGGTCAAAGAGGCGCGTCAGCGGTGGGGCGGATTGGCAACCAGGCACACCCGCACGGACTTCCGACAGGGGGAAGGCCGAGGCCACCTGCTGCACGTACGCGCGGGTGTAGTCGGTGGCCGTTGCGGCCGGGTTGTGGAAGGCCGGGTGGGGAGGCAGGAAGCACGCTTCGCCGCCGTCAAACTTGAAACCGTCGACGCCGGTCGTCGCCGCCAGCAACTGGAGGCGGGCGAGGAGGTCCGCCGACGCGGCGGGGTTGGTCAAGTCGAGCGCCGCGGCGGGCGTCGGCTGCCACCAGTCAAAGGAGGCCACGCGCCTGCCGACGCTGCTGTTGTCGTTGCCGTCCTCGCCCCCGTTGCGGGCGCGGAAATAGTAGGCGTCGGCGGGCGCCCGTGTGGCCACATCCGCCTCCACCGCCGCCGCCGTTGCGGACGCAAATGGCAGCACCCACAGGGTGACGCGGAAGCCGAGCATGTGGAGCTTGTCGACCATCCTCGCTGGGTCGGGGAACTTGACGGGGTCAAACGCCATGTCCCCATACGCCACCGACCAGCGGTCGTCAATCTCCATGACCGACCGGGGGAGGCCGCGGCTCACAATCTCAGCCGCAAAGGCCAGCACGTCCGCCTGCGTGACGCCGTCCTTGTAGCGCGCCCAGGTCGTCCAGATTGGGTTTGCGAGCAGCTCTGGGGGGGGCGCCGCCGCCGCGCCCCGCACGGGGAAGGCGCGCAGCAACGAGCGGGCGGCGCCGGGCAGGCCGTCGGCGGCCGACACGCGCAACACCACCCGCGGGCGCAGCCGGGGCGCCTCCACCGACGTGCCGGCGGCATCGGACACTGCGGGCGCCCCGTCACCGCCCACTCCGCCACCATTGGCGCTGCCGACCGGGGCTCCCGCGTCGGCGGCAACGGCGGCGGAAGCAGCCGGCCGCCACCCCTGCAGCGGGTGCGCCACGTGCGGGTAGTCGTACCCACCCCCCCGGGATTGGAGCGTCAGGCGACCGTCGCCCTCCCCAGCGTCCACAGCCGGGAGGAGTTTGCGGTCAAAGTTAGCAACGCCGACGCCCCAGGCCAGGGGCGGACGGTCGGCTACCGCCGCCGCCACCGACGCGTTGAGGCCGACGTGCAGGCAGGGGGTGGCGACCTCGTCAACGGTCAGGGCTAGGCCAGAGGAGGAGACGAACGATGGGTCGGCGAGCGTGCAAAGGCCAGCCGGGCCATTGTCAAATGGGTAAAACGGGCCGAGCTCCCAGTTGGCCTTGTCCAACGGCCAGTGTTGGTACATGAGGTGGCTGCAGGGAGGCCAACCAAGTGGGAAACAAAGGACGGAACATGGAAAGAGCTAACGAATGCAGGTCGAGCAGAAAACGACACGAAATGGACAAACGGAGGGGGTACAACAGAAGAGAAATTCGCGTCAGTAGGTGCAATGAGCACGCTCCTCGTGACATCCCCAGAGTCCGGCGCATCCCCTCGTCACATCGCTTCCACCCGTTTGACAACACATCGTCTACATCCCGCTAGCGCCCCCCCCTTCACCCAGGCTGCCCAACGTACCCCCCGCCATACCACCGCCACGGTCGCAGCGCCACCTGCACCTCGGCAATGGCCCCCTCCTTCGCCATGGCGGCAGCGTCCACCACATCCTCCGCCGGTACAAAAGTCACCTCCAGCCACTCGCCCTCCCTCCCCCCCACGGGGACGGCGGTCACGACGGCCCCCCCCCCCCACGTCCAAATTACCCCCCCGCCCGGGGCGGACGCAGCGGTTACCCCCCCCGCCACGCCCGCGCCGTTGAGCGCAGCGGCGCCAACGGCGGCGCCGCCACGGACAAACGTCGCCACCCCGCCGTCGTCAATGTGCAGGCCGACGCCGCCGGCGGTCAGCGCGGGGGCGGGCGCCGGCGTCGGGGGGGTCCGCGGGGGGGGCGACGCCGCCGCGTGGGCGTCGGGCGCCATGGCGGCCGGCACGTACCGCCGTGGGCGCACGGGCTGACGCGCTGGCCGTGCAGACGGGTGACGAGCGCCGCGGCGACGGGGACAGTGGAGCGTGCGGCTGTCACAAAGGACGTAGCGGGCGGGGAACGGAGGGAGGAAGCTCGCATGCATGGGCGCCGGCGTGGGGGGGGGCGGGCGAAACCGTGCGACCGTCGACAGTGGCAGCAGAAGCAGCGAGGATCCTCGGGACCGCCCAGCCAGGCGGTCCCACGCGCGAGACTGCGCGGGGCATGCCTTTGCAGAATCGAAGCGTGGCAGGATAGAGAGACATCTCAGCAGCGTGATGTATCTCGCGCAATTGATCACGATTGCCTTATCCTGATTGGGTATTCGCTCCTCACCTCTTCCAGAGGTGACTACTGGTCCTGATTGGGTGGACACCGCCCAGCAGTCGGCCTTAGGCCCCAGAACCATGCACACACATATTTTCTTCTTTGAATTCACCCAAACAGGTAGCGATAAAAACGCGAATATTTGTTACTTATCCGGCGAAACGTTTCAAAAGTCACAATGAGCTTTTCGTCGATAGCAAACAAGATTGGTCCGACCAGGGCATCTGAATCGTTCAGCAATACTTTTCCACCACATCCCTCTATTGATCGTAAGCCGAGCTCCTGTGCGTGAGGCTCATCTTTTCTGCGCGTACCAGGCTCCAGGACAGCAACCCCCATTCGAATTTTCGTCCACCACTTCATTTGTGCACGCGATACTGGCATGAGCCGTAGGCTGTCGAACATGACGCTGTCGTCAATGTGGAACTCTCTGT